>Ga0265780_10001195_pt1 | contig 37757 bp, 32 predicted proteins | sample P1T30metagenome_FD_192432 | JGI IMG/M metagenome (GOLD analysis project Ga0265780, IMG submission 192432) | Plant litter microbial communities from East Loma Ridge, Irvine, California - P1 T30 | ecosystem: Environmental > Terrestrial > Plant litter > Unclassified | place: USA: California...
TGGATGAGGTTGTGAGGATGGCTTGGGGACTGAGGGATGATGTTATTGACTAGAGGGGGATTTTGCTGGGAAGAGTGTTTGTTGGAACATCGAAAATAATGAGAGATTTCTTCGTTTAGACTACATCCCTTCTTTTCTTTTGCGTTGCCCCTTTTTTCTTCTTCTGGTTTTGCCATGAGGGTGTGTGCAACAGCGTATGTAATCTGCCTTTATCTGTCCCGTATCCAAGTGGCTCGGCACTTTTGCTTACATGCTAGAAACTCTTCGTACATACAACACGGTGCACCACATCCACATCGCCGTGGAATTCCAGATCGTGCAGATTATCAATGAGGTAGTCCTCGTTCGACCCACGTCCGACGATGGCATACTGGGCGATCGCAACAGCGATCAATCCGGCCATTGTGCGCATGGCGATTCAAGGTTGTCAATTGTCCCTCCCGCATTGGAACATCAAACCGCCTCAGCTCAAACTTATTGAACATCAACGTACATCACTTCGATTCCTCGAGATTAAAAACGGGGTGTGAGCATATCCGGCCATCTACCTGGCACGTATCAAACATTGCGGAAGCCTGGATTGTGGACGTGTTTGCCAACGTCTGGGCGGGAACGAGCTATGCTGCACAACTCAGAGAGGGGACATCAAGAATACTCTCATGCAAGGTGTCCCTGAAGCTGGGTGATAGACGTCCGTTGAATACACAGTGGTGGTATGTACTATGAACGAAGGCGCTTTCTGTTACTCACAGCGTGCCCGTGCTGACCAGGCCACTAATAATGCCCTTGTCGCTGACATCCCTCAAGTACCAGAGCATAGACTGGACCCAAGACTCCTACGCACCTGATTAGCTCCTCTTCCGCGACACCAAGGACAAACGGGAACATACCTCTTTCTTCCACATGTAGACGACACTGTTTGCACTAGTGCTTGCGCCCGAATTACACAGACATGCGTCGTCGAACTCGAGGTTCTTCAACCTAGTCATGGATGAGCAGGTGTGCGATGACACATTCGCTTAAACATCGAGACTTACCAGAAAGAGCCCGGCGCATGTCCAGGCTCTGCACGCCAGAACTGTTTCTCGCCCGTCGTGCAGTGCGTGTAGGCGTCTCCCTTGGGGGCTCCAAGGTACTTGTTGGCGTCGACGTTTCGAAGAGCAAACTCGTCTCTACTGTTGTGGGAGTCCTTGTACTCCACCACCCACTGCTGAGATTTCGATTGCGTTGCTCTTTGTGTCTTGATTTCTTTGCCGGCGTTGTCGACTTCGGCGACATGACCACCGTTGATTGCGACGAGATATACGGTGTTGGAAGGACTCATGATTGCGGATGATTGGTATGTAGGTATCGAAAAGACCAGGACGGATAGGATGGCGAAGTATTTTTGTAGGAAGACCCAATGTCGCTGTTTGTGTCCGTGGGCTACATCATCGCGACGTGGGTTGCATCACTGCTGGATCTGTTGGGTAACGAGGCGGCATGGCTCCACGGAGCTATTGTGGTCGTTACAGTATCATACCGTGAGAATTTTGGAGGTATGATGCTTTTATTGCAGGCATGCAAATTCCCGTTCAAACTGAGTTCCGAACACACGTCAAAAGGCGGTTGCGTATTGACTCGATTCGGAATGAAGTGGATTATCGGCAGCGGCTTGTAGGCAGGAGCGATGTAGTAGTGCACCTGTGTATGTACGATCGTGGAGACGAGTGTGGAGTCGATGAAGTTATAGATCGGGATAAAGGACTCAAAGGTCACCAGACAATAAGTTATAGGTACTGTAAGTTCCTAGACTAGTCTGCTATTCTGCATATGCCGGAAGCGGATGCTATATGCTGATCAGTTGTGGAAGGAGCGGGATTCCAGCCGAGTCAACATGCAAAAGCTTGTAATCGATTGCCACACATTATGGCCGTGCATGGGCGACAAACTATCGTGCAAGCGCTAGGCATTCGATCGACCCTAAGATATACTGTAACGTACTCCGCTGGGAAGTCCTCGGTCCTGCCGGCTTCACCTACCTAGCTTATGGACACACAAATCCATCGATCACCACTTCCATCCATCGCGAGTACTGCACAGCATTAACGGTGCTCACTCAGAGCGTGCTCGCTATCACCCGGTGCACGACCATGACATGATATCCATGTGCATAGGTACTCGCGAGCACTGAGAATCATCACTTGAGCTTGAGCTCAACGGGCATTCGGAGATCAATCAACTTACAGATGCTTCAACGATTGCTACGCTAGAAGCAAGGTATCCAAGATCTCAAAGCCTCTTCGAACAAGTTCGCCGCTGCCACCATCTCCTCACTTCCCGCCACAAGATCACTACAATGCCTGCCATTCTCGAACAGAAGACCGAACACTTCATCGCCAGCCATTTCCTCATCACAAGCCGGGACAACCTGTGTCATTCTCCTCTGGCGGGGTGAGCCTGGCGTCAAGCCTTCACTGGGTACCATACTGATATCATGCCATGGATCCTGTAAGCCCGTCGTGAACATTACCCTGCTCACATTCTTATCCCAACCGGCGTACTGGGCCGGTGCGGGAAGATTCGAGGCTGGCGGTGGCGAGAGCCAGGGAAATTGGCGCTCGCAGTAGTCTGTCCACATGCTTTCCGTCGTCAAGACTGAGGAGAGGATGTTGTACGGATCGTCTTCAGCAGCAGTATGGAAGTTGAAGTACTCAGTGCATGACTGGTACGCCCAGGCTTCTGCATCAAGAGGAAAATGACGCCTAGTCTTGGATTGTGAAGCGAAATAGCGGTCGTTTGCTTCAATGGCGTCTAGGATTGTATCCATGGCCGCATGGGTATCGAGGTCGGTTTGGATCTTGGCTGCACTGATCGTGGCACAAGTAATCCCCATTCGCCCCTCCAGACCCTTATGCTGCCAGTCCGCCGCGATCAGGCCTCTGATATGACTGGCGACGAGAGTGTCCGGAGCGCCGAGTGCAAAGTTAACCCGATCCCAGTAAGAGTATGTTTCCGCAGACCAGCGACGAGCGATAGCCCATCTGAGCCGGTATTGCTGCAACCGCGTTCCATTCATCAAAATGTCGTCAATACGCTTCACAAACGTCTGAATAACCTCACGACAGTCTTTCGGCAGATAATGCGATACGCGGAGGTAGTACTCTGGCAGGCTCTCCTTAATTTTTACATTCGCACTGCTGCTCCAGGCTGCGAAGAAGACATCTGGGTTTCGCCGCCGTATCATTGCGCCTCGCTGACCCGGGTAAGAGCCTCCGATCCAGATCCAGGGAGTGCTTCCAGGGGCGAGACTACCCCAGTGCTCTTCTAGACCGTTGGGTTTGAAGTGCGAAGCGAAGTAGACTGTGTCTTCGAGTGCTTGCTCGGTGCTCAGATATGCATACGCTTCCTGGCGCTCTTCTTGCCTGCTGTTAAGGCTTTTGGAGAACGGTAAGCTGAGGCCATAGTATCTGTGTTCCCACACGATGGCAACACCGTGGAAGGCCTGCGTGAGTCTCATCAACGGATGGGAAGTCGAAGATAACACTGTCTCGCTGCCAGAGACGCCGCGCTCTCCAGCATCGTAAAAGAAGACAGGGCCGCCTGGTTGATAGCAAGTCGTATTCACCCAGAAGCGATTAGAGAACGTTCTGCTGTCTGTCGAGTTGAAGTGGTCGAGTGGTACATCGATGACTGTAGCTTGGAAGAGGAAGTCTCGATGGTCTTCGTGGAGCAATTGTTGCGGCAAGTACATACATGTGACCGATGCACAGCCCAGGCTCAACAGCAGTGTAAGCAAGCATTTTGGGTACATGTCGTTCGACTTGCAAAGTCACAGCATACAGTGTAGAACCTGGAAGGCGCCTGTCCATATCTTGTGTAACATTACACTTCCTTGTATTGCAGTGCGGGGATGGTGCCTAGATTGCGGTCACACAGGCACGCAACCTGCGAGCTTATTGATCCTTCGAAAGTCTAAGAAGTCAACATCAACTCCCGACCACGAAAGCATATCGTCAGCAAAATGTCGACTTCGACTCCATTTGCTCCCACTGTCCCAAATGCGTGCAGACCGAACCCGGATCCACCGCTACGTCAAAGTCAACGGCCAATTGAAAGATGTGTCATGGCTGTACAAGCGAGCAGGACCGACAGTGACATTTCCTTCGGATGTCGTCAATACTCTACCAGAGATCGATCTCGTTGTACACGATCTGCAGTCTAGCGATAGGAAAAGCGACTTGTGGCGGCATTCGACATTGCTGAGGCACGGCTCTGATGCTTGCGTTTGACTTGAGTTTTTGGACCAGTCGGAAATGAGGAAGCGACCGCCCGTACAGAAGAGATCACGATACTGTTGATCGAACTGCACCGTGCCGGGTATTGCCGCGGCGATGTTCAGTATCGCAATGTGATGAAGAGTGGATGAGAATGGGAAGCTTGTTTTCGCATATGCAGGAGCATTGGAAGATTCGGTTCCTGATAATGTGCCGACGACATACATGGCGGTATCGTGTGCATTGGGCTGAGGTTGATCTGGAGCGTGTTCAGCGGTCCATGTGAGGTTAAGTAGGTACTGTACCGTATGCACTGCATCTTTTTGGAAAATGAAAGCGAGTCGGAGGATGGTACCGCACCTTCGCTATTGCCTCTACGAGCTGCACAATCTCGTGAAGGTGCTCACTGCGGCAAACTTCACGTGCGATCACATGTGACTGCAGGTGTCAAATGTCAAGCGGCACTGCGGCAGCTATTGCTAAGCCACGTCACATCGTGCCTTCTCTGTCACGACCTCAACCAGAACCAACACAGTGACGACGTTGTTACCTCAGCTCCTGACAGCCACCACCATAAAGCCTTTCTTCCTCTCCCAATCCTTCTTCCCTTCTACACACCACTCTCATCACCCGAAGTCCTCAGCAATCAGCCAACGAAGCCAACAACACTCACTCCATCTACCAACCAATCAACAACCAACTCTCAAACCAACACCATCGCCAGCATGTCTGACCTTGGCCGCAAGGACATCCACGACAGTACATCTCTCTCCCATCCCCCAAGCCATTGCAGGCTAACAGCCTTTCCAGAGGTCGCCGACCACACCACCCCAAACAGCGCCAAGTCGACCACCGAGAAGGTCACCGACTCCGTCTCCGGCGTCACCGACAAGGTCCAGCGGTAAGCATTCCTCCTCCTGCATCTTCACGCTCAGTGAACCTCGACCAATGAACTGACCAAACTGCCCTCACAGTGATGTGATGCCCGACTCCCACAAGTCGACCACCCAGTCCGCCACCGACAAGGTCTCCCGCGTCAAGGACGACCACACCTGCTCGTCTGGTACCACCGGCAACACCACCTGCTCCACCGGCACCGGCACCGGCGCCACCACTACCGACGAGTCCCTCCTCGACAAGGCCAAGCACGCCGTCGGCATGGACAAGAAGTAGAACACCTCCGGCCACGCCGACCAACACAAAACCCACGACGATCCCAAAGAGCAACACCACGGCATGTTTGACAGCATCCACCATCACCATCACCAACACCCCCAAGACCATAAAGATGAACACACTTCTCACCAAGAGAAGCTCGTCAATCCCACTCCGACTTCTACCGCCCCGGCGGTAATGGTTGCTGCTCATGCGGCTTCTACTGATGCCCCGAAGTAGTCGTTGGCTTTTTCCTCTTTGACCTTTCTCTTTCTTCTGACTTGGTAATTGATGGTACCTGTGTTGCTGGTGTGCTTTGGTCCTGATCGGTGGGAGCTTGGAAGGATGCCTCTACCATGCGATGGTCCTGCGGGACAGATCGGAGTTTTCCTTTTGTTGATTTGATATCATAACCTGAGTACTCACCTACCATAACATCCATGAATGCAATGAGCGGTAGTGCTTCAACCAAACCTTGGCCTTGGACTCTCTCAATTACCTACCTCAGTGAATTTCGATTCTTCGGTCTTTCTGTGAGGACTGCTTCGATGATAGTGGAAACTGTTTACGGCGGTCGCGTATGGCATGGAAAGATTGACCTAAAGAGATCAGCGACAAGTGAATCGGATACAATAGTTGAAAATGTGCACAAAGTGCTTCAGTAAACGCTTCAATACAACCTCGCGTGTCTATGCAATGCTTATGCTTCTATGACCTGGGTAACGTGTCCTACATGTAAATGTCACTTCGGACTCAAGCACCCCAGTGCAAATCCAGCGCAACCGCGCGGTCATCCCCAGCAAAGACAGAAACCTGCTTAGTGCCAGCTGGCACACCATCAGCAGTGAAGTTTGCGCTGCCATCAAACACCAATCTGCCACTCTCAGACCCAAACACGCCCTTTTCAACGCCCGATCCGCAAGCGAAAGCGCCGTCCAGAATGCCACAGTCGCCCTTGGAGGAGGCCAGGGTGAAGGAATCCCCATCGGCCCTCTTCATCCTAGGTGCGTTTCTATCCACAGCCGAGGCAGTATAAGTCGCACATGTACCGGAGACATACCACTTGCCGTTCGAGATCAAGCAGCCCTTGCTCGCACCGGAGACTTGAACATTGAGGCTTCCTCTACCGCTGAACGGACCGCTGGTGGCGGTCGGGGTCGCGCCGCCGGAAGTGTGAGTCGCAGTGGCAGTTCCTGTAGGCGATGCGCCGGAGCGTTTAGGCAGGTACTTGACGCCTGTGGCGGGACACTTGGATTTCGCGAGAGGGACGGAAGCTTCGAAAGAGCCAGCTTCGAGCGTGCCGCGGACGTTGAAGAAGTACCAAATCTCGTTCAGCGCACCGCTTGAGCAGCCCAAGTAAACTTCCTGGCCGTGCTGCGCGCTGAGAGCGGCTTGGATTTCCGCGGACGTGTAAGTCTTGGTCGTGGAAGGCGTGATGCCGGCTTGCGAGAGGAAGTCGTAGGAGGGAAGGGATTGGAAGAGGGAGACGGTGCGGTTGAAGAAGATGGGGACTTCTTCGGTGGGCTGGTAGTCTGCATAGCAGGACGGGTCGAGGGTGGAGATGCATGTGCCGTGTTTGCTCCACTCGTGTTCCCAGAAAGACTCGTCGTCGCCCTTGTAGTCTTTCCAGTACTTTTGCATGACTTCAAGAGTTTCGTCGGCTCCCGCGGCTTGCAGGATTTCGGTGATGTTGGTGTAGGCGCGGCGAGGGTCGCAGTTGGCTTCGTAGGTGCCGTCGCAGTTGTCTGGCCAGAGACCGTGGAGAGTCCAGCTGTCGTCTGGGCCAGTTGGGGGGTTGGTGTCCCAAAATTGGGTCTGGAGGAGGGCGCCACCCGGGGAGTTGAAGCAGCATAGGTTTTCCTGGGCGGTGGTGTTGTGGCAGGATAGTTCGGGCGATGGGCATGATGAGAGGGCGTTGAGGGACATGGTGTTCATGCTTGCAAAGACGGATTGGGATGCTCCCAGGGAAGAGAGGGCGTATTTTGACAAAGAGCGTAGGGAAGGCATGTTGTCAGACACGGAGTTGATGATGAAGGAGGAGTGGGAGGATGATGGTGATGATTGTAGGGGAGAGGGCGCGTCTTTTATTCTTGCCACCCAGGACATTCTCGGTGTAGAAGGTGGTTGTTGTTCAGGGCTACGCAGTGATTTTAAGGTTGATAGGTTCGGAAGGGCCGAAATGGAGATGTCGATGATGGGGATTCAAGGGGACTGATATGCAGGAGGCCGATGGCGTCGAGGAAAAGCAGGCTCAAGCAGGCCGGACTGGTCACCAAGAAGGAAGGAGGAAGTTGAGTGGAACGGAGGGCTGATGTAGGTTGATGTACTAGTAATACCCAGCCTGACCAGTCATATACCAGTCACGGGGTTGGAGTGTTCGTGCAGCAGTCTAGTTAAGACATTTAGAGTGTGATGCTTATCATCAGGGCAAGGCACGCAGGAACCAGCCCCATTGTCATTGGCGCGTTATGTTCGGGCCAGGATGATCAAGGTTAGGCCGAGGTCCCACGCACGACGATCATGCTGTGATGAGCCGCTTTAACCTCTCGCGCCTGTGAGGTAGCGCAAGCTATGCATCTTCAGGACCCGAGTCCATCAATTAATTACTGTACCTACAATCATGTTCGGTCTCGTCTCCCGCCGCAATGTAGTCGTCGCCTCCAACAGGCAATGGCTGAAAGCCGCCTTCTATCACCAACAACACCAACAGCAACGCTCGTACGCGTCGGCATTGAGGTCTGCTCTCAAGATCTCGAGCATACCGGCTCCACACGCGGGCACCATCACCGTCCTATCGCTCGACCGCCCCAAAGCCCGCAACGCTATCTCGCAACAGCTGCTGAGTGAATTGAGCGGAGTCGTAGAGGGCTTGCACGAGGAGGGCGGTAAAGGCAGCACAAGAGCTTTGATTCTGGCCAGCGAGTCTGACAATGCCTTTTGCGCTGGTGCCGACTTGAAGGAGCGATTGGGCATGTCGCCGGAAGAGTAAGAGACGTTATAAGTCTTGATCGTATACATCGTGTCCGCATGCTGATACAGCATCGACAGCGTCGCCCAGTTCTTGACCAAGTTGAGGAGCACCTTCACCCGTCTGTCGACACTTCCAATCCCCACCATCTCGGCCATTGGCAGCACAGCATTCGGCGGCGGCCTTGAGTTGGGCCTCTGCACAAACTTCCGTGTATTGGCTTCCACTGCTACAGTTGCTCTGCCCGAGACTCGTCTTGCCATTATTCCAGGTGCTGGTATGTTTCCCCTGCAATACGACGCTCAATCCCAACCACCAGCTGACCACAATCAGGTGGAACCTACCGACTCCCCGCTCTGATCGGACCCGCTCGTGCGCGCGACATGATCCTCACAGGCCGTCGTGTCTCCGGTCCCGAAGCCTATTTCATGGGCCTCGCCGACCGCTTGGTGGAAGTGAATGAGGAAGAAGCACAGGAACCCGGCGTTGTACGCGGAAAAGTCCTGCAACAAGCTGTCGCCATGGCGAACGACATCTGCGAAGGCGGACCGGTTGCCATTCGGGCTGCTTTGCAAGCTGTCAACGGCTGGGAGAAGGGCGAGAGCAGTGAGAACATGGCTTATGAGCTGGTGCTGCCGACTGCCGATCGTACGGAGGCTCTGACTGCTTTTGGTGAGAAGAGGAAGCCCACCTTCAAGGGTCGATGAGAGTTAGTGATGTCATGAATTTATGGGCGATGTATATTCATCTCTGCTCATAAATGTATAGGGCTATCACATGCAAAAGTACATATGAACGCGCTGATTATTAGACGGCGGAAGCTTACGTGACATGAAGGGCATTTCGGTGGCCTAACTTACGATGCTGTTGACAGAACTCCTTGGAAACAATTTTCCAGGTAATGCACAAGAATAGCAACGTTTGTTCCCAGGCTAATCCGCAAAGAATGCAATTTCTTGTAGTTTGGCAATTGCTGATCATGGGCTACCTAGATAATCTAACTGCATGTACATAATCGAAACAGCTCATATCAGGCTCGATTTCGAGAGTGATGACTTCAACTCCGTCGAGAGAGCACATTGAAGAAGTCGATGTTCCGTCGGCTCAACCGCTTTATTACGGGAATACCTCATAGCTTGTATTTGAAACTTCGGCTGATCACCATTGAGAGAGCAAATCTCGGGACTCGATCATTCACCGGCTCAGTCTGCTCAGTCTGGTGATACCTTACAGCTCGTCTTTGGAAGTTCTGCTGGTCACCATCGAGAGAGCATGTTCAAGCGTTCGATGTTTCACCGGTCCAAGAGCCCATACTAGGTGGTATCGACAGCTGCGTACTTCAAGTGCGTACCTCTGCCAGCGAGAGAGCCGTCTTCAGATACGAGTATCTCAGTGGTGCATGGGTCCGCAAGAGGTGGTACCAGCCGATTCGGTACGCGGAACAACGGCCATTGCCAGTGAGTCAGCGGTCTCCAGTTACCAGTATCTCCGTAGTTCATAGCCAGGCAAGAGGTGATATCAGTAGCTTCGGTATGTGAACCAGGATTTCGTTTGCCGCGCAATTGTTCAGCTCGAACGGTAGCATTTCGCCTGGATGACATGAAGCTCTACTGCATGTCCGGCGGGTCACGCGACGAGCCTACGCCAATGCTCTTTCCTTGCGACCAGACCTCTGGGTACTCCTTCACAGCCTGGTACGTGGACCGCATGAGAATTCATCGTGCCGTCCGCACGGAAGAGAGAGTGCAGGCTGCGTCTGCTGTCGCCGAAGCCTTGCCTGCTATGGACGAATTCAAATGCAATTACGAGGGTTGCGACTTCGTCCCTTCGCCCATCGGCACTCGCTCTCCGAAAAATCAACTCGCCGACCACATTTCGAACAAGCACACATTCGAGTCCAAGCCTTGTGAGCACGGATGCGAGCCGGACAAGTTGTACCATACCAAAGGTAGTTACTACGACCGCATGCGTAGCAAACATCGTCCAGGTTGGCCGGTATCTTGTACCTACCCGGACTGCGATCAGCCTGAGAAGACCTTCCCGACACTCACCGGGATCAAGTATCACTTGAGGTCATACCATCAACTAGACGACGAAGAGCTGTTGCCCTACCTCCCTGCCCCTGACGCGAAGCGTGTTTACGTCGATGGCCAGGTCTGCCCCATGGACGGCTGTAACAAGTCGATCTGCTTCCAGTATGGCATGGAAAACACCTGGTCACTATTTTGTGCATATGTATGCACAAAATGCAGCTGGTACATGCCAAGACATACCTCGACAAGCACGGGACATTCAACATCATCGTGCCTGAGATGTGTCCACAAGAGATGATATCAGCAGCTTCAGTATGCGACCCAAAAGCATTTGCCAGTGAGAGATCGGACTTCATGTTTGAGCATCTCAATGGTTCATACGTCCTCAAGAGGTGGTACCTGCAGCCGAGGTATGCGAACCAGAAGCACTTACCAGTGAGAGAGTGCCCTTCAAATGTGTGCATCTCAACGGCCTGATCGTCTCGATGCGGTGATACCTTAAAGCTCGTCTTGCAAATCCTGCTGATCACCGCCGAGAGAGCAACATCTAAGTGTGGTCGATTCATTCTTCGCCCAGCCAGCCTACTTAGCCGTCATAGCCTTGTTGTTGTGGTAGCATGATCAACCCATTGCCTTCTCACTTCCCAATCTTCTTCCCTCTCAAGTCCCGCCAGACTTTAACGGCAAACCCCTTGAGGAAGCCACCCGTCTCGAGGATCGGCAGCACGCAACTGATGAACGTCGAAGCAAAGACCCAGATAAAGGAGATGACGATCCAGGCGGTGAAGAAACCCCGACTGAAGACGTAGTGGGAGAGGAACATTGGAATGGGTATCTGTGGAAATTTACGCAAGTCAGTAGGGCGTTCGTGTCTGGATCGGTAGGCAAGATCGGGCCGGATGAGTGTCAAACGTGTCAAACTTACGAGGAAATCCATGATCAACGTGAGAGAGATGGCTGCGATGTAAGCCACCATCAGCGCTCGGCGCAGCTTGGTAGGGTGTTCTTCCAAGTCGGCGTCGGCGGCTGCTTCTTCTAAGTCTTGTTGTTGCTTTTGAGACATGACTGCTGCAGGCGTTGCCGCACGCGTGTCAATGTCCCCGACCTGCTTCTCATTGCTGTTTACTTCACCAGCAGCGGCTGGGGACCCATCACCGTCCCGCTTCACTTCCAGAGACGTCTCCTGAGATTCTTCGGGAGGAGTTACTGTTGCGAGGTCGGTCACCGTAGGCGAGTTGATGGCTCTTGTGATTGCCCAATCGAAGTTTTGCGGTTTGCAGAGCGAGACGACCGTCGTCACGATTAGCCCTGTAAAGATAGCCGCCATGTTGCCCGCAAGAGTCGAGTACTCGTCTCCCGTACTCGCGATCGTCAGTTCGCCAAAGTATTGCTGCGCCGTGACCAGCCATGCAATGATTCCAGCGCACAGCCCCGAGATCGGACCTGCGATGGCACCAGCGGTAGACTGCCCGGTCCAGGTGATCGAGAAAGCCATTGGGAAGACTGCACCTCCGATGATGAGGCCCATGACCAGAAACAGCCAGCCGAGATCGATTCCAATGAGGTTCCAGACAACGGCGAAGATGCTCATGGTCAAACCAAAGACACAGATCCCGTATTTGCTGACGGTGATCAATCGTTCGGGGGAAGCAGACGGGTTGAAGTAGGCTTTGTAGATGTCGAAGGTGAGAATCGAAGATACCGCGATCAATTCGGCGCTGGCACAAGACGTGACAGCAAGGAAGAGAGAGAGCAGGAGGGCAACGGCGCCGTGTGTACCTAGCAAAGCGCTGGCTGAGAGAGCTGATGCGAGTCCCGCTGAGATGTCGCTTTCGGAGGGCAAATTTGGGTATGTTGGGAACTGAGGATGGTCGGCGAGGGCCACTGCGGCGAGGCCTAACGTTGTAGCGAATCCAAAGGGGATCGCGAACCTAGATTCCGGTGCATTTAGCTATACCATGTGGTGCAGAGTGATCAGTTACGGTGGAAAAGTTGCGTACCATGCTAGTCCGCCCATGATGTAGGCTTTTACCGCCGTCGTGGGACGGCTGGCAACGGCGCGCTGGAAGTACGCCTGGTCCAAGAAGACCGTGCCTGAACCCGAGCAGAGCTGGATAACACCGAAGATGAGGGCAAGATTGCTTTTTAGGGTCAAGTAGGAGCCTTCGTGGTTACCAGCGACGGGTCTTTTGATCGCAGCTTCGTGGAGAAGGTCGTACATCCTCGATGGGCTGCCAATGGTCTCGTTCGACGTGTAGACGGTGAACATGAAGTACATGATAATTACCATCAGTACCAGTCCATGACTGTAGTCACACAAGAAAGTCGCGCGAAGTCCGCCCAAAATGACATATGCGCATACGCCAGTGGGAATGAGGAAGACAGCAGCGTAGACGTTCATTCCCGTCAATGCCGTTACGACGGCACTTCCTCCAAGAAGTAGTTGAGAGCCAACGAGGATGTTGGTGACCAGGGCGAAGAAGAGAAAGACGATATGTGCTGTCTTGCCATAGCGGACGTAGATGATTTCGAGGTAGGTGTGGCACCTCGGCGCATTCATTTTCGTTTTGCATGCCAGGATGGCGAACATCAAGATCTGTACTGTTGCTCCGGCTGCGTACCAGAAAGGTCCTGCGACTCCATAGCGATAACCCACTGTGGCCGATTGTAACAAGGTGGCTGCCCATGTCCAGGCTGACACAATACCAGCAGCAATCAGTCCTGGTTTGACACTCCTAGAAGCTGTATTGAATTCTTCGGATGTCTTGGTGTCGAATCTTGAGTAGCGATTCTGAATCCAGGTAAGGCCCATCATCACGAAGGTGACTTGACGATGTCATGTTAGCATTTCTCGTGTGTTACATCTGATTGAGTTCTAGCTCACAGAAAAAGCCCACGCCTATGACTATGCTGCAATAATACATCAGTACAATTTGACGTTGGAGTGATACAAGACTTATGCTCACCCGTAGCCGACGCCCTGCGAGAGCATTACACTACTCATATTTGGCTAAAAAATAGTAACAGTGATATTTCTGTAAAGTTGAGGATGAAAGGAGGAAAGACGGGGTCCTGCCTTGTATATATCTATACAGCACTGCCGTGGCGTAACGACAAAAGTGAGTTCGACGTGCTGCCTACATGTATGATGCAGATATCTGCCGTAAAGATAGCAAAGACGATGACCTTGCAAAAACGTAGGCATATCTTCGAGCAAGCTTCCGTCAACACTACGTTCGTGTCGCCGGCAGAAAGTTTTGGGGTGGATAGATAGGCCGTTCGCGAATGAGATGCGTGTAAGCCTGTCGGTAGTGCATAGGCGAATGTACTGATAGGCTGATAACACTCGCCGTCGGCCGGCAAGAGACCTGCGCATACGCCAAGGTTGTCGGACCTGGATTATCTCACTGTAATCGGCGTCTTTGCAGTATCCAAAAGATGGTGATACCAGCGCCTGAGCTCGTAAGATAATGGAAACTCTTACTGGCATCTCATCGGCACGAGGATGAATTCGACACTGAAAAGTCGCCGATACGACCATTTATTCGACTGTATCAATAGACTTTAGCACGAGTTAAGGGAGAGGGACCACCGATGGAGAGAAGAGATCTGCGGTTCGCTTGCTAGTTGTCCATGACTCCATATCGCGTGCGGCAGGGATGTCGCTCCCTCTTTTCGATGGCGTAAAGTAAGTCCGCGATAAGGAACAACGACGACGATGGGGTCAGTTCAAGGGTTCGTCTCGACTACTCCAACGATCCTAATGGTGGGGAAAGCTTGGAAAAGACAAGTTGGAAGTGCGGTACGTACCTGTTATGGTACCATAGGGCTGAGACGACTGCACGGCGGCTGAGATGAGGTGAGGAGGAGAGGACGACGGCGAAAGGCGGCTGGACCAGACCACCGGGGCATGATACTCGGGAAGACTCGAAATCACGTGTTGGGCACTCAACAGAGCTGCTCGTAATACAACAACGACCAGCCTAATATACAATACATCCTTACAGACCAATCTGCCTTCATCTATGCCGGCGCATCGCGGTGTAACGTCGCACTTCCTCCCATCTCTTCGCGCCATAGCAACCTGAACCCATCGAAACGTGCGACGCGCCATCTTGACCTCCCCTCGACGTGAGCACTCCCGCGAAACAGTGCATATCCGGTTTCTGGCGTACACCTCTTGGCCCTTTCTCTCGAACGTGTGATCGCTACTGCTGTGTGGAACAAACAAAGAGCTGGGTTCGAGCTACTGCTGGCTGTGGTGGGCATAGGCGCGCGTGCCTGTCGGGAAATGCCAGAGGAGTTGGCGCAATAGTCCTACGTCGTAGTCTGGTGCGGCGAAGAGAGGGAATAGGACGGGATAGACATGAGCGCTGGCTCGCGACAACGATCTGCAAGCAATCGGAGCATAACCGACCAGCGACGCGAGTACCTTCAGACTCCTCCGCCTTCGTTCGCCGGTCAGTCCAACCTCAGCGTGCCGTCAAGCGACAACCAGTTCTATGCGCCGTCTGGCACCAACTCGCAATACCCGCCCATATCTAGCAGCTCTCCGCTCAACTCCTCCCTGAGACCCCGCGCGCAGACGTATGCCGACCCGGTCGTGACCCAGCAGCAGGCGGCGCAATACCAAGAACCCTACCGGCGGGGAACACCGGCCACTCCTGGAGCAATGGCGGCGCCAAATCACTACCAAGCACCAAATACACAAAGGGCGCCACAGGGATATCTACCGCCTCCGCCACCTCCGGCTGCACCTACGCCGGGGCCTGGCGGTTTGCACTTGCCTCCTCCTCCACCTAGGCCTCCAGGTAGCACATCTCAACAACATGGCCAATGGCTGCCGCCTCCTCCGAACCAGCAAGCCCAGCAGGCTCAATACTGGCAACGGCAACAGCCTCCCTATCAACATCCACCGCCAGCTCACCAACAGTCCAGCCGCGAGCCCCGAGCGTACGATCCAATGGCCTACTCCGAGTACATGTCATTTGCGCCACTGCAGGACAATCAACCCTTGACATCTGCGACCTATGTTCCTGGTGGCGAAAGCTTTGGACCTGGTGTTGGCATTCCGCCATTGTATAGTCATACCGATTCGTTGCAGCCGCCAGGGACCCGACCTTCCATTCCTCACACCCCTAGCTTCTATCGGGGAGCTTCTGGTGACTTCTCTGCGGCTGGCGTAGACCCGTCAGGTTATGCTACTCATCAAAACCAGAGGCACAACTACGCACCACAGTCTGGCTATGCTAACCAACCAGGCCAGCAAGACTACAGCGCGGCTTGGTCTGCAGTCAACCAGCCAACGCCTTCCCATCATCATTTGCAGCCTACGCCACCTCCGCAGTCACATTCTCAACCTCCTCCTCAAACGAGTAGCTACCACGCGCCTCCAACACCAACATCACGTCACAGGGCGACCAACTTGAACATTAAGCCAGCGAACGAAAGGCAAGAACACTACTCACCTGCACGAGAGCCTGGCCACACTCCATTTAGCCTAGCGAAGCAGACATCCCATAGTGATCTTTCGAGTAATCGTGACCACTCGTCATCCGGCGAACATCCTGGCAGCCCGTCAGATCTCAACTGGCCAAAGGAACGCGTCCAAATCTGGCTTGCAGCTCACGCGTTTTCCAAAGAATGGCAGTCTGCTTTTGAGCACTTGGACGTACATGGCCCTCACTTTCTCGATCTTGGAAGGAGTGGCGGGCAGCGTGATATTGGATTCCTTGCTCAAAAGCTTCTACCGCAAGTGACCAGAGAGTGCGAGTACGCTGGACTGACGCCCAATCCATTGAGGGAGCGTGATGAAGGCAGACGTCTTCGGAAGCTTGTGAAGGAAGTAATTCACGGCGGTGGAGCTGCTACAACACCCGCAACTGCTGGAACGAATGGCAGCAACACGAGTCTTCCGTTACACAACACTAACAATGTCCGCCGAGGAAGTCGCGGTCCACGTAACAGCGCTGGTCCTGAGGGCGACGTTGAGAGCAGCCCAATTGCGTCGAGACAAGATGTCAGCCTTCTCGGAACGACCCCTACGACTGCAGGCGATGATTCTCCCGGGCGCGCCATGCCTCCTCCTCTCGGACCGCGACACCATGGCCAAAGATCCGTGACTTTAGATTCCTTCACGCAAGCATCTGGTCGGAGTGATTACACGAAGCAAGTTCTCGCTAGCGTAGGAGGAGACATTGTCCGCAGACACTCTCCGGGAGCTTCCGGAGATTTCACAAGAGCGTACCCGCAATCGCCGGCGCAAAGTCCTGGTCCATCAAGTGCTAAACTTGCGGCCATCCCCGGTAGCCGATTCAATGGCCACAACCGTGGGATCAGCTCGGACACGAACATTTCTGGCCAAGGCGCAAGCGTTTCGCCCGGACCTACCAGGATTGTGTCTACCCCTAGCCAACGCGAAAGCGATGGTTTGTTCGCCAAACCGATCCCTCACGATAGTCGCCGACATGCACAAGAAAGTTCACGGCCACCAGCACTGGACAACATGCGACATGGCTCAGATACGCCCGTCTCGGCGAAGGAGAAAGAGCACAAAGGTTTGTGGTCCAGAATCCGGCGAGACAAAAAGCATGATGCGCATCCCAACCCAGACGACGAGCACTCACCATCATCCCCTCATGCTTCCAAGCAGATTCCTTACGGGCGACTTGGTCCTGCATCCTCTGACACCAGTCTAGCAGAGCGATCCACCACTAGCCGCAGGAACATCAGTGTGGAGAGTGCTGATCTGAATCCCGTAGTGCCCGGTCGAGGCAGACCTTCTGCGAGAGATGTTGACAAGAAGTACATCTTCGTCACGCCAGATTCCTGGAACTACAGGCTCATTGACATTACGGACGTCGAGACTGCAGAACACATGCGCACAGTGATTTGTTTCAATCTCGGTGTACCCGAAAACCAGGACGTGACCATCCACATGACCAGTCCTGGCCAAACCGAGCACGACGAGGCTCTGACTGACAACCTACTCATGCACGCCAAAACACGTACTGATCATTCTGGAAAACTCAAACTGTATATCCGCGCGTCTGGAATGGATATGCCGCCAGAAAGCTCTGGTCTCAACGTATCTATACCTACCAGTCCTTTCGGGGTTCCGGCTTTCAATCAGCGACCCGTCGACGATCCGATGCACCCCGACGTTCTTGGTGGCAGTGTGAATTCACCTTCTACATCCACTGTACGCTCTGGCGAAAGTACACTTGTGCCGGACAAATTCCAGGCGATTCGTAACCTCTCGAAAGAGGGTGATCCTGCAGATGAAGCTTTTAGGCGCAACGAAGCTCCACACTTCGAACAACAGGATGTGACGCCTATGACTGAGGCTGAGCGATTGGCCGAACTAGAGGCCAAGGCAGAAGAGTACAAAATTGAGACGGAACGCAAGCAGCGCGAATACCTCGCCGGGCGAAGAGCTCAGATCACACAGGTTGGAAGGAACTTCCACGACTTTGACAAGACTCGATCTTCGCCTTACGAGAACTCGACACCAACATGGTCAAATGAGAATTTGGACCAAGAGGCGAAGCCTAACCAGCTCAGGCCAATGCGACCAGCACCTCCAGTGCCTGAACCTACGACCACGCTCGCAAAAGCTAACTCCTTGACCGCGAAAAGGCAAAGTCAGCTGGGTCGATCAAGCTGGCCCAGAGAGCCATGGAAGCGAAGTTCTAGCAGTAGCATACCCGAGGAAGATGGGAAGCGACCAGCAGGGCGTGGGATCGCAGCCGCACTTGCAGGCGCCGGCCTACGTGCTGGTCTTGTTGCCGCACCCAATTCTGCGCCACCCTCTGCCGCTGGACCGTCACTCCAAAAGTCTTCGACCCTGCCGGACCTTCGAGAGCAAGCTTTGCAGCATCAACAGCAACAGCATTCCATGGCTGGTGTCGACTTTGCTCGCAGTGGTAGGGCTAGTCCCGGTTCGCCACGCAGCCCCTTCACCATGTCCAGGGGTGGGCAGAGCTTCAGGGTGCCCGAGTATGTTGAAGGTCGAGAAGACGAGAAGAGTGAGGATACTTTACGCGCGAGACCAAACCTCACGCTCCGCACTCCTTCGAACCCAGCCATCAACAAACTCAGGACTGAAGAGCCGTTCCGCAGCCCTGATGTCAGCCCAAGCACGGCACATCCATCTAACAGTCTGAGTCGCAACTCGAGTCGAAGGAGCTATGGCCCAAGCTTCCATCTTCCTGACAAGCCTGTCGACTTCCACCCGTCACCTGCGATCGGCTCCACCCAAGAAGATTCGGACGAAGACTCGGACGACGGGCTCTTTGCCATTCCCCTTGCCAACAAGCAAAAGCCAACAGTGTCGCCCACAACTAGTAGAAAGGCGGCGGCGGTGTTGGGAATTGACATTGATGAGACCACTCCTGTCAGCACCAACAACAGGAGTCCCCACCGGCCGGATCTCAAACTCAGGACGAGCAGAACACACGTGCGCTCCGACGCGCAGTCGCAAGCGGGTTATCCCACCGCGCAAGATGGAAATGCAAACGATGCTTACAAAGCCGACAGACCTGTGCCCGCTTCAGCCGCGAGCGATCAATGGTCGGCTGGATCTCACGACGAGTTTGCAAGACTTGGCAGGAGAGAGAGCTTTGCATCAGACATCTGGGCGAATCGTCCTCCCGCCGAGGCACTTGTGGAGCATCTTGATGAGTTCTTCCCGAACGTCGACCTCGATCAGCCGATGGAAGATGAGGCCAATGACGGCAACGGTGACAGTCCAGACAAAGCTGCACTGCCACAGAAGCCATCCACCAGTGACTTGCACGCTGCGCCCAGAAATGTAGGATTTGCATCTGGGATTGATGATTCCGACATTCTCGGGAGCAATGAGAGCACTCTCAAGAGAAACGAACCACTTCCCTCATTTGCCCACCGAAGCATTCGTAAGAGTGGTGGCGGTTTGGGTCGTACGAAGAGTATCCGTGATGTTGTCAAGGGCGCCTACCAAATCGAAGGGTATCAACATCCGTCAAACTCTTCTTATGGCTCTAGCCGAGCGAGCGGTGCAGGGCAAGCGCAGAATCCACTGGTCAGCCGCGTCAATACGTTGCGTGCTGGCGGTGATATGCATCGCCGCAAGAGTACCAAGATGTTTGGAGCCCGCATCGAGCAGGTCAAGCCCAATCGTGTGAGCCGGTTGATTAATCTGGAGACCATCCCTCAAGATTCATTACCGACATCCTCGAAGCACCATCCGGAGCGTCAGCCGACTTTCAAATGGATGCGTGGTCAACTCATTGGCAAGGGTACCTTTGGCCGCGTCTACCTAGGTATGAATACAACTACGGGTGAGCTACTCGCTGTGAAGCAGGTGGAGGTCAACCACAAGGGACCCAATACCGATCCAGCAAAGATCCGCGAGATGGTCAAGGCACTTGATCTCGAAATCGACACTATGCAGCATCTGGATCACGTCAACATTGTGCAGTATCTCGGTTGCGAGAAGAAAGAGTTCAGTATCTCTATCTTCCTCGAGTACATTTCCGGTGGCAGTGTTGGCTCGTGCCTCCGCAAACACGGCAAATTCGAGGAATCCGTGGTGTCTTCCCTAACACGCCAAACCCTGTGCGGTCTCGCCTACCTCCACCGCGAAGGCATTCTCCACCGTGATCTCAAAGCCGACAACATCCTGCTCGACCTTGACGGAACCTGCAAGATTTCTGATTTCGGAATCTCAAAGCGCTCCGCCGATCCCTACATCAACGACATCACCAACAGCATGCAGGGATCTGTCTTCTGGATGGCACCAGAGGTCATCCGCGCGCAAAGTCAAGCGCTGAATGTACCCAGCAGCGGCTCTAACATGGACGCTACCCAGGTGTACAACCAAGGGTACAGCGCCAAAGTCGACATCTGGTCTCTCGGCTGCGTAGTCTTGGAGATGTTCGCCGGCCGTCGACCGTGGAGCAAAGAAGAAGCCATTGGCGCGATCTACAAGCTCGGCTCCCTCAACCAAGCGCCACCTATTCCGGAAGATGTTAGCACCGTCGTCGGGCCCGCGGCTCTCAGTTTCATGTACGACTGCTTCACAATGTAAGTTTGATCACGCACTCATATGTACAACACAAAGCTAACACACCAAAACAGCGACCCCGCCGACCGCCCAACAGCCGAAACCCTCCTGCGCGCCCCCTTCTGTTTCGCAGACAACCGCTACAACTTCCTCGACACCGAGCTTTACGCCAAGATCAGAGGCGCGTTCTAGGCGATTGCGACTCCCGGCTTGTCCATCGATTCCGTCGCCCGATTCTCTCACCTTCCATTACCGCGCTTGCCTGTTGCTCTATCTCGCGCACAGAGTCTAAGCATCGCAAATATGACTGCAAGTTTCCCACTCCCGCCCACCGCGAAGAAAATTGTCCCTGCCGTGTCGCCGCCGATCGTCTTGATGCCTTGTGGCGTGGCGGAGAGGGATGCTATGGAGAGGCAAACTGAGGGACGGTTCAGCTGGGAGAGCTGAACGAAATCTCGATAAGATGAGCGAGCCTCCTATCGACTTTTGATGGCGCTGTTGTTTTTCGCTCTTTTCGCGACCCTATCTTTGCGCTTTGCTTGGAACTCGCTCGATACCCGTGAAGAAAGCTCTTCTGTCTTTTACTATAATTACATGTAGTCTTTATCGGTCTACTCCCATGAACCCGAGAATCTTCTCTCCGAGCAAGCCCTGAGAATATATGCGCACGTCAGCGCTTGCAGCGTGTTTTTATCAGTAGCAATACCAGTGAGAGAGTAGTATTCTGCTCGCGACGTCTCCGATGGTTGGCTATGACGATGTGTTTGTGCCATTGGCTATGGTGCGCTCGAATCATCACCGTGCCAATGAGGGTGGTGACATGTGTGGTGAGGACTTCAAGATGAGAATGCAATGCAGTAAACGCAATGTGATGTGCTGTAAACGATGCCTGTCGTTGGACACGATCTTCATCAATCAATCTGTCTAACTAACGAATCCAATGATCCTTAGGTTGGCGAATTGATGCTATTCTTCAAAGCCAGTGATTATGTTTAGGGTTGGGGTTGGGGTTGTATTTTGGTCGCCCTTATGTTACTCTTGAACAAAAGATCTTTTTCTGGATCCCAACAGGAAGCCAAAGGTTCATCAATCTTAGCAGACGTCAGATGCCTGAGGGGATGATTGATGGCTATTATCTTGGTCGAGAACTTGATCGATGGAGGAAAAATGCCTAAGCCTCATCGATTCATCAGTCAATTTTCCAGAACATGTCTAACTGACTGGGTAATGGATTTTCAGATCCTCAGAAGATCTCAGATGTTCCATACCTGACATGCAAGTCATTTCTTGTATCTCTATGACAGTTCGGATACTCTGAAACTATATTTTTGCAGCATGCAGTAAAGCCTCATACCTAGACGTCCTGCTATATGGATATGGATGCCTGAGGCTTGCAAGCCATGTGGTCGGCCTTGCACGTCGCGACAGCTTACAGGCAACAGGCCATCAATTGACCAACTTCCTACAACCGCATTTCATCTCTTTCTCATCAGGCACAAACTCGCTGTGAATGTGCTTTATGTATGTCTCCGGTCAGCGCAGCGCAAGCAACTAGAGTTTAAAGATCGGCCACAGCTTGGCAGCCCGATGCGGTTAGCGTGATTTAGCAGAATCGCTGGAAAAAGTCGCAGCTCTACGAGTTTTCGAGCTGTCTCGAAATCCGACTGTCCGACGAACTGCGCGCCAGCACCGACAATTACACCACCGCACTTACGCAGCGGGTCCAGTCCTATACAGGACTTATATTCCATCGAACGCGCATCCTCTGAGATCTGCGCGCAACCTTGACCCGACACGACAATCGAAAACCGCCCACAATGTCTGTCGACTACCTCCTCCACGAGTCCTCCGTGGGCTACGCCATCTTCTCCGTGAAGCTGCAGGCCGACACCGTCGGTGCCCGCCTGAAGGAGGTTCAGGATGCGCACCAAGACCTGGCTCGCTTCGGCAAGATGGTCCAGCTCGTCTCTTTCGCACCTTTCCAGGGCGCCGCCCAGGCGCTCGAGAACGCCAACGAGATCTCCGAAGGTATCATGAGCGACTACTTGAGGACCACCCTGGAGGCCAACCTGCCCAAGGGCGGCAAGAAGGAGAAGAACAAGATCACTCTCGGCGTTGGCGACAGGAACTTGGCTGGTTCCATCAAGGGCGAGTTCCCTGGTGTTGAGGCCGAGACTCCCGAGACCAGCGAGATGGTCGGCGACTTGCTCCGTGGCATTCGCACCCACTCCGAGAAGCTCCTCAAGGGCCTCCAGACCGGCGATGTCTCCCGCGCGCAGCTCGGTCTCGGTCACGCCTACAGCAGAAGCAAGGTGAAGTTCTCCGTCCAGAAGAACGACAACCACATCATCCAGGCCATTGCTACCCTGGACCACCTCGACAAGGCCGTCAACACCTTCTCCATGAGAGTCCGCGAGTGGTACTCGTGGCACTTCCCCGAGCTCGTCAAGATTGTATCCGACAACCAGAAGTTCGCCGCCTGCGCGCTCTTCATCGGCCACAAGACCTCTCTCTCCGACGACAGCCTGCACGAGCTTGCTGAGATTGTCGAGGACGACCACAGCACCGCCCGCGCCATCATCGAGGCCGCCAAGGTCTCTATGGGTCAGGACATCTCCGAGACCGACATGGAGAACGTCATGCTTTTCGCCAAGCGCACCGTCTCCCTCGTCAAGTACCGCAAGTCGCTCTCTGCCTACCTTGTCGCCAAAATGGGTGTGGTCGCGCCCAACCTTGCCGCTCTGATCGGTGAGACCGTTGGTGCTCGTCTCATCTCCCACGCCGGTAGCTTGACCAACCTGGCCAAGTACCCTGCCTCCACTGTCCAGATTCTCGGTGCCGAGAAGGCTCTGTTCCGTGCCCTCAAGACCAAGGGTAACACCCCCAAGTACGGTCTGATCTACCACTCCTCCTTCATCGGCCGCGCCGGCATGAAGAACAAGGGCAGAATCTCCCGTTTCCTTGCCAACAAGACTTCCATTGCCTCGAGAATCGACAACTTCAGCATGGCACCCACAAGGCAATTCGGTGAGGCTCTCAAGGAGCAGGTTGAGGAGCGTCTCCGCTTCTACGCCGACGGTGTTAACCCCACCAAGAACGAGGTTGCCATGGTATGAATGATTCTGATTTGAAATCAACGTAATATTGTATTAACATCGAATTTACAGAAAAACGCCATGGACAAGACTCTTGCCTCCATCAATGTTGCCGACCCCAGCACGGCTGCCGATGAGGAGATCGAGGTTGCCGGCGTCACCGCTGGCGCCACCGAGCAGGCCGAGCGCAAGGAGAAGAAGGACAAGAAGGAGAAGAAGTCCAAGAAGTCCAAGAAGGACGAGGACGTCGAGATGGTTGACGCCGCCGAGGACGAGGAGGCCATCAAGAAGAAGCTCAAGGCCGAGAAGAAGGCGAAGAGAAAGAGCGAGGCCTCCGCCGAGGTGCCCGACGAGCAGATCAAGACAAAGAAGTCCAAGAAGAGCAAGGCTTAGAAGGCCAAGCGCTGAAATATGTGTTTTATCTTGTGTCCCAATAACTTGATCTGACGGCGTTGCATGAAAGCTGGCTCGCGGCGTTTGAGAGGCGTTTTTTTCCTCTTTGAAGAGACGATGGAAGAAAGATACGGGTGGTTGACGCTCTCTCTTTTCTGTCGATTTTTTATTAAAGCTTGTACAACTGGAATTATCAAAGGGGTTTCTATCTGTTATCTTTTATCTCTTGGATCGATCTTTCCTATTCCGACTTCGACTTCTCGCTGGCAATCTATTGAACCTAAGACCAAGCCATTGTGTTGAGGCTTCCGTAACTATGGGAGACCCATCCTGAAACGTCTCGAATCATGCTGTGTAGGGGTCTCATGTGTTCGCTTGCTTGCTAGTAGGTACATAAGTATCACGTCCGGAGTCGCAGAGATCAGCTATTCGCTTTCGCTTTCGCGTCTGTTATTCGCTGCGAATTGCGCCGTCGCTCACAATGTACCTCAAACAGCATTATTCGATTATGCGATATTGTACGAATAGTGATGCAGGCATTATTTCCAAAATTACTATTGGCGGAAGCTGATGGTTCTCGATATCAGGTAAGCGCTCGTTTTTCTCGGTCGTCGTAAGATAGTACAAGTTGGTACATACATACTTACCAACACGACGTGGCTCCGGCTAAAGTCATTTGTCTGTCGCGTGTCTCGCTATCGCGTGGCGACTAGGCGTCCTGCTGTACTTCCATCATGTGACGAGACGGGAAATGGCTGCAGGTACGGTACATAGGACATACATGTACTTGTACTTGTACAAACGACCACTGAACCGACATTTTGCTGTCTTGTCTCGACCTCAGCGCTACTCTGTAACGACCTAGCTAACTTGCCTTGTCTCTAAAATCCAGAAGACAATGAATCGACTAACGCAGGATACCATGTCCATAAGACACTTGCAGAGCTCTTGGTGATAAACACGCGTCTACATTCCATGGACCGGGTACTCCGAAGACGAGTGTCAGCTTGCTTGCCCGGTCCCACAACATCCAAGGATCCTTCTCCATGTGAACTCTACATCGTTACGTCCGTAATGCCCTTTGTTTTGCGTCGTATACTCGAACGCTGGCGGAACACACACACACACACACACACGCATGCTCATGAGCTTCGATGCGTTTGCGCCGAGCTTCTTCCTCCAGCTGAGGCTATGAAGGCCCGGGTTCGCCTTGGAAAGAATCCTCCGGGTGGCCTTACAGCTGGAGATGGTGTTAGGAAGCCCTTTTACGCGCTCTCACATCTCTCGGCGTGGGCGAAGATGTGACACTGCTGACTTAGCACCGACCCTTTATGGTGATGAGGCGGGTCTCAAATCAACAAGAGACTCGCTTCTAGTCGAGCTGACCGCGTGGGATCAAGGATGATCGCAGTATTGAGTTTGGAGGGCAACGTGGGCGTCTGGCTTGCTACGGCCACCAGCGCCTCTGGTTCTACATAGGTCAGCGGCCCTTCCGATGCCTCAATCCGTCCACTGCAAGACTCAGCTGAGTGAGGGGTGAGTAATAGACTTCTGAGGGCCAAACCCTAATCCACCGCGATGATGTTTCTCCTACTACATGACGAGTAGGTATGAGCCGAGCTATAAAGGTCGGCGATACGTCTCACCACCGACGACTACTCCCTCCTTGCTCCGGCTCCGATACCAAGATCTACGTGTTTTATGCGTACAGTCATCTTTATCTCCGAACGCATAAGACGCCCGGGGCTGCATTTCGTCCGAGTCCGCTTTGCCAGACCGCTTCTCGCCGTCGACAACCTTGGTAGCACAAGTCCATCTTCCCTGACCGTTACTTTCATAAAAGGCTAGCTCCATCCTTGAAGCTGGATCACTTGTCAACTTGCACGAGATTGTTCCCATCTTATCTCGCATCGATCTAGAGACTTGTCGACAAGGGTTAACTACGTAAGCGATCTCTAGTGGCGGAAACGAACAACGCACTTCATTACAAAAAGAAAGTGCCGGCTCTGGACTCTCTGGCTTCAAATCTCTGGAAACACAACATATCAACGGCCATGCAGATGTATCTTGGCCTTGCGGTGTGGGGCGTCGTCGCCTTCGCCATTTACAAAGTGGTTAACATTATCCTTTTGAGACGTCAATTGGCTGGTAAGTAGACTCGTCAGTACAACATACAGCAATGTCACTGACATCTTCCATAGCCAAAGCTAAGGAAACCGGTGCATATGAGGCACTCTCCTATCCAATTGCTGGTTTTGGTGGGTTCAAACATCTCAGCCAGCTCATGGAAGCAGACAAGGAACAACTTTTCCCGAACCTGATGGTCAAGCGAGAACGCGTGATGAGCGAACTCTACGGTCGCGAAGTCGCCACTTTTAAGAGCTACATCGCGTTCCAGGACGTCTACTTCACATCCGACCCTCGCAACATCCAGGCTATGCTCGCCAAACAATTCGACGACTACGACCTTGGACCCTCACGCAATGCCAACATGACCACTACTCTCGGAAGCGGCATATTCACCCAAGACGGAAAGGCGTGGGAGCACAGTCGCGCTCTTCTCAGGCCAAACTTTGTGAGGGACCAGGTGTCTGATCTTGATCTTGAGGAAAACCATGTTCAAGATTTGTTCAAGGTTATGCCGATTCAGGCCGATGGCTGGACTGCTGAGACAAACATTCAGCAGTTGTTCTTCCGCCTCACTATTGATTCTGCGACTGAGTTCCTCTTCGGCGAGTCGGTTGACAGCCAGCTTTCCGAGGCCGGTTTGGGTACTCAGAAAGATGAGGCGCAGCGTTCCAGGTAAGCATCCGTCTTTCTTCTCCAGCATAACAAGGTTCATCCGCTAAAACAATACGTTCCACCAGAGAAACGGCCTTCTCACGTCACTTCGACGGTGCGCAAGCCCATCTAGCCAAGCGCTTCAGACTCGGCGATCTGTACTGGATGCACAACCCAAAAGACTTCAAGGAAAACAACAAGAACATCCAATCCTTCATCGACCACTACGTGAACCTGGCCCTGCGCAAATCTTCCGGCAGCGAGAAAGTCGCGGAAGAAGGTGGCCACAAGCAACGCTACGTCTTCCTGGAAGAACTCGCCTCCCAAACCCGCGACCCCGTCGAGCTCCGCGCCCAACTTCTCAACATCCTTCTCGCCGGTCGTGACACCACGGCATCTCTGCTCTCCTGGCTCATGCACGAATTGATCCGCCACCCAGAAATCTTCCAAAAACTCCGCGCCACCATCATCGACGAGTTCGGCACCTACGACAACCCGCAAAACATCACCTTCTCCACCCTCAAAGGCTGCACCTACCTCCAGCATTGCCTTAACGAGACCCTTCGCCTCTGGACCGTCGTCCCAGGAAACTCGCGCCGCGCCAACAAAATCACCACCCTCCCCAAGGGCGGCGGACCAGACGGCGAGAGCCCGCTGATTATCCCCGCACACTCCGAGGTCAACTACAGCGTGCACGTGATGCACCGCCGCAAAGACCTCTGGGGCCCGGACGCCGAGGAGTTCAAGCCGGAGCGCTTCCAAGGACGGAAGCCGGGTTGGGAGTTCTTGCCCTTCAATGGCGGGCCTAGGATCTGTATTGGACAGCAATTTGCTTTGACTGAGGCTAGTTATGTTGTTGTGAGGTTGTTGCAGCGGTTTGATGCGCTGCAGCCTGCCGAGGGCCAGTTGGAGGGGATTGTTAGGAGCAAGCTGACTCTGACTAATTGCCCGGCGAACCCTGTTACGTTGAAGATGAGGCTGGCGAAGGACTGAGGGGCGTTTGTGCTTTACTGGATCTCGACTCTGTTGGTTTTAGCATTTACGATGGAGCACAGATACTTCTTTGCTATACAAAGTGAGCTTGTTTGAAAGGCATGTCATCCTCGTCCATGTATTTCTGCGGTGTTCCGGTTTCATCGTTCTAGATTGATCCAGTTCATAGTATAGTACGTCTGTGCGTGATGAGGACCGGCGAGGACTGCGTTTGGCTCTCAAGGTCCCTTGTCGCTCTAGATCGATTGCTCGACGTCGATCGAAAGTCTAGTTTGCCACACCATTCACGCCCTCCAACGATAGTAAGTCAGATGCACGATGTCGTTTCTCGGAAGATATCCTTCGATTGTAAAGTCTATCGATCTCTCTGGACTTTTGGGTGTTAATGTTTCCAGCCTAGGAAACAACGCACATGTTCGATAGCAACAAACCATGGGTTCAGATCTAGGATCTACTCGTCGCTGCAAGTCGAACGTCCCGATCGATGATCTTCATGGCGTGCAAGCACTCTTCGTCCCGGAACCGAGGTGCCACTACTTGCAGAGCGCAGGGGGTTCTGTCGTAGATTTTGGGGTCGTCTACTTGTGTCAGTCGAGGAGCTACACACGGTCTATATAGTCAGTGACTTACAGTCTGGATCAACATCAGCTGCCTTCTGAGGGTCGCAGTCGATCTCTTTCGAGGCTCTTCCAAAAGGTATGATACCAGCGGGGAACTGTAAGGAGCATCAGTAACGCTGCAATTTTTACATTTTTTTTGCCACCAAAAGCGTGTCTTACGTCTGCGACATTCCACATCACAGTGTACGCAGGGCCTCCGTAGGTATCATGGGGAGGAGCATTACTCATTGCTCCAGGTGCGAGAACAACATCCAGATTGTGTTCTAGCCAGAGCTCCCGCCATGCATCGGTGTAAGCCTCCTTTGCCTTGGTCAACTCAGAAATCTGAGATGCGATATCCAATTCTGGCGACACAGGAGGCGGAAACTTGGTGAAAGGGTTGAAACCCCTTGCAACGGACGTCACAAGCGGCTCGCCAATCTGCTTTGCAATGTCCCAGCCGGCGGGCCACACGAGGCCGAAGCATTGCCAAGCGATTCGTTCTGCCAGTCCTGGGCTATGCTTCGGGCCTTCAGGCAGGCGGACAATCGTGTGACCAGCTGCCTGCAGTGCTTTAGCTGCAGTGTCCAGTGCCCTTCTGACAGGAGGATGCAGAGGATGATCGGGATCCTCGGCCAGGACACCAATCGTCAGCCGTGCATTTTCGTCCAGGCCTGTTTCCCTCCACGGTATATCCATGGCGGTGACATCGTATTTCCAGGGCCTTTTCGACATCACAGATGTCATCATGAGAGTCAGATCCTCCACGGACGTCGCTATCGGACCCGCCACCACAGGAACACCTGGGAGTTTTGGCCGCGGGAAGGGGTATCCTGTTTGGCCTGCGAATGGAATCCTATCCGCGGTAGGTTTGAATCCGTAAACTCCACAACATAGCGAAGGGATCCTGACGCTACCAGCTACATCGGTACCGACGCCTAGGATCGAACCCCGGAATGCGACCAAAGCTCCTTCGCCGCCGCTGCTGCCGCCTGCTGTCAACTTGATGTTGTGAGGATTAAGAGTCCGTCCAAAGATGTTGTTCTCCGAGTCGGCGGTCTGACGCGATCAGTAAGAAGTACGGATGACTCTGGAGCATCGCATTTACCATCATAGTTTGGGGGATGTTCGTTTTGCAGTACAGGACTGCGCCAGCGTCCATCAGCAAGCTCACCAACGCCGAGTTGTCGGTGGGGACGGGCCGTTTCAGATACTCGATATAGCCTGCGGTTGCATACTGGCCAGCCAACACAAAGCAGTCCTGACCTGTCAGCTTTCTTTGATCTCATGCCGCAGCGTGTAGAGACAAGTACCTTCAGACTGACGGGCAAGCCGTGGAGTGGGCCGACGGTTTCCCCAGTGTCCGCCAGATGTTGGTCAAGTGCTCGTGCTCTCTCCATCGCTTCCACAAAGAAGATCTCGGTCAAGCATGATGTCTGTACGTAAATTAGACGTACACTCCCGAATGGAGTAAGTAGCATGAGCAGTGACTTGCCAACTGCTGGGCCAACGCTGCACGTTTCCCAAAAGCCTCCACGACCTGAAGAGAGGTCAGGTCCCGTGATGATATCTTCTTCAGTAGTTCGACCGCAGTGAAATCCTGCGTAATGGTGAGCTCTGCCTCTGCCAGAAGCCCCGACTCCCGGACCACGTCGGTCTCGATGAGTCTGCCTTCGACATGTGTGCCGACATGCTTCAACTGTTCAATTCGATCAGGTTCAAGACACCATTCGCTGGGGATCGCACGCTTCTGCCGTTCTCGGTGAGAGGCACTAAGTGTTTGCCAGCTTGACGTCGTTTCCATCTTAACGGAGAAGACTGAATTGAGCTCGAGAAGGAGTTGCTGAGGAAGATGCAAGTATACTGGATTGGTTTCGCAGAAGGTAAAGGCTGCTCCTCTTATGCGAAAGATAGAGTACATGTACCTAAGCACGTCCAAGGTCGTTTTACCGAGGCAGGATTGTGGAGTCTTTGCATCTCAGCAGATGTCTTGGTGGTATCAGGGCAGTGTCGGGTTAGGCTGTGCATGAGATAAGAGCTCAGAATTACCATTTCGGATCTAGGACCTTTGCCTGCTGAATCGAGGAACGACTTTTACTTTCCATTTGCTCCGAGACAAGCTATCCAAACGGAAGAGAAGAATGGAATGATTATCCATGTCAATCGACTTCACACAAGCCAGAGCACATAGACGAGGTCGTTAGTGTAAAGAGTCTTACTGTTTATAGTCGAGATTCTGGTGAAATGTGTTCGGGCCAGGAGTTGTTCAAGGGAAGAGTTGTGAAGAGGTGTGAAGAGTCATTGGATGTCTCTCGTGTCTCGGCAGACCTTCCAATCCCCTGGAGCAGAAGAGCCCTGAGAAGCGGCGGCGCGGATTGTGTTTGGTGGAGGGGAATATTGTCGCTGGTCAAATTATACAACGCTACCTTCAAACCAACACCAAACTCTCTCAACCTCACCCCGAGCAACTATACCCGACAACTGGATATCTGGACACCCGGAATCTCAAAATGTCGGCCGCTCAACTCCTCAACCCCAAGGCCGAGTCGCGCCGCAGAGGCGAGGCTCTAAGTGTGAACATCGCCGCTGGCGAGGGCCTCCAGGGCGTGCTCGCATCGAACTTGGGTCCTACTGGCACAATAAAGATGCTTGTCGACGGCTCTGGCGGAATCAAGCTCACCAAGGACGGCTCGGTGCTTTTGAAGGAGATGCAGATTCAGAACCCCACCGCAGTCATGATCGCAAGAGCAGCAACGGCACAGGACGAAATTTGCGGTGACGGTACAACGAGCGTGGTTCTCATGATTGGCGAGCTCTTGAAGCAGGCAAACAGATACATCAGCGAGGGTCTTCACCCCAGAGTCATCACAGACGGATACGAGCTGGCCAAGAACGAGACCATCAGATTCCTGGACGAGTTCAAGATCGCTCGCGATGTTGACAGAGAACTCCTACTGTCCGTCGCCAGGACTTCCTTGTCGACCAAGATCAACTCCACGCTTGCCGAGCAGCTCACACCCGACATTGTCGACGCCGTTCTGGCCATCTACCAGGCGCCTGAGAAGCCCGATCTTCACATGGTTGAAATCATGACCATGCAACACAGAATGGCCGCCGACACACAGCTTATCCGTGGTCTTGCGCTCGACCACGGCGCGAGACATCCCGACATGCCCAAGGACGTCCGCAACGCTTTCATTCTTACCCTCAACGTCAGCTTGGAGTACGAGAAGAGCGAGATCAACTCCGGTTTCTACTACAACTCGGCGGAGCAGCGCGAGAAGCTCGTCGAGTCCGAGCGTCGCTTCGTCGACGACAAGCTTCGCAAGATTGTCGAGCTCAAGAAGGAGGTGTGTGGTGATGACCCCAAGAAGGGCTTCGTCATTGTCAACCAGAAGGGTATTGACCCACTGTCCCTCGACGTCCTGGTGAAGAACGGCATCTTTGCGCTCCGTCGCGCCAAGAGAAGAAACATGGAGCGTCTGCAGCTGATCTGCGGCGGTGTCTCACAGAACAGCGCCGATGATCTCACACCCGACGTTCTGGGCTGGGCCGGCCACGTTTACGAGCACCAGATTGGCGAGGAGAAGTACACATTCATTGAGGAGGTCAAGGAGCCCAAGTCGGTCACTCTTCTCATCAAGGGTCCCAACTCGCATACCATCTCTCAGATCAAGGATGCCGTTCGTGACGGTCTCCGATCCGTCTACAACATTGTTGTTGACAAGTCTGTCGTGCCCGGCGCAGGCGCCTTCCAGGTGGCTTGCAACAGGCGTCTGACATCAGACGAGTTCACCAAGACCGTCAAGGGCAAGGCCAAGTGGGGTGTTGCTGCGTTTGCAGATGCCATGCTTGTCATCCCCAAGACACTGGCCGCGAACAGTGGTCACGACATCCAAGACTCCCTCGCTCTGCTGCAGGATGCCCACGCCGAAGGTCACATTGCTGGTTTGGACCTCGTATCAGGAGAGGAGATGGACCCGGTCCAGGAGGGTGTTTACGACAGCTTCAGGGTGCTCAGGAACAGCATCGCAAGCGCTACTGGTATTGCCAGCAACCTCTTGCTTTGCGATGAGATGCTCAAGGCTAGGCAAATGGGTAAATCCGGCCCTCCCGGTGGTGGAGAGGAATAGATGGGGAGGATGATAAAATAAATTCAGAGCATGCATGTATCATACCCGCAATGGTCTCGATGAGCTGGACGAACAAGAAGCAGTCCTTGATAGGAAGTGTTATACGCGTCTTTCAAGGCGATATGGGCGACTACAAAGGCACCACAGGGGCATGCTCAAGTCCGGTACGTACTCACGAAGTTTCAATGCGAAGTTCATGGCAAATGTGATCCCATCTCGTTGACATGATCGGTCCCCATATGGTAATATCAGCGACTCTCGTATATCGAAATCTTCCTTCTACCACTGAGATCCTGACAAACTCTAGAATGTAATCCTGCCATATCTCACTGGACCGAAATCTTCTAAGCGATGATCTCAGCAGCTTTGGCACATCATAAACATGCTGTACCAGTGAGATAATCTGACTTTGGCATATACTGCAAATTCTCTCAATGTGTTACCCGATTTATTCGAATTCACACATTTTAGTTGACTGCATGGGAGATTGGCTGGGTTTGACACGCGCAAAACGTGGATTTTGTTATGTTTTTCATTCCAGTCCCCTCTTGGCACGCAACCTTGACACCGTCGACCAGCAACGATGTTCTAGTCTCTGCCACACCCGTTGGCTCGCACACGTCCTAGTGTCAAGAGCGCGTCCAACTCTGACTTTCATTAACAGCCTCTCAAAGATCACGATCAACAACGGACCTACGCGTCGATCATTCTTTTTGGACGAAAGAGAAGTGCCACTATTCACTGTTAGACACGAGCACATTCAACAGGCGATCGAGGATAGCAACAACACAGCGCTCCTGCGCCTGTCGCGAAGATGTTTGTCCGCAATGCTGCGGCGCTGTTCTTCACGGTCAGCTCGCTGAGCAGTGTTCTCGCCGAAGTCATTACTGTCACGCAGTACGCCAGCACGTGTAGCGCCATCTACACGACTGGCACGCGTTCCGTTACGATAGTCCAATCGACTACCACCGTTGTACCCGTCGCATATGACGACGCAGCCTGGAACGGCGGGGCACCATTCGTTCTCGAAATCGAGCCAGACAGTCCAACCGACCCCCTGGCCCGTCGTCAAAGTCTGATCGGCCGTTCTTGGGTAGCGCTCGATGGTAACACAACTACCGACCCGCTAACTGCTGGCCAATACTACATTCGCAGTGGTCAATTGATGAGTGTCAACGGCAGCTCTGTCTCCACAGACCTCAATGTTGTCAAGCAGCCTTTCTCTATCAAGCCCACTACTGGGTCCATCAGCACCTACTTCAGTTTCAAAGATGGCATGCTCAATTGGACCAGCCCACGCTTCACCGGCGGGAGAGTGAAGTTCTGCAAGCAGCCCGTGAACCTGGTCGACAACGCTCAGGTCCTAGCACAGTTCATCGGGCCCGTCGTAGAACAAGGACTGTGTGCGGCAGTTCGGATGATAGCTAAACCTTGCGACGAAGTCAACCCGCTCAGCTCCTCGTCCGTGACCGCCACGCGAACTGGGACTGTAAGCGTCCCGACAAGTATGAGTATGCAGAGCATGACAAATGGGCCGCCTGATCAACACACTCCGCCGCCATTCACTTATTCCCCGGGAAGCAGCTCGGCAGAGTCTGCATCATCCGCCAACACAATACCACCGGCTTACAGCAGTCCGACTATTTCTTCTTCTATATCTTCGCTATCGTCTATTGGCACGCCTGGTGCATATCCTTCAGCATCGACATTCCCGGTTGCGTTGTCGTCGTTCGACAGCCCGCCAATCTATGGATCTCAGACCATTTCCTCGGTCTCGTCTTCCAGCTCGGTCTCTTCGATTCCTTCTCCGACTTTCGCTCCGTCCGGTTCGCCGATCGGCCCAGTAAATCCTCCTTACAGCGTATCCGACACTATTTCCGATTCTAGCTCCAGCTCCTTGTCTCTGTCCAGCGGTGGAGTGCGAACGTCCGCAAGTGCTTCTTCGGCGTCGTCTTTGAGTCTGCCTCCGATCTACACACAGCCAAGTATGTCGATGTCAATTTCTGAGTCTAGCAGCAGTTTGTCGGGCTCTGTACCTTCTATCACTTTCGTCCCTTCGGGAACCAGATCTGAAGGCTTTACGTTGCCTGCAGTGACTCCGTCGTTGGGTTCATCGAGCTCTGCAAGCTCGAGTCAGTCACAACCAGAAGTCTACCCAGGTGGCTCTTCGACACCTAGCTCAGCAGTATCGATCGAGTTGCCTGTGTCGTATCCTGGAGGTCCTTCAACAGTCAGCTCCAGCGCTTCGCTGTCTTTGTCTTCGATCAGCTCATCCTCCACAACAATATCTTCTACGTCCTCCGAAATCAACCCACCGTTCTACTCCAGCTCGCCGCAGCCTTGCCCTGAAGGCAAAAACTCCATCTACATTGACGCCGCAGGTTTCGCTTACACCATCTACTGCGCCATGGACTCTTTCCCATCCTCGTATTCCGAGCCGCTGAACTTGGGTTTCGGAGCGTGCATCCAACGCTGCGACTTTGATCCTCAATGCGGAGCGGTTTCCCACAATGAAGATAACGACGACTGCTACCTCAAGCCGACTCCTCAGTCGTACGTTCCGGGCCTTACAAATTTGGCCGTGAGAGTTGCTGGTGCGCCGGTCAGTCCGCCGGCTTATACGGTGCCGTCAAGCTCCATGTCTTCATCTTCTGCGGAAGTTCCTCAGCAGTATGGATCGACAACCAGCAGTAGTATGGTCATGTCTTCGAGCTCGAGCTCGATGATGTCCAGCTCGCTTCTGGCAAGACCAACTATGTCTAGCTCGGCATCGTCCAGCTCTTCGATGTCCAGTTCTCTGTCCTCTAGCTCGTCCAGCAGCGAGGTTCAAGAGCAGTATCCTGGCGCAACCACGAGCTTAAGTTCGTCCATGTCTAGCTCCATGACGTTCAGTTCATCGAGCTCGCTCAGCTCGTCTAGCAGCGAGGTGCAGGAGCAATACCCTGGCCCAGCCACATCATCAAGCTCGTCGATGTCTAGTTCGATGACCTCGAGCTCGTCTTCAAGCATTGAAGTCCCAAACCAATACGGATCAACGACATCCTCGGCAAGCTCATCCACAGGCAGCGGAGTCCCTGACCAATACGCGCAAACCACGAGCAGCAGCAGCAGCATTCCAACCCTCTTCTCATCCTCATCATCCTCCTCCACCGCCTCCTCCACAATCCCCTACTCCCGCTATCTCGTCCTCCCCTCCCCCACGCCATGCGACTACGGCGACCCACCCAATTACAACGAAGACGACTCCTACTGCGAACTCGCCCTCCCATTCCCCATGAACCTCTACGGCAGCACCTCGCGCCTCGTCTTCCCCTCCAGCAACGGCTACATCGGCCTAAACCGCGGCTCCTCGCAATTCCAAGTCCGTCAATTCCCCAACTCCGCAATCCCTGAAAACACCGTCGCGCCCTTCTTCGACGACCTCATGCTGTACGGCAACAAAAACCCGCGCCAAGGCCTCTACTACCAAATCGAAGGCGGCTCGAAGGTGACGTTCGAGTGGTACGTGGGTCGCTCCGCGCAATTGCCTGCCAACCAGACGATGCTGAGCCAGAGTATCTACCATTTCACGATGGCGTACGATAGCGCGGTTCCGAACACTTTCGTCTACACGTACTATCAGATGGGGAATGCTTCGATGGGGGATGAGGGGGTTAATGGGGCGAGTGCTGCGGTGGGGATGCAAGGATGTAAGTTCTTCTCGTCTGTCTCGTATCGTGGAAAGGGAAACAAGAATCGCTAACGGTTCCTCTTTTCTTCTGTAGTGGCCGCCAACGGCCAACAGCAGTCGACCACCTACTCTTTCCGCACCGCGAACATCACCCCAGGGATGCGCGTGCAGTGCAGCGGGACAGCGAACTCTTGTGTGGCGGTGACTGGAGACAGGCCGCCTCTTATTGACATTTCTATCGGAGGCTCGTGAGGGAGCTGAGGAGGGAGTGATACAGACTGTTTCTTGGAGAAACCCCTGGTATCTGTCTATCGATATGCCGTCCTTTCAGGTCGTTTCATTTGTTCAGGCCTTCTGGTAGCGTGTGGAGAATATCAAGGGAATGGAAATGTTTTTTTGGATGGTTTGTTCCTTTCTGCCAAACAGCTTAGGTAGTCTTTGGAATAGCTCGAATTGGTATTTAGAGTAAGTCTTATCTCGGCTTTTCGGGCGCGAAAGCAAAATCTATTTTTAATAAAAGTAAGCTGACAGTGTGACCAGAATCGTTAATCTATCGCGCCCGCTTTTTGTCTATCTGTTTCCGGTCCCAAACGTTTTTAACCAGGGAATCCTCCCCTAGCCATCTTCTTCCCACGCTGCGCTTTCCGGTTGTGGTTCGCTTGGCTACTCTTGTTCGCCTCCTTGCGTTTCTGCGCAGCGACAGTGCTAGCATCACCCGAAGGACCAGAAACATTGCCTCCACGCCCTCCTCCGCCACGACCACGGCCACCGCGTCCGCGCCCTCTGCCACCGGACCCACCTCTTCCGCCCCCAGGGGCATCCGAGTCTTCAGTCTCGGTACCACCAGGGCTTTCGCGGTAAGATGAGCGCGCCAGAGCACCCTGGCGGCCGTCGAAAGCGCCCAGTTGGGATTCCAGGCGAGCGAAGCGCTTCGGGTCGCGTTGCAGCATAATGGCCCAGCCCTCGATGGCTTCGTCGGTCATGCCCGTTTCGGCTTTGAGCGCAGCGCGGGCTTGGCCGCGGCGGACGTCGAAAGTGCGGCCGAAAAGTTCTGGGGTGGTCTTGTAGCTTGCGAAGAGGGCGGAATCGTTTTCTTCTTGCGTGACTTTGGCGCTCTGACCCGGCTCGCCGTCTGGGTGAGCGTTGTCGATGCTGCCGCCTACGTCCTGCGCGTCATAGGTGTCGTCGCGCTCGTCATCGTCTGCGTCGAAGGCTGCGAGCGCGGAGAGGATTGCGGATTTGTTGGGTTGGCCGGCGGGGATTGTGGTGTCTTTTCGCTTACCGAAGTGGAGGCGTGAAGAGTCCATGGCTAGTCGGTCGAGTTCGTCGTTGTCGTAGACATTTCGTCGTTCTGGTATGAAGGGTTCTGGCTGTGGTGGTGGCGTGGAACTTGGAGCGAGGTGGTCAATACCGGCTTGCATGCTGGTGTCGAAGATGGGAGCTTGTTCGCTGCGATCAAGAGATTGGAGGTGAGGTGGGAGGGAGTCATCGAGCAGATGTGCTGTGACTTGTTCGACGTTGTCTTCGTATTCGTCGAGGAGTTTCATAACGAAACCAGCACCCAGGTCGGGGAAGAGGTCCTGGACTTGTGTGACGTAGCTCATGCGGTGAATGTGAATCTCATGATCTTGTGCGG
>Ga0265780_10001196_pt1 | contig 37748 bp, 9 predicted proteins | sample P1T30metagenome_FD_192432 | JGI IMG/M metagenome (GOLD analysis project Ga0265780, IMG submission 192432) | Plant litter microbial communities from East Loma Ridge, Irvine, California - P1 T30 | ecosystem: Environmental > Terrestrial > Plant litter > Unclassified | place: USA: California...
ATTCTTTCGGCTGTTACTTTACCTACTCCGAAAAATTTCTCTACGGGAAGTTTTTCCATAAATGCCTCTATTGAAGAGGGGCCTATAAATGTCAGCCCGTCTGGTTTATTTATATCTGAAGCAATCTTTGCTACAAACTTATTTACAGAAACTCCTGCAGATGCCGTTAGCTGCAATTCTTCCCTGATGGCAAGTTTGATCCGTTTGGCAATTTCTATTGCCGAGCCAATCTGCTGTTTATCGTCAGTAACATCGAGGAATGCCTCATCGAGCGATAATGGCTCTATGATGTCGGTATATCTGTCAAATATCTGCCTTATGTGTTGTGACACTTCCTTATAAACGCCAAATCTTGGCTTTACAAAAATTAGCTCTGCGCAGAGTTGCAGGGCTTGCCTGGAAGGCATGGCCGATCTTACACCGAACTTCCGGGCTTCATAACTTGCCGTGGCTACTACTCCTCCCCTGCCTTCCGGCCCGCCTCCAACGGCGATAGGCCTGTTCCGGTAGTCCGGATTATCCCGCTGCTCAACAGATGCATAAAATGCATCCATGTCTATATGAATAATTTTACGAAACTTCTGCTTCTCCTCGCTCATTTCATTACTAATATAAGTAGTATTCCTGATATTATGCGATGTATACGCGGGATGCTTCCTTTAACACCTCATACATTTTATCTATTTTGCCGCTTCTATTAACGGTATGATCTATATTCTTTTAAGTATTATATGCAATATCACTGTCTCTGTCCTGCTGAAACTGGCCAGACGATACAATGTTGACCTGCAGCAGGCCATTACCTGGAACTACTCAATAGCTGCCTTGCTTACATTTCTTTTTCTTGGTCCCGAACTCAGCAGCCTCCGGCTTTCTGCACTGCCATTTCCGGTCTATGCAGGCCTGGCTATCCTCCTGCCCTCTCTTTTTGTTGTTATCGGATTGTGTATAAAATATAATGGGATCGTGCGTACAGATGTAGCACAACGGCTGTCCCTTTTTATTCCGGTTCTTGCAGCTTTTGTGATATTCGACGAACCTCTTGCGGCATCCAAGATAACAGGCATATTCATTGGTTTTGCTGCTATTCTTTGTTCTATTCCCTGGAGCAAAGGTAATACCGACCGAAGCGGCTCCGCCAACTGGGGCTATCTTCTAATTGTATTTTTAGGGATGGGGCTCATAGATATTCTTTTCAAACAGGTAGCAGGCTTTAAGGAGGTAAGTTATAGTACTTCACTCTTTATAATTTATGTGCTTGCATTCGTTATTTCGATTGCGGGACTGCTGTTTCTTACAATTGTTAAAAAGACAAAACTTTCGGTAAACAATATGCTGAGCGGCTGGCTGCTCGGGGCTGCCAATTTCGGCAACATACTGTTTTACCTCAAAGCGCATCAATCTATTTCGGGAAAACCTTCCCTTGTATTTTCAGTGATGAATATCGGCGTAATATCTGCCGGCGCACTTGTAGGCTTATGGTTCTTCAATGAGAAGCTAAGTAAACTGAACAAGGCCGGGATCGTTCTTGCTGTTATCTCCATACTCGTAATAACTCTTTTTTAACTGGATTATATTTTACCGGAGCCTCACCGCGGCGAAGGGTCTTTCATCCTTTTATTCTGCATCAGAGGTACCCGCAGACTTATTTCAAAGTCGCCCCCTGTTTCCAGCCGTTCTGTACTGATCTGGCTGGTGTAATAACCTTGTATATATGCCTTGTTCTGGTAGTTGAGCCCTAACCCGATAGTTGAGCTCCTACTGCTGTGATACACACCCATAATACTGATCATATTATCAAGAAATTTAAGGTCGGCACCAAAATCCCAGAGCTGATCCATACCCCTGGCTCCCCTGAAACTCAGTTTCGGTTCGGCAGAGATCACCTCCGGATTTACGCCAAGTTTATAAGACATCGCAAGAAAATAAGTAGAACCGTCTACTGATGTTGTTTCATCTTTTTTGAGTAAGTTCTTAAGATTGGGCAAAGCTCCCTGAGCTGTGAACCTCTTATTCATATATGCTATTCCGAAATCGCCGTCAAGGTAAACCTTCCTGTTGTTGAACCGGCTCGCCAGATCATCTGCCGGATCCCCGACAATGCTGGTATTGTCCAGCTTCGCCTTCATAATTCCAAGTGAAAGACCAAAATGCAGCTCTTTCTCCTCCCCATCGAGGGGAAGATGATAGGCGTATGACCCTACCACACGGTGCCTGGTTATCAGTCCGGCCTTATCACTGTAAATATTAAGGCCCGTTCCTACCTTTCTGAAACGGTAATCTGCCGTGACCGACTGGGTAACCGGCGACCCGGGAATTACTCTCCACTGGTTACGGTAATCCATATTGACCATTAAACCTTCATTAATTCCGGCAAAGGCCGGATTTCCCAGGTATTGGTTTTGATAATATTGTGCACTAAGCGGATTTAGCTGTGCCAGGGCATTGGCACACATACAAGCCCCCGTTACCAGTGCAAGACAGCAGATCTGAACTGCCTGCTTCCAAAAATGACCTGTTAAAATATAAGTATTCATAATTTATTCTTTCACGATGGAGATATATCCGGATATTTTCTTTTTTCCTGAATTGACGATTAAGACAAAATAGTAAGTATCCTCGGCAAGCTGTTTGCCGTTAAGGCTGCCGTCCCAGTTATTTTTATACCCTGTCTGATAATAAACTACCCTGCCTGCGCGGTCAAAAACCTCCACTTCATTATTCGGATACATGTCGATGTTGTTTATTATCCATGTATCATTTGCACCATCGCCATTGGGTGTAAGAAAATTATTTGGAATCAGCGTTTTATAGTCTTCTTCAACTTTAACACTAAAACTCTTTACTACTTTACATGAGCTGCCGTTACCAACCAGCACTTTATAGGTTGTAGTCTTTGACGGCCTTACAGTTATGGACGACGCCGTTTGCCCGCTGAGTATCCCCTCTTCATCAACCCAGGTATATGATTTTCCACCGCTCACTGTGAGTATGGCTTTATCTCCCAGGGAGAGCTTTTCTCCTTTATCACAGCTTACTGATACTTCGGGAATACTTTCTACGCTAACATTGATCTGGTCTGAGACAGATTTTACTCCGTTGGCAAAAGTTGCAAGCACTGTATAATCTCCGGCTTCAGAAACTACAAGATCCTGGCGGTTGCCGCCCGGTATCACGGTTCCGTTATGGTACCACTGCCATGAAGCAGCCTGCACAGTACTGAGTGTTAAAGAAGAGCCTTCGCAGATCGATGTGCCGGGGCTGGCATTTACCGGAGGTATAGTTATACCGGGCGTAACGGCTGTGAGGCCTGCAAGATGTATGCCTTCTGAAAATGATCCGCTGATTGTTCTTTTCTCCAGATTTATAACACCGGCCTGGTATAGGGAATAGTCTTTAAAGCTACCCGCGGATACAATTTCGCTGTAAGCGAGCGCGAGGGCTTCCGGCGAATTACCGTTAAGTTCGGTGTCAGTAAAGTTCATTCCTATTTTTCCGCTGAAAACTACCGGCACACTGAGACGATATCTTCTCTTTACACTGCTGAACTGCGGCCAGGCCGTACTGATATTGTCGCGGCTCAGAATCAGGCTTTTTACCACAAGGTCATTGTCAGGAATGAGAATAAGTCCGTCTACCGAAAAATCTGTGCCTCCCTTTATGCAGACACCTCCTTCATCTGCTTTTAGCTGGGCTCTGCCCGGCAATGATACCATGAGCAAGCCTAAAAACGTTATTATCGATTGAGTCCTCATTGCATATTTTATTTATATCAGTGTTTAGACTGAACGTCTTTTATGGCATCTTCTAATTGTCTGGTTGTTTCGGGTAAAGCAATGATCTTATTGCTTACGGCATCTACCATGATCATTACCGGCGTCGACAGTACGTAATAGGCATTGGCTTCCGCACTGTTTATTCCCCCTTCAGGCCTGCTATGCTTCCAGTCCGGCAGATCTTTCTTTGCAGCTTCCCATACCTTTATTTCTGTATCGGTAAAATCGAGACTGAGGGCAAATACATCCATCTGCTTTTTCATCCCATTCTGCTCATACCAGGGATACAGCTCTTTCATCATATCCTTACAATGGCTGCAATCGGCCGACCAGAATAATATCAGCTTATATTTCGCTGAGGTTTTATAATTATGGAGTTGTACGCTCTTCCCTGTCTGATCTGTCACCAGAAAATCAGGAGCTATCGTACCCGGGCGGATATTTTCAATTCCCTGTAAACGTTTTTCGATTTCAAGTCTTTTTGAGGTAAGGCATCTTGGATCCTGCATGTAGGGCTCAAGCATTTTTATCCCGGCAGCGATATTGAAGCCCTCGTATCCTTTATAGAAATAATCTACCATCCAGCCATATAGCAGGGGGTGCCCTCCTTTTGCTCTTTCTATAGCACGCTTGCCCGCAAGCGAAAATAAAGAGTCACGAAGTGCGACAGTAGTCGACATGGCTCCATACATGTTTACATAATTGTTCATCCAGTCCCGGAGTTCAGCTGTTTTTGCAAGAAGGGGATCTTTGAAATCGATCATGTCAAAGTAATGATCAATTATACTGTAAGCCCTCTGCTGCTCAGATCCTTTCCAGGTTACGGGAGGTACATACTGGAACTGGAATGTGCGGGAGACAAAAGCTTCAGTGTGTTGACGGATCTGATTTGTCACCCATTGATTATACTGTTCGCGCCTGTTTCCGTATTCTGTCTGCCCGCTCTGATAGAACTTAGATTCCGGCTGATCATAGGCCGTAAGGAAACTCTGCAGCAGGCTTAACTGAGCTTTTTGCTTTCCATTTTCCTGCGCAAAATTCACAAAGAGGGTGTTTTCCTTTTCACCCTTCTGAAAATAAGTACTGTCAGGGTTATTAACAGCCCTAGGTTTTACCCATAGCTCCAGATCCTGGTCATTAATGTAAATATATTTTTCAGAGGGGTAAGGATTTGCAGATGCTGTCTCCTGGTAGTCAAAACGTAGTACAAACTGGCCCGGGAGTTTATCTTTAGGGACAGATATAACTGCTGTTTCTCCATTTTTGGTTCCGGGTTTCTCAATAAATGGTTTTAATGCTCCCGAACCGGATAAGGGCATGAGACTGATCTTTGATGAATATACCCCGCTTAAATGAATTTTCAGATTAACATCCTGCGCATGTAACTGATAGCTTATGAGAAGGATAAGAAGAAGAAAACTCTTTTTATTACATCCAACTTTTGCTGCTCTTTTACTTATTACTCTTTCTCTTGTCATGCTTTTGTTTATTAATATCATTAACTCATTTAATCTATATTTTCTCTTTTATCTTCTTTAGCTTATCAGTCTTTAATACACCTGATATTAAAACCATAACCTTCCCATTTATTCACCCAGGTGGTTACGCTTGCAGTGCCTGTAACCGACAGATAATAACCTGTATATCGGTCGCCGGAGGAATAATAGTAACCCTGATTACTGCTCCAGTATGCCCCTGTGGTTCCCCGGCCTGTCAGCGTAGCGTTCAACAGATAGCCTGCGGCACCAAGCTTTAGTACAGAAGCATATGTATTGGTATAATTGCCCCAGTATTGCGGCTGGGCATCTGCATTGGTCCATTCCGCATTTGTTGGAAGACGCCAGTTATTGGCAAGGAGCAGGCGGCAAGGATCGTTAGCCGCATTCCATTCACTATTTTCATTAATACTATATACACCTGTCGCCGGAGTTCGGGCAGCCCCATCGTGTTTGTAACCTTGTGACCGGTTAAATTGCCAATACCATCCAGATGCCTCCTCTGCATTGTCCGTAGCCGAAGAAGCAGGCCTGTCTGCGCCAAGGTTCTGCGTTAGCCAGCACTTAGCAGCCCCCGACATAACTGTTGTTATGGTATTGTAGGTTATCGTTTTATTAACAGGAGCTCCATTTATGCCAGCGCTGTGTACGACTGTGAAAGGATTACAAACTTTAAAGCTGGTAACAACCGGGCTGTATGAAATACCTGCACTATTTATCGCGTAACCCCTCACATAGTAGGTCTGGCCATCAGTCAGTCCGCTTAGAGTACCTGTAAAATCTCCTGTTCCGCTGCCCAATGAGACCATATTGTCTGATATAGTTGGCACAGCAGTGGTTTTACTCCAGCAAAACCCGCGATCCGTTACAGGAGACCGTGCGTCAATCGTAACAGTAGCATATCCGGTAGCTGTATTGGTTGTCATCTCAGCAGTCGGGAAACTCACATTTGTTACAGATGGCTTTTCGGTAATAATTACATCGCGCAGACAACGTATGTTAAATGCAGACCCCTCCCACTTATTGGCATATAAGACACCGCTGGTTGCGGCATTGAAAGTGAGATATCCGCCTGTATACCGATCACCGCTTGAATAATAAGAACTCTGTGTCGTACTCCAGTAATCTCCAGTGGTTCCCCGTGCGGCTAAAGCGCCTCCATACATGTATCCGGCGGCATGCAGTTTAAGAACTGAATTATAGGCATCGGCAGCTTTACTCCAGTATTGAGGCTGAGCATTTACAGTTGCCCACTCCGAAGCAGTCGGCATCCGCCATCCAGCGGCCAGTAATAAACGGCACGGATCTGCGGCGACTGCCCAGTCGCTGCTTTCGTTAGCACTCTGGATCCAGTTCACCCAGGCGTAATATGGAATATAAGAGGGCCCATTCGGTTTATATCCCTGCGACCTGTTAAACTGCCAGTACCAGCCTGCTGATTCTGGAGCGGCATCCGATGCAGAGGAGGCTTCACGATCGGCACCAAGATTTTGAGTGATCCAACATCTTGCAGCTCCTGATACCCCTGAACTAATCGTGTGATAGGTTACCGTCTTACTTTCAGGAACACCGTTCAGCCCTTCCCGGTGAATTATCGTAAACTCATTACATATCTTAAAACTTGTAACCTTCGGGCTGTAAGCTATACCTGCGTCGTTTACCGCGTAGGCTCTCACGTAATAAGTAGGGCCTTCATCCAGACCGGCCATTACCGTGCTAAAATCGCCTGTCCCTGTACCTACCTTAATAACATTATCAGTAATGGAAGGAGTTAGCGTGGCAGTGCTCCAGCATAGCCCCCGCTCGGTTACGGCTGCTCCACCGTCGAGTGTAACCGTTGCATTTGCTTTTGCTGTTGAAGTCCCCATATCAGAGGTGGGTACGTCCACATTGGTAACCGAAGGTTTTTCAGGCACTATTGCGTCTCTCAGACAACGCACACTGAAACCATGACCTTCCCATTTATTGGCAAAGGCTGCGGGATCACTGGTGGCACTGGTTATAGAAAGATAATAACCGGTATATCTGTCTCCGCTCGAATAGTAATTTCCCTGGGTGTTGCTCCAGTAACTTCCTGTAGTTCCGCGATTTTTTAACGCGCCTGTTAACATATAACCTGCGGCATGCAGCTTCAGTACAGAATTGTATGCGTCTGTATAAGTGTTCCAGTATTGCGGTGCTGCATCTACGGCTGTCCACTCTGTCCTGGTCGGCATACGCCATCCTGCTCCTATAAGAATACGGCATGGATCTGATGCAACAGCCCAGTCGCTGCTTTCGTTAGCACTCTGAATCCAGGCTACCCATCCGTAGTATGGAATATAAGACGCTCCATTGGGTTTGTACCCCTGTGCCCGGTTGAATTGCCAGTACCATCCTGCTGATGCCTGTGTGGTATCGGTTACGGAAGCTGCTTCTTTTTCAGCTCCAAGGTTCTGTGTGATCCAGCACCTTGCCGCACCTGAAACACCAGTACTAATCGTTTTATAAGTTATCACCTTGTTTTCAGGAGCGCCGTTCTGGTCCTTTCTATGGATTATAGTAAAGGGATTACAGATCTTAAAGCTCGTTACTGCCGGGCTATATGATATACCTTTACTGTTTATTGCATAAGCCCTTACATAGTAGGTCGGGCCTTCCTTCAGCTCGTCCAGGAGTCCGTTAAAGTCACCTGTACCACTGTCAACAGATCTTTTGGTATCATTAATTGTCGGCACTGCCGATGTGGTACTCCAGCAAAGCCCCCGGTCGGTTACAGTGGCTCCACCACTCAGCGATACATTGGCGTAACCTGTAGCAGAGTTAACTGTCATATCTGAAGTTGGCACAACCACATTTGTAACGGTAGGTTTTTCAATGGATACAGTATCTCTCAGGCAACGTGTATTGAAGGCATACCCTTCCCATTTATTAGCATAAGAGGTTCCGCTGGTTGTGGCATTGAATGAAAGATAGCCTCCGTTATACCGGTCTCCGCTTGAATAATAATATCCCTGAGTAGTGCTCCAATAGTAGCCTGTGGTTCCGCGTGCTGCCAGCGCACCTGCGTACATATATCCTGCTGTGTGCAATTTCAGAACTGAGTTATAAGCATCAGCGGCCTTACCCCAGTTCTGAGGAACATCATCAGCGCTGGCTAATTCCGCAAGAGTAGGCATACGCCATCCGCCGCCAAGAAGAAGCCGGCAAGGATCAGCGGCAGCTGCCCAGTCGCTGCTTTCATTGGAACTCTGAATCCAGGCTACCCATGCATAATAAGGAATGTAAGAAGTTCCGTTAGGCCTGTATCCCTGCGACCTGTTAAACTGCCAGTACCATCCGGCTGAGGCCTGAGCCGTATCAGATACAGACGTAGCTTCCCTGTCGGCCCCCAGGTTTTGCGTGATCCAGCATCTTGCTGCTCCTGAAATACCTGTACTGATAGTATGATAGGTTACCGTCTTATTCTCAGGGGCTCCGTTTAATCCTTTCTGATGGATCACTGTGAACGGATTACAGATTTTAAAGCTGGTTACTGCCGGACTGTAAGTCGTACCTGCACTATTTGTTGCATAAGCCCTTACATAATAAGTTGGGCCTTCTTTCAGGCTTTCCAGCAACGCAGCAAAGCTGCCCGTTCCATTTCCAGCCTTAACAACATTATCGCTGATTGATGGAAGGACTGTTGCACTATTACTCCAGCATAATCCACGTTCTGTTACCGTTGCTCCTCCGTCAAGGGTAACAGTGGCAGTCCCTCTGGCAGAATTAATGGTCATATCATCCGTAGGGAAAGCAGCGTTCGTTACCGTAGGTTTTTCTATGGCAATTACATCTCGCAGACAACGTACACTGAAGGCATATCCGTCGGGTTTATAAGCCGTAGCAGCCGGATCGCTGGTTGTAGCTGTAATTGATAAGAAGTATCCTGTGTACCGGTCTCCGCTGGAGTAGTAATATCCTTGTGTGCTGCTCCAGTAATCGCCGGATGTACCCCGTGCTTTTAACGCCCCTGCTAACATATAACCCCCGGCATGTAACTTCAGTACAGAATTGTAGGCCGCATTGTAGGTGCTCCAATATTGGGGAGCAGCATCAACCGCAGCCCATTCTGTCTGAAGCGGCATTCGCCAGCCAGCTCCAAGCTGCATGCGGCAGGGATCTGCAGCAGCCGCCCAGCCAGCATTTTCATTAGCAGACTGAACCCAGTTTACCCATGCGTAGTATGGAGTATAAGAAGTTCCATTCGGTTTATACCCCTGCAGCCTGTTGAACTGCCAGTACCAGCCTGCAGATGCCTGTGTAGTATCGGTTACAGAAGTGGCTTCCTGCTCAGCTCCAAGATTCTGTGTTATCCAGCATCTTGCTGCTCCGGAAATACCTGTGCTGATAGTATGATAGGTTATTATTTTGTCTTCAGGCACTCCGTTCTGATCTTTCCTGTGAATAACAGTAAATGGATTACAGATCTTGAAGCTGGTAACGGCCGGACTGTAGGATATACCCTCGCTGTTAATCGCATACGCCCTCACATAATAAGTCGGACCTTCAACTAAGCTCGTAAGCACACCCGTAAAGTCGCCTGTTCCGCTTCCAAGCTCAAATTTATTATCGGCAACAGTTGGTATAGTGGATGTGATACTCCAGCAGAAGCCTCTTTCTGTTATAGCGACCCCTCCGTCAAGAGATACATTTGCATATCCTCTGGCGGTATTGATAGTCATATCCTTTGTCGGGAAGGTTACATTTGTTACCGTTGGTTTTTCAAGTGCTACGATATCTCTCAGACAACGAACATTAAGGGCATATCCTTCCCATTTGTTAAGACTGGACATTACACTGCCGGCGTTATTGAACGTGAGATAACTACCATTATACCTGTCGCCGCTTGAATAATAATATCCCTGGGTCGTACTCCAATAATTACCCGAAGTCCCGCGTGCCGCAAGGGATCCCCCCAGCATATAACCTGCGGTATGCAGTTTCAATACTGAGTTATAAGCATCAGCAGCCTTGCCCCAGTTCTGCGGAACAGCATCTGCGTTAGACAGTTCCGCTCCTGTCGGCATACGCCATCCGCCGCCGAGAAGAAGCCTGCATGGATCGGCGGTAACAGCCCAGTCACTGCTCTCATTGGCACTCTGGATCCAGCCTACCCATTCATAGTAAGGAATGTAAGAAGTTCCGTTAGGTTTATATCCCTGCGACCTGTTAAACTGCCAGTACCAGCCCGCTGAGGCCTGAGCCGTATCAGATACAGACGTAGCTTCGCTATCGGCCCCAAGGTTTTGCGTGATCCAGCATCTTGCTGCTCCCGAAATACCTGTACTGATAGTATGATAGGTTATCGTTTTATTCTCAGGGGCTCCGTTTAGTCCTTTCTGGTGGATCACTGTGAACGGATTACAGATTTTAAAGCTGGTTACCGCAGGACTGTAAGCCGTACCGGCACTGTTTATGGCATACGCTCTTGCATAATAAGTCGGACCCTCTTTCAGATCTTCCATCAGCGTGGCAAAGCCGCCTGTTCCATCGCCAGATTTAATAATATTATCGCTGGTTGCAGGTGTTGTTGATGTTGTACTCCAGCACACACCCCTTTCTGTTACTGTTGCACCCCCATCAAGCGTAACAGTGGCTGAACCCCTGGCAGAGTTAATGCTCATATCGGTTGTAGGGAAAGTCACGTTCGTTACCGTAGGTTTTTCTATGGTAATTATATCACGCAGACAACGTACACTGAAGGCATATCCATCGGGTTTATAAGCCGTAGAAGCCGGATCGCTGGTTGTAGCTGTAATTGATAAGAAGTATCCTGTGTAACGGTCTCCGCTGGAGTAGTAATATCCTTGTGTGCTGCTCCAGTAATCGCCGGATGTACCCCGTGCTTTTAACGCCCCTGCTAATATATACCCCCCGGCATGTAACTTCAGTACAGAATTGTAGGCCGCATTGTAGGTACTCCAATATTGGGGAGCAGCATCAACCGCAGCCCATTCTGTCTGAAGCGGCATTCGCCAGCCCGCTCCAAGCTGCATGCGGCAGGGATCTGCGGCAGCCGCCCAGCCAGCATTTTCATTAGCAGACTGAACCCAGTTTACCCATGCATAGTATGGAGTATAAGAAGTTCCATTCGGTTTATACCCCTGCAGCCTGTTGAACTGCCAGTACCAGCCTGCAGATGCCTGTGTAGTATCGGTTACAGATGTGGCTTCCTGCTCCGCTCCAAGATTCTGTGTTATCCAGCACCGTGCTGCTCCGGAAATACCTGTGCTGACAGTACTATAGGTTATTGTCTTATCTTCTGGTGACCCGTTCTGATCTTTCCTGTGAATAACAGTAACAGGATTACATATCTTGAAGCTGGTAGCGGCCGGACTGTAAGATATGCCTTTACTATTAATTGCATACGCCCTTACATAATAAGTTGGACCTTCCTGAAGGTTCTTCATGATACCACTAAAGTCACCTGTGCCTTTACCCAGTACCATAACGCTGTCCAGCTTCGTCGGCACTATAGATGTCGTACTCCAGCAGAACCCTCGTTCTGTCACTGCGGCTCCTCCGTCAAGAGTGACAGTTGCAGACCCCATGGCGCTGTTGACAGTCATATCTTTAGTCGGGAAGATTACACTAGTCACCGTTGGCTTTTCCATAACTAAGGTATCCCGTAAACAGCGGATATTGAGTGCATATCCTTCCCATTTGTTGAGACTGGACATTACGCTGCCTGTACTATTGAATGTGAGATAACTGCCGTTATACCTGTCGCCGCTTGAATAATAGTATCCTTGCGTAGTACTCCAGTAATTACCCGAAGTACCGCGTGCGGCAAGGGATCCCCCCAGCATATAACCGGCAGCATGTAGTTTCAATACTGAATTATACGCGTCGCCTGCCTTTGCCCAGTTTTGAGGAGCGCCGTCAACATTAGCCCATTCTGCACTTGTCGGCATACGCCAGCCCCCTGCTAAGAGCATGCGGCATGGATCAGCAGCGGCAGTCCAGTCGCTGCTCTCATTCGCACTCTGAATCCAGCCGACCCATGCATAATAAGGAGCATAAGATGTTCCGCTTGGTTTATAACCCTGCCCCCTGTTAAACTGCCAGTACCAGCCCGCAGAGGCCTGGGTCGTATCAGATACAGATAATGCCTCTCGCTCTGCACCGATGTTTTGTGTTGTCCAGCATCTGAGAGCGCCAGACATACTTGTACTGATAGAGGAATATTTTATTGTTTTATTTTCGGGTGCACCGTTCTGACCGGCAATATGGATAGCTGTAAACGGACGACATATTTTAAAACTGGTTGCAGTGCTGCTATATGCCGTGCCTGCACTGTTCGTAGCATAGGCTCTGATAAAATATGTGCGACCATCTTCCAATCCTTCAACAGAGGCAGTGAAATCGCCGATTCCTTTTCCTGAATCAACAACTACATGATCCGCAATGGAAGGATTTCCTGAATTACTCCAGCAAAGGCCTCTCTCTGTTACCGGAGCCCCTCCATCAGGCGTTACCGTAGCCCTGCCAATGGCCAGGCTATCGGTCATTTTGATCATAGTTACATTGCTCACCGATGGAGGAGCAATGATCACCGCATCACGCAGGCAACGCAATGACCAGGCTCTTTCTGATTTGCTGTAGCTTAACACCCTGCTGATAGCTGTTGCCTTACTAAACTCGAGGTAAGAACCCGTGGTTACACTGGCCTGAGTCTTGCTCCAGTAAAAACCGTAAGTACCGCGATCAATCAGTGCTCCTGTTCTCAACTGCCCTGCATAATGCAGTTTCAATTCAGAGGTATTGGCATTTACACTTCCCCAGTTCCCGTTAACAACAGCAGCCGTCCATTCTGTAGAAGTCGGCATTCGCCAGCCTGTGCTCAACAATACGTTGCAAGGATCATTCGCCGCTGTCCAGTCGCTGCTTTCACTTATACTGGCAACCCATCCTGAACCTGGTATAAGTACCGAACCATCGTGTTTATAACCCTGTATGCGGTTAAACTGCCAGTACCAGCCTGCAGATGCCTCTGTAACGTCATCTGCCGAAGATGCTACCCGATCTGCTCCTAAATTCTGTGTTATCCAGCAGCGTGCCGCACCAGACAAAGTGCTGTTTACAGAATGATAAGTAACGGTTTTTGTAACAGGAGCTCCATTGAACCCGGCACTGTGCAATACGTCAAACGCAGGAGGGCAGACTTTGAACTGAGTAACCTGCGGACTATAAGACATTCCGATGCTGTTAACAGCATATGCTCTTACGTAATAGGTCAGGCCTTCCTTCAATCCCTCAATAATCCCGTTAAATGTAGAATCTGTTGAGCTGGAAGCGATCTTATTATCATCAATAGTTGGATTGCCGGCAGTATTCCATACTATACCTTTTGCTGTTACAGGATTACCGCCGGTTACCAATATGGTGGCTATCGCTTCAGCTGTACTGTCTGTCATCGTTGTGCCGGAGATCACTACATTACTCAGTGTAGGCGGCATTTTTACATTTCCGTTCCGCAGACAGCGGACTGAGAAACCATAAGCCTTATCATGTCCTGCCAGAGCGCTTCCTGCATTATAGAACTGCAGATCCCAACCCATGACATTGCTGTTCCTCGTACTGCTCCAATAATTACCCTGGGTACCACGCCCGCCGAGTGCGCCCGTATTATAAGCGAGGTATCCGGCATTGTGCAACTTTAATTCAGAATTATATGCATCGGCAGAAATATTCCAGTTCTGTGGCGCACCATTGACATTCAGCCACTCCGTATAAGTAGGTAAGCGCCAGTCGGCACCAAGCATATTATTACAAGGGTCGTTGACCGTTGTCCAGTCACTGGCTTCACTGATCGCCGTCATCCAGGCAATCGGGGTGCGGGCAGCTCCGGTATGCTGGTAACCAAGAAAACGGTTAAACTGGAAGTACCAGCCGGCAGACGGCTCTGTTGCATCCGTGGCAGAAAGAGCCTGCTGGTCGGCACCCAGGTTCTGAGTGATCCAGCATTTAGCGGCTCCGGACATATAACTTCCTACAGCATGATAAGTAACAGTCTTACTTACCGGTGCGCCTTTTACTCCGGCGGTATGCCTGATATCGAAAGCAGGCGGACAAATAACCGTCATCACTGCATTAAATCCGGTTCCTTCACTATAGCTGGTGCCAGCGCTGTTGGTTGCATAAGCCCTTATATAATAGATATCACCCTCTTTCAGCTCTGTTATGGTAGCTTTGAAACTGCCTGTACCGCCGTCTGTGTCTGCAACTACCTTATCCGCAAGAGTCGGACTGCCTGTTGTATTCCAACAGAAGCCGCGGCCGGTTACCTTCGATCCCCCGTCTGATGCAACCGCGGCAGAAGCTTCTCCCGTAGTAGCGGTCATAGATGAAGCATTCATGCTTACCTGGTCAACAGATGGCTTAGATATTACAACGCTGTCGCGCAAACAGCGAACACTAAATCCATAAGCTTTGTCATGGCTCAGCACCGGGCTGGCCGTAGAATATACCGGAAGGTCGGTTGCTGCTGTAGTACTATTCGCCGTACTGCTCCAGAAATTGCCCTGTGTTCCGCGCCCGGCTACTACCCCGGTGGTATTAACAAGATATCCGGAATAGTGCAGCTTCAGCGGGGAGGTATAGGAATTTCCTGCTCCGGCGATCACGGTGGTCCATTCTGAAGATGAAGGAAGACGCCAGCCGGAACCAAGCAGCAACCCGCAGGGATCATTCCCGGGTATCCAGTTGCTGGTTTCATTAAGGGCGATCCATCCCATCATCGGCGTACGGGTTGTACCATCATGCCTGAAAGACTGAAGACGGTTAAACTGCCAGTACCAGCCTGCCGAGGAATCCGTTGCATCGGCCAGAGAGGCGGGTTGCTGATCGGCTCCAAGGTTTTGTGTAAGCCAGCAGGCAGCTTTTCCCGACAGCGTACTGCTAACTGAGTGATAGGTTACCTTTTTGGTAAGAGCCGCCCCATCGATACCTTCTATATGCTGAATGGTGAATTCAGGCGGACAAATTTTAAAGCTGCCAGCCTCTGTGCTGTAGACTGTTCCCAGGCTGTTGGTAGCATATGCTCTTACATAATAGGTTGGCCCCTCTGTTAAGTCTTTTAACGTAGTGTTAAAGTTGCCCAGGCCCTCTCCGCTGCTGATCTTATTGTCACTGACCGTCGGATCACCCGTTACATTCCAGCAGAAACCGCGTGCCGTAACCGGAGATCCTCCGTCTGGCGTTACTATTGCCGAAACATCAACAGATGTTGAAGTCATCCCGGAGAATGTAACCTTGCTTACCGAAGGTTTAGACAGTACGATAGTATCTCTCAGACACCGCAGTGTAAAGCCATGCCACTTATAACTGTTATAGTTAGCATTGGCGCCGCTGCTGAACTGAAGGTAAGTAGCATAGGTGGATGAAGTTGCGGTGCTGCTCCAGAAGATTCCGTATGTTCCCCTGCTGCTTGCAGCAAGCGAACCATCTGCATAATTCAGATACCCGGAATAGTGCAGCTTCAGAGGTGTGGTGAACAGAATCCCCCCGTTTGCGATTACATTGGTATATTCAACTGAAGTAGGTATCCGCCACCCTGAACCAAGCAATAAATTACACGGATCGTTTTCCGGCTGCCAGTCGCTGGTCTGGGTTAAACTGGTCCAGGCCATTGAAGGAGTTCTTGCGGCAGCATACTGATATCCCTGAGATCTGTTGAACTGCCAGTACCAGCCTGCAGCGGCCTCTGCATTCTCGGCTACCGCCGTGGCCTGCCGGTCGGCTCCCAGGTTCTGAGTGATCCAGCATCTTGCCATTCCTGAATAGGTACTGCTCACCGAATGATAAGTAACGGTTTTGGAAACAGGAGCACCGTTGAGCCCTTCTACGTGCTCCACTATAAACTCTGGCGGACAGATCTTAAAGCTGGTAACTTCCGGGCTGTAAACCGTTCCCTTGCTATTGGTAGCATAAGCCCGGATGTAATAGGTCGGACCTTCTTCCAGCCCGTTAACCTTTGTGCTGAAAACGCCCAGGCCTGTACCGCTTTCAATTTTATTATCGTCGACAGTAGGGCCGCCCGTCGTATTCCAGCAGAAGCCTCTGTCTGTTACCGGAGATCCGCCATCTGGTGTAACTACAGCTGATGCATCGACGGCCGTTTGTGTCATATTGGAGATAGTAACCTTACTTACAGAAGGTGTTGACATCACGATGGTATCCCTGAGGCAGCGAAGCGTAAATCCATGCCACTTGTAACTATTATACATGTTATTGGCACCATTACTGAATTGGAGATAGCTACCATATGTGGTAGTAGTTGCAGAGCTGCTCCAGAAGATCCCGTATACTCCCCGGCTGTTCGCTACAAGAGAGCCGTCTGCATAATTCAGATAACCTGAATAATGCAGTTTCAATGGCGTATTGAACGGAATTCCGCCGTTAGCGATCACATTGGTATATTCTTTCGAGGTCGGCATGCGCCATCCGGAACCAAGCATTAAATTACAAGGATCATTTTCAGGCTGCCAGTCGCTGTTCTGGGTTAAACTTGTCCAGGCCGTTAACGGGTTTCTTGCCGATGCGTACTGGTATCCCTGCGGCCGGTTGAACTGCCAGTACCAGCCAGCGGCAGCTTCGCTTGCATCTGCGACTGATGTAGCCTGACGGTCGGCACCCAGGTTCTGTGTTATCCAGCAGACGGCTTTTCCGCTGGCGGTGCTGCTGACGGAATGATAGGTCACCGTCTTAGATACCGGAGATCCGCTGAAGCCTTCCGTATGAATCACATCAAAGGCTGATGGACATATCCTGAAACTGGTTACCAGCGGACTATATGCCACCCCTGCATTGTTGATTGCATACGCTCTTACAAAATAGACCGGTCCTTCTGCCAGTACTTTTAAAGCACCGGCGAAGCTGCCTTTTCCTGAACCAACTCTGACAGTGTCGTCTGTTATAACCGGGTTGCCTGTAGTATTCCAGCAGAGTCCCCGCTCAGTGATCTCCCCTCCTCCGTCTGTAATGACAGCAGCCGTCCCCTTACCGGTCGTCTGAGTAAGATCAGACATTACCACATTACTGAGGGTAGCCCGTATTGCCTTAGTTACTAAACTATCCAGGTTGCCATACGCGGTACCTTTACTGTTAATAGCAAAGGCTTTCACATAATACTTAGTCCCCGGCGAAAGTCCTGCAAACTGGTTGATATACCGCCCGGTATCACTCACGCTGTTGGTAAGTTTAGTCGCGGTATTAATATCAAGCGTTTTCAGAGTGCTCCAGATTATTCCCCGGCTGGTAACCGGCATACCGCCGTCGTCTGTAACATCACCACCACTCCATGCCTTTACACTATCTATATCGAACGGCGGAACAGTGACCACCGTAGGCAACATCACTGCCAGGGTAGTGAACTGCACCTGGCTTCCATAACCTGTTCCTACAGCGTTGGTAGCATAAGCACGCACATAATATGTGGTGCCCGGTTTCAAGCTCTTCATATTGGCTATAAAACTGCCAATACCCGCTGATGAATTATCGATAGTCCTCGTAGACAGTGATATATCCGGATTACTATAAGTGCTCCAGCAAATACCTCTTGACAAAATCGGCGAACGCCCGTCGTCTGTTATCTCGCCGCCGCTGGTTGCCGTAGTAGCGATTATATTTGTAACAGGTGTGCTTGCCGTAAGTGTCGGAATATTATTTGTCTGAACCGTTCTTTCAACACCATAGGCCGTTCCGATCTTATTAATCGCATATGCCCGGATATAATACAGTGTATTTGGTTTTAAGCCGCTGATGGTAACAGCGTAATTATCATCGCCAGTGCCATTATATGTCCGACTGTCGTCAACGGTTGGATTGGTATGCGTACTCCAGCATATACCTTTCAGCGTGATCGGCGCACCGCCATCACTTACTATTTCGCCGCCGCTCTTCACGCTGGTTCCGGTAATATCGGTCAGCTGAATGGTATTCAGAATCGGCGATGTCGGGAATATGGTAACAGTTACCTGGTTGCCATAAGCTGTACCCGCGCTATTCGTCGCGTAAGCCCTGATATAATAAGATATGCTTAACTGCATATTCTCAATAGTGCTGCTGAACTTACCGGTTCCGGCCCCGTTAATATTTCTGTTCAGAACTACTGTGTCCGGATTAAAGTTCTGATCAGTACTCCAGATGAGCCCCCTTTCCGTTACCGGTGCTCCGCCATCATTGGTGATCTGACCGCCGCTCATTACGCTAGACTTGGATATCGCAGTAGCGTAAGTAGTAGTAATAGAGGACAGGGCCGGCGGCGTCGTAAACACCACTTCATTTCCGTAAGACGTTCCCTGATTATTTACCGCGTAAGCTCTCAGATAATATTTGGTAACAGGAGAGAGTTCGGTTATCGAACTATAGAAACTATTGCCAGACCATCCGTCGTACGTAGTTTTGGTATGCAACCCGGTGGTTGGCGCCGGAGAGGTACTCCAGCAAACGCCCTGGTTGGTAATGCCGGCTCCGCCGTCGCTTATTACTACGCCCCCGCCGGATGCCGAATACCCGGTAGACGACGCCATAACAGGCATTGTAGTTAAATAAGGCTGATCCAATGTGGTGAAGCTGATCTCATTGGACGCATAAGCTATCCCAACGCTGTTCACCCCATAAGCCCGCATATAATAAGTTATACCTCGTTTAAGTCCGGTCACGGCACTTGTAAAATACCCGGTCCCGGAACCTGTCTGTACAATTTTATTGTTTATAACGGTATCCGGCCTGAATCCTTTGGTCGTGCTCCATACCACACCGCGTGTAGTTACCGGCTCGCCGCCGTTATCTGAGATATATCCTCCTGAAGAAACAGTCGTACCATTGATATTCCAGGCATCACGGGTAGTAAGCGTAGCGAGAGTAGGAGGATCTGTTATAAAACTGAGCAGATTTCCATAACCTGTTCCCGCAATATTCCGGGCATACGCCCGGATATAATATGTCGTACTTCCCTTTAGTTCGCTAAGTTTACTCACAAACGCGCCTGAACCACTGCCGTCTGTGGTGCGGTTTCCTGTTTCCAGTGCGGGATCAAAGTTTGGATCCGTACTCCAGACTACGCCCCTCGAACTGACCGCAGCCCCGCCGTCATAGCTAATCGTGCCGCCGCTGGTCGCTTTTGTCGGACCGTTAGCTACCGTAAATGTGGTTGATAACGTTGCCAGGGTGGGCGTTTTAAAACTCATTTCCGCTCCATAGGCTACTCCTACCCCATTGACCACGTATGCTCTTACATAATAAACGGTTTCGGGAATCAGACCGCTAAGAACGGCAGCGAAAGCGCCTGTATAATATCCGGTCTGTGCAGTCCTGTTATTGGTTACCGTATCCGGATTAAAGTTCCGGTCTGTACTCCAGCAAATCCCCCTGGTAGTTACCATTGACCCGCCGTGGCTTACAATAGTGCCTCCGCTGTTCGCGGTAGCAGATGAAGTTGCTACCGGCTGTGTAGTAAGTATCGTTGCCAGAACAGGAGGCAGAGTCGTGAAACTTTCTACCTGTCCGTAAGTTATCCCGACACTGTTGATAGCATACGCTCTTACATAATAAGTCGTATTACCCATCTGTTCGGTAATTACTCTCGTAAAGCTGCCCGAACCGGGACCATTCGAGATAACAGCATCGGCAGTCGTCGGCGTGCCTTCCGTACTCCAGCATATCCCGCTTTCGGTAATTTCAGTACCGCCACTGGAAAGGATATTACCACCGGTTTTCACACCTACACTTGTCAATGTAGAGAGATCCGGAGTTATAGTAGTAATAACAGGCCGGTTGAACGTGGTAAAACTAACCTCGTTGGCGGCATAACCAATACCCACGCTATTTATTGCGTATGCCCGTGCGTAATACGTAGTTCCCGGCTTGAGATTCCGGATCGTAGAACTGAAATTACCTGAGCCCGAAAGAACTGTTATATTTACCGTCACAGTATCAGGGATAAACCCGGATGTCGTACTGTAAACAAGCCCTTCTGTGGTGATCGCTGCACCGCCGTGACTTATTATTGTTCCTCCGCAAATGGCTGTAGTACCGTTAACACCGCTTCGTCCGGAAGTTGTGCTGAGAGAAGGCGCTATCGGCGGCGCAGTAGTGAATGTTTCAGCCTGGCCATATGCGGTGCCGGCACTGTTCAGGGCATAAGCCCTGATGTAATAGGTTGTACTTCCCCATAAACCGGAGAGATTATGAATAAAGGTCCCTATTCCCGTCCCGCTTGTGGTATGCGGATCATTCAGATCAGGATTACTGTTTGTACTCCAGCAAATACCGCTCGAGGTAACCTGGGCGCCGCCGTCAGAGATTATGCTGCCTCCGCTTCTCGCGCCCGTACTGATGATATTATCGGCTGCCGTTGTTATTACCGTAGCGATCGTATAGGTTGAGAAGCTTATCTCGTTACCATAAGAGACACCTACCTCATTTATGGCGTAGGCTCTCAGGTAGTACCTGGTGTTCGGAGTAAGCCCTGTAAGGTTTCCCGAAAAACTTCCGCTTCCGCCGCCTGAAGCCGCATGGTCTCCGCTGATATCCGGATTACTGCTTGTACTCCAGCAAAAACCCCTTTCGCTGACCGGCGAACCGCCATTTCCTGTAATATTTCCGCGGCCCAGGGCCGAAGTGCCGCCGATATTTATCACATCAACCGTTTTAACCAGCGGGATTACCGGTGGTGCAGTCTTAAAGCTGTCGAGATTTCCGTAAGAGGTGCCTACGCTGTTAATAGCATAGGCACGGATATAATAACGCGTGTTTCCCAGTAACTCAATAAGTTGTACAGAGAACATGCCGGTTCCGGCTCCGCTGCTTATGTAACTGCCGGAAAGACCCGGATTAGGAAATGTACTCCAGCATACTCCCCTGGCAGATACGTATTCATTCCCGTCATTCTGAATATACCCTCCGGTCCGGGCCGTTGTACTTGTAATACCTGTCGCAGGGCTTGTGGTAATAAATGCGGTGGTAGAGGTAGTCAGACTGTCCAGGTTACCATAAGCAATTCCGAAACTGTTAACTGCATAAGCCCGGATGTAATATTTCGTGCCGGAAGTAAGACCCGTCAGATAACTGTTAAATACTCCGGTACCTATTCCGCTTAGAGGTTCGGACGTCCTGGTTACAAGGTCGGCTGTAGGATATTTTTCTGTGCTCCAGCATACCCCCTTAGCGGAAATAACATCATCGCCGGTAGATATGATATCGCCGCCGCTGTAGGCATTAAATCCCGTAATATCATATGGCATAATGGTATTAAGTATCGCCAGTGAACTGGTTACAAAACTTGTTTCCACACTCAAACCTGTGCCAACAGCATTAATAGCATATGCCTGCGCATAATAAGTGATATTCGGACTAAGGCCGGTAAGTTTTGCCGTAAATGTCCCGATGTCTTTTCCTGTCAGCGTCTCCGAAGGCACATAGGTATAATTTACACGGTCGGTACTATATCTTATTCCCCTTTCAGTAACCGGATCGCCGCCGTTGTTAACCACCACGAATACTCCCGATGCGGCCGTATTGCTGATATCGTTTATATCAAATGACGGAGGCCATACTAGAGGCAGAACCGGCGGAGACGTAGTGAACGACTTTAGTTCGCCATACGACTTTCCGTAAACGTTGGCCGCGTATGCCCGTACATAATAAGTAGTATTACCCAGCAGTCCTTCCATCTTACTTGGGAAGTATCCTTCGCCGGAACCGTCATTGGTAACAACAGTAGCCAGCGGATCAGTAAGGGGATCTCCCAGGGTGCTGAATACAACACCGCGCAGCGTAATAACCGCCGAACCTCTGCTTACAATATTCCCCCCGCTTAATGCCGACATACTTGTTATATCGCTGATATCAAGCGTAATGATCACCGGGGCATCCGGATTGATCATAAAAGTAAGATCCTCCCCGTAAGCCACGCCCACACTGTTACGGGCGTAAGCCCGTATATGATAGGTGACATTGGGATTCAGGGCCGGAATCAGACTTGTGAACCAGCCTAACCCTTCGCCGTCAGAGGTATGGCTGCCAGTTACAGCCGGATTTAATGCTGTTCCCCAGCATACCCCCCGTTCTGTTACGGCTGATCCGCCATCGCTGATAATGTTACCGCCGGTAATAGTGGTCGACTGGTAGAAAGACGCAGCAGCGGTTAATACTTTTGGATAGTCGGGCACGATCAGGCTATCGAGGTTGCCGTAAGCAACGCCTGCAGTATTTATGGCATAGGCACGTACATAATAGGTTGTTCCCGGAATAAGCCCTGTAAGTTTGCTATTATATGATCCTGTGCCGTCGCCGGTTACCGGATCAGAAGTTTTAGTTGCCAGATCCACGGCAGGATCTTTTTCAGTATCCCAGCAGATACCTCTTCCGGTGATCTCCGAATATCCTGAATTTGTGATTTCTCCTCCGCTTATAGCGGTAGTGCCGCTTATGCCGCCTGGTTTCTTTGTTATAACTGATGCGTAGGACGCCGTAATGAAACTTGTTTCATTGCTATAACCCGTGCCGGCACTGTTCACGGCGTATGCTTTAACATAATAGGTTGTTCCCTGGGCAAGCCCACTAAGATCGGTCACGAACGTTCCTATATCGGCAGGTGTCACCGTTGATGAAGGAACACAGGTATAATTCAGCCTGTCTGTGCTGTAACACAGACCACGCTCTGTAACCAGCGCCCCTCCGTTATTGAGGATCAAAGCTGTTCCTGCAGCCGAACTGCCTGTAATATGTGTAATAAGTACTGCGGCATTCAGTAGCGGAGGAACCGGTACCGGTGTGGTAAATTCAATAAGGTTGCCATAAGATTTCCCCGCTGCATTGACAGCGTAAGCTCTCACATAATAGGTAGTATTGCCAAGTAGTCCTTCCATTGTACTTGGAAAAGGCCCTACACCCGAGCCGTCATCTGTGATCACCTGATCCGGATCATTGAGCGGATCTCCTTTGACACTCCAGATAATTCCGCGTTTGGTAACCGGAGCTCCTCCATCGGCCGATATATCACCCCCGCCCCCGGCAGATGTACTGGTAATTTCCTTAACTTCCAGGGTGATGATAACAGGAGGCGCAACCGGAGTCTTAAAAACGAGGTCTTCGCCATATACTATTCCTTGCGTATTGACGGCATACGCCCGTACATGATAGCTTGTATTTGGCAGCAAGGCAGTCATTTCGCCTGCAAATACGCCAATACCGGTACCGGTGCCGGTTATACCGGTCTTCGTACTCAGGGAAATATCCGGATCTGAATCAAGGCTCCAGCAGATCCCCATCAGCGTTACAGGAGATCCGCCATTGGTACTTACTTCTCCCCCGCTCTTTGCAGAGTATCCTCCTATATCTGTCACAGCCAATGTCCGTACTATTGCTTTACATGAAATATCATTCCAGGCAGAACCGTTATAAAAACGTATTACTTTCAAGGCCGCATTGATATATATGGCCCCGGCTGTGAATGCTGAAGAAGAGGGATCTGCATGTAATACTGGTAATTTACAGGTCCTGATATCCAGACCGGAAGCGAAGCCGGCACTGCCGGTAAAACTGCCTGTAGCCATCTCAGCCACAGAGGTCCAGGAACTGCCATTGTATACCATTACGGCCTTATTTAAAGTCGAATAGTAAATAGTCCCGGGTTTTAAAGGACCAGCAGGTTCTGTACTCAAAGCCGGAATACATGGAATGCCATTTTTGACAATAAAATATTCCTGCGAGGTAACGGCGCTGATATCTGCAGAACAAAGTCCCGACCATTCTGTCCCGGTATACATTACCGGCTCATTGTCGCTTATGCTGTAGATAAGCATTCCGGCCTGCGGCGAAACCACAGAAGCCGGATCCAGGAGAGGAATATGAGGAACACCGTCTATTACCCTGAAATAATTCTGTGCCATAGCAGATCCGGAACCTGCTGTGAGGAAAAGAATTAGAAAGTGTAATATATAACGGAACCTTTTCAATACAGACCTTAGCGATGGGTTTTATTTCTCAATTTTCTGCAGGATAACATTGATCTGCTGCTGCTGCCGGTCTAACCGGGCTTTTAACTGTTCAATTTCAAGCTGCTGATCCTGCAGCTTTTCCTGCTGTTCTTTAACTGCCTGGATCAGCACCGCTGTTAACTGGGTATAATCAACTTTGAGAAAACCATCAGATCCTGTTGCAACCATCTCCGGGTATATTTCCCGCAGCTCCTGGGCGATGACTCCTATTTTTGGACCGCTTGCATATTTCGTCTGATCGATATATTCAAAGCGGACACCGCGGAGCTGATCTATGGTTTTTAATACATTACCAAGGGTTTCGACCCTGGTTTTCAACCGGCGGTCCGAAGGTGTATAGAGATTTCCTTTAACGGTTACATCCTGACCGAACACCGCATTGCCTGCAGATTCAAAGCTAAGTCCGCGGCCGTTCAGCCCGTCGCTGCTGATGGAATAAGCAGCTGTTTTAATGTTCTGCGATGCGGTATGATTTCCGAGATCGTCACCGGGTACAGAAACATTTGCAGAACCGTCAAACGGCACACCGTTTATTGTAACAGGGTTGGTCAGCCTGGTGGCAGAGTAAACGTTTTTGTTTATATCCTTTGTATTATCGACATTGTTTAAGGCCAGCATTGTTTTTACTTCAGCGGCACCAAGTGATTTCGGCACCGCATCTGCAGAGGTACTATTACCGATAAGTGAGTTAGCCGATACAGCCTCCAGTTTTGATACCGATAAACTTTTAATGGTAATGGCGGTGCCGGTATCGTCAAAATCTGTTTCGCTTAAAACTTTGGCAGTGCCGGTTGCTCCTACTTTTACCTTTTCATCGGTAAAAACTGCGTTTGCAGGGACAGCGGTTGCAACGGTCAGACCATTGACTTTATCTGCATCATCTGCTTTATTGTTCCCGTCGGTATCATAAACTGTTTTGCTCATATAACCTCCACCTACCGTGCTTACCAGCACATCCACATAGGTCTTGTTTGCGGCATCGGTGGAGAGGATGGGCGTGGCTACGTCAAGTAGACGTTTGCCACCCATAGAAACATCTGTAACGGGTGCTCCGAAACCGCTCAGAGGGATATTGACTTTGTCTGTTGAGGCAGCCTTATTAGACGCATTGCCTACGAAAAACTGGTCTTTGGTCAGATCATTACTGTCATTACTAACCGGCACCCATTGACTTCCGTTGTAAACGTAGAGTATTTTGTCTGTGGTATTGTAATAAGTACTGCCGGTAGTGGGATTCAACGGGGGAACGGAACCCGATGGGTTTGTACCCGTCTTACTGTCTACGTATTTTTTTGTTGCCGCATCCTGGTCGGCAGAAGGATCGGCTAAGGCTGTGATTTTAAAATCACCCAATACGATATCAGATTTGGCAACTCCAAGAGCGCTTATCGGCACATTTTCGAGCGCTATAGGTTCAGCATTACCGGCAGAATTTCCAAGAAGTATATAATCCTGTGCAAGCATTAAAGATCCGGGATTAGCAATCTTATTGTCAACATAGTTCTTTGTCGCTGCATCCTGCGCATACATTGGATCCGCCAAAAAATTAATATGATTCTGTATTGCCGCATTTCCCATAGAGATATCAGCAGCTGCTGTCCCGAAATCGCTCAGCGGAATTGTTTTTTTACTGACACCAGCAGCCTTTCCTGACGTATTTCCCACAAAAACATTACCCGTCGCAAGAGTCAGACTAAGAGAGGGGCTCGATAATTGAGCATCGAGATATTTTTTTGTAACTGCGTCCCGATCAGTAACAGGATCTGCCAGATTCGAAATTTTAAAGTTTGTTGTCCCGTCCCCCATTAAAATATCTGTCGTCGGCGCAGCAAAACCGCTTAAAGGGATTGTATTCCGGGTCACCGAAGATGCCTTGCCAAGAGCACTCCCAATAAGCATATTGCCACTTGAGAGGGTAATATTTGCAGGGTCAATAATCTTATTATCGACGTAATTCTTTGTAGCTGCATCCTGGTTTGCCAGAGGATCAGAGACATTGCCCAGTTTAAATCCTCCAAGGCTAACATCTGCCGAGGCTGCCCCAAATCCGCTAAGTGGAATAGAACTTTTTGCAACGGCGGATGCTGTATTGATAGCATTCCCTACAAGCAGATACCCGGTAGTAAGAGAAATATTAGCCGGATTAAATACCTTGGTATCAACATAAGTTTTTGTTGCGGCATCCTGATTTAACGTGGGGTTAGCCAGGTTAATAATTTTATAGTTGGTTGTACCATCACCCAATGAAACATTCGCCGTTGCCGGACCAAATCCACTTAATGGAACACTGCTCTTAGCTGTACCTGTAGCTCTTCCGGAGATATTTCCTACAAAAAGGTTCCCGGAAGGCAAAGCCAGTGAGGTTGTCGGATTAGAAAACAATATATCGACATAGTTTTTAGTAACGGCGTCCTGTCCTGCCGTTGGATTGGCCATATTGGTAATCCGATAATTTGTCGTACCATCGCCCATCGAAACGTTATCGTTAGGCACATCAAAGCCACTGATTGGTATATTTGATTTATCAAGCTTATCATCAGTAATCGCATGTTTCTGTATTAACAATTTGCCGCTTATATTTACGGTAGCATCGCCGGACATGGTTACAGGAGTTGCAATATTCGATGCATTTCCTACATAAATCTGTCCGCTTGCAAGTGAATTATCGACAGGTATCCACGCTATGCCGTTATAAAAATAAAGCCGCGAATCTGATGTATTGTAAAACAGATTGCCTGCTTTTACATGATTAGTCGCAGGATCAGGATTTATGATTCCTTTTGGTACAGATCCATCGATTGAAACTTCCACCCATCGGGAATATATATCGTATACATATAAAATATTCTTCTCTGTATTAAAGTAGAAATCACCGGGTTTAGCAGAAGTCGGCTGGTCATCTGTTGTTCCTCCCGGCATCGTTGATGTACTTATACATATCCAGTTTCCATCCGCACCGAACATATACAGCTTTTTCTCCAGCGTTTCGTAAAACACATCTCCGTACGAGAATGTAGAAGGCAGAGTAGTTATTGACACCGGTGGCAACCATGAAGAGCCATTATAAACATAATATTGCCCATCCCAGAAGCTTCTAACCACATCTCCCTTCGTTCCGCCCAGAGTAGAAAGATCATCAAAAACTTCAGGCACAGAGGTGCATTCATTCCATTGCCCGTTAGCAAATTTGAACATCTTCGAATCAGAGGTGCTCCATACAACATCTCCTTCAGTATATGCCGATACAGGCATCGGGCTTCCGGACTGATAGGCAGGCAACTTTGAATCAATGGATATAGTTGTTGTATTGACTGCACTGGTAAGAATACCGGCCGGCGTAGTGTTTGTTATCATCGGAAATCCGCTGGCAGTCGGGCGATATAGAATTCCTAAACCAAGTGTTGGAGGAGTAGTGGTAAACGATTTCGAAGCTATTGTGATATTCGATCCATCAACAGAGTAACTGATAAGTTCGAACATCGTTCCATTCGCATCAATGATACGATCCTTAGCCTGAACCTGATTTGCGTTGAAAACATTACTAAGATCGGAGAACGATCCTTTTAGCGTATAAAACTCCCCCCCTGTAGATTCAACGTAAGTAATATTAAACTGGCCATTAAATAAAGTTGCAGACTGGGCAAAGCCAGATAGACTAATGAATACAAATGCCACGCATATCAGGAAATTCTTGGACCGGCCCATAGTTATCAGAATTTAAGCGTGACATAAAACCCAAGAGAGCCAGTGTGATTTCCAATACTGTTTGTAAATAGTTGTAAAGTACCTCCGGATGATTGTGTAACATTGAATGCAAAATTGGTCGTGCCAGGCATCTGTATTTTTAGAACAGAAGCAGTTACAACATCCAGAAGCTGCCCCACTGGCACGAGCATGTCATCAAAATTGTTATTAAACTCTTTTCCTGCATACACTACATTGATGTAAAATGTAGTTACAGCACTTCCTCCTAATATTGTTTGGGAGGTAAATACTTTAAAGTAATCGAGATATACGCCCGCAGGTACATTCAAAGTCAGGGTATTGCCACTGAGAGAAGCCGTTACACCGGTACCCGATGCTCGGCAAAAATAATTGGAACCAGGACTATAAGAAATCATTGTGCCGCCCCCTCCGGAAGCCGCCGGCGTTTGCCATGTAGCTGCAGTACCCGCAGCATTGGCTGTAAGCACCTTGTTTGCATCCGTAGTGGGAACCAGATCCGGAATTTTAGCATCTACAAAAGTTTTAACGGCCTTCGCTGAAGGATATTTGGTATCATCAGTAGTAGTTGCTGTCGACACAGCTGTTGCCTTATTGGCTTTATCTTCTTTTAGATTAAGTGCAGTCTGAGTAGCTATACTGATCGGTTTTAATAAGTCAGTGGTATTATCGACATTACTCAAACCAACGTCTGCTTTAACTATACCGGTAGGCGAATTGATAATCGGGCTTGTTAATGTTTTATTTATTAATGTCTGCGTAGCAGCAACCCCGACAACCTGTTGATTTATCCCTGCATTATCATATGTCGTCTTAAGCATATCGCCGCTCCCTGCAGACATTGTCGCCCAATACCCATCGCCCCTTAAATAGGTAGAACTGCCTGCCGTTCCGCTTGCACTGATTGCCGAAACCGGAATAGTACTGTTTGCATAACGTGCCGCCGGAATGGTTCCGGATGCAAGACTGCTGGCATTAAGATCCCCTACAAATGATTTTGCAGTCAGTGCGCCCGTAGAAGGGACGAACGACAGCATCGAAGAGGAAACCTTCTGCGGCAGACTTCCGGAGGTGCCGGTAACCCAGGTTGGATATACAGAAGACGTAGTGCTGATATCATTGGCAACAGCTATATTAGTAGCAGCCGTTGCTGTAGTGGCTGTTGCGGCATTCCCGGAAATGCTCCCATTGATCGTACTTGTTACAGTAAGACCGGTTAATGTACCCACAGATGTTATATTTGGCTGAGCCGCGTTGGTTACGGTAAGTGCAGTTGTTGCATTCGAAGCAGTACCGGTAAGGTTCCCCGTAACGCTGCCGACTATAATATTTCCAAGGGCATCTCTTTTTACAATAGTGCCGGCCGTATTGGATGACGTTGCAGCGTTAGCGGCAACCGTAGCTGTATTTACTGCAGCAGCAGTTGATCCTCCTACGCTTACAACTACGGGCAGCTCGGCTGTTCCTCCCAGGTCCTGAGTAAGTTTTAAAATACCTTTTGTAGAAGCAGATGCATTTGGAGCACCTGCTGATACCTGCGCATCCACATAAGTTTTTATCGCTTTAACAGAAGGATATTTATCATCAGATGCTGCATCTGTAGCTACGTTTGTACTTTTGTTAGCCTTATCTTCCTTAAGGTCAATCGCGGCGGAACTAGCGGTAGCTGTCAGCACCCCGCTCCCATCTATTGAAAGACCTGTTCCGACTTTTATCCCACCCAGTACCGATGCCGATGCTGTGGGCAAACTATAATTATTGGCCCCGGTAGCAATGCCATCAAGTTTTGTCTTGTCAGCAGCTGTAAGTAAACCTGCGACCGAAGTCGATGCAGCGGATAAAGTAGCGCTGGTTCCCGTACTGCTGGTTATTGTTCCTGCTGTTGCGGCCGGGGTAAAAGCGAGATCTGTTTTTCCTGATCCCGAAGCGCCCCATGCAAAACCGCCTGTACCATCAGCCGTAAGCACCTGCCCCGCTGTCCCCTGAGTTGAAATACTTTTCAATTTAAGCGGGGATACCGCTTTATCTCCCAGATCCGAAGTTGCTATAGTGCCGTCCAGAATTTTGGCTGATGTAATTGCATTATCAGCAATTGTAGCGTTGACAGTAACTTCTGATGCCACCACCCCGGTTCCTGTTACATCTCCCGTTAATTTCACAGACTGGTCGCCTGTATTTGTACCCGACAGGTTCGGAGCCGAAACGGTACCGCCGGTTCCTACAGTAACAGAACTTGCCGTAATAGCGCCCGTGCTAACTGAAGCAGGCGTAATAGCTCCCAAACCAAGCGACAAAACAGGAGTAGTCGTTTTATTAGTTACAGAACCGGTAATACCATTACTCAGCGTCATATCCACAGAAGTTACGCTGCCGCCTGCAGAAGGTGTTGTCCAGGTCGCATTTCCACTGCCATTTATTGCCAGTACCTGCCCTGTCGTTCCTGCCGCAGGAACTTTGTTATCAACATAAGTCTTTACCGCACCGGCGGTAGGATAATTTTCAGCCGTAAGCGTACCGGTCAAACTGCTTACCTTATTCGTTTTATCTTCTTTGCCCTGCACAGCAGAATTGGCTGCCACCCTTGCATCGGTATAATATTTATTTGTAGCCCCTTCGGTAACCTGGTCTGTATTATAATCACCGCTGGCCGCGGTAACAACGCCGGATCTTCCGAATATAGTGGTCACTCCATTCGTATTACTTACCTTACTCCATTGGTTCCCGTCGGAGATGATCCAGTCGCCGATCCCGTAAGGAACAGAATTATAAGTACCGGCCTTAGAGATCACATAATAGTATCCTTTATTTGCAGGTGCCGCCGCAGCTAAGGTGCTGGTGGTAGCATCATACGTCCCCTGGTAGGTTACTGCGCCCACGAGGCTGCCCGGCAGGTATAATTCGTCTATTTTATTTGATCCGTTAAGTTTTACCCATCCGTTTGCCTGGTTGGCGGCGCTCAGGTCCACTTTTCCCGCCAGCGCTGCGGAGTTCTTCCAGGCATTCCCATCCCATAACAACACATCGTTTGCCGCAGGACTAGAAACGCTCACATCTTTCAGCCCGCTTAAAGCGAGGTCGGTGCCAAGTGTCCCTGCAGTAAGTTTTAGTCCGGTCCCGACGCTGATCGCTTCCGGGCTTCCGGCACCTGCAGAACCGCGGCCAAGCAATTTTCCGTTAGCCAGGTCAGCCAGCTTGGCAAGACTAATCCCCTTATCCGCGACAGCCAGGGGAGAGCTCGCATTATTCCCGTCGCCCGTTAATGTAACATCATGATAAACCGTGGTCATACCACCCGCCGTAGCAGTGGTAATTCTTCCTGCAAGCTCTTTTAATGCTCCCTGAACGTTGGCAGCACTTACGCCATCTCCCGCGGCAACCGATACTGTAGCCGCTGTCTGGTCACCGGTGTTTACGCCGCTGGTATTCGTCAGCACCGTTAACTGCGCATCCGTTACATATCTCTTATTACCTGAACTCGTTATATCCGCGGTGGTTGCATCTGCACCCGCAGTTACCAGACCCTTTGAATCATAGGTTATCTTCGTTTTGGTTGCACCCGTAACTGGTGTATTAGCAGTGAGTTTTGAAGACAGGTCTGTGGTATTGGAATTTATCTGCCCTTCCAGCTCGGCCAGAACACTTTGAACGTTCGTTCCGGTAATTCCTGTTATTGCAGTTACAGGTACCGCACCCGCGTTCTGGTCTCCCGTATTGTTACCTGCTACAGTAGCATCCTGATTTACAGTAAGCGTTTTCGAATTCGGCGAACCACCGGAGATAGAAAATCCGGACGGCTGTTCAGCCAGGGTAAGTCCGTTAATACTCGTAATGCCCGTAAGGTCCTTTGGAAGATTTGCCAGGGGCAATTGCCCCGTTACCCTGGTAGCCAGGTCTATTCCGCCAGCCAGCATATTGTTGGTAACCTTACCGGCACCTATTGTTAAAGTAGGGGTCAGCGAGGTTGCACCCGATGCTGATCCGGTTACATCACCGCTTGCAGAAGGCGTAAAACTGATAGACTGGTTACTGGTTGATACAGGTTTATTTTCCCATTTCCCGGTAGTTTGATTCCATTGCAGCACATCCGACGCCGACCTGGTACCTATCGCAACATCTGCGAACTCCGAAAGGGATGCGCCTGTAAGACCAAGTCCCGTTAATGTCGCAGGGTTCGATCCCGAAATAACCCTTCCCTGTGCATCTGTATTTACTTTGGTATAAGAACCGGCTGTACCGGTATTTTTTAAAGTTGTAACAAGCGATCCGGCAGCGGTGGTAATATCTCCTGTTAAAGCAGGGAACCTCGCGCTGTTCAAAATCCCGGTGGCATTGGTGCCTGAAAGATCTACGGCTCCTGCGGTTATATTCTGGCCTGTTATACTTAAATAATTCTGTCCGCCCAGGGTCACATCGCCCCCGCTTGAGCCCGGAGTTCCCTCTGTCGCAGATAAAACACCTGCATTGAGTGTTAATCCGCTGCCGATAGTAATAGCTTCAGGAGCGGCGGCGGCGGCCCCGCTGTTACCAAGCAGAGACATGGCTGCGAGGTTAGCCAGTTTCGCCAGTGTAACCTTTCCGTCGGCAATTGCCAGGTTGGTCGTATTTCCGTCCCCTGTAAAAATGCTGCCGTCATGTTTCACTCCCGTCATACCACCATTGGAGGCAGTGGTGATCTTTCCCTGGAGCTCTTCCAGGGCAGACTGAACATTCATTGAAACTATGCCAGCCTGCGGCATTACCGTCACTTCTGATGCAGTCTGATCGTCAGAACCTGCGGGTATGCTTCCCCAGGTGCCATCGCCCCGCAGGTAACTTGTCGCAGAGCCGTTTCCGGCAAGAGCACTGAGGGGAATCGTTGAGTTTCCGAAACGGCCTGCCGGTATAGTACCCGAACTCAGGTTAGAGGCGTTTGTCTGATCTGCATTCTGCACATTTCCCAGTCCGACATCGCCTTTCGAAAGGTTCAGCAAAGCCTTTAACTGAGTCATGTTCATGGCAGCCGGAGATGCCGCTACGCCTGTATTGTTACCGATCAGGGTTGCAGATGGTATCGTTGCCAGCTTCCCGAGAGACAGGCCATTCTCTGCAATTCCAAGACTTGCCGTACCTGAATTGATTACAGATGTAAGTCCGTCCGACGTATTTATTGTCGTAATGCCGCTCCCCCCGCTGCCGGACACAGTTGCCCAGGCGAAACCTCCCATCCCATTGGAACTCAGCACCTGCCCCGCAGTTCCGTTGCTGATAATATTTGCCATTTTTGACGGCGTAACAGACTGTGCGGCGAGATCGGCCGGACTCACAGAGCCATCGGCAATCTGCGCAGATGTAATGGCATTATCGTCTATTTTTGACGAGGTAATCCCCTTGTCGGCTACCGATAAAGGGCTGCTGCTTGTTCCCGTCCCGCTCAGGCTGCCATCATGACTTACCGCTCCGCTGCCTGTGCCGCTTCCGCCGCCGGCCAGAGACGCAAGGTCTACATGACTTCCCCTTGGTCCTGAAATAGATAAAACTGTTCCGGCAATACTTAACGACTGGTACAGGTCTGCAAGACTAATCGAGTTTCCCCCTTTGATAGACAGGTTCTGAGCAGCGTCCAGGCTCAGTACAGGTTCAAAAGTTCCAATCTTATCGTCTACATATTTTTTGTTAGCCGCATCTTTATTTGCAGTTGGTGCAGCAAGATTGGTTAATTTAAACCCAGCCATACCTACATTCTCCGTAGGAACTCCAAATCCGCTGAGAGGTATTGCAGATTTGTTAAGATCTGCATCTGTAATTGATTTATCGGCGATCTTTACCGAAGTAACAGCATTATCCGCGAGATCCAGCGTCATTGGAGCCAGTGCGGCATTCGTTCCGTTTCCTATTGTTATTGTACCCCCGGAAGTGACGGTATATGTTGTTCCCGGAGTATTACCTGTCATGGAAATACCAGCAGGCCATATCCCTCCGGCTTTAGGGCCGAAGAAGGTATTGCTTGCCGTATTGATATAAAAGTCACCGTCTTTCCCGATGGCAGAAACAGGATTACCGGTCCCGTTTAATATAGTATTACCACTGCCGGCGCCACCACCCGAAATCTCTGTATTATTAACCAGTTTCAGCCATTGACCATTATTATAAAAATAAAACCCTGTAATACCGTCGGTCTGGTATACAAGCAGACCTGTAGCCGGATTGTTTATACCGGTACGCTGGGATGAGGTCATTCTCGGAATAAGAATACCTTTGGAGGTCGAGAGAACTTCAAGCTGAGAACTGGCGTCTGGCGTAGTCGTGCCTATCCCTACCTGTGCTTTTACACCTAATGCAAGAAATAACCCTGCAATAGTAGCAAGATAAGTTAGTCTGTTAGTCATGAGAGGGTATAAATTATATTCCTGAAAGCGTTAATTACATCTAAAAAATGAGCGTTAATTCAGATGAAAGCGATTCTTCTATATCCAATTTAAGTCATAGTGGTCCGCCCCGGACAAATCAGTCCAGGCTCCTTACTTATCATACTTTAATTATTATTGCTGCATGGAACGATGTCATCACCCAACGTTTCAATGCGGCTATCAGATGTCCTTTTATTGGACTGTTAAAACAATCTGGAATTGTTTTCTGCGGGGCAATTCGTTCCCCTAATTCCCCTTTTGAAATAAATATTTACCCATAAAGGTATATTAATAAAGGTCCTGAAATAAATGACTTAAGTCACAATCAGCTTTAAAATCCCTTAATTAATAGAAATCATAACATCTTTTACTGCCGCTGACGCGATTATAGCCGGACTGTACCCTGTTTGGAAACGTAGTTTCATAACTCAGAGCGCCTTCTGTTGTACCCGAAGTATTACCATACTGGATCTTCGAGGTTGTAACATCATGACTTACGCCTAATCTCACCTTATCATAAGAGTCGCTCCGGAGAAACACATCGAAGATCAATGACAATACAATGGCATCACTTTTGCCTCCCGATTCGCTCCTGTACCACAACCCTGCATTTACCATTTTATATTTACACTGCATTCCCATACTTACCGAGTTGACGTTCGCCTGGTTATAGTATACGACAGAAGGAATCAGTACCGGCCCGTTATCCGGATCATACGGGTCGAGGGTCATCCGGAAACTGGCATGTGCGTTCATTCTTAAAGGCAGCGGCGACCGCGTACCCGTAAACGATTCATTAGGCTTGTTTATATGCTGAGCAGACGAGCCGATCATAAAATTTCCCACAACCAGGTTAATACCTGCCCCTGCATCAAAGTAGAATTTCCTGTTAAAGTCGGGTTTTGAAACGCCTGATTCAAGCCCCGGGATAATACCGTATACAGGATCGATCTGGTCGCCGAAAACGATCTTGCTATAGTCGATACTTCTGCGGGTAAATCCTCCCTGAAGACCAAAAGACAATACGGCATTGTCAAAATCAACACTGTAGGAATAAATTCCGGAAATATTCAGTTTCTTAAGGGCAGCAGTGCCCTCATTGGAACTGGTTACCATCAGTCCCAGCCCTCCGTTAAGTTTGGGCATACTATAATCTGCCGAATATGTAAAATAACTGAGCGTCCCCGGAACAGACGACCATTGGTTCCTGTATATCATGTTCATCCGCAGGTCGCCGTCAAACTGACCGTTCAGGGCAGGATTAAGGTAATTGGGCGAATTATAGAACTGCGAATAAACATGATCCTGTGCCCTCAGGCTGCTGACCGTCAGCGGCAGGATTAAAAGAAACAGCGTTAAAGTTCTCATCCTTATTTATCTTATCAGGTGAATCGGGCCGACGGTTTTTCGCTGTCCTCTTTCATATTTCATCCCCTTCCATTCGTCTCCCTCAATAAAGCGTGCGCTGATCTCCCAGAAATAAACACCCTGCGGGGCCGGACTTCCATTCATCGTACCATCCCAGCCCTCAAGCGGGCTACCGTTATTGTCGAGAAGGTTGGTCTGCCAGATCAGGTTACCCCATTTATTGAAAATTTTCAGTTCATATTTTGCTATTCCGGAGCCCTTGGGTAAAAAAGTGCGCAGATCAGCCTTCAGGCTTGCAGGCTCAAAACCGCTTGGGACAAATAAGTATCCGGGAACCCCTCCTATCCTCACCTGCCTGCTTATAGTATCGGTACAGCCCTCTGCGTTTTCAGCGATCAGAGACACTTTGTAAACGCCGGTATCAGTATATGTGTGTTCAGGATCTTTAAGATCAGACAACTTGCCGTCGCCAAAAAACCAGCGATATTTAACCGGACCAACGGTGCTGCTGTTCTTAAATGAAAATGTAAACTCAGGGATCTTTATAAGCGTATCAGGCAGCACATAAAAATCGGCTACCGGCGGACGCGTTATTTCAACACATTTCGTGATGATGGTGGTATCTGCACAGCCGAATTCACCATAAGCAATGAGCTTAACATTAAAGGGAGATTTCGTATAACTGAAAGTATGTACCGGGTTCTTAGAGCTGGAATACGAAGCGTCACCGAAATCCCAGAGATAAGTTTGCGTATTCACGGAAAGGTTCTGAAAGCTTACAACTGCCTGTGTACAGGCTTTCGTAATGTCGGCTGTAAAGGCAGCCTGCGGTACGGCAGCAATGCGGATAACCCTGGTAAGCGTGTCCCGGCAGAAAGTATTTGCTGCTATTAAGCGGAGCTGATAAACCCCGGGCTCGCCGTACAGGTGACTGGCGTTCAAGGTATGCAACTGCGCACTGTTGTCGCCAAAATCCCAGGTATAGGAAGTGGCATCATGGCTCCGATTTTCGGCAGAAAGATCAAGTTTACCGTTACAGCTCACACTGTCGTTCAGCGTGAACGCAGCCGAGGGTCTGGCATAAGTTGCAACATTTCTAAGCATACTGTCTCTTCTGCAGCCGTACTGGTTTGCCGTAACCAGCTTGAGCTCATATGTTATACCAGGCTGGTCCAGCAGGATGCCGGCAGGTTCTCTGGCAGTCGATACAAGCTCACCGTTCAGATACCAGAAGAACTGATCTGCAAAAGATGATTTGTTTGTAATTACCGGCCTGTAAGGTGGACATGCAATACTTTCTGCAAGCTCAAATCCGGCTTTCGGCAGCGGGTTAAACCTGATGACCCGGCTTACCGTGTCCGGACATCCGAGTGTACTTCTGGCAATCAGTTTCACCTCATAGACATAAGGCAAAACCGCCCCTGCTGGTGTATGAAAAGAATACTGAAGGTCTTTAAGCGTCGAAACCTGCGCATTATTAATAAGCCAGCGCCAGGTAACGGCCTCCTGCCCCTGATAAACCGACCTGTTGGTAAATGTAATAGCTGCAGCAGGGCCGCATAATAAACTATCTGAAGTTTCAAATGCAGCTCTGACCCGCTCCGTAACCTTTACATATTGTATATATGAAGCTGCACAACCTGTAAAATTATAAGCCGTAGCCCTGACTGTATAAATCCCCGGTTCGGTAAATAAATGACTGGCGGTAAATCCGGTGGCTATATTGTCTCCGCTTGGCGGATCTCCAAAATCCCATTCTACATTAGCTGCATTTGCCGGAGTTGCGGCAACATTAAGGTTAAACGGCACGCAATTCAGCTGAGCGGCATTACTGGAGAAAATTGCAACAGGCAGGGCAAGTATTTCAACCGGGTGCATGCTGCTATTGCTGCATATGCTGCCATCCGGATAAGAGCGCAGCACCGTTAATTTAACATTATAGGTGCCAGGGTTATTAAATACATGTTTCGGGGC
>Ga0265780_10001197_pt1 | contig 37723 bp, 42 predicted proteins | sample P1T30metagenome_FD_192432 | JGI IMG/M metagenome (GOLD analysis project Ga0265780, IMG submission 192432) | Plant litter microbial communities from East Loma Ridge, Irvine, California - P1 T30 | ecosystem: Environmental > Terrestrial > Plant litter > Unclassified | place: USA: California...
CGTGCCCTGTGCCCTTCCCTTCCCTTCCCTTCCCTTCCTTTTCTTTTCACCGCCGAGAAGCATTCCGAGAAGCCTAGTCGGACCTCGCTCGCCGTGTACCACGACGAGGCGCCACCCACTAGGAGCAGCTCCCACCGCCATCCCCCTCCTCCCGTGGCCAGCAGGAGCAGCACCTTCACTGCAGCCACGTCTCGTTCGGCTGCCTCCTCACTAGCTGCCCCGTAGCTCCGCACCCAGCGCCCGGTGCGGCTATCGCCAGTTCGGCTTGGAGCCCTGCTGCACGCTGAAAGAGGCCTCCTCGGCATCGTCATCGTCATCGCATCGGCAAATTTCACGTCGACTACCATTAACACGCTGCGCACTGGAAGCCACTCCAGGGCTGGACCGCGCCATCGCCCAATTGCGCCTGCCCTTGGTTTCCAAGTTTCCAACCTTGGCGCGCCTGGACATTTCTTCTGCCCCGCCTCACCACCTGGAAGCGTCCCCTTTGGGTAGGAGCCATCCAAACACGCTTCTGTGCGCCCTCGTCTCCCACACCTCGCGCTTCGCACCTCGCACCTCGCACCTCGCACCTCGCACTGCATCTCTCGTTACTTCACTCACTCTCTCACTCTTTCTCCCCTTCTCTCCTTCTCTCCTTCTCTCACGCTTCGCACACGCTGCTGCCATTCTTCACCACCAACCCGCCCCGCCTCTTCTGTTCTCACTGACCCGTCTACCACCCTCGTCCGCCCTGCCGACGCTGCTGGCCTATCGCTTCCATCCGCTCTCGCACGTCATTGGCCCGCTCCCCTTGCTGCCGCACTGTCTGCATCACCCACCCGCAGCCCTCCTCGACCTCGAGGTTGTGCACACCGACCGACGCTGCTTCTTGCCCTGCATCATGGATTCTGTCTCTCACCAACGCCCGCCCGCCTCCAGTACCGTGTCTCAAGGCCCTCCGCTGCCATCTATTGCTTCCCTGACCGGCCAGCTTCCTCCCTCTGAGCAGAGCCCGGTCCACCTCAGACATCAATCCGACGCCCGCGAAGCCCGCGACTCGGGCAACTGGTCTGTCTCCCAGAGTAAGCGTAAGTCTACTGCCTGTTGCAATTCGCACGCGCTTCCCACGTTCGCATCTTGATCGTCTGACACGTCCCTAGACTCGTCCACTGTCTCCAACAACAATCCCAACATGAGTCTCAACGTGCACACGCTCCTCAACCCTGAGGAGTCGCCTTCGCGCAGTTCCGTTCCAGACACGCCGTCCTCGAGCCGGCATCCATCTGGGTATTCGCAGCAAGTATGATTGAACTTTTCTTCGTCATGTGACCGCCTTCTAACCACACGAGCAGCCCAATGCCTTCCCCCCAATGAACCCCGGCTTTTCGGACCATCGCCTCAGCGTCGATGCGAGCTCGCAATTTGAGTCGCGTCGGAGCAGCGTCGACAGCCGTATGAACGCCGGAATGACGCAACTGAACATCGCAAGCCCATCTTCGCCATACGAAAGTCAGAACCCCTCACGAGTCTCCTTAGTATCCAACTTGCAACACCAGCGAGGTATCCCGGGCGAGCAGCGCCTCAACGGCACTTCACCTCTATCGCCTCTCGGTCGCAATGCTGCACCTCGCATCATCCACCCACCAAAGAGGGCTCCCGTCATCAACCCGAATCCCCGCAGTGTATCAGGCATGCCAGATCCAATGGCTGCTGCTCCTACCAAAGGTTTTGCTTGGGCTTTCCCCGGCGACGACTACCCCATGGAAAGGAGGCAGTCCAGCAGTGGTGAATCAAGCGTGGACCGCTCCAATGTGCCATCGCGGCAGAATAGTTATGCCACATCCATCACAAGTAGCATCATGACCGCAGACTCCAAGATGCCCTACGGGCAACAGCGACTAGATGACGGTATGCACCATGCTTTCATCTCATCTCTACACATACTAACATTGTCTAGATATGGTGCCCACACACCACCACTCTATGCAGCACCGTAGTGTCACGAGCCTGCAGAGCACAGCCGACCACGCCGCTGCACTCGCCGCCGGCAGCGGCAATTACAGTCGTACCCCAGAGCTCCGCGTAAGCCACAAGATGGCCGAAAGGAAGCGGAGAAGCGAGATGAAGGGTCTATTCGACGAGCTGAACGTGATTCTTCCAAACTCGCCAGGCAGCAAGTCCAGCAAATGGGAGATTCTCACCAAATGTAAGCCGGTCCCTTTCAAACATCCGAATCAGACATTGACTTGCAGCAGCCATCGAGTACATCAAAAGTCTTTCCAGATCACACGACGCTGTGCGCGTCGAGAACGCGCGCTTACGCCCGGAGGCCGAATACGCCCGCAGGGCTCAGGAAGAGAACGAGATGTTGCGCACCGAGCTGACTACTGCTTGGAACATGCTCCGCCGCGTCGACCCTTCTCAGTCGCATATTTACGGAAACGTGACGGCCTCATTGGCACAGGCAAATAACGCTGCGCCAGCATCAGCTAACAACGTGCTGCCACCCCTACAGTCACAACAAGCTCCATCTCAACCGCAGCCCCAGCCTCAACCGCAAGCCTCGCAATGGGGAGGCCCCGCACCAGGGCAGATGCAAGGAGTCGAATATGGTGGCATGCGACCATATGAGCACCCACATCGCTAGGATTGACTACGGCTCGCACCGAGGACGTTGCTGCCCCGTACTACCAGCACCCCGTGTACCATATCACCACTAATTTTCTACCATCCGAGGACATTGTCATATATCTCATCTTCAAAACGACTGGCGGCGCTAATTTTTCGAATGCCGCGGCACAATCTAGCGTGCTCTCGATGCTCGTCTCACGAATTTTCTTTCTTCATCTTTGCGAGGAGGTACTCGCCATACTCGTGGGCGTCATCGCATACCCAAAATATACCACACGAATTGTGTTCTTTTACCATCCATTATCTGGGCATTTATCGACTCGGATCAAAAGAATTGATCAGTCATACGCAGCTTCTTGCCGGTCTCTCTTTCGCCAAAGATGAGAGCGGGATCCACCATGAGGAACTCCCTCACAGGGCTTCATGCCATACGGGGCATACTAGTATAACCTAGGATGGGCTTTCAACAAATGTGGTTCATTGTCGTCGTATCGTGCGTGGGATGATGTTTCGTGGCTTTCCTGGGTCCAAAAAGTACATTGTGGGCATGGTACAATACCGGACAGACCGGAAGTTTGGCCTTGCGCCTACAGGGAGAATATCGTTGTATTACACTTTCATCCGGTTTTGCAAAGGCAAAGGCATTGTTCCTATGTCGACATACTTAGCCTAGTAAGATATGTGCAGTCATGCAAATCCAAGCGAGGTTGCAGTCACACTGTGTACTGGAAGCCTGAAGTGCCATGGCACAACCTGAACTAAGCGTTTGAGAGCCACTTAGCCCCGGAGTGCAAGGCTCAAAGCATGTGATAAATCGTGGCTACTACGTTCCATGTTTCGCTGTTGCCTCTACCTATTTGCGATGTGACCTAGACCGTCGATCTCATGCGGGCGGGTGGAGAAGATGCAGAAAAGGCCCTTTCCTGCATCGGCATGTGCAAGTGGAGCATGTCGCACCCATGACAGGCCCTCGTGGAAGCTTGTTTTCTTTTGCCTTGTTCGCGAGTCAGCTCTGGCACGACACGAGGTTGGCCAATCTATCGATCGACACGTCAGATCGGAAATAGGAAATAGGAAATAATGGCGATTGGATCATGCTCATCGCGGGCTGACTCGTGTGTGAGCGGGTGCGGGTACGGTGCCCACTACTCCATTTGGAAGGAGTGTTGGGCGCGTTTGAGGTTGGTTGGTGTGGCTGATTCGAGGTGGGACGAGGTGAAGTAGTGAATCTGGGTAAATGCATGTCTGAGATTCTATAAGCAGCACTAACGGTACGATTCAGATACCAAAGTGATGGTCAGTTGCCTTCAGATCTCGAATTAAAACATACAGTCAGGATTGTATAAGATCTCGACTGTCACAATATATTGTCTTCGTAACTGGTGAGGTGTATGTCTGTGTTGAGATGCTAAGGGACGGAGAGATAAGCTCGACCGCACCATCAAATGCACTGGAAATGCGTGAAATGCAGTCTCTAGATAATGATATATTATCCTCCTGATGACTGGCCTGGTTTATTTGACTGGAATTCTCGATGGTACACAAAGCAAGCCATTGAGATGATGTAGTAAGACATTATTATATTCAATCTCCATTATCCAATACTACCCACGATGCAAAATGGTATCCAATGGATTTTTCTTCTTCTCACCCATCTGCTTCTGGACATGCTTCTTCTGGCCCTTGGTCATGAGACCCCGAGCCTTTAGGCCTCGTTCCTTTCTCAACTTCTGCAACGCCTCCTCGGTAATCTCTTGCCGCAGGAGCTGCTCCACAACAAGCTTCTTGCGACTGCGCTTGTCGCCTCTGCCAATGATGATACCAGCGGTGATGTTGCAAGTAAGTGAGCAAGAAAGAATGACAGCAGTCAAAGCTTTCGGACGGTGCTTGTAGTAGATACCCCAAGTGGTGCCTCCTAGGGCACATTGAAACATGGAATGGCAGTCGAGTAAGACGATGATTGTGATGAGGAGTCTGATGGAAAATGCGTTGTGAGTGTACGTTTCAGTAGGTCGATAGAAAGTATGTGATTTTGCAAGTTTCGCTTGGTGGAATTCGAGCTTTTGTTGCTCTTCCTCGGTGAGTACTGGGAGTTCTTCTTCGATTTCTTCTTCGACCTCGGCTTGCACAACCTCGTCTCTGTCAACGGCCATGGACTGCCGCGGCAGTTCGTTGTGGTCTTTCAGAGCAGCCAGACCTCGTTCCTTTCGTATGCGCCATGTCCTGTGTGCGTAGAAAGCAACATAGGCCATATGATATGTGTCGACTATGCGGAATGGAAACATGGTAATACCAACAACGCAAAAGAGCGCTGTGAGAACCTGATCGCAAATTTCGACAAAGTATTGCTGTCTTCCTTTGACGTAGATCCAGCCAATAAGGAATAGGACCCATGCGGCTCCCCAGAAAGTGATTAAGAAAAAGTAGAGGGTAACGATGAAGCCAAGAGGGTTGCGCACGTAGCGGCCGAAACCACGCATGGTGCGCTTGAATTTTGCACGTTTCGAGTGCAGAACATGGCGGACGTGGTCGTCCAAGATAGCCTTCTCCTCATCGGTCCATCCTGGTAAAGAAGCGCCGTGGGGGAGAACTGCATAATGGTGCTCCGGACCTTCCTCCATGGTAGACAGAGTCGAATCAATGGTGTTGGTTCGCGTGAGACCCCTGCCGTGCGCAGCGCCTTCTAATTCTCCATGTTGCGTCATACGTGGCAGCTGATGCTCGCGAGTCTTTTCACGGGACGCAGATCCCATCTCCTCGTCAGACGAATCTGAAGTCGCCTGGCCTAGATCGTAGGTCGGCTGACGATTGTAGAGCCATGGGAGATTAGGAAGAAACAACGAGTTTTGAACGTTGTTCAAGGTGGTGAGAGCGGATATCTCGGGATCTGCATGGTAATGTTAGTCAAGTGTGCACAACCAGGAGGGCGGACTGACCAATGACATCCAGCACGTCCACCACATTGGAGTCCATGGTGTTGTGCTGATGATGATGAGCCTGGTTGTGATTACGCCGTATGTTTAATGCAGATATCTGCCTCGACAAGCCCTGCCGTCTTGTGGCGGGCCCTTGCGACGGCGGGGGCCCAGCGCTCGGCACTGCTGTCTCCCCATTGCCATTTCGCACGGCGTCCTCGTACAGGGGTTGTAGAGGCGTGGCTGTCATCTGGCGGCGCAACTCGCTGTCGTCCTGGAGCAGAACGGAAGACGGCGGCCGCGGTTCAGAGCTGCTCCTGCGTCGGCCAGCCTGCCACGCATTTTCTTCTGCCGATGTTTGCGGAAGCTGGGGCTGCGGGGAAGGTGCGGGCAGTACACTCTGTGACGAGGGTCTCCGTATCCTGATGGAGGAGCTGCGCACTCTTTGCGAATTCGACCTCGATGGATTCGCGGATGGTGTTGGGGGCTGCGGCGCAGGTTGCGGTGCAGATGCTTGCGAGGTGGTCGTGACTGTGGGGCTGGTGATGGTCGTTGACTGAGGGCCAAAGTGGTGCACCGAAGTCCCGTGTCCCGGTGTTGTAGAGTGTACCGTTGTCGAGGTATGCGGGCCGTGTGTTGTGGTAGTGGTGGTAGAGGTCGTCGATGGCCCAGCTGGGTGGCCATCGCGGGTCCGGTTGGGATCCATTGGCCTTCAGCTGCTGGCCAGACAAGCCCTTTGAAGCAACCGCGAGGGAAATCCTGACCGCAGAGGTTGCCAGTCGGGGTGGTCGATAGAAAGCCTAGCGCGGGTTCCGGAAGCTACCGGCGGTTTAACACATTATGATTTGAGCTGCGTCGTGACAGTTAACTTGGGAAGAGAAGAAAAGGACGCGTTGGTGTCACGATGGGGGCGGGTGCAGAGCAGGTGAAGAATGCGACGCCTTAGTTTTGTTTATCGCTTGGACTATGTCATATAAGGGGGGCTCGCGCCTGTGCCGGCTGCCGTGCTCTACCGAAGGATACCTGTGGCGATCTGTCACGCGCAAACTTTATGGCATGTCCAATTTCCAGATTCCGATTCCGAGCACAGTGCTGCCATCTATTGGCGTGTTGCCAAGTGAAAAGGCTTGTTCAGCCATGGGCTCCGTCGTCGTCGTTGTCCAGACAGCTGAGCGAGGCGCAAGCGGGTGTTCTTGGCTGACGCAATGTTGGACCCTGAAACCGCCCTGAGCTGAGCTGTAGGCTTATGCACGTGGACGTGGGTGGACGCGACTTGACTTTTGTTGTCAAACTTCTCCGTCTACTAGTATTCTTATCTTCTCATCACCAAAACCAAAATGAAGGCCCTTCGGACTTTTCTTTCCATGCTGCTCGCGGCCAACCCTGCTGTGGCAATGCCCCAGAGCCTGCTGTCCAAGCAGAGTGTGTTGGGCGCAACGAGCAAAGTGCAGCGCCTGGGAGTCGGACACTTCAGCGAATGGAGTCGCGCAACCAAGAAAGCCTTCCTCGTCGACTGGCAGGATGGAAAAGCATCAGAGTGGACAATCGTCCAAGGGAACGAAGGTGGAGACATGGATAGCATGACGGCGGCGTTGACGTGGGCATACCACCTTGGGCACTCGACAGCAAACACATCGCATCCCGTCAAAGCCATCGCACTGCTGCAGACACCATCGCATGCGCTAGACCTACGGCCCGAAAATAAGCTCGCCCTCGATAACTCGCAGATGACGCCCGGACACGAAGACCTGCTCACCATGGACGAGCTCCCAGAAGACCCCGAAACCCTGAGCAGGAAGCTAAAAGGCATTGTCCTCGTCGACCACGCTGAGCCGCTGCGCAAATGGAGCCATGCAAACATCGTCAGTATATTCGACCATCACAAGGACCGTGGCACAGCACCCGACGCCAAACCGCGCATTTTCGAAATCACCGCCAGCTGCACCACCATAGTTGCGCGACAAATGCTCGATGAGCTGGAGAAGCTGGACCAAGAGTACCACATGCCGCATGAACTGCTTGAGCTCATTCTCGGCGCTATTGCCATCGATTCTGGCGGCTTGACGAGCGACAAGACCACCAAAGCCGACATCGAGACGTCTAAGCGTGTACTTGCAAGAAGCGCATGGGCGAAGAAGGACCTGGAAGACGTCATGGAAGACCTTGACGACAAGCTCTCTGAGGCGCAAAAGGACATCGACAACTTTGACTTGCGCGACCTGCTGCGTCGGGACTGGAAGGGCGATCTGATTGACACTCCATCTCCACGCACACCCACTGTCAGCCTGGGTTTTGCTTCAATTCCATACTCGATGGATGATCAGATACTTAAGACTGATTTTGCCGAGCTTTTCGATTGGTTTGCCGTACATGCTGTATGCACCCTCGAACCCCTCCCTCATCCATACACTAACGTTTCTTCTAGGCCTGGACCGCTGAATCTGGCGTCGACATCTCTATTTGTCTCAACAAATACAAGAAGCACTACAAAGACGGCGAGAAGGAGAAGATTCGCGAAATCGTCCTCACGGTCCGCGACGATGTGCGCATTGACCAAGACCAGGCCGACTCGCTCTTCAAGACCGTCAAGGAAGCGCTGGAGAACAACAAGGAGGGCATTGAGCTGACACCCTGGCATCGCGCCGATGAGCTGAGCAACCGGCAGATGGTGTGGACACACAAGAGTGGCGCGGGCAGGAAGATCATTCGACCCATCGTCGAGGATGCAGTCATGAGCTGGGACTAAGGCTGAGGTTGCACATGTGTGGATAGTGAGCTTGTGTTGTATTATATTAGTAGACATCAGACAGCCTGGGGATATTTGGCTTAAATACACTCGATTAGAGCTTCTGTTGGACAAGGGATTAGATTAGCATGTACAGAAGCAACTTTATCACGCATGTTATAGTCCCCCCCTCGACACATCGCCTCTTCACATGTGAAGCCACAAGTGATGTGAATGCAACTATGGACATGGCAGGGAATGAAATACGCATGGGTCACATCACAATTGCAAGCATCATCGCGATCAAGTCGACAGCTGAGTTGATTATCATTTTCATTGATTCATGTCATTCCTTCGTCAAGCCCATTCGTCCTCCGCAACCACCGAGTAAAGAAAATTCGTCCAAAACAAAACACTAACACTCTGGGAATAATCCATCCAGGAGAAACAAACAAAACCAAAACCAAAACCATCGCGTCTGGGAATCGTGCATCCAGAGAAATCAAAATCAAAACCGAAACCATCGCGTCTGGGAATCATGCGTCCAGAGAAAAACAGAAAAGAAGCCGCGTCTGAACAAAGTCGAAAGCAGAGATATGTGCTCAGTGCTCATCGTCCTCCTCAAGTACCAAGACGACCGCTACTCGACCCTTTGGAATATACCGGGCGAGCGAGCCGAGGGGAGTCACCCTTGCGGGGACTGCAACCCAAGGAAAGCTCAAGCCCAATCGAAGCTTGGGGAGGGCAGGTTGTCGGAAGCAGATGAATGTGGAAGAAGAGCAGAATGAGCCGAAAAGAATAACCGGAACACCGTAAACGAGGGGGTATAGAACGCCAAAAACCATGCAGTGACTAGAACCCATACACCTAGCGTGGGCGAGTGGTGGCTTTTGTGTTCTTCGCTCGGACATTGTTGTTTTTCGGGGAAAGCACCTGCGCAGTCTGCTGTCGAGACGCTGCTCGAGTTGCTCGGGTCGTAGGTGCCGCCTTTGTCCTGGTTGCCGTCTTGGGAGCCGCGTTGGCACGGGCACGTTTGTTCGTGACAACAGGGGAATTCTCCTTGTTGTCGCCGGAAATCTCGTCGCTAGTCCTCTTCTGAGATCTGATTGCTGTGTGTCTGCTAGGCACGGGCGATGAAGAAAATTTGGTATGAGGCTTGGGAGCTGGCTTTGCAGGAGCCGCGTTGGTACGGGCACGTTTGTTGGTGACAACAGGGGAATTCTCCTTATTGTCGCCGGAAATCTCATCGCTAGTCCTCTTCTGAGATCTGATTGCTGTGTGTCTGCTAGGCACGGGCGATGAAGAAAATTTGGTATGAGGCTTGGGAGCTGGCTTTGCAGGAGGCGCGTGATCAGGCTTCCGGGCGGTCTTCAAAGCTTTTTTGGGTGCTGGCTTTGTGGCCTGTTTGGGACGCGAGACTGGTGCTGGACGCGATGAAGAAGCTGCGGGCGCGTTGATAGCAGCTGCCGAAGGTACCGTGGCGGGAGATGGGGCCAGAATGTCGATGATGGGTGTGGCGCGTAGAGTGGCGGGAATCCGGTTCACGCGACGCGTCAGGCGGTCGCGCGTGCTCGCGCACAGCGTGTCGCACATTGCTTCCAACCTCGCAATGCTGGCTTCAACTGTGAGGAAGGCGTTAACAGTGACTCCTCCGACGCGAGAAGGAAGGACTTACACTCTAGCTCCATGTTTGCTGACCTGCTGGCCAGATCTAGAGCTGAAATCATCCTCTGAGACTGCATCGCGACGCGTAGACAGGTGAAGGTCGACGTGTTTTTGGTGTCGTAAGAAGGAGAAAAAGTGTAAGAAAGACGAGCAATGATCTTTGAGAGCTTGTGAGACTGTTGCGGGCGTTTCTGAGTGTTGGTGATCGTGGTTGTGGTTGCCTTGAGTTCTGGGAGTGGGTTGTAGAGAAGAGGAAGGAGCGGCCGCAGAAACTGGCTTAAAAGACAGCAGGAGCGCCAAGGCCCTACGCATTAGACCACTACGACACCAGAACATCATCAGAGGACTCTGAGAGATGGCGCAATAGACCAGAAGTGCAATGCGACTTCATCCGCAACAATTTAATGCACAACTACGGGCAATTGCTCGAATATTTGCCATCGAAGTGAGGTTGGCGAGCAGCGAGTAATGCAATTCGATATCACTACATATCACGACTCGCGCATCCGCCGCTCCACGTGACTCCACTCAGAGCTATTCAGTCTGTGCGCTGCGGCGATTGCCTGTAGACCTCCGACCTCCGCCTAATAAGCTCATTGTCGTCAATCGCCCACTCGCCCACTTCGACCTCCACTCTCGTATCCCCAACTTGACCCTCACGATGGTATTAGAAGCTTCCATGATCGTGTACGCAGCTCTTGTCCGGTCTGCGAATACTTGCTGACGTGAACAGTGTGGACAACAGCGAAGCAAGCAGAAACGGCGACTACGTACCCTCTCGGTGGGAGGCACAGCAGGATGCCGTGAATCTCATCTTCTCTGCCAAAACCGGTGCCAACCCCGAGTCATCGGTCGGTCTTATGAGCATGGGTGGCAGTACCCCAGAGATCCTCACGACCCTGACCACGGACATCGGCAAGGTACTTGATGGCCTCCACAGGACGAAGATAAAGGGCAACTCTCACTTCGTGACGGGCATCAACGTCGCAGCTGTACGTGAGGTATCGATCGCTCATTATACAGGTACTGATGAACAGTTATAGCTCGCCCTCAAACACAGGCAAAACAAGTCGCAAAAGCAACGGATAATCATATTCAACTGCAGCCCAATCGAGGAAGATGAAAAGAACCTCGTCAAGCTAGCCAAGAAGATGAAGAAGACTGGCATAAGCATCGACATCGTAGCGTTTGGCGAACTCAGTGACGACACCACGAAGAAACTCCAGGCCTTCAGCGAGAATGTATCGAGCGGAGAGGGCTCGTATCTTGCCACCATTCCCCCGAGTGCAAACCTCCTCAGCGACTCTCTCATCTCAACCCCACTACTCGGCGGCGACGGTACATCCGGTGCAGGAGGAGCGGGTGGCTCTGGGGGCGAGGGCGGTGCTTCGGGCGGCAACGACTTCGAGTTTGGTGTAGACCCCTCAGTAGACCCTGAGTTGGCACTAGCCCTGAGAATGAGTTTCGAGGAAGAGAAAGCACGGCAGGACAAGGAGAAGAAGTCAAAGGACGCCGCAGAGGCCAAGACGGAGCTCGAGCCTGTGGCTGAGGGCGACGAGAAGCAAACTCTGTTAGACAGTCAAGGGCAGCCTAGTGGAAGCGGAAGCAAGGGCAAGAAGGACGACGAGGACAAGATGGACACGGCATGAGCTTAGGCAGTGGGGGCACAGCGTTATGAGACAAGTCGATCGAGGCTATGAGCCATGGATAGAGCATCTACGGCTTCTACTGTACCACTAGAAATGGCGTCACAACAGCGTCTGCAATGACCACATGAACTTAATGAGCAAGTGGGAGTCTCTTCTTCGCCTTGCACCGCGGGATGAAGTGCGCTCCACTCCATGCTAGGCGACCTCCTACGTCTTTTCTCTGCCGGGTGTGCTTACTAGCTACAGATCTAGTGGTCCTCAACGAAGACGAGCACATTGGCACTACCCAAACAGTTCAGACCAGGCCTTCGACTGACTCTCAAACACAGCATCCCCACAGCTATGTTCGCCTGAGACCCAATCGAGCCATGCGGGAATCGGTGTTACTGCTCAGCCTCTGAGATAATGCGTGGTGTCTTTGACCATTTCCTGACTCATCCCCTGACTTTGACGAAACCATCCAAGCTGCGATCAAACTTCTCGCATCTAATGGGCATTTCTACCGTGTAGAACGGGTTTTTCATGACGTAGTCGGCGTATAGCTCGTAGATCTTCTTCATCGTGGTATCGACGTTTGGTTGTTGGGGTTCAGTGAACAGCAGGAACTTGGTGCCTGTCTGTGTCTGGAAGCACTGTATGCGAAAGTGGCTTGATTCAAGCACTTCGAGGCCCGTCGGCCGGTTTATGAAGGGTGAGGGCGCTGAAGAGGCGGGAAGTGGATTGGGTACTGGTGGGGCGGGGGAGAGACGGGCAGTGATGGCATGCATGCTATTGCTGGTCAGTGATGGCCGTGAAAGCATCGCAATGCGACTACGCACCCGTGGAATGACCCGGCGAGGGTGAGGTAGTCGTTGCTGGAGAGTTTGCTCATGCCCGTGTGGAACTCGCGGTTGTAGACCAGACCACCGGCCTTGTTGATTACGAAGAGCGCAAAGACGACCCTGCAGCAGGTCAGCGGATTCTCGGCGGGCAGGGGAATCGTGCCCTACATGGTGGATCGCGGAGAAAAGGACGAGGCTTCTTGTGCGCTATGATTATATAAAACAACAGTTCTAGTGTTGAGCGAGCGCGTACCGGCCCCAAGTGCCGAAGTTCCGATGCTGCTGGTGTTCTTACGACGCAATGCGACGTGGTGAACGGCTAGACTCGCGACTGTCTATGGTGTTGGACCCTGGCAGACATGTGCCCCACTTGCAGCGCAGCGGAGGTGTAGCATATCAACAGCACAGTGATGTTTGAGACACTACCTACAGCTTTGTGAAGCTCCGCGAGCTAGTGTGAGGCTCTGCATTCCGCGTCTGCAGCTTTGTAGTGACCTGTCGTCGTCCCAGCGTTGTTCCTCCACGAGCAGCGAGCGCAGCCTAGGTCGTACGCGCACCTGAGCTCAAGCTTGTTGAGCTTCTTCGACGTCCATTCTTCACCTCACCTCACCTCACCTCACCTCACCTCACTTCACTTCACTCACCAGCCCACGGCCGGCCGCCCTTTCCTTCTGTTTGCTCAAACTCCGCCCGCGCCGGCCCCACCCCTCTCTACCACAAAGCCAACCACCGCCAGCTCCAAGCCCGCACTATCAATCCACCCCGCATCAGCACACCTCTCACCTCGCGATCCCGCAGCCTGAAGGCCCCTACGACATTATCAGATGTCGAACCAGTCTATCCTCCGCATCACGCGCGAGCTGAGCGAGATCCAGAAGGGCTCGGATCTCTCTATTGCAGTCGCGTGCCGTGACATTGACGTACGCCATGTCAGGGCGCTGATTATCGGTCCGCCCGACACGCCCTACGAGTTTGGCTTCTTCGAATTCGCCGTCAAGTTCACCAAAGAATACCCAACCAAGGCTCCCAGCGTCACTGCCATCACAACTAATGGCGGACGTACGCGCTTCAACCCCAACATCTACGCTGCCGGGAAGGTTTGTTTGTCCATACTTGGGTGAGTCACACTCCTAGACCCTTGTGCGCGCTTCGTAGCTAACGGGAACAGAACGTGGCGCGGCGAGCGTGGCGAAGAGTGGTCTTCGGCACAGGGTCTTGAGTCTATCCTCATCTCCATCCAGAGCCTGATGTCCTCCAATCCGTACGAGAACGAGCCCGGGTTTGAAGACGCCAACTCTGATTACGATAAGAAGAACCAGGCAGCATACGTCGATAAGATCAGACATGAGTCATTGAGAATTTCTGTTGTAGAGCGCCTAGAGGAATACCTCGGAATTCACCAAGAGCGCCCGGGCGTGACCGTTTACAACGCCGAGGAGGACTACAAATCAGGCGGAGAAGACGCACCGTTTGAACCGTTCAAGGATCTCTGCAAGCGACGCTTCCTTTGGTACTACCCATCCTACCTGGCAACAGTAGACGAGGCTGCCAAGAAGCACAAAGACGGAGATCGTTTCGAGAAGATGCCATTCGAAGGCCCAGGGAACACCATGGAGGGCTGCTATCAGTACACAGCTCTCCGAGAACGTCTTGTAAAGATCTTCGAGGAGCTGAACAAGGAGATGACTGGCTGGGCGCAGGAAGGCATGGCAGCCGTACACAAGGAGATGGGCATCGCGAGCAACCTTCAGCGCCAATTCGAGCAAATCGTCGAAAACTACAAGGCGGACGGTTCCGTCACGCTGGATCTCAACCTTGTCGAGAAGAATCCGTTCGTCTGGCAATTGGTCCTATTTGGTAGGCCCATGACCAACCTAGACGGCGGCATGTTCACCATCATGCTCTACATCAGCCCCAAGTTTCCAGACGTCTTACCACGCGTCAAGTTTGCTACCCCTCTGTTTCATCACCGCGTGTCACCCGACGGCATCCTTTGTTACGACGCTGCCCGCAAGGATGACATGCGCTCCCACATCGAGGCCATCATTGCTGCTGTTGAGGAAGAGTCGCCGGCATACGATCCCCGGACACTAGTCAATCCAGAAGCTGCCAACCTCTTTTGGGGTACTGCTGACCAGAAGAAGGTTTACAACCGCAAATTGAGGAGATCGGTCCAGGATAGTGCGGAGTAAGTCATGTTCTTCAGCTGTAGGAGTTTCGTGCCGAATGAATCTCGGCCACGGCACCGCTTTGGGTTCTTGATTCTACAGCGGCTAACGTTTGTACAGGAACTGCTTCTGAGCGACCTCATACCGTGGAGGATGATGATTTAAACGGCCGCTACTTTCTTTTCATTGATCGCAAGAGTGACTCATCGATACCCACAACTGGCCTCACGGCTTGCATACATGGCGTACTGGGAGTGACAAGCATAGCATCGGTTGCTCATAGCACGGCGTTGGGTTCTTATGATGGTAATCTCACAGAGATTGCTCAGTAGCAATGAAAACTATTGCTTGAGCCCCAACTTCTAAATTGTGCTCTTTCTCGAGAGACTGACATTTTGGGCGCCGCAGCTTTTAGCAGCTGTGAGATGTTGGGGTAGAAAGTATGAAGTGAAGATGCAAGGTTGGCGATGTTCCAAGGCGCTGGGATTGCGGGAGCCAATCAGATAAGTTGCCCCTAGGCGCGGCCGCTACTCGACCGAGCTGTTCGTGTTGTTAGTGTTGGCCGCAGAACAACATTGAATTCGTCGTTGAACAGGACACGTGCGATTGAATACTCACACGACACAATGTCGCAATCACAAGGCCCGGCGTCACTAGGCAAGGTGGTAGTTGTCGGCGGCTGCGGCTTTCTGGGCAGCCACATCGTCAAGTACATCGTAGAGCGTCACCCGCAGACACAAGTCGAGGTGCTGGACCTGCGAACCAACTCGACCCGCAACGGCAGCCCCAAGGTATCGTACCATGATGGCGACATCACCGACCTGGCGGCCATGACAGCCCTCTTCTCCAAGCTCCGGCCCGACGCAGTCATCCACACGGCCTCGCCGCACTTCAACCTCAAGCCCGAGATCCACGACAAGGTCAATGTTGGAGGCACGAAGAACCTGATCAAGGCGGCGCAGGACACGGGCGTGAAGGCGTTCGTCTACACAAGCTCGGCCAGCGTCATCCTCAGTGCCACGGAGCCTCTGGTCAACGCCGACGAGCGGTGGCCGATTGTCGCGGGCGATGCGCAGCCCGAGTACTACACCACCACCAAGGTAAGGACGCCGCGGACAGAGATGAGCAGTGCGGGCGGCCACTGACGTAGCTAGGCATACGCGGAGACGGCGGTGCTCGAAGCAAATCGCACGCCCGAGACATTCCTCACGTGCGCGATCCGGCCGGCTGGCATCATGGGCGAGGGCGATGTGCAGGTGCTGCCGAAGATGGTGACAGCGTACCGCAAGGGGCAGACCAAGTTCCAGATCGGCGACAACAACAACCTGTTCGACTTCACCTACGTGGGCAACATTGCACACGGCCACGTGCTCGCTCTCATGGCGCTGCTCCAGACACACAAGCTGATGCCGACGCGGCCGCTGGACACGGAGCGCGTCGACGGCGAGGCCTTCTTCATCACCAACGGCGAGCCCGTGTACTTCTGGGACTTTGCGCGCGCCGTCTGGCACGAGGCCGGCGACCGCCTGCCACTGTCAAGCGTGTGGCATCTGAGCGCGGACACGGCGTGGGCGATTGGCACGGTGCTGGAGTGGGCGTTCTGGCTCGTGGGCAAGACGCCCAACCTGACGCGGGCCCAGGTGCGCTACAGTTCCATGTCCAAGTACCACAACATCAACAAGGCGCGGACGCGGCTGGGCTACGAGCCGCTTGTCACGCTGGGTGAGGGCATCCGGCGCGGCGTGCAGCACATTCTGGCGCAGGAGGCCGAGGAGCGCCAGAAGAAGGGACAGTAAGTCGAGTCGGATTGACGCTTATACATGCTGTAGATAATATAATACGTACTTGAAATTCTCATGCGCGGCCCAGAGCGGCTAGAGCCGACATGTCGGCTCCACTCCACGGGCCAAGGCTGGAACATCGCGACGGGCGCTCTTCAAGTGCGCGACCTCACTAACCCCGGGCCCACGCACCCTTCACCCCGCCAACATGGCGCGTCCTCATGCAGTATGTCGCGCCCCATACTGCCCGAGTCGGCGTACGCAGCCCTCGGGCTCGACCCTGAGACGATCAAGACCCTGATGAGCCCCAAGCCCCCAGACGACGCCGACATTGCCGCCCCGAATCTGCTGCAGAGCGACGAGGACAACGCGCAGCCCATGGCCCCCAACGAGACGCTCATCACCATGTATGCCGAGCTGCTGCTGCACGTGCGCACCATCACCCTCTTCGCCTCGCTGCGCACCCACCACAGCCGCGAGACCACGGCAAAGCTATTGTCGGACGGCACCTGCATCACCGTCACGCACGAGGGCCGCACCGCCTCCATTCGCATGCCCTTCGACGTCAAGGGCGGGGGCGAGGCTGAAATGACGCTGCCCGCCGCCCCGCACAGCAAGGACATCACCCTGCGCCTGCAGCTGGAGGAGCTCGACGACAGCGACGTGCTCGGCGCCCTGCAGAGCGAGGACCGCAAGGCCAACGTCGTGCCCTGGGGCGGCGCGTCGCTCGACAGCCAGTCTGCCCTCGAGGTCCGGTGCAAGGGCTGCAGCGCAGCAGTAGTGCCGCGCGATAGCATCACCCAGTGGAGGGACCTGCCCAATGAGAACTGGGCCGAGATGATGGACTTTTGGCATTGCCACAAGCCCGACGAGCACCATCTGCACCACCATGCCGACGACAGCGCCGTCCACGCCAAGGGCTACGCGGCGGGCAACCGGCTCCAGGCCACGCACCATCTCGGCTTCGTCGACCTGACCAGCTTCCTGCTCAAGGACCAGGACTGCGGAGGAGCACAGGTAAGGCATACTATTTCCTCTGCGGCATCACAGTGCCTCTCCGGCGCGTACGGGTGCAAAGAAGGCGATCTGGCCTTTCCCATGGCAGCATCGTCGATACAATCGCCCTAGAATAATACGCTCATACACGTACCCGGGGCATCGGATGCATCTTCTTCCCTAGGTCGACGGATCGCCAGTCTCCCGGGTCAGCGGCCAGGCGTTTCACTGCCTCTTTACCCTCAGACTCTTGGGATTGGCAGGATATGTCCAGGCTACATTGCACGACCGCTTCGTGAATCGTAACGTCATCAAGCCACGTAGCAATGCTGACTTTGCACAGATTATGGTTCAGGAAAGTACGCAAGAGCGCTTCATTGTCTGCAAGCAGTGCAACGCCACGCTAGGCACTCCAGACGACGCTTCCGACGGCTGGCGGATATGGAAATGGAATGTGGACATACGCTCTTCTTCACTCCCACAGACGTCGTCACCCATGTATAGCATCCAGAAATGGATAACGGCTCGGCTGCTCTATCTCATGGAAAACACTGGCCTCCGCAAGTTCCATATACACCCCACCACCCCGACCATACACACAGCGTCAGTACCATCAGCATCGTCTCTTCTTGTATGGGTCTTTACACCGGACCTCCTCTTCTCATCCTCCTTGCCATCACCGGGTCGTCTCGATCCGACGCGATCAATGAAAGTATTCTACCAGCCGCAAACATTGCAACCACTCAAGCCTGGCGAGCCAGAAAGCGCAAGTGTCGAGGATGTGGAGTTTCCAGAAGAGCTGTTCTTGGAGCTCCGAAACGCTCTCCATGAGAGCCAAAAAGTGCTGCCACCTACCGCGAGGAGTTTCCAGGGTTGGGAGGTGGGCCTGCTAGAAAGATTCGATGGGCGGGATCTTGTAAGAAGTGAAGAGCATAAAGCTGAGGGCCATGATGGCAGCGACGACAAGCTAGCGGGTGTGGAGAGTGAAGAATGATGCTGGTGCGGACAACGCTCCATCGTGAGGAGAAAAACAAATAAATATTATATTCCTCCAGACTTAATATGGGGAAACAATGATACCTGCGAGTAAGCGCGCAGACTATACTGCGGGTTCTCACCTGCGACAGAAAGTAAACAGGGTGCCCCGAGCGATGCACAAGGACTTGCTGTCATAATCGAAGCGTGGTGATACTGTGTATAGCTTCGGGCTATTAGAAGCCCTAGCTTCGGGCTATTAGAAGCCCATGTTTACTCTCTGTTGTCGTTGACAGCCTGCAGTTATCCTATATTTCACTCAAGCGGAGGTGATAAACTGGTCGTTAGCGTCTGTTGTGCGACCCGGAGACCAGAACCGGTCAGGCTAGTTTACCAGCAGAACGACCTTCACTTTTCTCCCCAAGACCCCAATTTCACTCCACTCAAGCATGACCTGATCACCTCTACCTATCATATTAAATTGTGACAATCACACGATGTTTTCACTTCGCCGCCCCGGGCAGTCAGTAGCCGCGCCACATCGGCCAACGCCAACGCCCTACACCTCACGCGAGACCTTTGACATGACGCATTTTCTACCGATTATGGACAACGTTGTCGTGTAATTACAATTCCCCGTGGTTTTCTTGTACCAAGTAAGCGTCTGACCACCTTCGCAGCAGCGATCGCAATACACAACTCTCGCCTCTCCTACGGCTTCCCGGCGAAGTCCGTACTCTAATCTTCACCTTTGTCCTAGGCGGCCACGACATTCATCTCAACCACCGTAGGCGGAACTTTGAGATCCAGCCCGCTCACACCGAGGCGTGTCTGTCGAGTGGCGAGCAAAAGTCGTTTTTGAACCTCACTCTGGTCTCGCGCCAAGTTTACGTTGAAACCGCCATGTTGCCCTTCGTGGCCAACACCTGGGTTTTCAAATCTGATTCGGAATTGTGTCAAAAGGGCCTTGCGCAGCGACTCTTGCCCCAGCAAGCAAACACCATTACGACAGTGAAATGTAATCCCGAACTCATCTTCTACGAGTTTCGCAAGGGACACATTAAGACCCGGCACTGTCTTAAGACGTTCGCACATCTTGAGGGGTTGAGGTGTTTGATTGTCGATCTGCGGGATGTGCGCTTAACTGAAGGTGAGAAGGAATGTATGTTGCAGAAAGTCGCAGCTGTGCATGGGAAGAAGGACTTGGAGCTGGTTTGTGAGGGGAGGGTGCCTCTGGAATACACGAGTCCGTTTGACTGAGGAATGGGCGAGGACACCAAGCAACAGCAAAACCCGTGTCTGCTCTGCACACACGCCACTAAGAGGATCGTACAGAGGCCAGTATATATCCAGTGCTATAATAGATCTCGTCGAGTAGTGAGTAGTGCCAAGGTTTTTGAGTAGATCTATGCTACGTCTTCACCCTTCTCATTTGATCAAGGTGGACAGAGATTTTGCCGGGGCCCGGTAGATATCAATGTCTCAATTCGATATCAATGCTCCATCCATTCTCGTCTCTATCTTCATCCTCGTCTCTATCTCTATTTTGTCTCAATCTTAATCGTCGTCTTAGTCTCAATGCTGTCTTAAGTTACAATGCTGTATCTACAAGAATAGAACGATCTTTATGTAGTGTTGTTTAACATTAATATACACCGTACTCGTCCGAAGTACAGCTATAGTTCCTGCGTGAGATTTGTTCCCATAATCCCTGATTTTGTGCTAAAATGAGAAATGCCTATGACTTATGCTCATGCAAGAATGCATCTTACGTAGGGCACAGACAGAGAAACCTTAAATGCACTGCAGAACCTAGTATGCGTGCGTAGTTAGCGTAGAAAGTAGGTAGTAGTAATAGTTAATCGTTAAGGTCCTTAAAAGCAGAATGTATAGTAATTATTATATCTGTCTTATCTATAACTATAAACGACACTAAAAGATACTGTGTCGCAGAAAGCTCTAAGCAGATTTGCTTTAACCAGCCTATACTACTTAGCCTATCTAGGGTATATACAATGATAAATGCGCTATCGCATATAGGCTGATCAATTGGGCCCCTAACAGGGGCCCGCCTAATATAATACAAAGCTCTATCTCTTTCTTTAACAGTAAATAGAAACATGTTTCTATCTACGTTCTCTTTGGTCACGAGCATAATAAACAGGTTCGCCTCGCTGCAGGACACGAACCGAGCTGCTATCTGTATGTGTTAGAGACTAACGCACAAGTGACTAAAGTTGCACTAAACACGTGTCTATTCCAATTTAATCTACTCTTAACATTAAGAGAGCAGTAACAGGACATGTTTATATTGTATATACAGATGCTTAACTCCTCGTCGCTCTCCCATCGACGCTCGTCTAGAGACGTGTTCTAATTCAAGAAGGTAGAGTCCGTTAATGTCACAAACTATGTCGTTCTCTGTGCAGTCTTAAGTAGGCGATCTTGAGATGCTGAGACTACAGCGTTCACGAAACAATTATTCAATACATGAGCGCCTCGGACGGGCATCAAAATGTCGAACACCGTTGTATGCCTAGGCTAAGGGATCTGTACTAACTCGTCTTCCTCAAGTCCACTAGCAGGGGGAGATACAGTATGGCGTCGGTAAACTTCCGGCACTTAACTGCTGCTGCTGTAGCATCTGGAGTGGCTGGATTCGAGAAGAAGTGACTGAGGCTCAAGGGCGACAATGTGCTTTGTGTGTTTTTCGGATCGACAAGTTCATGCAACACACGATGTAAGATTTGCAGAGCTGATGTGTACGTCACTATAAGCTTACGACGCGTATACGAGCCTACGCGTGGCTCTGACTCGACGTGCAGCTGAGTGTTGAGAAAAGGTGGGTCAGCATGCACCGTGCCTATTTCATCGTTTGCATAGAACATCAACTCCAACTCTCGCGAAGTAGCTGACGAGCCCCACAGCTCAGATTCGAGTCCGCTTGCGCCTAGATGGGACGCTTTCACAGTTTCCATCTCGACCACGATCGGTTATGACACCTAGTTCGGACGACCTTTTACTGCTTCTTTTCCGCATAGCGTACCTGACGATGATCCTTGGCTTCGCAGCATTCACCTCCATTGGATTTGCTCGACTGGGAACAGCCATCGCCTTGGTTGCAACCGTCGTTGTTGCCATTGGTTCCGAGATTGCGTTCATGTTCAACAGATGGGAACGCGACGGAGCCTTGAAGATTAATCGACATATCGTGTGACAGTAATCCATCTCACACGGTTGGGGGCGCTCCTTGATATCTCAACAAGACACTGGCACACCAGCAACTACTGTCATTGTATATGGATTTACCGAACACCGTCTCAGCCATCGCATCGATATAACGCCTCGCCATCAATTCCCGACCCATACTTTTGGTCCCGGTGCAGTATAGCTCGTCGCTATGGGGTAATAGCTCCATCGAAGACCAGGATCGTTGGCAGAATATGCGCCTGGGAAGGAAACAAGCGGACTGTGTTTTCCAGATCCTCCACCTGTAACTTGGACTTGTGCGCAAGACAGGTACATACATTTGCGCACCACCGACGTTTTGCGCTTGATCGAGCGCGATGGATTCGATGCGAACAAGGTACTCTCCCGATGGTGTGTTCTTGGGGATGGTGAACGACACATTTGTCTTCTCTGGTTGTTGTTAGTGCATGTACCGCGAATCGAAAGGTGGACTGTAAGAGTAAGAAATACCATAAGCCGGCCACGTCTCAACCCCACTCGTCAAAGGGCTTCCTCGCGCACTTATGCTCGCAGCTTTAAACCAAACGTTGCCGCTTGGCTCCCAAGTGTTGATGTCTGCTGTCTCTGGTACCTTCGCCATGTAAAACTGCACTGGCCCAAAATGCGTAATTTGCGGCTCGGCGACGAAAGCCAGTTCCGTGCCAGCCGTCACTGTTGCAGTGCCTGTGCCTACGCGGTTCTGGAAGCAGCGCATGTCCGGAGACGTCACTGAATTCAGACCCGAGTTACTTTGGTAATTCTTAGTTTGACGGATGGTTGCCCATTCTTTGGTGTCTGGGACGCCATCGACGATGAGCTTGGAGAATCGGTCTACTCCAATTAGACATATCTATGCGTTGCAAGACTGTACCTACAATGCGCGTCTACGCTTCCTATGAGAATGATAGCGGGTATGATCAAGTGCATGTTCGATGAGACGTTTTGCTGCTATCTGGGCTTGACGAAAGGTGGGCGTGCTTCCTACGAGCACTTTAAATATGTTCGGATGTGAAGCGACCACGCGCACTATCAAAACACATCGGCAGTTGATCAACACCTGCGCGGCACCGTCGACCAGGATGGGTTAATTAAGTCAAGTAATGTCCACTACCATCACTATATGTTGTGATACTATTATTGGCCCAGCCTTCGGCCGGGATATCAACAGCATAGTAAGAGATACCACAAAATGATTGTGCACAATTGACCTTTAAACGAGTCCAAAATAGTCAAAATATCACAAAATCTCACTCACTTCAGCGGAAGAGCGTACATCGCATAGTGCTTGTTTGACTAAAAGCAACTGTCCACGTGCTATACAACCTTGGCTTAATACGACGCATTTGCCACGCGACAAAGTCTCATACGGGAGGACTTTGCTGCCTCTCTGAATCTGATCTTGTTAATACCACTTTGTTCCAGTCCAAGCAATGATGCTGTGATCCGAGTCTTGCCTGATTCCTCTGAAGGTGGATCATGGACCAAGAGCTAATGTCAAGGTATACACAGAGAAGAGCTGGATTTATCATGTCAATCGCATCCCTACACCCAATCGTCAAGTTTGCTAGTATTGCTACAGCGCCCAAGGTACACCACATGTCACACCGATTTGAACGCCTGCCTCGTGGTCGTCGATTACAACCGCACCGATGCAGTGAGTTGTAGTAGCTCCACATCGCCTACTGACAGTTTTCTTATCTATAGATCAGTAAAAGTCAACAGGCGTCGTGTAAGACCTTACAACTTCATCTGATAGTTTTGTTTATTGCTTCAAATAAATGTAACAGTCTTGATGCGTTATCTGTATCTCGCTCATAATTCAGACCAAGAGAGCGATCAGTCAGACGATAATCGCTATTAGTGAATGTTGCACAAGAATGGAAAGTGGTGCGTGCTGGTGGAGCCAGAAGCATACATCGAAGATGATCTGATATCTACTAGCACACGGAACGGCCCAACGCTAGGCCGCTAATTAGAGAGGGTTCAGAGTCGTCGTCTTTCGAAGCTATTCAGAGCGAAGCCATTCAGAGCGAAGTCCATGCCTCATCGCCATCAGGGCTAACACAACTAATGTGAATAACTAGAAGTCGGAGAATGTCACAACCTAACACATGCAACAGCTGTGCTATGGAGAGTCCTATGGGAGTTCAGAAGCTTTGTGATGCTTATTTCTAGCTCTATGTTGTGAAATGAAGCCGCAAGGTGTTCACCAACCATCATCACCAAGCTTGAACAGCCCATTCTTCTTCTTATCAACCGCCCATCGATCGCACCAAGCTTTCATCTTTTCCCTACTTTTAGCGCTTCCAACGTTGACCGTAGGAATGATTCGGTCGATTCTCAGAGCACAGCAGAACATGGTCAACTCTCTAAAGCTGCTGTGCTCACTATATGGCACGCCAAAACAACTTGCGCGACTGGTGCTTCCACGCTGGGGAGTGAGGTCTTTCATTGAGAAAGCGCTCTTCCAGTTCTGTGAGTGCAATACAGTTTGTACTGCTGGTGACTCTGTGAACCGGCTATTTGGCGGGCGGTAGTTCCAGCCAGAAGGTCGGAAGCCGACGCATCGGGAGAAGGTATCGGCATAGTTCCGCATGTAGTCGTCCAGTGTGTCGGCGCGGATCTCGAAAAGTGGTGTCATATGGACTTGTGCTGCCCGAGGATCCTTCGTGAGTAGAGCGTTGAGTTCTGGATCTTCAAGTGCAGCGCAGATACGTTGCTTGTTGGCAGGAGCAAAAATCTTGCTTCCGAGAGCTTTGGCGATGCCAACACATATTCGCTCCTTGCCGATGCTGTATGTGCCAACGACAACCAGAAGGCGGCCACGTTCCGGGCTTTTCGGCTGCTCTGGATTGTCGGCGTTGGACTTTTTGCGTACGAATTTGACCATACCCTGGCCAGCTCGCTCCCGCTTCATCTGCTCCCAGCCATCCGCGTCGTCTGTTTGAACCTTGCTCAGACTTACGCACATGTCTGCGCACGCTTGAATGACCTGCTGTTGCGGTGGAAATGCGTATTTGGGATTCAAATACGTAGTGTCCAGATAGCAAACATCGAGCTTTTGCTGTTTGCTCCTGCCACTCACGGCGTCAAGTACATCTGGCCTAAGCAATGGATGCTCAATATGTGCTTGACACGCACGAAAGTCTCCGCAATGCAGGACGCGTTGTAACCTGGAAAGTTTTCCATTGCTGGTTTCCTTTTCAAAGAGGAAGAGTGAGCTCCCGGGGCAATGGTTGGCTGAAATCATTGTGACGAAGACGCCTTGCGTTCCAGGCACCTCTGTCCTCGCCTCGAAGTCTAAATCCACTACCCACTTGGGATCGACCCGTAGTTGTTGTCGGACGAGATTTGCAGTAACCTTGCTGCAATATATGGGTCCGTGTGACCAAGTGGATGTGAGGCCGATGTAATGATCGCTGTGGAAATGGCTGAGGAAGTAAGCCTTCTGGCCCTTTACTGCTCCATAACGAAAAGCATCGACAGCGATGAAAAAACCTGGCATGATTTTATAGAATGGACACGTGCGCTGGTATGCGGGTTTGCCACGGGCCGCAATGTTCTCGGTCGCTGCTGATGCCCACGCCTCATCTTCTGCGTGTCCTGCCATCAGTTTCGAGAAAGCTGATGTGGATGTGCTGCTGGCAGTTCCAAGCTGGAAGGGGTTCGATTGTCCCGGTTTCGCTGGCCTCACGGGGCGCTTGAACGCTTTTGCATTGCTGGTAGATGTCGATGTGGCCTCAGGCTCGATTTTTACGTGTGGTAACGGGAGTGGGTTTCCGTCTAGGCAAGCGTTGACGTGAAGCGAGACTTCTTGTTCGGTCAAGCCGGGGAGGCTGCCGTTGCAAATTGGACACGATGACACTGCTGAGTCCATCGGCTTTTCCCTATGCATGGTGGTACCATCGTCCCCCGAAAACATGTCTGTAGCGCAGAAATCATCTGGATCGCCCTCGAAGCCCGCTTCTTCCATCTCCAGCTCCTGTTGTTCGCGCATCCATCGCCGTTCATCGTACTCTTCGCCCTCCAACAGATCATCGTCCTCCAAGTCGTCGAAATGTTCGAGTTGCTCGCCCTCGAATCGCGGAGTGCCTTCGGATCTTATGGTTTGGGGAGACTTGGCCACGGCTGGTGCGGTGTCATCTAATAGCATGGGCTCCTCCGAGAGTTTAGATATCGGTGATCGCTCAGTCGGTTCTGACTTGATCGTACCTGTTTTAATGATAGATGGTTCAGCTCTTTCGTCTTCAGATTCCGAATCATCCACAAAGGGGCCCGGCTTCTTGCGCCGCCCCGAAGCATCCTTGACAGCGACAGGCGCAAGGCTCTCTAATGTGGTACTTTCCATGTCTGCCGGCGGTGGTGGGGAACAAGCAGACAAGAGGCCTTGCTCTGCGTGTCCTGCTGGGCTTTGGCTCATTAGTCTTCTCTTCTTGTTGCTGCCACCGTTCTCGTTGTAGCGATCTTCGCGCGCCTCTAAAGTCATGACGCCATTGGTACTTTCATCGCTCCAGCCGACATCCTCCTCCACCTCCTCCAGCACGATGGTAGGATTGGAACCTCGCTCTTGGAGGAAGATTCTGTTGTTGATGTCTTCGGCCTTCTTAAAGAAGGCCATGATGTTACCATTGGGCGTGCCCGAAGGCTTCGGCTTGTTCTTCGTTTGGTTGACTGGCGATTTTTTCGCCCAGTCGGATCCGACCAGTGTGGTCTGACCAGCCGTCTTCTTCCTGGATGCAGCCAGGGTGTTCGACTTGGGAGTGGCTTTCGATGCGCCCTTGTTGGTCGCTGCCATGTTCGCGGATCTCGTCGAGGAGCGGGGTGGCGAAGGAGCACGACCGGTCGAAGGCGTAACGTGCGACGATTCTGGTAAGCAACGATTCTCTCTAGGATTCCTGAACATCGGGAGAAGCTGTTCAGAACATAGCGGGGGGTGAGTGGTACGTGTGGTAGGCACGTGTGGGGCTTTGAAGGTCCACCTGGGCAAGACGAGTTGGGACCAAATGCAGTCGCGCCAAGACATCGCGCCATCACGTGTTCTTTGTCGGGGCGGAAACATATGTACCGATTCAATAAATCGGGGGCTCGCGAAAGAGCGTTTCACATAGATTCACATTGTTAGCGCTGATAGCTGTACGGGGCCGTGTGTCTCGGACATGCGTTACCATGGGTTGCGAGAGTTGTCGCACTCTGTTTGAAAACTATAAGCACTGTAAAGGCGCGATTAAGTACCTATGGTAGCGCTGTCTAGCTTCAAGGCTGTTCAAGTGCTCTTTCGCGTGCTAATCAGGTACTAGGCCTCCTTGGGCTTACATATGAGATGACGGCTGATCTCTAATAGTAAGTGAAATCTGATGGGAGAGCGCACAAATTATTGCTGCAACTGCTGGCGTCTATTCTACTTCATCATCGTCCCCGTGGAAGAATCGTATGACAGCTTTAGCAACTGTCTTGCCATCGTGCATCCAGTCCGCCCGTTCACTCGCCTCGTCCGCATCCTTTTCTGAAAGAGTCCCCGACTTCAGTCGCATCTCCAATTGTCTCCTCACCATAGCTTCGTTGAATTCCATGTGTCCTTGTGTCGTAAATAGCCGCTTTCGTATGTACACGCCCTGCACGCCTGTATGCTCGCTCGTGCCCCAGGTATGTACTCTGGTGCCTTTTGGTAGTAGGTCGGTCGATTCCCCTGATGGTGCATTCACGACATGGTCGAGATGCATTTGATGCAAGTGGATACGATCTGTTTCTTCAGGCAGATCAAAGAGCTGGCGGCCAATGTTGGACAGAATAATGGGCGAGTGTGACAACTCCCATTCGCCGTTGGCTTCTGGTGCTACTGTCGACCCTAGCACTCGACACAGAATTTGGTGACCGAAACAGATTCCAGTGAACCGAATGTCCGGTCGGTGTACCCATAGGTCTGCTTGCCTGTTAAACGGACGTTCAGATCGGTACTTCGTGAGACTCACGTTTGATCAAGTTCATGAGCTTATGAATCCACTCATCGTTGCCATGTGCATCCCACTCGCTTCCTGTGATCAGAATAGCATGTATGTCTTCCATAATTTCATCCTTCTTCGGAATCTGACCCCCTTCAGGCTCAACAATGTATTGCATTGCTGTCTCAATGGCAAGTTTGGGATTATGAGCTTCCCCAGCATCAACCAGCAGCTCATTGAGAATCTCGCCAAATGAACCTTTCTCCTTTTGCGTATCTGGATGCGGCTCGTCCGTCTCAAGAACGAGCATGCGCACTTTGTTCGAATGGTTGGAAGTAATCGTTCGAGCTGCGGGAGGTACCATGTTGGTTTTGGTTGTGTGGAATTGGTGAGTTTGGGAGCAGCAAAACTGCCTCCTCGCGAACAGGAAAATCGGAAAGCTAAGATTGAATGACGTTCGTCGTAAAGTTTGGGTCATGGCGCGCGCCGGTGCGAACATTTCTCAAAGCTGCTGCACCAAGAGTCGATTTTCAGGGCAGCAACTATGTGGACAGCGGCAAGCTGCATAGCAAGATTGCCTCGTGCGGTGTACCTGCCTCACCATCACGACCCTACTTCAATGACGCTGTTTGGTGTGAGTTTATTTCTTTGTCGACGACTACACTGGATCCATGATCCATGGATCATATAACGTAATTTAGTGAGTCTTGGTAAAGCTTATGTACCGAGCATTCCGAGTGCTCGGAACCACGGACAATAAGCGTTCATTCGCATCAAGCACGACTTGCTTCATTTCGTCTGATAGGTAATCACGACTTTCATGGAAGCTCACGTCGGGTCTCTCTACTCAATTCCCTTCCCCTTCAGCTTCAACAGTTCAGGGTGATGGTCAGCATTTGGCGATTTGCCAGCTGATTCTTTGCCATGAAGTATGTCGGTGAATATCTTGCGCAGCCTCTCAATTGCTTCTTCGCCAACTTGGTAGTGGACGACAAATCTGCCACCACGTACCTTGACACCATACTGTTCCGAAAGCTCAATGAAGTGATCGATGTCAATCTCGTGCGCCTCGAGATCGAGCCATACCATGTTCGTATCAACAGGGTACTGTAGCTTGCCTCCCAAGTCGGTCCAGATCTTCTGGATCTTCTTCGCATTTTCGTGTGACTGCTCGAGCTTACCGCCCAAGAAAGTCTCCTCGACGGCGACACGTGCAGGTGCAGCGACGACACCTGCCTGTCGCAAGCCACCGCCGATGGATTTTCGAATCCAGCGGCTGCGTTTGATGAAAGCCTTTGTGCCTACAATGATGCTGCCAATTGGCGCCCCGAGCCCTTTGCTGAAGCACAAACTTATGCTGTCGAATTCGGCGCAGAACTCTTTGAGGGTGCCGGCACCAGCGGCGACCGCCTCCCATAGTCGAGCTCCGTCCAAGTGCATGATGATGCCGTTCTGCCGCGCCCACGTGGATATGCGACGCACTTCGGAGAGAGGCATAATGGCACCGTTGAGCGTATTTTCCAGCGAAATGACGCGTGTAGGGCAGGCATGAACGTCGTCAGAGATAACGGCGTACTTCTGTACTTCTTCCAGCGTGATGTATGTACCGTTTTTGGCGTCGATGGGCTGCAGCATGGCCTGACTCAGACTCGCAACGCCGCCAGCCTCGTAGTTTATGATGTGTCCACGTCGGTCACATAGGACAGCTTGCGGAGGGGCAGTCAGATGTGTGCGCAGCGCAACCTGGTTGCCCATGGTGCCAGACAGTACAAGCAGGGCTTCTTCTTTGCCTGCTAGTTCGGCAATGAAGCGCTCCAGGGACAAGGTGGTGGGGTCCTCCATGGTCACATCGTCCAGCAGTGTGCATTGCTGGATAGCTCGCAGCATCGAAGCTGTGGGCGTAGTGTGAACATCGGAACGGAAATCAAAGGCGGCTGGGTTCTCTTCAGCGCCCCATCTTATGCCGACGCTGCTGCCGCTGGTAGCTGGGTCATGTGCAGACGCGGTCTTGGTGCCCTTGGCTGTATATGCTGCAAATTCCGACATGGCAAGGCGTGAGGTCGATGTGCGGAATGAGCGACAAGGCGGGGTGGATAAGGCAACGGGAGCGTGTTTATGCACGCGCGCTCGTGTTACTGAGAAGTGGTGAGGTCAATTGAATAGCAGGCCGACTATGCAACGTACTGCAGAGGCGTGCAAGCGGAAACAACTGTGGTGGCGGCATTGCGGTGCCTCAGGGCTGTTGTCGTCCCAAAGGGCGCGCGGAGCAGAGTGGGAAATGTCATTCCGAAGCTGGGCGTTGCGACTTCCCTGCACTATCGAATTAGGCAGGTGTACCTCACTCCAACACCAACCTCTGCCCAACACGACCTACTGAATCGGAATGTTCCCTACTGCTCATCAGAAAGAGTGGGCGCGTCAACTTGATACCCGTGGACGCAAAGTGTGCTGCACGTGCAGAGAAAAGAAGCAAAGCCCAAGATCAACGTGGAGAAATGGCCGTCATCCATACTGCCATCTTTCGCCCTTACCTCCACCACTGATGTACTATGTACAAGCACACTGAGCCACCAATGATCCAGCCGCAAGGCTCCTACAGCCTTCTAGGAATAGCTCCGGTAATTCGTCAACTGCCACCTCACATACTCCTTCGCCAAGTCCCAACGGCTCCCATCGACTCGTGACATGCACCCCGCAACATAGTCCATCAATCGCCCTTCATGTGGCAACTCAGTTTCAACCCGCGGCAGAGATCTATTCTTCCGTTTTACACGTCCGGCTACTTTGTCTCGGGTCGTCGATGCGGTGCTGCCTCGTCGCCAATTCACAAAGACGCCGTATGTCCTCAATTTACTGCGGTACACTTATGCATAGAACTCTGCTTTGGACGCAGTAGCACGGCCTCAGAAATATTCTTCCAGTGCAAAAGTAGGAAGCACTTGATGTCCGTGTACTCGCTGACAGTGATGGAGTAAGTTTACCTCTTCCGGGTTTCTAGAAGAAATCGATGCCACCACCTCGGTTGTTAAAGGACAATTAATCAAAACAAGCTTTGAGGAGTCAGGATCCGAGGGTGGAAACCGGGCGAGTAAAACTTGGCGGTCTGGGCAGTAGTACATCACCCGGTGGGTTTCGACAGTCACACGCAATCACGTGCTTTCTTTTCCGCCCATGATTCCCAAAATGGACATGGTTTGGTTCACGCATCGGAGATGGGCCAAAATTAGCTACTTATCAGTGCAGGTGGATAAGACCAAGCCTATCTGGCCGACACCCGGCGGGCTTGTTTCCTATGAGCATGTGCTAGGGTTGGTATCTCATACCAGTCATGTGTGCTCTGGAGTATTTCTAGCCTCTGTACAAGTCGGCATCTCTAGATTAATCATTATGGCGACGTGATTTGAAACATTCACGACTGGATGGATTCTTCCTACATATCAGGCTTAACTGCGTCGGAATGTTTGGCATAAAAGCTCACACCCCATCAATGAGAGAATATCACCAGCTCCAGCAAGAATCAGCACATTCCACTTCATAATGGTCTCCTTCAAGTCCATCCTCCTCGCCATGACGGCTGCCACTGGCATTCTGGCTGCCCCCTTCGACTTCCTTTCTGAACGCGATGATGGCAACGCAACTGCAGCCCTTGAGAGGCGCCAGAACACTGCCAACAGTGAGGGCTACCACAATGGCTACTTCTACTCTTGGTGGTCCGATGGTGGTGGTTCTGCAGTATACACGATGGGCGAGGGCAGCAAGTACTCTGTCACTTGGCGCAACACTGGCAACTTTGTTGGTGGCAAAGGCTGGAACCCTGGAAACGGCCGGTATGACACTTTTTCTCCCTGCCCCTCCACTCATGCTGACCATATCGAAGCACCATCAACTACGGTGGCTCTTTTAACCCCTCAGGTAACGGCTACCTTGCTGTGTACGGCTGGACTCGCAACCCTCTTGTCGAGTACTATGTGATCGAATCCTACGGTACCTACAACCCCAGCAGCGGTTCTCAGCGTAAGGGTAGCTTCCAGACCGATGGCGGCACCTACGATGTCTCTGTTTCCACCCGTACCAACCAACCTTCCATCGATGGCACTAGGACCTTCCAGCAGTACTGGTCTGTACGTACCGCGAAGCGTGTTGGAGGTAGTGTGAACATGCAAAACCACTTCAATGCCTGGGCCCGTTACGGATTGAATTTGGGCTCGCATTATTACCAGATCGTGGCGTAAGCGCTAGCCAAATCAACCTTGGATGAGTTAGTACTGACAGTAGACAGCACTGAGGGCTACCAGAGCAGTGGCAACTCTGAAATATATGTGCAGACCCAATAGTGAGTGCATTGTTCTCCCACAGGAGAGCCCACTGTTGACGCACATCAGGAGCATAAATATGCAGGCACCTGTTAGGGAGCGCTGAGATCGCGACTCGGCCATTCCGATCAGGTTTACATAGCTATGCACAAGGCTATATTTTTTTGCATTATGACGGTAATGCTTGGCCTTTAGTTCATTGTCCTTCACTTCTACCTCTCGCTTTCGTGTTCATAGTTTAGACCCCGAATGAATTCATTAACCCTAACCTCACGACTGTCTTGTGACTTGTGACTTGTGTCAAGCATTTCAGACTCCAAGAGCATCCTGATCTTTGCAAAACTTCGAGTATCATGATTAAGAGGCTTTACTATGTGTGACAATGTTACCAGGGTTTCTGTACTACTTGCCACTTGTTTGTAAGGAACAAAACCTCAAATTGTGAGTAGTGGAGGTGCATATACCTTATGAATGAACAGTGGTTGGGCATGTTGGGTAGCTCTATACGCGATATCTTGGCTGGAGAGACAAAGCTTTGTTTCTCGAAGTCTGAATGCTGCGGCTGAATCATTTTCCGCATCTCGGCGTGCGCGGAAATAATTCATGTCGCTGTCGCGACCGTAGCCGCATGTATATTTCCGGCCTCGGAGCAGCGCCACCAACTGCCTTTTCAATACCTTCCCATTATCTGGCAGGAAATTTCAGGTTCATATCGTGTCGATTTCTCACTCGGAATAAGGACGTCTTGATAGAATCCAGATGCACGTTCTGATGCGATGTTGCCACGATGCGCTATCGTCGTCACCGAGTCCACAGGCCTAAACTATCGGAAAGCAGTTTAGTCAAGCCGTTCGACTTCAAGGTTATCAAGGTTATTTAAGCTCTTCATGGCGTGCTGATAAGCTATTGCGTCTATTCAGGCGTGTATATAAGATGTCAGCTACTCTGTAATAGTAAGTTGAGATCAAACAGAACGCGCGCGAATCATTGCATCATCTGGTGACACCTGGCAGCTCTCGAGCTGTTGGGTGAGGAAAGGTAGTGTGCATTGCTCCACTTACCGGCGTTAGCTCATAAGTTCAACGGACGGCAGAGTATCTAAAAGGCTCCGGGGCCCCAGACTCACTTGTTGTCGCTCGTTTTGCGACTCTCCATCTCCATCTTGTACCTAGGTATTTACATCACAAGTATTCTTTCCTTTGCTCACGTTCCCTACCTCACAGAACATTAGAGCATGGTCGTCGCAATGGTGGAATCGCGTACGTCTTTGTACGATGCTTCTGTATCCGCGGACTTTTCGAATCAGGTGGACGCTGAAAAAAATGGGCCTCAACATGAAAGATTACAAAGGCAAATATCTGAGCCACCATACACCATATGGGGTAGAGGTGCCAGGATATGGATCATATTTTTGGTCTCAATCTCAGCATTGATATCCCCATTTGGAGCCACGACATTTTTCCCGGCACTGAACGTTTTGACGGAAGTGCTCGATATCACGCCCACACAATTAAATTTGTCAATAACTACCTACATGGTGCGCATTCCACACATTTAAGCTAGAAGCAGATGCATGAGTCTAAACTTTGCTGAACAGATTGCGCAAGCTATTGCTCCAGCGTTCATCGGAGCCATGTCAGACAACAACGGACGTCGCTTGTCCTTCATTTTATGTTTCGTTATCTTCATTTTTGGCAACATTGGTCTTGCGTTGCAAACAAACTACGTCGCTTTACTGATCCTTCGGATGGTTCAAGCGGTGGGTGGTACTGCTGCAATTGCTTTGACTTACGCAGTCGTTGCGGACATTGCAACGTCTGCTGAAAGAGGCAAATACATGGGGTATGCCGGGGCCGGTATTCTTTTCGGCCCTGCGTTTGGTCCCACAATTGGCGGCATACTAGCGCAATACCTTGGATGGCGAGCAATATTCTACTTCATCGCCATCTTCTCAGGCATACTGCTGGTGCTATTCATATTCCTCTTCCCGGAGACTTGCCGGAACGTCGTGGGCGATGGCTCAATCCCCGCCATAGGTGTTAACCAGTCCGTCTTGGGCTGGTGGCAGCATCGAAGGCAAGGGCCTGATGCTACAGGAGGTGACCCTAAGCCGCAGAAACGCAAGGTTGCGTTCCCAAATCCCTTTGCTACCTTCAAGATTATTGCAGAAAAGGAGTCTGGCATCATCTTGCTGTACAACGGCTTCTTCTTCACAGGCATGATGGTCACTGTCAGTGCAATCCCCGATCTCTATGGTAACGCATACCATCTCAATGAGCTCAATCTTGGTCTTTGCTACATCTCCAATGGCATGGGTTCGCTGCTGTCGTCGCTAACAATGGGTCATGTTGTGGATTGGAATTTTAGACGGTATGCGAAGGCCATGGGCATGGCAATTGAGAAAGGAAAACAACAAGACCTGAGCCAGTTTCCCATCGAGCGCGTAAGGATGCAGATTGTCATTCCAGGCCATATTATTGGTATTCTTGGTCTTATCGCGTTCGGATGGACTGTCAAGTTCCAGACGCATATTGCCGGCCCCGAAATTTCCCTCTTTGTGATCGGGTTCGGGATCAGTACAGCCTTCAATATAACGAATGGGTTGCTGATTGATCTGCATCGTGATCAGCCCGCTGCAGCAACAGCTGCGATCAACTTTGCCCGCTGTCTCATGTCGGCAGGTGGTAGGTAAGTACACTACGCACGGCTGTGGTGATGAAGACATGGACTAAAGCTTGTCCAGCGCGGCGATCATCCCTATGTGCAACGCCATGAATCCTGGATGGGCGTTCACCTTCCTTGCCTTGGTATACGTGGCGTTAATAGCAGTTGTGCTGCTTGTCATGAAAGATGGCATGAGATGGAGACAAAATCTCGAAGAGAGGAAGAGAAGCAGAGAAGAGAGGCAGGATGGAGCTTAAGTTGTTACGTTCTGGATACAACAACTAGGCCCACTCCAGGTGATGGCATTACCACTTCCGTAAAGTCACATGCAAGTCTTAAGTAGTACGCGATTATACCACTCATACCGTTCGCAACACGGCCACACCTGTGCTTTCGGCGAGGTCGTATATAGCATCGACTATTCGGTCGACATCTTTTGTCTTGATGGCAATGCGATGTGCACCTTCCCATTCGACCAGCGTTGTGGTACCATGCTCACAATAGTCGTGCAGTAGTTTTTGGTGCAAGTGAAGACCCGGATCGGCGGTTCCGTGCACGTGCAGCGTTGGCTTCCGCAGTACTGCTTCGTCGTCGACTTGCTTGCAGAATTCGAAGCCCTCGGAAATGCTTCCGACATCGGCCAATGCCTGGCTCTGTATGAGGCTCGGGTTTAGGTTGCTGAGCGGCGCTCGACCAGCGAGCAGGATGCCAAAGCGCCAACTGATTCCGGGCACTTGTATCAGGCCAGGCTCGATTGGTAGCTGTCGCGCTCTGGCTTCCTCTTCCCTTGCTTGCTGCTCAAGTAGGAGACTGGCAGACACCTTTGCACCCTGGCTGAAGCCCATCAGACCAACCCACTCGCCTGTGCCGCCATCTCGGTCATCATCCTCCATGGCTGTTATCAGCGCATAGCCCATCTCGTCGATGCAGCTCTCGGCATCAATCTCAGCATGTTCGGGCAGCCATCGCAACCAGCGACGGAACGGCGTGTAGGAGCCGTAAACGCCGATGATGTCCGGATGGGGGTCGCAGAGAAACGGACCGTCCGCCCACACCAGACGGAACGAATGATGCAGATGGCGAACGAGGGATCGCGACTGCACCTCGAAGATTGCTGCGTTCACGCCACCGCCGTGCAAACAAAGGATCCGCGGTAGGTGCTTCGTGTCACGTATGTCGGGAGGCATTAACGGCATCGCGAAGAATGAACGAGGCTGGGGTTGTTACGCAGCGGAACGTGAGGCTAAGTTACGCGGAGGGCACAGCTATCCCGACTATGCGGAAAACCTACCTAACTTATCTCAGGCGCTTAGACAGCAATAGCTAAGAGCTAGACTCTTATAGAGCCTAGCGCGGCTTAGTAGTAGAGCTACTAATATTTTAACTAATAAAGTTAAAGATAGAGCTATAGGCAATTGCTATCTAAAGAACTTTAGCTTAATTTTACAAAAGCTTTTTTATAATTGCTTATATTTATATAATATATCTTATAGATTTGTGCACTATATAGATTTGTGCACTACTTTTGCTAAGCTCTTACTAACTCTATCTCTATATATAATATCTTAATAATAATACTAGATAGAGCTTTCTAATAAGTATTAGATATAAACTACTCTTTAGGCTCTTAAATAAGACGCAATATTCTTCTTATAATACGCTGCAGCTATCTATAAAGTTACTTATATAATACTAAGCTACTAATATATAAAATAAACTCTATAAGCAGATTACTAGCCTAAATTAATAAATCTAACTAAGTCTAAGAAGAATATAGTTATTAAGTATATACTTAAGCTAGTTATATATAAATTTCTTTCTAAGCTTATAGCTATAGCTAATATAGCTAATTTTCTGCGCGCTAAGTATAATATAGGCTAAGTTAGCTTAAATTAGCTTAGTATATTTATTAAATGCTGCTCTAAGCTCTAAATAAAGTTTAATTATAAATATAACTATAAGAAAGCTTTTTATAAGAATTCTAAAATTATATAAAACTAGTTTTAGCTTATAAAGAATATAAAAGTAAAGTATAGTATTCTTAATAATAATATATATAACTTTAATAAGTCTAGCTTTATAATAGGCTAAATCTTAACTAAAATAGTTATTATAGCTTTAGAGTAATAAAGATAGCTAAAGATAGTATAATAAGATAATTAAGAGTAAATAATAGTTATCTAAAGCGTTAATATAATAGAGTAAGCTATTTTACTCTTTATTATCTTTAAGAGCTACTATTATCTCTTAGCTTAGTATAAAAAGAAGAATTTATCTTATAATTAAGTTATTATAGTTTCTAAAAATAGCTAGATAATAAATAAGCTTAGTCTATAGTAGTTAAAGCACTTTAATAAGTATATAAAAAGAAAAGTTACTAGCGCTTATTAGCTGCTTATTATTAATAGCTATAAGAGCTATAACTTACTTAAATTCTAGTAATACTATAAAGATAATAAGATTATTACTATCTATATACTTCTTTATTTATTATACTTTCTATAGCTTTTTAATATAAGTTATTTTACTTCTTTAAAGAAAGCATATAGATACTAAGCTAAAGAGCTTATATATAACTAGATTATATATATTATAAAACTTAAGTTTCTACTATACTTTAAGCGCGCCTTTAATATAATTATTACTTCTAATAATATTTAAAGAAGGTTTTAAAGTGCTAAATTAGTTCTATTTAATCTAGAGTAGATTATATTAGCTTTTAATATTTATATTTATACTCTACTATTATTTATTATTAAAAACTATCTCTAGTAGTTATAAACTCTAAGTAATACTCTTAAATTAAAGTTATAATTAATACTTATAAAAGCAAGAATTTAAAGATATATAAATAGCTTACTAATATCTATAGTAGAGGCCTTTAAGAAGATCTTAAAGAAAGTAGTAATTATTATATATAAGCTAGTATTAGTGCAGAAAAAGATAGCTAAGCTTTAAGCAGCTAATAAAGCTACTATATAATATAAATTATATAAAAAAAAGCGTATATAAGTAGAAAGAATCTTAACTATTAAAAATAGTCTTTAATAGTTAACTTTAAAAAAGTTTAAAGTATATAGTAATAAAAAGAAAATAAAGAAGCTAGTATATACTAAAGCAGATAAGCTCTTTTAAAGATAGTATAAATAGTATAATAAAACTAAGTATAATACGCATATATATAAGAAAGCAGTAGAAGTAGACTCTAAATAATATTATATCTTGCTTTATACTATATAGAGCTAAAGTAGATTATTTTATACTAGAATAG
>Ga0265780_10001198_pt1 | contig 37667 bp, 35 predicted proteins | sample P1T30metagenome_FD_192432 | JGI IMG/M metagenome (GOLD analysis project Ga0265780, IMG submission 192432) | Plant litter microbial communities from East Loma Ridge, Irvine, California - P1 T30 | ecosystem: Environmental > Terrestrial > Plant litter > Unclassified | place: USA: California...
CCGCCACAACCAACGTATTCACCGGCGCCCTCAAACCCTCCATCTCCCCCAACACATAAAACTCCCTCGCACCCAACCTCCTCGCCTCCCCCTCTTTATCCCCACTCGTACTAAACACCACCACCTCCGCCCCCATCTTTCCCGCAAACTGCACCGCCAAATGCCCCAGCCCCCCAATGCCAATGACACCCACGCGCTCACCGGGTTTCACAACGCTGACCAGCGCATTATACGTCGTGGCGCCCGCGCACTGCAATGGCGCTGCGTGTTCGCTGGCCATGTTGTCGGGGATTCGGTGTAAGTACGTTTCGCGCCCGATGTAATACTGTCCGAACGTCCCATTGGCGAAATCCGACTCGCCGTATATGCTGCGTGAATAGCACCATATATCCGCGCCTGAGAGGCAGTATGTGCACTGGGCGCAGGAGGAGCGGTGGTATCCGCCGCCTGCGCGGTCGCCGATTTTGAATTGTTTGACGTCGTTTCCGATAGCTTCGACGATGCCAACGCCTTCGTGGCCGAGAGCGATGCTGAAGTCTACGTAAGCGAGGTCTGTGGCGCAGAGGCCTGAGTGGGTTATTTTGACGAGGATGTCGAGGGGGCCGAGGGTGGGGAGGGGGGTTGAGGTGGGTTTTATGGCGGAGTTTGTGCCGCGGTAGATGGTGTAGGATTTGGACATGGTGGGTGGCTGTGAGGAAGGGGGGTTGATGATGGGAGGGAATGAAAGCTGGAGCTGTCTTTCTATGTGAAGGGGGTGAGTATCTCTTTTTATATGCGCATTGTCGCAGCTAGCTAGACGTACGCGCACTTGTGTCATGAGATGATACTAATCATACAAAGGCTGCGATCCATTTGTAGAACGGCTTCATACAAGTTTGCAATGTAAGCGTCTACGCTTCTTTGTCGACTCTGTAGGCAATTTGAGAGATGCCCAACCGCGAATCATTTCTCCTACAAGTTCTTTTTGCGGTAGGATAGATGCGAGAAGCTGGCTACACTAGCATTGCAGGTGGCTTAGTCAAGACGGGTGCATGTAAGTCAGCCGCAAGTTGAAAGCTGCGAAGACTTTACTAGTATGGATGGAATATCATGTAGCGGCCGATGCATAAGTAAGGGATGTGTTAGTCGCCAAATGTAGTTGGTCGTGGAGGGGATTACTGATACTACCGGTAACTTATTCTGAAACAAGTTTAGCGGAGAAAGTTGTATTTCCACCATCATTTTCACGCCTTCGAATCAGTATTTCGCCAACTACTTGCGGTCCCCGAAATTGAAGCAAAGCAATTCCAGGCACGAACTCGCAATGAAAAACACTCGAAAATAGGTTTCCTCAATGCTGTATCAGAGACCTGCCCGACATTGGCGGATCATCAAATTCGATCTCGACATTCCGATATCCAACGTATTCCTTGATTCGCGATGACCTTCTCCTTATCCATCTCTTCATACTGCTCAAGCTCGACGAAATATTGATTGCCAATTACCGCCCGCTTCAAATCGCTCAGTCTCGAAAGGTCGCGCAGTCCTGACCAGTAGCAAAATGCATCACCAGGTTTGTTGCGCTTACTGAAGTGGCTCTGGATGACCCATCGGCTCGGACACCAGGGCGAGTCTTCGGACATGCTGTTCCCGATTCTGAACGAAGTGATAGCCGCTCGTTGTGCGTTGGTCAAAAGACAGAGGAAGTCGCCCAGATTATCGGACTGGACCTGTATTGTGTTCAGAATGAAAGGCACGAGGTGCGCTTCGGCCTTGACATGTCCACAGACCTGGAAGAAGCTTAGGTATTGGGAGATGAGCGGCATTATATCTTGAGACTTATTGTCGCGGGCGCTGGGGAGCATACGCGAGCCAGCTTCGCGTGCTGGAGAGCTCTCGTGACCACCTAACACGCGGAAACCAACTAGGAGCTTTGGCGAGAGTTGGAAGGAGTGGATGATTAGGTCGCTGAGTATGTATTCGTAGATTCGGTTGCGGAGTTCTCCGGGTAGGCGGAGGAGAGGTGAGGTATGATGGTTGATGTTGGAGCTGTACGCAAATGTCAGTGCTGTGTCGATTGTTGCCGCCACTAATGTCACTCACACGGTGTCCGCTTCCTCCTTGGATAGTGTTATGTTGATGGTTTCAGATTGTGTCTCGTCCATGGTGCTTGCTATTTACTACGAGGTGGCTGAGCCGAGATTGGTCGAAGGGTATATTTGTGTGGATAGTGAATGTCGAAGCTTGCGGCTCAGCAGCAAATTTGAAGTACTGATCTGAGAAGTAGCATTTATCTTAGCGTGTCACGAGGACGCAAACAGTGCTATCACTCACTACGCAAAATAACGATGAGTGAAGTTGACGCGAATCTCACTGAACCGGATGGCAGACTTGCTCAATCACGGGCGAAGATTTTACCTAGACATATGCAAACACGAGCAATGATCATGATGAAGGTCGAAAGCAATAGTAATGGTGGGATTAATGAGGATGACATTAGAACTAGATAGCCCAGCCGAGCGAAGAAGGCGAAAGGAGAATAATCTGCATCAGTGGACCGTACACCGCTGATGTGACCAGAAAGTAGAAAAAATGACCTTCAAGCCAAAGCGTTGTGAAGGCAAAAACATATATGACCAGCCCAGTACACATTTGCCCGCATCAGAGGACAATCTCAGCACTCGATCATCCAGTCTGACTCAGCAAGACCAACGCTTCGACTATTCTTTCCTACAACAACATCCTAATTGTTCTTTCTGCAGCTTGAATAGTGGGCTCCGCCTCGAAGATGATATCGACGCTTCGATCTCCAATATAGGATCGAAGTTTCTCCGTGACCGTCTCTCGACCGATGTTTTCGGTTTCTTGAAGCTGCGCGAAGTAATGGTTTCCAACGACCAAGCGCTCCAACCCACGCATTCTTGATAGCTCAGCTAAACCAGACCAGGCCTCGAATACGTCTCTGGCCGTCCCGCCTCGTGAGCGCATGCGCTTCCGTAAACCTTGCCGCATGGCCCTTATTTTCGAGTGTTTTAATGACATTTCCTCGCTAATCACACTCTCCTCACTGTCCCCGATCTTGAATGTAGCGATTGCATCCTGCTGCTTGTCTGTCAAGCTATTAAGAAAACGACCCAAGCGGCTAGGAAGCACTTCGAACGTGTTGAGCGCAAGCGGGAGCAGGCACGTGTCGGTTGAGACAGTTCGGCAGGTCAGAAGGAGAGTGATATATGGTGGCAACTTGGTAGGATCTCCTATTTTGTGCGGCCGTACTTTTGGAGCAACACGAGTATGGGCCGGTTTGTGGAAATCAGAAGGGTCCGATATGTGTGCACGCGCGTAAATGGTCAAGCCACCGAGTACGTATTTGTAGATATGATTTCGCAATTCTGCAGGTAAGCGCAGTAGAGGGGACTTGCGCTGATTGCGCGCGGTACTATTCTGGGTCAGCTTTAGCTGGGTGCGAACATACGTAGGTACTGGTATCGCACATGATGTCAGCCTCTTTCTTCGAAAGAAATGTATTCTCTCCAGCCGTCGTCCTGTTGCATTGTACGGAGGCCATCCTGCCGACAGATTATTCTAGACAGGAGCAGTGCAAATGGATGAATATTGCTGGAGTCAAGGTGGAGGCAATGGTACAAGCGGCCCTCCATATTTACCCGAGACCCAACGCTCGACCAGCATTTGCTAGTGGCCAATCAACGCACAAGGATCTCACGCTTCTCCACGCCCAAATGCTTCGCGATCAGGAAGACCTTGTCCCACTCTTCCCTATCACTGGATGCCAATAGCCACGGAACCCGCTCAAGACCAAGCACTTCATTCGACCCCTCCATCCACTTCGCCCATGTCTCTTCAGGCACTCGATTGTTCAGATCAGCGTCTTTGACATTCATCGTGAACCCGTGTTCGTAATGTCCGTCTTTTACCTTGAGTACAAGCAAGTGGTATGTCAGCCAGCTGATCCTCGTTGCCTGCGATGCTCCAAGAATGCTATGTGGAATTTGAAACACTTTGCCTGCTAGCTACGAGCCGAGATGTCGTCGCGCAAAGCACTCCAAACTTGTTCATGATTCCACTTCGCCAAAGACCTCGTGTTTCAACTAGGCCCTCTAACACCTGTACTGTCATCGCTCGTAGCTAATCACAGGCAGTATCTCCATTCCAACAGCTTGGACCGATAAACCTCTCCGATTCGTCTATGGACCAGATGATGAAGTGACCTCGCACACAAATCTCGTCCCTCACTCATCTACACCAACCAGACTCCCAAACCGATTATCCCTCCCCGCCGCATACGCCTCCATCTCCTCATTCCCATTCTCCTCACCCACCCCATGATCATCACTCCCTTTCCTTCTCCCCAACTTCTTCAAACAGTCCTCTACATTCCACGCAATCCTCTCCGCACCGATGCGTGCACCCACCAGATTTGGCGCCCCGGGTCCCAGTCTCAAGCCCGCTAATCGTCCCGCAACGAATAGCGGAACGTCGTCGTTCCACATCAAATCTTCATTTAGGCATGGCAGGCCGCCAATGGTTTGGATTGGATGCTGTTGCTGGAGGGACTGGAGGAAGGGGATGGTGTGGATGTTGGATTGGATGCCGGTTGCGAAAATGATGTGGTCGATTGTCGGGAGGGTAGTGGGCGGCACCGTTGTAATCGACGTCCATGTCTTTGAGGGCGAGTCCCAAGATACTGATTCCAGGGAGGTATGGGTGTGTAATGAGATCTTGCCGCTCGCCACATGTGCGTCGAGAATCTTTCGATACCTCGGGGTAATGCTGCCACCGTTTCGGGCCTGCGTAATCATCTCGAAGCGCTCTAGCACTGCGTCAGCCACTTTCATATACTTCAGAGCTTTTACCTACCTTCGTCGGTATCCGCCGTCCAGAACTCTGCTTGCTTGAAGTTCCGGAACTTGCCAACCCATTCCAGGTCCACATCGAAGTACTTGACCTTCAAGTTGCTGCGCATCAAGAGATACACTTTACTCACACCGCGCTTGATGGCTAGATCCGCCAGTTGTATGCTTGTCAGACCTCCACCAACGATGAGTAAACTCGTTGTCAGACGAGCAGCAATCTTGGCCTTCATGTGCGGCGGTGGGAAGTGCTTGATCTGCATGGCGTGTGTGTAGCCAGCGTCTGGTCCCGGCAGGGGTAAGCCATGTACTGGCGGTATACACGGCGCATTTCCAGGACCGATCGCCATGATGGCGACTCGTGTGAAGCGTACCCCTTTGTCGGTGGTGATGCGGAAGACCTTGGTTTCGTCATCTGGTGTGTCCGACATGACGCTGTCGTGCTCCACATCCTTGAACGAGTCGATCACATCGTACTCGACATTGAGCACCTTCTCCTGCCTTAGCAGATCCTGTCCAAGCCCATACCGTTCAATCACGTCCGTGCACTGAGACGCAAACAAGCCAGTGCTAGGCACGAAATAGTCTTTCCGGTCTCTCTCGTCAATGTCGGGCGTACGTCCCAAGAATCTTCCTTTCGCGTTGATGCGTTTCTTCTTCTTGTGCTTGCTAACTTCTTTGCCAGCACAGCCAGGGAGTACTTGAAGTTCGCTTTCCCTGTCATTCTCGTACGCGTACGCGAGTAAAGCGTCCCGATCAGCTGGGTCGATCTGGAAGAACATTGGGCTGCGCAGATGGTCGATCTTGAAAGTCTTGAAGAGTCGGTTCCATTTGGCCATCCACTCGGCACCGTCAGCGTCCAAGACGAGCATGTCGATGCCGTCGTCAGTGGCGTGGCCATCGCAGCCACATTCTGAATTGTCTGGACTTGACGGCGGTGTGGGTAATGAGTTCTTGTCGGTCTTGTAGTTCTTGATATTCATCTTCCGACCATGCTTCTTGATCCAGTGATATCTTTGATGCTCGTCGTCTGTGAAGGTAGCTGAAGGTGTGTGTTCGTGCAGTCTCGCAGCCGCAGCTAGCCCGCACGGCCCAGCGCCGATAATGAGGACGTCGTGGATGTGCATCGTAGACTGGTATCTTGCCTCCAGTAAGAGTATTGAGAGATAAAGTGTCGTCAAGGGTTCAGTGTTGCAGTTGGCCTTCAATGATCGTCGCACCTTGATGGTTGGTTGGTGACCACTTCCGGAAGCGCCAACATGGTGCTCCTCGCGTCCAAGTCCAAGCCCGAGTGTCGCACGCATGATGCTGAAGCCATGAGAATAAGAGTGTAATGAAGCCAAATCAAACTCCATGATACGAATCCGACCCCCTCTTCCTATCATCCTCCGACCTCTCACTACTCACCTTGACCGGAGTCCTCAATTCATCCAAATCAATCGCACTCGTAATAAACGGCGACTGATTCCCATAATCATCATTGAAGTCATAGCCCATGATTTCCTCGCTCTCCGTCCTCCTGACCGTGCCGTGCAGCCCTCTATGAGCGGGTGTCGGCCTCGAATGTAGCGTAGAGTTTGCAGGCGGTGTGAAGCGATGTTCACTCTGTCCATGATATTCTGCTGTGTTTCCAGAACTCCAATTCCGGAGTCCGAAGACGCGTTGAATGAGGGGGTAGATGAGCGGGAGGTTGGCGCATAGAATTGCAGTGTAGGATTCACGGAGGTACCAGATTGTCCATTCTTGGCCGAAAGGGTTCCTGAAGGAGTAGTACTTATTAAGCACGGATGCTATGATGCTGCTATCGGTTAGTAATATGCTTATAAGTTAAGCGTGGGTACTTGTACGTGAAGGCACCGATCAAGAATACGCTGACGAGAATCGCCTTATTCTTAAGAGGAAGGCGCACACCGAAGAGCAGAGGCATTGGGATGCTGAGTATTATCAAGTCGGAGGAGATGTTGAAGACTGCGTTAGTGATGAGATGATTCGTTGCAGCCGAGCATTGTCTCGAGTTTGGCGGAACTGCCCAATACTGTGGACACGTCAGACGGGCGTACACGTCTAAACCGCAGAAGTGAAATTTACCTGGTTGAACGGCCTACACCACACCCCAAAGTAGAGAATTTCCATGACGATCTTGAGTTTGGTCAGCCGGTGCTCGAAAGGTCAAAAGCCGGACCACCTACAAATCCTACACCAACATAAAAGGCCGTTATCTTCACGACCCAATGTTGCGGCAGAGCCATGGTCATGCGGTTATACATGATCAAAAGACACGACTTCACGAGCCAAGTAGTCGCAATCTGCATCTGTTCCACGACCAGCACAAGCTTCGATCCAAAGATGCGCTGGTCAATCTCCGCTTGACTGTACTTCGACACATCAGATCCAGGCTCGAGGAGGTTACTGCTTGTCTTGACGACTCTGATCATGATGGATATGAGCACGGTATCCGTAGCCTTGCTCACAGATTAGCGTAGTCTAGCGTGAGAAAGCACAAATCTCACCATAGCAACCAATATCAAATAATCGTCAACTTGCAGTCTTTTCCACGCGCCGCGATGCATGCGCCTGGATATCAGCCTGATGATTACTACGAGCCAGCATACTCCATAGAATATCCCGGCTTCAGGCTGGAGAACCGATCGCGACATGCCTCCAGTGCCGAGGCTGTCGGAAGTAGTGATATCAATGTGGCGTTTCGTCCTCGGAATAAGTCCTTTAACAGCTGATCTTACAAGCACTTTCCTGTGCGAGAGTCAGAAGGCGCTTCTGGCATACGAATAATGTGTTTCAACGGCGCAGCGCGCACGAATGTCGTGGGCACAGCCTGGCGTCACATATGTTGCTCTCGGTACTTTTTCTGGTAGGCGCGAATGGTTGTCGGGTAGTACTAACGTGGTCGCGCTGGGAAACTTAATGTGGCATTGGAGGTGATAGGTAGTCCATGTAAAAGTAGTAGAGTAAACTCCACGCTGACAAAAATGCACAAGCCGAGAGAATACACTGGGCTTACCTCTTAGCCTCCGAGAATGTCAGCCGCACGCCCGACCGAGGGGTGGCGGCGGCGAGTAGCGTTCTGTGCAGCGTGCTCGTGGCCGCGCGTGGAGTGGGGCGACGTAAAAAAAAGCCAAAGATTGACAGATTGACAGAAATGCTTGTTCTCGATAAATAAGGTAAAAGAGCAGGGCAGCCCATGAATATAATCAAGTCCACCGAAATGACAACATACCGCCGCTCAGAGCTTTAAAGGCCCTGAAGAATACAAATCCCGCCTCCATCCCAAACAGCGCACGTTTTTATCATGACATTCCATTTCGTTGTTGACTCGAGGTGTTTCTAAAAGCCTCAGGGTCAGACTCGGTGACATGCGCGGGCAATCACGCCCAATCAGGGCCCGCGTCGAGGCGATCAAAGCCCTGCAGATGTCGTCGCAGGATCCGTGCACCGACTCAATATCCCATGGTCTAGCGACGGACATGACATCGATGCTTGTTGTTTGGTTTTGTGTTTGTGTAGGGGTAGACTACTGTGTATGCGAGGGGCAAGCGATTTGAATGCGCGATTGGCACTTGTTAGTTTCATGCGCTCTAGATTGCACATGTGATTCCTGAACACACATCACCACGTAAAAGATCGAACCGCCTGGCACTTCCATCAGAAGGATATTACTTACTTCTTCAAAGCGAAGCGCCTCACCAAGAGGACGTCTAACCTCTCGTAACACCAACGCTATGCTATGCAACACCTACCGAACACAATATCAAAATCCACCACCCACATATACTCCCTACCCCAAAAACACAGTATACAAAAGTGCGCGTCTCGTCACGATTACTCCGCAACATTCACGCCCGCCTTCTTCAACCCATCCTTAAACAATTCCTTAACATCACCCTCTTCCTTCCTACCACCGCCCTCAAGCTGCTGAAGCATCATCTTCTCCACAGCCTCAATGCCAGCCTCTTCCGCCTTACTCAGCGACTCAGCAGCAGCAACTGCCTTCTTCTTGCCCTTCTCCTCGCCCTCGCCCGCCTCCTCGCCCTGAATCATGTTATCTAGCTTAAGCTTGCTAACGCCCAGCGCGTAGATCTGCTCTTCGACAGTGTCCTTGGTGACGAGGCGCACGACCTCGACCTCGCGCGTCTGGCCGACTCGATGCGCGCGGTTCTCAGCCTGGATGTCGTCCTGGGGATTGAAAGACGAGTCGAATATGACGACTTTGTTTGCGCACGCGAGGTTGATTCCCGCGCCGCCGGACTTAGTGCTGATCATGAAGACGCCGATGGATTCGTCAGCGTAGAACGTGTCCATGAGGGACTGGCGCTCGGCGATGGGCGTGTTGCCGTCCATGCGCATGAAGGCGATGTCCTGGTCGTCGAAGACCCAGCCGAGGATGTCCATGACGGATGTGAACTGCGAGAAGACGAGGGCGCGGTCGCCGTTGGCCTTGTACTTCTTGAGTAGCTCGAGCAGCTTGATAACCTTGCCGGAGTCCATCCACTCCTGGTTCTGGAGCTGGAACTTCGAGAGGGCGCCGGGGTACTTCTGGGCCAGGTAGTGGCATTGGTAGTCTTGGTACAGCTCCAGCTCCTGGTAGATGATCTCGGGGTTGGACTCATGGAAAGTCTCCTCCTTTAGACAGGCTTTGGACATCTTCTTGATCTTCTCGTCAGTGTAGCGGTGGCGGAAGAGAAGTGGGTGGATAGCAGCCTGGCGCAGCTTCATCATGACGTTGGCATGGTCCTTGACGTTGATGCCAGCTGCTCGGTCCTGCATGACCTTGCGCTGCTTGGCAAGCTGCTCATCGTAGAGCGTCTTCTGCGTCTCGGTAAGATCGCAGTACTCGACGCGCGAGGTCTTCTTCGGGAGATGCTTCAGCACCTGCGCCTTCTTTCGTCGCAGAATGAACGGCGTCAGCATGGTACGGGCGCGCTGAACTCGCTGCGCAGACAACAGAGTGCTGTGCGAGTCGGTCTCAGTGACCTTGGCCTTGTGCTTGAACAACACCTGCAGCTGGTCCGACACGGTAACAGCTACGTCTTCTCGGTTGTCCTGGAAGACATCTGGCATGATGAACCCAAGGATGGACATGAGCTCCTGCAAGCTGTTCTGGAGAGGCGTGCCAGTGAGCAGGATGCGGCATTGTGTCTTGATGCGCATCAAGCTCTTGTATCGAATCGTGTTGGCGTTCTTGAGAACATGGCCCTCGTCAAAGATGCAGATCTTGGGTTTGCACTTCCGCAGGAAAGCATTGTCCTCCTTTCTAAACGTCAGATCGTACGTTGTGATGATAACATCGCAGTCTCCGTTCTCGATGTCCCCAAGGATCGTCTCTTGGTGTTCAAAGCGCTGAGCCTGTCCGCCGTAGTATGGTGTGAAGTTGATCGTCTCCGAGAAACGCTGGAACTCACGACACCAATTCTCCAGGGTGGATCCAGGCACCACAACTAGCGTAGGCTGATTGCCTGTGTTGCCCACTTCTTTCAGATGCGAGAGGAAGGCAATGACCTGACATGTCTTCCCAAGACCCATATCGTCGGCGAGAATACCCGAAATCTGGTGCTGCCACAGAAGGTTCAACCAGTTCAGCCCAACCACTTGGTAGTCCTTCAGCTCTATCCCATCGTTCATGATAGCTGGCTGCTTCAGAAGCTTCGTGCGGTTAACTTTCCGGACATTGGGAGCACCGGCATCGCTGTGCGGCGTGTGGTAACCCGAATCTCGGCTCGAGCTGGCATCACTGCTGTCGTCGAGGCTCGTAGCATCAACGCCGTCTTCTGTAGATGCTCCGAAGATGTTGAAGCCCCATTGTGACATGCCAGCAACCATGGGCTTGCCCTTCTCCTCGCACTTCTTGACGACTGAGTCGATGGTAGAGTAGGCGTCCCACATCTCCTCAGAAGAGTCTACAAGGCGCTCGCCGAACGTGATGCGCGGCTTCCGAACCTTCTTTCCGGGCTCCTGAGCCTTCTTGGTGGTGTCCACATGGATCTTGCGAACAGCGGCGAGAGATGCAAAAGGCCGCTGGTCCAGAACCTCTCGGATGTCCGCCTCTTTGTGTCCGGAAAGATCAACCATTGCCTCCACTGAACAGTCGTTGAAGAAGTCGAGCAGCTTCATTTCGGAGAAGGGCTGCTCAACAATGGAGCCTTCTGCCTCGGAAGCATCATCGGAGATCTCCACGATACCCTCATCGATGTCCTCGTCGTCGGACTCGGCAAGCTTCCGCCGCCGCTGTTGCTGGGCCTGTGGGCGCTGGGGCGTGGCGGCGGGCGACGATGGCGAGGGATTGCGTCGACCGCGAACGAGTCGTTTGCGCGGCCGAGGCTGCTCCACTTCAGGGCTTGCAGGTGCGGCCGTAGCCTTTTGTGACGTTGACCCCTTGGTGTACTTGTCCAAGATGCTCACGACCGGCGCTTTCAGGGTGCGCTGCGCCGTCTTCTTGATAGCGGTGCCTGAATTGACTCGCGTGGGGCCGAGCTGCGGTGACTTGAGCTCATCCTCGGAATCCTCGGTGGACAGCAGCTCGCAAGCATCGTCGAAGTGGCCTCGGCGTTTAGCGAGGGCGTCGAACAGTTGCTGGATGGACCGATTTGGGAAGATTGTCTGCAGTCGCTCGGTGTTCCGGCGCATGTTGGCGTTCTCTATATCGTCGAGTGTCATGTCATCGTCCGTGAGGTCAATGGGCATGGCACGGCTAGGGACTCCCTGCGCCAGCTTTGGCTTCTTGGCTGGAGCTGACGAACTTGCATTGAGTCCAGCCGAGGGTCGCTTTCGCTGGTTCGTGTTGGTGATGTTGCCGGCATTCGAATTGTTGGTGTATGAATACGACGACAAGTCCCAGGTCGGCTTCTCCGGTGTCTCTGCCACGCGTGCCCGTGAGCTTTGCTCGACCTTCGAGAGAGGCACGTGTGATCCGTACTGCGAGTCCTCCTCGAAGGGGTCGCGCTCGACCGGAGGGTCGTCAGATGTGAGGTCGTAGACCGGTTTGCGGTATGCTTGCGGTGGCGCAAAGCCTGTGCCGGGCGGTGCCATCATGTTCGTCGCGAATGGGCGCTGTGATTGCGAATGCGACATGGCGGGCGAAGAGAAGCGCTCGGCGCCTGGGGAAGATCGCGGGACTTGCAATTGCGATGATTGCGCTTGATGTTGGCGGTTCGCGCGCGGCGTGATGGGTTGTGTAGGTTGGGTTTCGGTGGGCACGGCGAAGTACGGTGAGCGGGCTCCAAGGGGTTGCGTGGGTTGCGTCATATATGGTAGGTCGTCTGCAGTGGGTGAAGGGTCGCGCGAGGGGGAAGACGAGATTGGGTCCGGGCGGTACATTGTGTGTTAATTGAGGTGGGAGTTTCTTTGCCGTCGTTGCTCGGCGGTGGTAGAGAACAATGGGCGCTCAGGTTGACAAACAAACGTGCGAAGTGGAGAACAAAGAGCAACGCATGGCGCGCTTTGTCTGGGGGCGGGTGGAGAGAGGAAAGAGGTCGTGATGGGCGTGTATCAAAAAAGTGTAAGTGCACAGAGACTCGGTCGCGCTTCGCGTTTGGGTCCGTGCCTGCCACTTACGATACCACTTTCGGCGAGGCACGTCGCGTTCACCACAGGAGTCCACCAACTTTCACACACCACAATAATGACGACCAGAAGAACACCCGCCTCCGAGAAGGTCGTCCTCGAGAACGACCCCCGAGGACCCCCTGGACCATCCAACATCTCGCCAGCGGTCGAATCGTATGTCACTTTCTTCAGAACCATACGCTACCGGGACACTTACAATGACTTAGTTCCGTCATCTTCAAGCTGATGAGCTTTACGTTTGCTATGATCACGCTGCCCATTAGCACGTACTTCTTCACCGTCAACTTCGTCTTTCGAGGTCAGTTTTGCAGATCGGTAGTGCACGTGCGTGACTGACGGGGCAAAGGCAATGCCACCTACGCTGGTGGTCTTGCAGCTCTCATGGCCAATGTCGTGTTGATTGCGTACGTGGTCATGGCTTTCAAGGACGATCAATCAGAGCTCGCAGAGGAAGCAGAGAAGTCTAAGAAGGAGTTATAGTCCGAGAATTATGATTGGTCTCACCGCAGTATACTGGAAGGGACATGAGATATCTGAGTAGATAGTGGCTCACAAATTATGGCTATCTTGTTCACCAGCTCCCCAAACCAAGAAAAGTCCATTCCAGTACTTCTAAGAATGACATTAATCCCATATTGTCGCGAGAAAGCCAAACTCGCTGTTGCCGTTTAAACACCGTGATACAACTTCGACGACGTGTAATGTCCACTTTCTCAGTAGAAAGAATGACCCGACCGTAGGACGCCTACCGCCCTGAAAGAGTGTCATCAAAGATCGTATGCACCAAGCCATGCCCTGTCCCAATGAGCCGTTCCATAACCTTTCATCCTACATCTCCCAAAGCTGCAAAAGGAGTATTGCATCTACCACATATCACCCCGTCCGATTCGCCCTAATTGATCCCCATCTAATCCTTGCTAAACCTCCTCTTGAACCAACTTTTCCTCTTATCATCATTACTGTTCTTCGACAACACCTTCGGCCTAATATTCTCCGCAGGTGGCGAGTTCATGCCGCCGCCCAGTTTAATTGGCGCAGGCTGTGCGACGCCGTGCTTGGGAGGCGGGGGCGGCGCTCCCTGATGCATGCTATTCTGTGGTGGGTAGCCGCCTCCATTCGAGGGGCCCTGCGCATAAGAGTCCATCTGCGGGCCCTTGCCGAAGCCATTTAAGCCATATTGTTCGCCCATGTCCTGTTGTGGTCGCTGGACGGGCACGGCGCGCTCAAAAGACGAGTTGTCACTCGGGTCGTTCGAGTACGGCCCGTCGCTGTGGCTGCCGTTAGAGCCGTTTGTGTGTACGGTGTCGCGCGACTGCTGCATGCCGTGGCTGGGGTAGACGCCGTTGTTGCCGTTGTGGCTCTGTCTGGCGTTCCAGCCTGGGTCGGACTGCATGCGGTTGCCGTAGCGCATGCGTTGTGGTCCGCCAACTGGACCGCCCATGCCTGAGCCATTGTCGTAGCCAGACTGTTGGTAATGGCTACCGTAGTGGCTGGCGCGCGAGTAGCGGTTCTGATCGTATCCTCCGCCGCCGTAGTAGCTACTCCTCCGGCTGTTGTATCCGCTCATTACGTCTGACTGGTCGGCGCGCATGGACTGCGCTCGTCGTTTGTACTCGCCATCGATGGCGGCTTCGAAGGACTTGATGGTGTCGAGTGGGCGCTCCCATCGTGAGCGTGTAGGGTTAGATAGATCTGGGTCAACTACGGATGGTTAGAGGCGCATTGTGATGATCACGGCACATCACGCTTACCGATTGGGTTGCCCGAGGCATCAGAGTGTTGGAACGAGCGTAGGGACTGTAGAGTCGGCTTCTCCAGCGCAGCAGCGACTGTGGACTGTCAGTGAAAGGCATCAGTCGGAAACGGCGGCGGAGACGTACTTGGCTGTGCCTCATTCATGGCGGCGTTCGGATTGGCCTTGGTGTTCGGGTCGTAGTGGTCGCTAACCTTGCGTTCGTGCTTCTGCTTGTTGCTCTTGACCTGGTGCAGCTCGTTGCTCTTGTCGCTGCGGAAACTGTAACGGGTGCTTGCGCGCGGACGCTGCCCCTGCTGCTGGCCTTGAATCGCTTGATCCATAGCCGCCGACATGGTGCCCAGTTTTCTCGGATCTAATGAAAGCTACGGCTACAATGAGGCTGGTGGGCGGGTATTGCGGAGCGTTTGCAGACTGGCGGTGGATCAAGCGTGGGTGGTGTGGTCCTTGCGCGCCTGGTAAGAATAGCGTGTGTAGCGAGGGAAAGATAAGGCGAGTGATGTTTGTGTCGCAGTATGAGGAGAGTGAAAGATGTGGAGCGAGGGTGAAATTGTGCAGGTGGTGGTGGTGGTGGTGGTAGGAACGGCAACACGGCAAGGGCGATAGCTTAGAACGACGCGCGGTTCGGTGTAGTAGAATGGCTGGCTGGAGCTTTGTGTTGAGCGCAGACTTCACAGTTACTCGTCATGCACAGCGGGAAGATCTACGGCATGCAGTGACAAGCCTCTGAAACACCTGTGCATCCCCGTTACGCGCAATTGCACTGTCAATTCCTCTTGGACATTTCTGCAGTGCTTCACTGCGTCTTTGCACGGCTTCTGTCAACTCTCGCTGCTTGCAGACATTTGCCATCGAGCATGCGCCGAGATGTTTAGCACAGGAAATAGTATTGATACTGCCCGAAAGAGACACCACGCTAGACCAGCCACATTGTTCAACCACACTTCCACGCCTCCTCCTCGCGGCACATGGCGCTGTCGAACCATGCAAAGTAGTGTTGGCAGCAATCGAGATAATCCACACAAGCACTACATCCTGCAGCGCATCGCAGGAAAACATCAGGCTTTCCGCGCAATCATTGCATCGCAACAGCAAGCAAACATATCTGCACCAGCCCCAAACCAGAGCACGCCGTCCCAAACCGTGCAGCACGCTAACAACTCCGCGAATTCCTGCTGGTGCCACAAAATCGAGATCGAATTTCGCCCTCCACACTGCGCAATTCGCTGCTTTTCCCATCAGTCAAATCATGACGACGTGCATGTGTGATCGTCTGTGGCTTGGGCGTTTCATGATGCTTGCGCCGCTCCACACCCACACCCGAGCGCGCTCCGGAGGCATGTTGCCAAGTTCTGCTGTGTACTCGAGGCGCGATAAGCCGATAAGAAAGCCTATCGAGCGGCTGCTGGCTGCTGTCTTCAGTGGTGGCTCATAGTCGGCTGAAGTTCATCAATGAAGCCACAATCGCAGTCTATGTATTCGTAAACTCTTAGATTCGGTTGCTTATTCGGTTACTTTCCAACTACTCCCCAGCCCCATCAATCTAGCTATGCGTCGGCATATTCACCGCAGCCTTAGTAGCAACCGCATCCTCGCTCCGCCAAAGACTAGTCACAGTCTTCTGCTGCGTATAAAACTGCAACCCAGGCTTGCCATAAAACGTATTCGCACCACCGCCCGCAACACTCTTCTTGTTACCCGTGAAGGAAAACATAGGTAGCTGTAGATCGTCAACATCAGCAACATTCCTCGGAAGTAAGTAGGGGAATCAAAGACTTACAGGCACGGGAATCGGAACATTGATACCAACCTGACCGGCCTCAATCTCCCGCTGGAAGCGACCCGCAGTCGCGCCCGAGCGCGTGAAGATTGCTGTGCCGTTGCCGTATTCGTTGGCGTTGATCATGTCGATTGCTTCGTCGATGGTTTGGACGTTGAGGCAGACGAGGACTGGGCCGAAGATTTCTTCCGTGTAGCATTTCATGTGTGGCTTGACGTTTGCGATGATGGTTGGTCCGATCTGCCTTTTATTAGCACCGAGTCTTGTCCATTTTCAATTGCAGGACTCACCCAATTGCCATTAGCATACTTCTCGTTCGCAGGCTTCTGGCCGCGACCATCAAGGAGGATTGTAGCACCCTCCTTTTCAGCACTAGCAATGAGGTCCTCAATGCGCTTCTTCGACTCAGGGCTGATAACCGGACCCAGGTCAGCGCCCTCTTCGAAGCCACCGTTGATCGAAAGCTCCTTTGCGCGCTGAGCAATCTCAGGAACCCAGTCCTTGGTCTCGCCAACCATGACCAGCGTGCTGAGCGCCATGCATCGCTGACCGGCGGCACCGAAAGCCGCACCAGCAATAGCGTTCAGAGCATGGTTCTTGTTGCAATCTGGGAGAACAGCAGCGTGATTCTTTGCGCCAAGGTTGGCCTGCACGCGCTTGCCGTTGGCGGAGGCGCGCGAGTAGATGTATTCGCCTGCCTTGTTGCTGCCGACGAAGCTGATGGCCTTTATCCGTGGCTCGTCGAGGATGAAGTCGACGGTCCTCGCGGAACCGTGGATGATGTTGACGACACCCGGAGGGAAGCCGGCCTTCTCAGCGAGCTCCGCAAGGATCATGCATGCGCCGGGGTCGCGCTCGGAGGGCTTGATGATGCAGGTGTTGCCGGTGACGGTAGCAATTGGAATCGTCCAGAGGGGAATCATGGCGGGGAAGTCTGGGTTTACGGATTAGCAGTAACTCGATGACGAGGACTGTAATGTACTCACTGAAAGGGCAGATAGCAGCAACGACGCCCAATGGCTCACGGTAGCTGCGTGTCTCCATATCCTTTGCAACCTCCAGCACCTCCCCAGTCATCTGCGTAGTAATACCACAAGCCGTCTCCGCAACCTGCAGACCACGAAGGACATCTCCCCTAGCATCACCAAACGTCTTGCCCTGCTCGAGCGTAATGCTCGCCGCCAACCTATCCCAGTTCTCGCGAATAAGATGTGTGTACTTGAACATGATTGCCTGCCTAGCCAGCAGACTGGTCTCTTTCCACCCCTTGAACGCCTTCTGCGCACTATCCACCGCTGCTTTGAGCTCCTCGTCCGTGCTCTGCGGCACTCTTGTCACCAGATTGTTTGTCGAAGGATCGTTCAGGTCGATCCATTGTGTAGCCTTGGATGCAGTGAACTGGTTGTCGATGAAGTTTTGCGTATCTTGCGGCGACTGGATGCGCTCGTGGTTCATGGGATACGACTCCGCTGCCGCTGCAGCGGGCTTCAAGTGCCGAGCAGTGGCGTGTAACCGTCGCGCTGCGACTTTGCTAGAATTGACGGGCGAAGACATTCTTGTGCAGAGGGGTGCGGCGCGAGGGAGAGACGAGCGGGCAGCCAGCGTCGGAAGTCGTACAAGCACGCGGCGTGAAGCCATGTTGGCGTGGTTGTAAGTGCGGGCGGAGGAAGTGGGGAAGCAACTTGAGCGTCGCTGAAGTTTGAAAGAACCCAATGCACAGAGAGAAAGAGGTTGTGTCCTTACGATAGAAAAGAGAAGATTGAAGAATCAAAGCCACAGAAAGACAAATTGACACTGACGGTTGTTCAGGCAAAACGATTCCGGCCGTGTCGAACCGCCCCGCGTGCCGAGGATGTGAGTGCTCGGAGGCGTGTGCCGCGTTAACGGCGTGTGTGCATGTCAACGGCCAATCGTCGTGTCATGTTGAGTCTGAAATATTTCTTCACTTTTCATCTAGCAGAGATAGGACAATTCAGTGAAGCATGTTCTGTGTTTATCTGTATCCTAGGTCTACCCCAAGAACGCTGCATGTCCCATTATTGAGCAAAAGCAATGACTATGATACACTCGTAGCGCCGTCACCGTGATATGTGGCTGATGTCTGAAATCCTAGAACTTGAAAGAAGGGTACACCTCCAAGCCTTCGTTGCCTGGAGCCCTATTCTGATCCACCACTAACTGCGTTCACCATTCACTCGATTCATCTATTTTCAGATGCTCTACGAGGCAGTAGAGCGGGTAGTGCGCTTGTTCACCTCAGCCTGAACCTTATCTGCTCCTGTGGCGACAGCTTCCGCGGTCTTGTCCTTTGCGTCGACGGCGGCCTTCTTGGCCTTGTTTGCCTGGGCCTTGACCTGCTCCTGCGAAGGAGCAGCGCCGGAACCAAAGAGGACGGAGACGAGGAGGACAAGGATGGTGACAGCGAGAACGCCGATACCACCAGCGACCTCGGGGACGAACTTGACAGCTTCGACGGGGTCACGCTTGGCGATCTCGATGAAGAGGCCGGTCTTCTCCTTGACGTAGCGGACGGGGTCGTCCTTGAAGACGAGATCAGAGGGTGACTTGGGGGCCTCGCTAGGCTTGGGCTTGTTTGCCTCCTCCTCGGCCTTCTCAGCAGCGTTCTTGAGGTCGAAAGTCTCGGCCTTGAGCTTCTCAGCATCAGCAATGGAGTGGCCAATGTAGATGTTGTCGAAGAGAATGTCCTTCTGCATGGTCCAGATCTCGAAACCGATCTAAGATGTGTTAGCTAGAGTCGGATTCAGTATGGGCAAGGAAACTTACAGCGCCAATAGGCTCAAAGTTCGACGGCGTCTTGTCCTCGAAGTAGTTGGGGTTCTTGATCTTGCGAGGAGCCCAGACACCCTTGTACGCTGGGTTGTCGATGAACTCGGCGGTCCACTTGCCCTTGTAGGCAGGGTTCTTCATCATCGGAGGCTCCCACTTGCCGCAGCCAGAGGCCTCGTCGCACTTGGGGTTGGAGACCGTGGGTGGGATCCAGTCACCATCCTCCTCGTCATCCCAGTCCTCGGGCTTCTCAGCCTCCGGGTCGGGGATCGTGGTGGGCTCGTCCTCAAGCCAGTCTTCGGGCTTAGTAGCCTCCTCGTCGACGATCTCGAACGGCGCGTCCTCATCCCAGTCCTCAGGCTTCTTCGCCTCGGGGTCAGCGATGCGGGCCTCGTCAACCCAGTCTTCGGGCTTCTTGTCCTCGGCGTCATCGATCTCCTCGTCGGGGTTGACGGAGGGTGTGAAGTCCTCGTGGAGGGTACCGTTGCGGGAGGACTCGCCGTCGATCTTGATCTCGAAGGTGTTGTCGGGCTTGACAATGAGGGTGTAGAGGCTGGACGTCTTGACGATGCGGGCCATGGGTGGGTTCTTGAGGTGCTTCTCCTCGTACTCGCCGGTCTTCGGGTTCTTATGGCGGAAGATGAAGTGAACCTGAAGCAGTTAGATTTGGCTTCAGCTGTGCGTGGAACTCGACGTACCTTGTTGGTGGAACCGCACTTGTCGGGACCGAACATGATGATGTATGGGGAGGCATTGGAGAACTCCTCGGCATGGAGCGCCTTGTTGTCCTGGAGCAGCTTCATGTACGCACCACCGCACTCGAGGCCATCTGGAAGCTTGTTAGTACAAGGCGAATGAAGGAGCTCTGTAGTCGCTTGCTTACCCTGAAGCTTGACCTCGTACTGAACGACAAGAGTGTTCTTCTTGTTGTCAATGGCCTTGGGGAACTTGGCGGAGATGGCGTGGTGAGCAGCTTTGTCCTTGATGACCAGGCCCTTATCGCCCTCCATGCCCTTGAGCACCGACGGCTCCTCGACGGACCAGGTGCCGACGTATGCCCACTCCTCGTCGTCGGCCTTGACGTCCTTCTTTGCGTGCGAGGCCTTCCATCGGTCCTCCCAGTCGTCTGTGAATTGCTCGAGGAACGGCGCCTTGAGCTTGGTGGGCTGCGGGTGTATTGTTAGCTCTAGAAGACGGTGTCTCGGACAGTGAGCGCCTTACGGTAAAAGTAGGCTTCGCTACGGTGGTCGAAGTCGACGACTCGGCCTCGGCGGAGCTGGCATCGTCTGCGCGCACAACGGCGGCAGCGAGCGCATATGTGGCACCAATTGCAAAACGCATCTTGCTTGCCTACTGTCTAGGTAGAGCAGAGGTTTTGATTGAGGTCGCAGAGAAGTTGATGAGAGAGTCGACTAAGCTGGGGCGTGCCGTTGATAAATAATTGCGGGCAGGAAGCTGCGAACGTGTCAACATCAGTGAGCAGGTGGGACCCATGCTCACCTGCCTCTTGCGATTGGCTAGCTCCGGCCACCGCACCTCGAGCTCCCGGGACAAGCTCTTGGACTCTTCGAGAAGTTCCTTCACCAACAGTAGTAATTGACAACTGGCCTATTCACCCGCAATGCTTTGGCGCAGAAGTCGCCGTTCTGTTGCTCTCACCACCACTCCGTTTGTCTTTACAGAAGCTTTCCCCGCATTAGCTAGCAGTCTCGCTTAGATATATATCACCAGCTGGCAGCCGTTCTAGTAACTTTCACTCGACATTAGGCTTACATATGTGCTCTAATACTTATGTTTGCCTAGAGTCATGAAGTAAAATCAACTTAACATTGAAACCAATCATTAGCACGTGATCAACTGGCACCACCTGCAGTCTGACACTTCCGAGGTTCTTTGGTGGCACTTGTGGACTTCTCCGCTCCGACCAAAATACCGGTACATAGTAGATCCACGACTCGCGCAGAACGTCTCCATGGTCCCCCCACCACGTCGCGCAATGAGGTAGTGTACCACAGAACTGTTGACAGGTCACTAGCATAAAGTCACGTCATAAAAGTCGAACATGACGAACAAACGTATATATTATCGTTCGCAAAGTTGCAGGACAAGACCATGACCACAGTCCCATCTCCGCAACCCAGCCCAAACCAAGCCCATTTTCAGAACACCACGCCATTTCCCGATAAGAACAGACCGTGAAGTCAAAGCCCTGTATGCTAAACAAGTAATCAAACCCCGAATCCATATCAATGTACAAGTGTGCCCAGTAAACGCCTGTCGCTGGGTAATGATGCTTCTACTGTGCTCTCCAGCCAGCGTTCCATACAACGTGCGCAATGTCGCGCGCCGTGTTGACCGTGTCTACGACTTTACCGAAGAAGCCGGGAGGCGGTGGCTCTTCTTCTTCTGGATCAAAGGGCATATACATGCCTGAGGAAGTCCGCCGCAGTCCCCCCGAGCCTTCTCGTTCTGAGTAGGGGTCGTTGGCAGTTGGTGTTGCTGGTCGCTTTGGTCCAAATGCTGATCCGGGGTCGAAGTAGTTATCTTCGTCATCTTCCTCCAGGAGGAAATTTCTTGACGGATTCGAGGGCTTCAGTGTCTCCTGTGATGGAGATGGCGACAGCCTACTTGACCGGTATAAAAGCGAATGCGATGCCGTCTGCTCCGTAATGTCTGGCGAATCTGTCCTGTATTTTAGTGTTGTTGAGGGAAGCTTCGCAATGGTCTTGTTGTCAGTCGTCGTAACATTCGTCTTGGAGCTCGTTCGAGACAGCGGCTTCTTTCGTCGCGCTCGCTTCATCATCACCACGCCTTCATCAGATGACGATTCATCCTCGTTGACCCAAGGGTTGCGGTTGAAGTCCTCTTCGTCGTCGTCTCCCTCTTTACATTCGAGCGCAATACACTGCTCGACCTTGTCGTCGAAACGGATGTGCCTTTTTTCTCCGCTGGGTGTGTGCAGTCCAGATGTGGACCTCGATGAGAAGTTGTTGAAGTAATCGTTAGGCTCCCAGAACGCGGACATGGTCGATGACGTGGGGAAGTCTGGTGTCACACCGCCGTTTATTGTGCGCGCCGTCTTCCGCGACTCTAGCGTCACACCGGTAGTTTGTTGCGCCTGGACTGACTCGGCGGCCTGTTTGACAAGCGATGACGAGGAGATCGACCGCTGAAGCATCGCCTCCGACATGCTCCGCTTCTTGAGAATGGGCTTCTTGACGCCATTGACGAAAGAATTCGTCTTGGACAATCGACTGGCGGGCGCAGAATTTTGCTGTGAACTGAAGCGATTTGAAGCTGGTTGCATTGGGCCGTAGAGCCATGTCACATCAACGTCCTTTAGCCTGTGTGAAAAGTTAGTCAGAGAAACTTGGAAGTTTTGCGCACGGATGGGGTGATCGACGCCCCGTGACAGGGGTCCGGATGTGTGGATCGAGGAGACGGAATCCTCACCAATTCAGCGAGTCGGGCGACACCGTCTTCAGCTTGAACTGAGACTTGGCCCAGGTCCGCCAGGATGCGTTTTCAAGCCTTGACCGCTCGCCGTAGACGCTGCGGTGCTCCACAATGTGCCTCCATGACGACCAGATGTCCTCCTCCCGCCAGTTGTACGAGAGGTAGTCGACATGATGCGACGGCTCTTTGCGCACTGCAGTGTCGTCCTCGGATATAGGGGCCAGGTCAGGCGTGGTCAGAACAGTGTCTACCGAGAAGCCATCAATTGGCGAAGGTGAAGGCGAGCGCTGCCGCAGGGCACTTTTGTAGGCCCCAGTAGCAGGCTCGACGCTGAGCGAAGCTATGGGCTGTTTGCGGGGTGGTGGAGCGTCCTTTTTGCGCATGCAGAGAACATCGTCCTCGCTGCTCGACTCCTCAGACTGCGTGTTCAGAGATAGGTTGCTGGACGACGTCGAACGTATGGAGGATGTGCGTGAAGAGCCCGGCGACGGCACCCGCAGGTTGGGGAGCGAGTTTTGATTTCTTCGCAGGCCGTAGCTGCTGTCTAGGAGGGACGAGGATGAGGGCGAGCGGCGGGGAGGCGGTGCGTGAAAGGACGCCTGTGAGGACAGGACTTGGGCCATTGCGGCGGTCTTCTTCAATAACGGCGCTTCACTATCGGTCACCTCGCCTGCTCGCCGGCAATGCTCGTCTGCGTCGATGCTCCCTCCGCGGTTGTGCGCCCTGTGGCTCCCGACATGCGTGCCCGTGGCGGTCAATTCGGTGGGTGTAGGGTCGGGTGGTGGGCGTGCGTGGGCGCGGGGGTGGTGTTCTGGACGGAGCCCTGGCTGCTGGCGGAATGTTGGCGGGGAACGGCGCAAGGGAGCAGGCGGCAGGCGGCACGGGGGGTGAGTCTTGGTGACACGGTGAGAGAATGGTGTCGCGAATATGGCGGCGTGCACGGTGTGGAAAGAAGGGAGCAGGATTAGCTGGAGGCTAGTGGCCAGGGTAGGAAAGCTTCGAGGCTTTGAGCGGCGCGCTACCATGCACCTTACCCCACACCTCCCATGGGACGAAGTTCCGCTTGCAACCAGCCAAACCTTATCAGAGAGCTCTGCCTCTGCTTCTGCGGTCTCCCCGCCCGTCTCCAGCGGTGTGCCCTTGCCAGCAGATGCACGCCGCCAACCGAGGACAGGCGCCGACATTCCTGGCTCGCTTCCATGGGCCATGGCAAGACGATGCAGCAGCAGGGACTGCTCTGAGATCGGCGCGCCAGGGCCACAGACAGACAGGCCTGGAACCATCCGTCTCACGTGGCGCCTCCCACGGCCCAATGAGGCGCGCCTTGTTGGGGAGTGGGCCGCCCAGAGATTGCCGCCGAAAACACCACAACTCTGCGGATGCGCGTTGTTGCTAATGGCAGCGGGGAAGGAGGGGATTGCATGCCCAGCGTCGCAGGCATGCTTCAATGTTGATTGCACAGAGGCATACTTTACACCAATGCCAGCACTGTCCATGTCATTCGCTGCTATTCTGCGAGATAAACTAGCATGCAGTTTAGCACCTCAACCAACATCTGTGAGTGGGATGACGAAGGAGACGGCCGCCAACTATCTGCTGCTCTCCACAACATCCTGCTCAACGGGAGAACATGTGGAGAACAGGGAGATCTAATGGATCCATCACGATTTCGGCATCCACTTGGCCATGTAGAGTCTCTGCAATGAACGCAAAGGGATAACGATGAGCTCTTCCTTGTCAAACGACGACATGTTACAGTAGATAAGTGGGTTTCCCGCCAGATAACATGAGCGATGATACTCAAAACGCATCCTCTAGCAAGCATTGCGCATGCAAAGAGTTCAACAGACCTCATCCGACAAAACCTTGGGACCTTGGTGTTTAGCACGCTCCAAATAGCGGCCGGATATGCCGACCAAGACGTACAGACAGAGCCGTTGACGGTTGAACCTGACTTCTGAAGTCAACGGTCCCAGATTTTTGCAAAAGACGTCGTCAGCCTCCAGCTTACCTGGACGATCGATCTCGGATCGTGGCTCGACTGACGGGCCGCTTTCATTGGGTGGCCAAGGTGACAGTTCCGCGACAGCGACTGTCATCACCAACCGACCTCACGACATGTTCCTTTGTTGAAGTTGCGATTCTGTACACATGCTCAGTAGTAGATTCCTGGATAGAACGAAGTACAAACTGGTGACTCGCGATCGATGTGCTTAGGTAATTCGATGCCTGTGGCGAGTCTTAAGGAACGCCATATCCTCGGCCTTTGAGAACACCGAGCGTAATGGCAATTTGACAGCTGCCATGTGTGACGACCACTGGGTCTCAAATCCTCTCGTCTTCTGATTTAGTCTTTCTTTCTTACTTTTTCTCTTACCTCTTCTCTAATCTTCTATTCAATGGCTACTGCAGACGAGAAGACGATACCCTCAGACCTTAATGCGCCACCTGCATCGAATGCGAATGCGCCGCACAAACACAGCGACGATGTAGCGACACCATCCTCCAGCGGCCGGAGCATAGCTGAGGCGGACGGCACCGCACAACCACCAGAGAAGGATGGCAGCGACCACGTCCCACAGGACGCCGCCACAGCGCCCGCGGCGCAAAGCGACGAGAAGCCACCACGGACCAAGTTCAAGATTGGTCTCATCATGACCTCGCTCTGTGTAGCCGTCCTCCTTGTCGCGCTCGACATCACCATCGTCACTACCGCCCTCCCTACCATATCCGAAGAATTCAACTCCGCATCAGGCTACACATGGGTCGGAAGCGCATACCTGATTGCTCAGAGTGCCGCGACACCAATATGGGGCAAGGTGTCTGATATCTTTGGACGGAAGCCCATTCTGCTGGTCACGAATGCGATCTTCTTTGTTGGCTCGCTGCTTGCAGGTGTCTCGGTCAATATCGACATGTTGATTGCCGCGAGAGCGATACAGGGTATCGGTGGAGGCGGGCTGATCACGCTTGTGAATATTGCTATCTCAGATCTGTTCTCGGTGAGAGATCGTGGCATGTACTTTGGCATGGTGGGTGGGGTGTGGGCACTGGCCTCATCTCTAGGTCCTGTGGTCGGCGGCCTGTTCACGCAGAAGGTCAGCTGGAGGTGGTGCTTCTACATCAGTGAGTACAGAAATCCTAGCTGTTCAGTATACGTTGACTGACTGTTTGCGTTCAGACCTTCCATTCGACGGCGTCGCTTTCTTCATCATACTCTTCTTCCTCGATATCCAGACTCCCAAGACGCCATTAGCCGAAGGCCTCAAAGCCGTTGACTGGCTCGGCTCTCTGGCGATGGTGGGTGGGGTCATAATGCTGTTACTTGGACTCGAATTCGGCGGCATCACACATCCTTGGGACTCCCCAATCGTGCTCTGCCTCATAATATTCGGCGCCGTCGTAATCGGCCTCTTCTTCATGATCGAATGGAGAGTCGCACCTTACCCTCTCATGCCACTCGACCTCTTCTCCAAACGCTCGAACCTCGCAGCACTAGGCACCTGCTTCTTGCACGCATTCGTCTTCATTGCAGGCAACTACTTCCTGCCACTATACTTCCAGGCCGTTCTTGGAGCAACACCTATTCTGTCTGGTGTTTACTTGCTCCCGCAGGCGATTGCGCTGTCGTTCATGTCGATCTTTACGGGCATTTTCATCAAGAAGACGGGGTTGTACCTACCGCTGATTTGGCTTGGTATGGTTATGATGACCCTTGGGTTTGGTCTGTTTATCGACTTCGATGTCAACTCGCCATGGTCGAAGATTATCGTTTACCAGATTATTGCTGGCATTGGCGTTGGGCCTAATTTTCAAGCACCGCTCATTGCGCTGCAGAGTCTCGTTCCGGTAAGCAAGTCATTCTCTTGTACATGTCATCGAATTTGGTCCGAGTGGGGTCCAATACAGGTTGCATACGCTATGCGTGCCTTATCTTGCAGGCTCCGCTCGAGCTAGCATGTGTTCACAATCGCATTTTCACCTCCTCAATCGCTTACCACAACACATTGCTAATCACAACCATCAGAAACGCGACATCGCAACCGCAACCGCTACCTTCGGCTTCACTCGCAACCTGGGCTCCGCCATCTCCGTCGTAGTAGGCTCCGTAATATTCCAAAACCAAATGAAATCCAAGCAATCCCAGCTCGCCGCCGTCCTCGGCCCCCAAACCGCAGCTTCCTTCGGAGGAGGAGCCGCTGGCGCAAACGTCGGCCTAATCCAGAGCCTCCCTGAGACCCAGAAATTCGCTGCGCGTCAAGCTTTCTCCAGCTCGCTGAGTTCCATGTGGATACTTTATGTGGCGTTTGCGGCGCTAGGGTTGGGGGTTAGTTTCTTGATTGGGAAGAATACGCTGGACAAGATGCATGAGGAGACGAGGACGGGGTTGGATGTTGAGAGGGAGAGGAAGATTGAGAGGGATGCGGAGAGGAAGGAGAGGAGGAGGAAGAGGGCGAGTAAGGGTGATTTATCGGCGGATACGGAAGCGCAGGGGGAGGGATCGCCTGTGAGAGCGGGAGTGGAAGAGGATAAGGAGGTGAGAGCTTGAGGTGGAAGTTGTGCAACATACTAACATACCGGAAAAAATACATAATCTACAATGACGCATACAATAATTCAGGTCGATTATCAGTGGTCATGAAGCGCCACCCACCAATGCTACACAGATTGAATGTCACCAAACAAGCATATACATTAAAAAGCAAAGCATTGCTAACACATACAAGCCCACCTCAACCCCATCTACTCCCCCACCCCCCTCCAAAACTCCTCCACCTCCCCACTAACATCCCTCACCACCTCCCCCCTCTCCCACACATCCCCGCCCCCCTCCAACCACCCCTCATACTCCTCAATTGCCGCCCCCTTCTCCGGATGCCCCGCAAAATGCACCAAATAATCCCCCTTCCTAACCCGCTCTCTCCCAAACTCCGACCCATTCTTCCTCACCGCATACATCGCCGCGCCACCATAGTCATACGCATTGAACCAATGCTGCGGCACATATCGAGTCTGGTTTCGAAAGTCCTCGGTGGCGAGTACATGTTCCATGGCAGATTGCTCCGTATACGGCAGCGCAACACCAGGTTCGAAGTGCCTGAACGCAAGGACACACGTGAATAGCTTAACAGCCCACTCGCTGACACGCACAATGAACACCCCGTTATTTAACCCATTATAGTCATTCGTAACCAGTAAATTTACATCCGTAGCGTTTGGTGGCGGCAAAAAGGACGCTATAGGCCGACACTGATCAAGCACCAAAGTGTCGCGATCAACCCACATGATCCACTCCAAGCGCTGGGGCGCGGGCTTGAGCATTTCGTGTATGAGCAGGTGGAGTATGAAGGCGGGTTTGTTCCAGAGGGAGTCGATGATGGGGTCGCATAGGACGTGGAGCGAAGTGCTGTGGATAAGGCTGTGGAGCACGTGTGTGCGCAGGGCGGGGAGGTAGTGTAGTGACGAGAGGCCGAAGTGTGCGGTTGCGGTGGCGATGCGGGTGTGGGAAAAGGTGAAGGGAGAGTAGGTGCGGCATGCGGTGTGTCGGTGGAGGGAATGGTGGATGAGAGATTGGGTTGGGGGTGGGAGGCAGGGTGTTGAGCCTGATGTGAGGAGTTGTGGGAGGGTTGGATGGGGGAAGGGGCGGGGAAAGGGCACGGAGAGGTCTTTGAGGGTGGCTCGGTGCCAGAAGAGGAGGGGGAATGTGAAGAGGACGAGGCATGGCAGGAGGAGGTATTTGGATGTGATGGCTCTTGGAGGGATCCAGCTTCTGGAAAAGAAGGTGAAGGAGCTCGAGGCTCGTCGGAGCAGAGGGACTGCTTCTTCTTCTTCCATTATCAAGCAGTCGGACTGTAGAGCTTTGTCATTGGGAAGGATATGGATGTTAAAAGGAATGGGGCTGAACGAGAAGCAAAGTTGGACGGACCTATACATCTGAACCTCTCGTCGTATGCAGCGACTGTAGGTCTCTGACCCCTGCGCATGTACATCATATTTGGCGAAGCTCAGAAGGTCGAGAGGCGGTGGGCGCCAATGGTGTAAGTCCGTCCCATACGAGCTTGCCAGCCCATAATACTTGTAGTTGAGCTGTGAAGAAGCATTACAGAGTCGTAATCAATTCATTAAGACGCATCACGCTTTAGTATCCCATGCCCATCCATCAAAACTCGTGGATATAGGTGTTCGCAACACCTTACCACAATATGTAACCTCTGGAGCATTCAGTCTTGAGCTCAAATTGACGGGAAGACACTATGACACAGCCAGCACACTCCTCGCTTGCGACTTCCGGTCGCGTCTGTTGAAAGAATTTGGAGTTGGCAGTGTTAGTGGACGGACTTCGTGGTTGTTGTACATCCGGACTTGATTATCATAGGTGTGCGCTGTGACTGGGAGATCGCATTGAGTATCGAAAAGATTAGAACAGGTGGCCTCCTCTTCTTCCAGAAATAAACCTGTCTTGTTCGTTCGTGTCAAAGCAAAGGTGCTGTCGTGAAGATGCCTCGGCTAGTCAGGAAGCTAGGTGGAGACATCTGGTAGAAGCTGCGAGTACGCTTTGCTCACCTTTACAAGAATCTCTTCAATGCCTCCTTGAAGATTCTTTAAGGCTCAACACAAGCTTAATATCGACAGCTCTTATAGACTCGTCGAGCAATTACAGGTCCAGATCCGTTCAGCACACGGAATCACCATCAGCAAGGAAAATGCCAAATTGACCACACATCGCTGGCGGGTCCTCAAAAAGCAAGATCAGGAACGAAACAAAGGCTATGAAGATGCAATGACGATGTCGCAAAAAGAATTGACATTGGCGTCGACTTTGTGTGGGTGTTTCCGTAATTCGCGTGTCTGTCACCCGAGATCGGAATTTTACCCGTACCACGCGCCACAACGACAAAAAGTCAGCAAACAGACCAGCGAATCGCCAAAAAAGAAGCTCTCCAGCTGGGAATTGAACCCAGGTCTCCTGCGAATTGTCTGATGACAAGCAGAAATACTAACCACTATACGACTGAAGATAAACCAGCTGTTGAACCGGAGATGTTGTTGCTGATGGGAAGTCTGTCAAATTAATCATTTATATACGCTTAAGAAAAGCGCGCAAGCAATTTTGCAGCGACCCGCTCTGCGCACCTGACTCACAGAACGTGTGGGGGAAGTTTCGTTTGCAAAAGTATTGTGGCCGCTAGCGGCATAATTTAGAAATAATAAGCGACAGCAGGGTATTAACGCTAACTTACACAAGAAATCGCCCACAGCCATATCCACTTTCCGCGTTCTTCAAATTGGCTACAGTACGCTATCTCCTGCAATACAGAACAATCTTCTTATACCTTTACTTGCTGCATCTTGTCGGAAGCTGGGACCTCTGCAGACGAGTCATCCCGATCTTTCCCATCACTAGCCTTGCCCTCCACCACTTCGTTCTGGCCCAACATCATATGTTCGATATTGACCTTCGGGCCTTTGAACCATTTGTGCGCGGAAACGAACCACCATATTGTGACTAAGAACATTGGTCCGCCGTAGACGAGACACGTCCAGTTCATGTCGGCAGCACTACACATGCATTAGCAAGCTTTTCCGCTGAAAGAGTAAATGGTAGATACGCACGTCAGCTCTGCACCTGTAACAGAAGGTAAGCACAAGATGGGTACCATGAGCGCAACGAATGCCGATGCAATGACGCCAATTGGAATCGAGAACTTGCCCAGATTCCATGGTCCTGGGCGGAATCTGTCGCCTACGAAGAATACGCGGATGAAGATCGGGATCGTGAAGGCAATGAAAGCTGCAATAGCACCAATCGAGAACAATGCGCCAACAGCCAGATCCCCACCGAAGATTAGTAGTAGTAGAATGATGCCAATGGCGCAGTTGAACCAGACTGCGTTCGCCGGAGTCTGCGTGTGTTTGTTGACGCGCTTCCAGTACTTGCTCAGTGGGAAGCAGTCGTCACGGGCGTACGCGAAAGTGACTCGAGATGCTGCGATCATACAGCCCTGACCCATGCTGAAGCCCGCAATAATCGTGATGGCGAGAATGATCAGAGTGATCTTCTGCGGCATACACTGCATCAAGTACGCAGCAAATGGCTGTCCGAGTTCCGAGTCCAAGACGCTCTCAATGTCAACGACCGTGTACGCAACCACAAGCTGCAAGAACCATCCAAAAATGCCCCCCGTCGCCGAAGTCAATACAATAGCGCGTGGTGATGCTAAGTTCGCATTCGAGCACTCCTCCGCCAAATGGAACGGACTGTCATATCCGCTCATCGTCCAGATCACGCCGATGAAACTCATCAGCACACCCACGCCAGGTGGAAAGGACGTGCCTTCATATATCGTGCCCCAGACTTCGCTCGACGGAGCGAATCGAGGCAGGTCTCGCTCTGTGCGATTGGTGCCCGCTGGAATCAGGATAATAACAACGACCAAAGCGACGAAATTGAATGTTGATCCAGCGCTGTTAAACTGCGCGAGCCACTTCGTAGGCATGGAACTCAGGATAGCGTGCAGAATCATGATAAAGACGGTCAGCAGGAAGACCTGCCAGTCTTGCGGGACGTATTCAGGATTGTTGATCGACGCTGCTGCCAGTATCATAGCCGAGATACCATAGTTCACTATTCCATCTCATCAGCCTCGTACCCTCCCTTCAATCCACAAATTACAATATCTTACCAGACGGCGCGGCAGTAACCTGCGCACACCAATTACTCCACCCGGTAATCCACGCCGCAAACGGGCCATACCCCTTGGGCGCAAGAACCGCAGCAGCATAATACAATCCCCCACTCGTCGGCATGGAGCTACACAGCTCAGCCATGCTCATCGCAACACACTGGATTCCAATCATAGCCACAATCCAGCCCCACGTCATCCCCGCGGTGCCCGCATACCCCATGCCATAATACAGCGTGGATGCGAAACTGGGCAGCAGGCCCAGCACCGCGAAGCTCACACAAAATGTTGTGAATAAGGAGAACTCGCGCTTGAATTCGCTCTTGTAGCCCAGTGCGGCGAGCACTTCGTCGTCGGCGGAATAGACATGGTTGGTGGGGTCGTAGGGTACGTCGCCGTCTTGGAGGACTGATGTAACGGGTTCGTCGCCGATGGACCGATTTCGTGGTTGAGTTGACATGGTTGCGTCGCGTGTATTGTCTGACGATAACGACGAATTCAAAGTCAACGATGGTACTGATTCTGTCGCATGGACAACATTTCCGTCGAACCAAGGCCCCGCGCGTGCAGCGCAGCTGCCCGACTATCTATATAAACGGCACGAATCCGTATGCATCCTGTGCATTCCAGGAGCCAGGGTGCCAGCGACCCAGTTATCAGAAGCGGGGTGTTCACGCGAGCGCGCGGACCCGTCGCGGCGATAGACGTGTGGGCAGCGAATGATGGGGCGATGTGTTTATCAGTTGGTTGCATTTGCGGTTCGCCTAGATAGTGGAGGAGATGGCGGCTTGGTGCTGCAAAGGTGTCCGGATGTCGACCAACTGTCGTGAGTGGAGTGGGACGGACTTGTGATGGACGCCACAGTAAGCAATCACTGCACTGGGAATGTCATGGCTTGCATGTGCTTGGAGGGCTGGGACTGGATTGCATGTTTGGGAATGATGGCTGGGGTTGTGATACCAAGGCAGATCATGTCTATCGTGCCGGCTGGACATGCTTCAATGGGCAAGGGCTTGTTCAACGGGCGAAGGGTCCATGCTTTCCAGGATAACAGCGGCATGGGTGAGAAATGGGCATAAACTGGAGATTGGTGACAGTGTGGGTTAGCTAAACATGATACGGAGTAGAGTCAAAGTCTTCCCAATGCTGATTCTACGCCTGGCGATTCATAGACATTCGGCATCGAAGAAAATGTCAGAATATCGCCTGCGTTCTTGCCACAATGCGATAATCGCAGATGATATCTCAGTAGTAATTCGAGCATGCTCCATGATCCATCTTCGCCCCTGGGAAAGCTCCGACAGGCGCGCTCCTCTCAACATCATCTGCACTGTCTTCCTCATCACCATTGAAGACATTCCTAGGATCTGGTGGCGCCCTCATGCGAACAAGTGCATCTTCATCGAGTGCTGGAATAACGAACATCTTGGTCGTGTGATACTCGCGGCCAGACGGCATGCTTGCCAGCAGTGGCTCTGATGGCGGAACGAGTTGTACGCCGACCTGTATGTGTAAGTAATTTTCAGTGTCAAAAATTCGAGGCGCCGACTCACCGTGTCGTTCATCTTCTCCCACTTCTTTAGCAACATATCAACGATCCGCCCTTCCTCAAACTTGCCTGCATCGGTGCCCCAATCTACACCTTTCTCGATCTTGCGGTCTTCGCGCTTCTCCTGCCACTCCTTCTTGAGCTTAGAAAATCCAGACGACTTCTTCTCCTCATCTGCTGTCAGTGACGCGAAGCCTAGCTCTTTCTTCGCGCCGCGCAGATATGCGATGCCTTCGCCAGTCTTGCCACCTGATTCGGCGTCGCAGGCCAGAAAGCGACACGCCTTGCCTTTTGCTGTTCGCCTGAGATCGTCTACGTATTTGAGAAGTTCGTCGTCGATCTTGGAGGAGCGACCAAGCATGGCTTGAGCTTTCGCAGCGTGCTCGGAAGCCGCGAGGCATAATCGCGCGAAGAGATGTGCCCTGACCTTGGGAATCTCGACGCTCTTGAACATCCAGTCCTTGTTCTGCTTGTTCCTGTCTTCTAGCACGACACTTGGATATGGATCGTCCTTCAGCACTGTAATGAGGGTTGCCTCGGCCATGGTGAGCGCAGCCAGCGCACCCATCATGGAAGCCGTTATGTCCACAGCGCCAGGCTGCGCGCTCCACTGTCCTGCACGATTGACCAGATATGCGTGTATGGAGTTCGCGTCGAGGAAGTGCTTCATGGAAGCTCCGACGGCTGTTGCGCGTTGCTCGGGCGATGGCAGGCTCGCATTGTATAGCGTATGTAGCTGTGCTCGAGCCTGTAGGCTGTAGACGTAGGCGAGAGTAGACAATGTGAAGCACAATTCACTTTCCAGGCTCTTCAACTTCACTCTTGCCGGCTCCCGGCCTGGTATTGACGAGCCCAGAGTCGAGCGCCATTCCACTTCCAACTCCTTGACCAGCACGAGATCGATCTCTTCTCCAGCGCAACTTCCGCTACTGAGTCCAGCGTCTAACGCAAACAAGTATGGTATGTAGTCGTTCAGAGCAGATAGTACGGTCGAGAGGTTCGAGGCTTGTGAGGTTGGTGGGATGCGCTTGTGTCGCTTGAGTACGTCGCGGACGACGCCTCTCGCAGTGGTTGCGCAGTTCGGTAGCGACGGGTGTGTACCGCTGTTGAAATAATCGGTAAACGATATGCTCGAGGTTGTTGGAAGTAAGAAGGGGAAGGGCATCTTGTGCTGTGTTTGTCGATAGCAGTCGATGCAGGTACGGAGCTATGGTGGGGTTACAGTGCTAGCCTTGGCCGCATTATGCCATGAGACTCGCAATCAAGTGGCAGACCCAAAATCACTATGACGAGACTAAAGTTGAGCTTTGGTAGAGTAACAGGCTTGCTGTTAAGTTGTTGTGTAATTGTGGGCTTACATTGAGCAGCAAACGTTTGCACTCCCTTGCTTCGGCTGGTATATATACAGAGTTGCCAATGCAAAGCAGCCAAAGTGTTGCCAAGACGAATCGCTGGAACGGAGTTGAACGCCAGACGGTTCTTCTTCCCGTTGTGTTCCTCCGTGTTCTCCGTCGTGTTGTGTTCGTTAATGGCGGATGCGCCCCTCTCGACGTTCCCTTAGACATTTCCTACGCTCTACAGCTTCTTGTACGGGTCGTCGATGTAGTTCTGCTGCGCGAAAAGGTATCCCTTGATCTTCGCATCCTTCAGCAGCTCGAAGTATCGCTCTGTAATCATTCCGTTAGCCTACTGTAGTACATGCCCAAGCCAAACCGCGGCTTCATAGTGCCGCTTGCCAAGTACAAGTCTTGCGCAACTCTAGCATGTCGTCTAGAGAGGATACTGCTGATTGCACATACCTCGCAGATGCCCGCACTTCTCCAAATGGTTGACGCCCTCCCTCCGATAGCACTTGCCCATCTCCTCCCTCACTAACCGCGCCATCATGCTCTTGACCCATTGCTCTCTGATGATAGCGTCTTGTGCAGCCTTGAGAGCTTGATTGTCGTCGTAGTCGACACCTTCGAACGTGGGCTTGACTTTGGGCTTCTTCGCCAGGAACATTTCGGACTCGGGAGTCGGCATTGCGGTGGCAGCGTGCGCGTTGCGCGGGTCTGTAGAATGATGTGTCTTTTGGGGTCGGGTTCGGTGTATTCGAGCGAGCAATTGGCGGCGCGAAGGTGTGTAAGCGAGTGGAGTTGGACGTGAAGCTGCGCTTGGGTTCGATCGCAGGCCGAGCCACGAGTTTAGCTGCACGTGACCGGGAACATCAAATCTCCAGATGTCCTCCAGATGGATCTGAGTAAGAGCAGTCACCGCTTCTGTACCTTCCCAAACAGACGACTGAGTCGCGAACCGCGTTTCCAAGCCCCGAAAATGACTTGCCCCCAGATTCATCACGAGATTAAGCTGCTTCCTGTCGCTCTCGACACGTTCGTCCGCCGCCCAAACAATCTGGTCAAGCTCTTCAGAAACGACTTGGCCGACATCTGCGTGCGAAGCATCTAGCAACTACGGATATGGTGACCCACGTGAATGAAGCGGAGTACTTTGACATTACGACTTAATTCGACACCGACTTCGTCCGGGATCTTCATGTCATCAGAACATGTTGCTTCGCCTCAAACATAATATCTTGGAGCCAAGGGCAGCGGACTCTGGGTCTGGATTTCAGACAAAAGCTTCAGCACACATGTTGGCTCAGACTAAAGAAATTGTCGGAGCAAAACATGGAGCTGTGAACGACGTTATGTTAGAAATAGCCTCGACAAGAGCTCTATGGGTTCGGGACGTGTCTCGAACGCAGTCAGAGAAGTGCAGGAAGCTCTGTCCAATAGTTTCGGAGATCTCTACACGTGAAGTGGAATGCAACGAAATTTACGATGCTGTAATAGATGGACACTTATTCTCATCGGGCTACTTTTTCTGAGCAATGTCTGGCGAGCAGTGCTCAGTCAGGATCAAGCGCTCTCACAACCATCAGTGAGGCCAATGATATACTTGCCTTCTAAAACAGGGCTACGGTGCAAACGAGCAACACGCGGTCATTCCCAGATACTGCACGTTCACTGCTGACTGACAAGCTCCAGCGCCAGTCCAAGTATTTCTCGCTCTTTTTTTTTCTGTTCTCATCTCCTCTCCTCAACACCGACTTTACAACGTTTCGGATCATGGCTGGAGACAATTTGACAGACACCGTACGAGCGCAAGCACCGGCAACAGATGTGAGCGACACTAAATCTAGCAAAGCCACGTGAGTTCTTGTCCAGACCCGAGACTTCAACGCACTAAAACATCACAGCGCTCAACAGCAACCAAAAGAGTTGCCGCTCCTGCGTCTTCCCGCTGAGCTTCGAAATGAAGTATACAAATACGTACTCGGCGGCAAAAGCATCCTCGTCTGCTCCGCGAAGACACGTTCCCATGCCAATCTATTGATTCATCAACATTTCTTCTCGGCCCCACATCGTAACGACTGCGCCTTTGTTCACCATTCCAGACGAGACCTGTCTATTCTTGAGACGTACCGCCAGATCAACGCTGAGGCGAGATCGCTGCCCTTCACACTCAACGCGTTCGTTAGCTTTCCGGAGGCTCTTGCCGACCTCGATCTTGTCGTCGGCGGATCTCGGTCACGCCTGATCGAAGAAATACAGGTTCTTGTGCTTTACAGTGATGTGATGACCATCAATCCTGCTCGCCGTAGGTTCAAATCGAGCGCTATCCGCACGTATGCAGATATGGATCTTTCAAGACGCTTTCCAGCGCTCTGTCGACTCGAAATCGCTTGGAAGGCCGGTAGGGGATGTATGAGCTTCTGGAGCAATCTGAGAAGCAGACTGAGAGTCGATCTGGAGCATGTGTATGGAGAATGGATACGTGAGAATGGCGTCAAAACTACGGTAGTGCACGCTGATGGCGATATCTTTGTCTAAAATCAAGTTGGTTATGTCAAATACATAGGTATGACACCTCTTGATTGATCACCATCACCATACCTAGCCGCTTTGACTGTTCCCACTCTTTACGCCCGCCGTTTTCACCCGTCTTTCCGTTATCAGGTGACGCCTGACTTACATCCTTGGTATGCTTAGGAAGTGCAAGCAGCTTGAAGATTCCAGTGATATTTTGCACGCGCTCGTGAAACATGCAGACATACGGGGACTGATTGTTTTCATCTTACGGCGCTAGTGCCCCGGCAACCGTGATCCTCACCTTGTGTCACTTATCCAAATCTTGATCCACGCTAGTCACCTCTACGTGCAGCTTTTACCTCCATCCGCTAGAAGGCCCAAAACTGAACCACTTCAATATCACCTCGCCAAGAAGAGGCCCCATCTTCCCCAATTAAATCACCGCACCCACTCACACAATGACCTCAACGATGCTTCTGCGCCGCGATGAAGTGTGAACGATGTCGTGACTAACACTTTCGATCACGATGCTGGCTGATTACAGCACGCAGCAGAACGCAAGCCGCTCGCCCCTCCTCAAACTCCCTGCCGAACTCCGCGAGATCATCTACAATCTGGTGCTCGCCGACCTTAAGATCCGAGTGTGCGGCAAGCTCAAGTGCGACTACTGTCAGCGTCAGAAAGAGCTGGACCGGCAGGACAACTATCCCTGGAAAGACCCTTCGAACCCATCCGCCCACGGAAAGGATAGCCACTGGCTTGATCAAGGCATCCATTATCCCCATCACCTTCTCGCGCTCACCGCCACCCGTCGCCAGATCCACGCGGAGACCTGCCTGATCCCTTTCGAGTCGAACGTGTTCTGCGGATACCTGCTTAATCTGGATGCAATCTTGTCCGGCTGGCTGCTGCCGTTCCAGATAGCTGCGCTTCGCAAGCTCCATATCTACAGCAGGTCGGCACTTCAAAGACGAGCATTTCCGTCGGATTGCACGATTGTCAGGGCTGCGGCTGGTGACTGTGGTGCTCGGAGGGTATAACCCCGGCCCATTAAAGAGCGGAATGGCTCGCATGTATAGGATGTGGAAACGCTTGGTCAATGCGCTTGAAGAACAGAACATGGCGGACAAAGTCAAGGTGAACCTAAGTTGGGAACACTTGTGATGAGGTGGTCCAGCGTGCTACAGATGTAGCGTCACTTTTATTTAGCAAACGGCAATCGCTGTACATTATCTTTGCTTCAATCTGCTAGAAATCAAGGGAGTGCAGGTGTTTGGAGCGTAGTAAGATTCAATCTCTATTGTCTCTCTTACCTTGGCGTTTCTCTCACCTCTCTCGATGAGGTACACACCACACTCTCTTCACCAAAAGCTTGAACG
>Ga0265780_10001199_pt1 | contig 37655 bp, 36 predicted proteins | sample P1T30metagenome_FD_192432 | JGI IMG/M metagenome (GOLD analysis project Ga0265780, IMG submission 192432) | Plant litter microbial communities from East Loma Ridge, Irvine, California - P1 T30 | ecosystem: Environmental > Terrestrial > Plant litter > Unclassified | place: USA: California...
CCGTGTTCGAAGACGACTCCGTGCGCCTGTGGCACTCGGACGACGAGATCCTGGTCATCTCGCTCAAGACCAAGATGCACGTCATCGGCGATGGCGTCATCAAGGGCATCCAGCGCGCGCTGAAAGAGGCCGAGCAAGGCTTCAAGGGCATCGTGATCTGGAATACCGATGCGGCCGAAGGCGGCGCCTTCTCGGCCGGCGCCGACCTGCAATCGGCACTGCCGGCCTTCATGGCCGGCGGCGCGAAGGCGATGGAGCCGATCGTGCGCGAGCTGCAGGACACCTTCATGGCCATGAAGTACTCGAACATCCCGGTCGTGGCCGCAGTGGCCGGCCTGGCGCTGGGCGGCGGCTGCGAGCTGGCGCTGCACGCGTCGAAACGCGTGGCCTCGATCGAGTCGTACATCGGCCTGGTCGAAGTGGGCGTCGGCCTGGTGCCGGCCGGCGGCGGCCTGAAAGAAGCAGCGCTGCGCGCGGCCAATGAAGCCAAGGGCAACGACATCCTGCAATTCCTCAAGAACGGCTTCATGAACGCGGCCACCGCGCAAGTGTCGAAGTCGGCGCTGGAAGCGAAGGCCATGGGCTACCTGAAAGAGGACGACGTGATTGTCTTCAATGCGTACGAACTGCTGCACGTGGCGAAGACCACCGCGCGCGCCATGTCCGACGCCGGGTATCGCGCACCGAGCCGCCGCACCTTCCCGGTCACCGGCCGCTACGGCTGGGGCACCATCCGCGGTCAGATGGTCAATATGCGCGACGGCGGCTTCATCTCGGCCTATGACTACCAGCTGGGCGACACCATCGCCGAGATCGTCACCGGCGGCGACATCGACCAGGGCAGCGTGGTGAGCGAGCAGTGGATCCTCGACCTGGAACGCAAGGCCTTCGTGGCCCTGCTGAACAATCCGAAGACCCAGGAACGGATCATGGGCATGATGCAGACCGGTAAGCCGGTACGCAACTAACGCTGACGACAGAACAGGATTACTGACATGAGCAAACAACTTCAAGACGCATACATCGTCGCAGCGACCCGCACTCCGATCGGCAAGGCGCCGCGCGGCATGTTCAACAAGACCCGCCCGGACGACCTGCTGGTGCACGCGATCCGCGGCGCCATGGCCGCCGTGCCGAACCTGGACCCTTCCCTGATCATCGACGCGATCATCGGCTGCTCGTTCCCGGAAGCGGAGCAGGGCTTCAACGTGGCGCGTAACGCCGTGGTGCTGGCCGGCCTGCCGAATACCGTGGGCGGCGTCACCGTCAACCGCTACTGCGCCTCGGGCATTACCGCGCTGGCGATGGCGGCCGACCGCATCCGCGTGGGCGAAGCCGACGTGATGATCGCCGGCGGCGTCGAATCGATGTCGATGGTGCCGATGATGGGTCACCACCCGTCGATCAATATGGAGACCTTCAAGGACGAGAACGTGGGCCTGGCCTACGGCATGGGCCTGACCGCCGAGAACGTCGCCAACCAGTGGAAGATCTCGCGCGAAGACCAGGACGCCTTCGGCCTGGAATCGCACCGCCGCGCGATCGCCGCCCAGCAGGCCGGCTACTTCAAGGACGAGATCACGCCGGTCGAAGTCACCACCCGCACGCCGAACCTGGCCACCGGCCAGATCGACGTCAAGAAGCGCACCGTGGACAGCGACGAAGGCCCGCGCGCCGACGCCAGCGCCGAGGGGATGGCGAAATTGAAGCCGGTGTTCGCGGCCAAGGGTTCGGTGACCGCCGCCACCTCGTCGCAGATGTCGGACGGCGCCGGCGCGCTGATCGTCGTCAGCGAGAAGATCCTGAAGGAGCACAACCTGACCCCGCTGGCCAGGTTCTCGTCGTTCGCCGTGCGTGGCGTGCCGCCGGAAATCATGGGCATCGGTCCGAAGGTGGCGATTCCTGCCGCACTGGCCGCCGCCGGCATCACGCAAGACCAGCTGGACTGGATCGAGCTGAACGAAGCCTTCGCCGCCCAGGCGCTGGCCGTGATCCGCGACCTGGGCCTGGACACCAGCAAGGTGAACCCGATGGGCGGCGCGATCGCCCTGGGCCACCCGCTGGGCGCGACCGGCGCGATCCGCGCCGCGACCGTCGTGCACGCGCTGCGCCGTAACAACCTCAAGTACGGCATGGTGACGATGTGCGTCGGCGCCGGCATGGGCGCCGCGGGCATCATCGAGCGCGTCTGAGCGAGAACGGCGGGCGCGACCAGCGGCCGCCGCGTGGTTCACCGCGTGGGCGGGAAATCCACCATCCGACGTCAATGCCGTGAGCGTGACGTGGGTGGACGGGTTTCCCGCCCACGCGTCCAATCAGCCGACGACCATCCGGGAGACACACCATGACCATCCGCACCACCAAATCCGACGGCATCCTCACCATCGAATTCAACCGCGTCGAACGCAAGAACGCGATCACCGGCGCCATGTACCAGGCCATGGCCGACGCCCTGAGGGGCGCCGAACAGGACACCTCGGTCCGCGCCATCCTGATCACCGGCCAACCCGAGATCTTCACCGCCGGCAACGACCTCGACGACTTCCTGAACAACGCCGGCGACGGCGCCATGACCCCCGAACGCCCGGTATTCCAGTTCATGACGGCGCTGGAAGCCGCCACCAAACCCGTCGTCGCCGCCGTCGCTGGCGCTGCGGTGGGCATCGGCACCACGCTCCTGATGCATTGCGACCTGGTGTACGCGGCCGACAATGCCAAGTTCTCGATGCCCTTCACCCAGCTCGGCCTGTGCCCCGAATTCGCGTCGTCGCTGCTGATCGCGCAATCGGCCGGCTATACTCGCGCCGCCGAGAAGCTGCTGCTGGGCGAACCGTTCGCGGCCGCCGAAGCGCTCGAGATGGGCATCGTCGCGCGCGTGCTGCCGGCCGCCGAACTGCTGTCCTTCGCCCAGGGCCAGGCCGCCAAGCTGGCCAAGCTGCCGCCGGCGTCGATCCGCACCACCAAGGCGCTGATGAAGCGTTCACGCAGCGCGCTGGTGAACGACACCATCGCGGCCGAGAACGAACGCTTCGGCGCCATGCTGCAGGGAGCGGAAGCGAAGGAGGCGTTCACCGCTTTCTTTGAAAAGCGCAAGCCGGATTTCAGCAAGTTCGATTAATCCCGGCGTTACTGACCCGCCTCGAGCGTCGGGTCTGATGCAGGTCGAGATGCTGCTCACATGAGTCGAGATCGAGACCGGTTGCGCCTGTTGCATGACCCCGCTGGCCGTTCAGGCCGCGCGGGCGATGGGGCGCGAATCACGCGGCAGTGCTGCCCACGTCCGGCTGCTATTGGCCCACAAGACGGGCCGTCGCGCAAAGACTAAACAGGCGCCGAGGCGCTAGCCGGCCTCGGGACGGCAACGCAAGCCATCGACCAGTAGCCCGACCATTTTCCTGGTGACGGCCTGGTCTTCGTCAGGATTTGCCTTGCACAGGGTTGCTACGGTGCGCAGCAACTCGTCGGCCTCGAAACCCGGCCGGATGGCGTGTTGCTCGACGGCCGTCTGCAACAGCGCGCCGAGGGCAGGGCGCAAGCGGCTGTAGAAATAGTCGGGCAGTGCCGCGTAGGCGGCCTGGTCCGATTGCAGGGCGCTCGACAGCCCGCGCTTGGTAACGATGAAGTCGACGTAGCGCTGGATCCAGCGCGCCAGCGCCTCGCCCGGATCATATTCGGCGGCGTACGCAGGCGCGGCATCGGCGCAGGCATCGATCTGGGACTTCAACACCTGCAGAATCAGGTCGGCCCGCGTGGGGAAGTGGCGATACATCGTACCCACGCCGACACCTGCCTTGTCCGCGATTTCCCGGACCGGGGCATCGAGCCCCGACGTGGCAAACACGGCCAGTGCCGCATCCAGCAAGGCCGTTAGATTCCTCTGCGCATCGATCCGCTTGTTTTGAGGCTGGTGCTTGGTCGCAATCGGGGCGGATGTGCGCGCTTGTTCTTTGTCTGCCATAAAAAAGATATAAAACGGAACAATGTTCCGCTTATAATGCGGAATCGTGTTCCGTTTAGTGATGGTAGCAGGTCTTTCCCTGGAGCGCGAGCATCGTGTCCGACCTCAAGCGTATTCAAAGGAGAAGCCATGCCTAGCAGTCCAGTATGCATGTTTTGCCGCTACCGGGCAACGCCGCGGTACCGCACTGCCGCAGCACCCGTTTGCCACCATGGCCAGGGATCGAATGCGAGCCAGGGGCCAGCGTTGTCCCAGGACCTGTTGTTCCCACCCGAACTGGCGGAGCCGCCGACCCTGAGTCTGGTCCAGGCCACGCCACAAGCGCACGAGTAATGCGCACGCGGGCAGGCGCAGGCCATGGTTCTCCTTTCCCGCGTGATTCGTTTGCACAAGCCGGTCAGGGCTGCCATGCCTACCCGTCGATCCGATCTCGTCCGACGCCGCCAGTCATCGTGTCCATAACGCATCAGGCACGGGACGGGCAACAGACAATCCTGACCATCTCGACTGATCCGAGAATTTGCTGAACAGTCTCATCTCAGGTGAGAGTCAACGGCCTGCACCGACAGCCGTCGCTGCACTTGCGTGGCGTTGCCGGCCCGGTCGGTCACCGTGACCTTGAGCGTGAAGGTGCCGGCGCGGCAGAAGGTGTGGCGCAGGCTGACGTCGCCCACCCCGCGCCGTTCACGCAGGCTGGGCGCGGGCGGTGGACAGCCATCGTCGATGGACGCCGACGCCCTGTGTGATTCGCTCACGTCGCTATCGACGAAGCCGACCGTCAAGTCGACCCTGTCGCCGGGCATGACCGTGTCGCCGGCGCCCCCATTGATCGGGCCGAGCACGGGGGCGGCGGTCCCGCTCCTGCCCGGACGCAGCAGCACCATCCCGGCATTGGATTCCGCCACGATCGCGCCATCGTCGTTGATCGCGATGGCCGCATGCAGCACAAGACCCGCAGGCGCGCGGTGGAGCCGCGTGTTCAGGTCGACCGGGGGCGACACGTCGTTCCAGTAGACCGCCCGCTGGCTGGAGACACCGTCTTGCGTGCGCGTCGCATGGCCGACCACCTGGCGGCGGTTGTTCAGCGCAAGGGCCCTGCCATCGTGCGCGGCGCCGAGCGGCAGGGCGCGCAGGCCGCGCTGTTGCGACCAGACAAAGGGAGGATGACGGTATGCAGGGAGCCCGTTGTTGATCAGGTTGTTTCCGGTGACGTCACCGTGTTCGTTGAGGTCGGTGACGTCCTGGTAGTCGCCTGTATGACCGATCTGGACCGCGCCATGCTTGCGGCTCCAGAGAAAGCCGATCTTGTCCTGCTCACGGTAGTAGAAGCCAAGCACCTGGCCCGCAGCGTTGATGTGCCGTGCCGCCGATTGCTTGCCGCCGAAGGTGCCGAGGTCGGTTTCCTTGCCGTCGGCGTCCCAGACCATGGCGTGACTGTCGTAGCGCTGGACCTCGGCCTCTCCGACGGCCATGCCGCTGTCGTTGATCGCCGTGGCGAACGATATCCTGGCCGATTGCGGGCCCAGGCTGGTCAGGGTGCCGTCGGGGCTCCAGCGCCTGGCATGCACACGCAGCGGCATGTCTTGCATCGACCCGACGACCTGGCCGCGGCGATTGATGCCACGGGCGTCGGACGGAGAAGATCCCGGCAATGCCCGCATGCCGCCTTTGACGGTCCAGGTAAATGCGCGCACCACGGATTGCGCATCGCTGGATTCGCCCACGACGACCCCCAGGTCGTTCACGCTTCTCACGCCGGTATGGGCGCCGCCGAGCGAGCCGAGCGCATGCACACGATGGCCGTCGAAAAAGCCGTTGGATTCGTCATCGAGCTGCCAGTTGGCGAACACTACCTGGCCGCGCCGGTTCAGGACCGCCAATCCCGAGCCGGGCCCCAGGTTGATCACGCTGTACTGGACGGCGCCCGGCCGTGCCGCCGTGTCCACCATATCGCCTGCCGGGCTGGCGCAGGCGGCCCCTGCGCAAAAGAAGGCGAGACCGGCTTTTGCGCACAGGCGCCAGATCGGAAAGGGGTTGCTGCCGTACATCGGTGCCATATGGAGTCCATGTAAAGGAGTGAGAAAGGTCGAGACCTCACTCTACGTGCTCGCTTTACAGGTCAGCGTGATCTCTCTCAGCGCTGACGCGGAACTAAACAGGCCGCGTTGCCGCTCGGCTGCCGGGCCTTATGGCGCCTCGCGCGGTGGCTTGAGACTCTTGCTGTAATAGCCCGATGGATCGAAGCAGCACACTCGCTTCTTGCCGCTGGCGAGCATGTCGCCGGCGTCACGCATGCGTTTCAGCCGCGTCTGGGCTTGCCTGGCCGATTCGATCCAGTGGATCCAGTCGATCCGGGCGATGGTGGTGGTGGCGTCCCAGGTGGCTCTGGCTGCGGCCGACGCGGCGAGGATCTCGTCGAACTCCGCGATCAGTTGCGGTTCGAGTTCGTTCGGCGCCGGCGCGACGTGGAACGTGACCGAATCGCCGATCTCCACCCCCGCGTCTTTCATCAGCGCCGCCGCTACCCTGAACCAATGGCTCAGCTGGCCGTCAGGTTCCAGTGTGACCAGGAACGGTAGGCCAGCGAGACTGCCTTGCAGGCTGGTCCTGCCGCGCCGCGGAAAGACATCGCTGATCTCCTTCGGCAGCACGACGAAGGCCCCGCCATCGTGTCCGTGTGGATCGGCGGGACGGCGCAGCGTGGTTTCAAAACGTAATCGGGTGTCAGCGCTTTCCATTCAACCGCCTGCGGAAACACGATCGGTCATCGTAATGTAAGAGGAATCCCCACGCCTGGCAACCGGCAGCGGCAGGGTGCGCCAGCACGAGCATGGCGCCCACCGATACTTTCCTACTTGCAAAACTCGCTTGACTATGGCGTCATAGGGTCGTCAGCCAGTCATTCCGGCACAGGCTACCCGACAATTCTTTCCCATGACCGAGCACACTCACACGTTCACCCATTGGCCCTTCGCAGACCGGATCAGCGCCGCCACCTTCTGCACCGGCAAAGTCGTCCACGAGGGTTTCCCGGTGCTGCAGGTTGCGCATGATACCAATGGCGATTGGCAATTCCTTGACGCGACCTCCGACGAACTGGGCGAGCCGGTGATGCTATGCCTGGGCTGCGTGTTCGAACGCGACCCGAGCCTGGCGGAGATCGCGGATCTGCCGCTGGGATGGGGCGCATTTCGTGAGCATCCCGGCGCGCCGTGGGAACGCTGGGAAAAAGAGGAAGAGGAAGAAGCTGACGAACACGGCGAACACTGCGCGCAAGATGCCGATGCCAAGGCGCTGGCCGATATCGAGACCTATGGCTTGCATGTCATCAGCGTGAGGGGAGAGGGCGATCTGGCGCCGTTTGCCTATTCGATCGGGATCGAGCGCTCGCTAGGCATGCCCGAGCTGATCGTCGTCGGATTGCGCCCGGACGTCGCGCATGCAGCGATCAACGCCTGCTATGAGCAGATGCGTTCTGGCATACCGATTGGTCCCGGAACCCGGGTTGCCGAGCTGTTCGGCGGAGGCGTCGAATGCGTGATCGGCGAAGTCGCACCAAGCTGGTATCGCAACTATATGGGATGGGCCCTATGGCTATACGAGGGGCCGAACTTTCGCGCCTGGCAGCTCATTTATCCTGACAAGCATGGCGTCTTCCCGCACGAGTCGCAGGCGACCGAGCAGTTCAAGCAGTGGCAGCCGCTGCTGGCCATCAGCGCATCTGCGTGATATGCGCCTCGCGCAACGGCCGCCAGCCCAGCCGGGCCTCGATGGCGCGCCGGTAGCGCGTGTCGATATGGGCCGGCGTGCGGCGGATGTAATCCCTCGCCGCGGCACGCTGCTCGCCAGTGCAGCTGTCCAGCCAGGCCACCACTTCGGCGGCCGTCGGCACGCGGCCGTTGCAGCCATCGAACTTGGGCGGCACGGCGGTCCAGACGGCGGCGTCGATCCCTTTCGAGCGTAGCCAGGCGGCGATGCGCGAATCTTCGGCGGCGCCGTCGGCCGCAGGGATGCTGCCGATCCAGTCGGGATGCCCGGCGTGGATTTTCTCGCGCGCGCGCAGCATCGCGCGCGCTTCATCGAGGTTACTGGTGGCGAGATACGCCCAATAGGTCGGCGCCAGGCGCGCGCCGTCGCACAGCACCAGCGCCAATTCGGGGCTGTCGTCGCTCTGGCGTGCGAATTCGAGGGGGAGCGGCGGACCGCCGGGATGCCAGCCCGACGCCAGCTTGAGCGCCTGGGGCTTCCACAGCAGCGAGCCCCAGGCAATACAGACGATATTCATGAACGGACAACCTGCGCGTAAAACCCCAGTCTAGCCCGTCGGGGCAAAGCGGCGAGCACGGCTGTAAAGCGCCGCGCCGCGCGCAGCTCAATCCTCGCGCGGCTCCTTGCCGGCTGCCGCGCCGAACAGGCGGTCCTTGGCCGACAACAGCTTCTGCACCTTGGAGCCCATCTTCATCAGCTGCGACATCGATTCAGGCGACAAGCGCTGCAGGTCGTCGAACCAGTTGTTCGCCAGGTCGACCAGCTCGTGCATCTCGCGCATGCGTTCCTGGGCAAACTGGTCTTCGGGGTTCTTGGCCGTGGCCAGCAGCGACTCGCGCAGCACCGACAGCGTCGGCGCCACTTCGCGGCGGCGCCGCTCGGCGGCCACCACGCGGAAGATTTCCCACACATCGCCCAGCGACGTGAAGTATTCGCGGCGGTCGCCCGGGATGCGCGACAGGCGCACCAGGCCCCACGACTGCAATTCCTTCAGGCCGATGCTGACGTTCGAGCGCGAGATGCCGAGCTTCTCGCCGATGTCGTCGGCGTGCAGTTGTTCTTCGGTGACGAACAGCAGGGCATAGATCTGGCCCACGGTACGGTTGATGCCCCAGCGGCTGCCCATTTCACCGAAGTGACTGACAAAGGTTTGGACGAGTGGCGTCATGATGGTGAAATTTTCGAAGCTCTTGAAAGAAGAATTATCCCACGTTCCGCCGTGCGTTATCGGCGGGCGCCAAGCGTGTGAAGTGGAATCGCAAAGCGCTGTCACCGTTAGCTGTAGATGACTCCGAATGCGATGCGCAACAATTGTTCGACGGAAGTGATCCGCTCGCCATCGAGCGCCCAGCGCCAACCCAGGTAATTAGGTAGACGGTTCGAGGCCACGCCATGGAAACGCGCCAGCCATGCGCGAAATCGGCTGTGGTAGGCATTCACGTTTTGTACGTGGATCGCGCCTTCCAGGCTGCTGCGCACCCGTTGTCCCGCGCTCAGGTTGACCGATCGGTGCGCAATGCGATGCGTTCGCGCGAACTCCCGGTAAGCCGCGTTGGCATCGGTGACGAGCAATGCCTGTGGATCGAGTCTGGGCAGCAAGTGTTTGGTCAACTGGGCTGGCTTCAGGGCACCCCGCCCGGTGACGGCGTCGATCGTCGCGCCGCTACGGTCGCGCGCCACCAGAATACAGTCGAGTTCGCGGGAAATGCCGCGGCGGCTCGCCCGGCCGCCACGCTTGCGCGCCTTGCGATTGAGTTTGCGCGAGCCTTTCTGCGATTCGAGCAAAAACAGCTCGTCGGCTTCGACGATGCCCGTCAGTTGTGCGGGCCGGTCGTGCTTGACCCGTTCGAGAAACCGGTGGCGCCAGCGAAACGCCGTGTTGCGGTGTACGCCGACCCGCTTGGCGGCCGCGCGCACCGGCTGCGAATCGAGCAAGGCGGCCAGGTAGTCAAGCCATTTGCCCTTGAGCCGCAGCCGTGCCAGCGGCGTGCCGGTGAGGTCGTTGAAGGTGCGCCCGCAGCTGCAGCAGCGAAAGCGCTGCAAGTCGTTGGCGGAACCGTGGCGATAACATTGTTCGCCGGCGCACCTGGGGCAGCGCCGGGTACGCGAGCGAATCTCGTCGATCAGGCCGACTATCCGGTCCAGTCCAGCGGCAGGATGCAGGGCACCGAGCACCGTTTGCCGCTGATGCTGGTTCAACAGCGCGAGTTGGGTGAACAGCCTGGCAAACTTGGGCGCTTCCATGATCGGCTCCCTGTGGAGGATGACAGGGGTTGGACCTCGAACCAGCTCGGCAGTTCATTCCTCATCTACAGATAACGATGACAGCGCCAATCGCAAAGACCTTAGTAATTCCCGACCAACTTGCTCACCTATCCAGACAAACGCCAAGTTTAAGCGCATAATTTCACTGTTTTCTGAAAATTGAAAATGTTCGAAGGGTCCGGCAGGTGCCGGATCCGCCATAGATCAGGCAACACTGTGGCATTACCGCAGTACTGGATACCATGAACGCGCATCGCAACCGCTCCCTTTGCTTCTGGCTCGCCGCCCTGGCGATCCTGTGGGGCGCGCTTGCACCGTCCTTCGCCGCCAGCGCCGCCCATCACGGCGCCAATATCTGGGCCGGCGTCTGCATGCAGGGGGCGGTCCGCCTGGTGGCGCTGGGTGCCGATGGCGCGCCCGACAGCCACGCACTTCATCCCGGCGTGCAGTGCGCGGCGGGCATGGCGCACGACTGCCAGGCGGTGGCGGCCCATCCGTCCGCCACGCTGGCCCAGTCCGGCGCCACGGGCGAGCGCAGCTGCGGTTCCCACCACGAACTGTCGATGCCGCACCCGGCCAGCGACCGCACGGTCCACCGCAGTCGAGCCCCGCCGACAGCGTCCTGACGTTCCCCGAGTAGAGCGGTTCGCCGCGTCGACTGCTGCTGCGCCCGCGCGGCGGCAACCGGCCCCGCACGCCTGCCGCCTTCGCCAACCACCGTCTGGAGACAGTCCATGCTTCGCCGTCAACGCCGCAGCCCGGCCACGCACGCCCGTACTACCTGCAGCGCCACCCTGGTGATGAGCGCGGCGGCGCTGTTGTGGATTCCGCAGGCAGCCTTGCTCGCCTGCGCCGTGCAGCGCCTGGCCGTTGGCGCCGGCCTGGCGGACATGCTCATTCCCGCGCTGGCCTTCCTGGCGCTGGGCGTGGCCCGCGCGAGCAGCGAGGCCTGGGGCGCGCGCCGCCTGTTCGCGGCGTCGCGCCGGCAGCTGGCAGCGCTGCGCACCGACGCTGCCCGGGCGCTGGCGTCCCGCTCGCCGCTCGACCGCGAACGCCTGGCCAGCGGCCAGGCCGCCAGCATCCTGGCCGAGCAGGCGGAAAACCTGATGCCCTGGCTGCTGCGCTACCAGCCGGCGCGCCTGCGCACGCTGCTGGTCCCGCCCGCGATCGCGCTGGCGGTGCTGTCGTTCTCGTGGACCGCGGCCCTGATCCTGGTGCTGGCGGCGCCCCTGATCCCGGTCTTCATGGCCGTCATCGGATGGCGCGCCAAGGCCGCCAGCGAGGCGCAACTGCAGGTGGTGGGCGGCATGAGCGGCTTTCTGCTGGACCGCTTGCGCGGCCTGGCCACCCTGCGCGCGCTGGATGCGGTGGACGCCACCGCGCAGCGCGTGCGGGCGTCGGCCGAGGGCGTGCGCGCCAGCACCATGCGCGTGCTGCGCATCGCCTTCCTGTCGTCGACCGCGCTCGAACTGTTCTCGGCGCTGGGCGTCGCGCTGGTCGCCGTGTATGTGGGCTTTCACCTGCTGGGCGAGATCGGTCCGGGCAGCTGGGGCCAGCGCCTGACGCTGTTCCAGGGCCTGTTCATCCTGCTCCTGGCGCCGGCCTTCTTCGAGCCGCTGCGCGAGCTGTCCGCGGTCTGGCACGACAAGGCGTCCGGCGAAGCCGCCCTCGAGGCGCTGGGGCGCCTGAGCGGCGCCGGCCTGGCGCTGCCCGGCGCGCTGGCCGCGCAGCAGCGCGCGCTGCGTCCTCGCCGTGTGCCCGGCGCGCCGCTGGCGCCGTCGGTGGACGTCCATGCCTTGCGTTTCGGGCATCCCGGCGAAGCGCCGCTGTTCGATGGCGAAGACCTGTACGTGCGCGCCGGCGAGCACGTGGCGCTGGTCGGCCCCAGCGGCAGCGGCAAGACCACGCTGTTGTCGATCATCGCCGGGCTGGCGCCGCCCGATGCGGGCGAGGTCCGTATCGGCGGCGTCTTGCTCGATGAGCGTTCGGGCGCCGACCTGCGCGCACGCATGGCCTGGATCGGCCAGAAGCCGCACGTGTTCCCCGGTTCGGTGCGCAGCAACGTGGCCCTCGGCCGCGATGGCGTCACGGGCGAGGCGGTCGGCGCCGCCGTGCAGAGTGCGCAACTGGGCCATTTGCAGCACGCCACGCCGGGCGCCAGCCTGGGCGAGGGCGGCCTGGGGTTGTCCGGCGGCGAGCTGGTACGCCTGGCGCTGGCGCGCGCGGCGGCCGCGCCCCACGCAGGCCTGCTGCTGGCCGACGAACCGACCGCCCACCTCGACCGCGACACCGCCGCCAGCGTGATCGATGCGCTGGTGCAGCTGGCGCAGGGCCGCACCCTGATCGTCGCCACCCACGACCTGGCCCTGGCCGCGCGCCTCGGCCGCATCGTGCGCATCGGCGACGCCCCGGACCAGAGGAGCGCAGCATGAGCGCGCAGCACGACATGGCGCGGGTGCTTGCCCTGTTCGCCCAGACCGGCGGCCGCCGCATGGCGCTCGGCGCCTTCCTGTCCACCCTGGTGGTGCTGGCCGGGATGGCCCTGCTGGGCACCTCGGGCTGGTTCATCACCGCCACCGCGCTGGCCGGGCTGTCCGGTGCGATGTTCAATGTGTTCTTGCCGAGCGCTTCGATCCGCCTGCTGGCCCTGGGGCGCACCTTCGGTCGCTACGCCGAGCGCATGGTGACCCATGACGCCACCCTGGGCGTGCTGGCAGCATTGCGCGAACGGCTGTTTCGCGGCTGGGCTGCGCCGCAGGCGGCGCGCGCGCTGCTGCGGCGGCCGGCGCGCCTGCTGTTTCGCCTGACGGGCGACATCGACGCGCTGGAGTCGGTCTACCTGCGCCTGATCGTGCCGGCGATCGCGGCCTTCGGCGCGGCGCTGCTGGCCGGCGCGGTGCTGGCAAGCCTCGACTGGCGCCTGGGCCTGGCGATCCTGACCTGGCTGTTGGCGTTCGGCGGGGGCGCGACCGTCGTCGTGGCGCGCCTGGCCCGGCCCATCGCGCTACGCCGCGCGCGCGCGCTGGAACGGCTGCGCGCCCGCGCCATCGACCTGGTCGCCGGCCAGACCGACCTGGCCATGGCCGGGCGCCTGCCGGCCCAGTGCCAGCTACTCGCCGATACCGACGCCAACCTGGCGCGCGCCGACGACGCGCTGCACCGGCTCGACACCGGCGCCGGCTGGACCCATGCGGTGGGCGGCCACCTGACCGTGGCGGCGGTGCTGCTGGCGGTCGGGGCGCTGGCACAGCATCGGGCGCTCGGCGCGCCGGCCGCCGCCCTGGCGCTCCTGATCGCCCTGGCCGCGCTGGAGCCGTTCGCCGCGCTGCGCCGCGGCGCGATCGAGTCCGGCCGCAGCTGGCTGGCGGCGCGCCGGGTCGGCCCGCGCCTGGCGGGTGACGCCGGCGCCACCGTCACGGCGCCCGACGACAACGACGCGCTGCTGCTGTGCGACGCCAGCGTGATCCACGCCGGACGCGAAGGCGCCGCGCTGGACGGGATCAGCCTGCGCATCGAACGCGGCGAGCGGGTCGCCGTGGTCGGCGCCAGCGGGGCCGGCAAGTCGACCCTGCTGGCGCTGGCGGCCGGCGAACTGGCGCCGCATGCGGGCCAGGTGCGGGCGCTGCCTTGCACCTGGCTGACCCAGCGCACCGAACTGTTCCAGGACAGCCTGCGCGACAACCTGCGCCTGGCCGACCCGTCGGCCGGCGACGAGCGGCTGTGGGATGCCTTGCGCGCCGCCGGCCTGGACCAGGACGTGCGCAGGCTGGCGCAGGGCCTGGACACGCAGTTGGGCGAGGGCGGCCTGGGCCTGTCGGGCGGGCAGTCGCGCCGCCTGGCGCTGGCGCGCCTGCTGCTCAGGGACGCCGGTTTCTGGCTGCTGGACGAGCCGACCGAGGCGCTCGATCGCGCCACCGCATGCGATGTGCTGGACCGGCTGGCGCAGCAGGCGCAGCAACGCACCATCTTGATCGCTACCCACCTGCGGCGCGAGGCCCGGCTCGCCGAGCGCCTGCTGGTCATGCAGGACGGCCGTGTCAACGCCGACCTGCGGCGCGGCTCCCCGGAATTCGACGCAGCGCTCCAGGCGCTGCGTGACGACTGACAACCCATACCGATTCACACCAGAAGAAAGGATCTCACCATGGATCTCGATGTTGTCGGGCTCTCCCGACTGCAGTTCGCCCTCACGGCGCTGTACCACTTTTTATTCATTCCGCTGACACTGGGACTGGCGATGCTGCTGGCCATCATGGAGACCGTGTACGTGATGACCGGGCGCACCATCTGGCGCCAGATGACCAAGTTCTGGGGCGTGCTGTTCGGGATTAACTTCGCGCTCGGCGTCTCGACCGGGTTGGTGATGGAGTTCCAGTTCGGGATGAACTGGAGCTACTACAGCCACTACGTGGGCGACGTGTTCGGGGCGCCGCTGGCGATCGAAGGCCTGATGGCGTTCTTCCTCGAAGCGACGTTCGTGGGCCTGTTCTTCTTTGGCTGGGACCGGCTTTCGAAAGTCCAGCACCTGGTCGTGACCTGGCTGACCGCCCTCGGCACCAACCTGTCGGCCCTGTGGATCCTGATCGCCAACGGCTGGATGCAGAACCCGGTCGGCGCCGCGCTCAATCCGCAGACCATGCGCATGGAAGTGACCGACTTCGGCGCCGTGCTGGCCAACCCGGTGGCGCAGGCCAAGTTCGTGCATACGGTGTCGGCCGGGTATGTGGTCGCCGCCCTGTTCGTGCTGGGCGTATCGGCCTGGTACCTGCTCAAGGGCCGGCACGCCGAACTGGCCAAGCGCTCGATGACGGTGGCCGCCTCGTTCGGCCTGGCCGCCTCGCTGTCGGTGGTGGTGCTGGGCGACGAAAGCGGCTATATGGCGACCGAGCACCAGCGCATGAAGCTGGCCGCGATCGAAGCCATGTGGGATACCCAGCCGGCGCCGGCCTCGTTCACGGCGGTGGGTTTCCCCGACCAGGACGCGCGCGAAACGCACTACGCGATCCATATTCCCTGGGTGATGGGCCTGATCGGCACGCGCTCGATCTCGCACGAGATCCCGGGCATCAACGACCTGGTCAAGCTGGCCGAGGTGCGGGTGCGCCAGGGACTGGTGGCCTACGACGCGCTGGAGCAGATCCGCGCGCTGGGCGGCAATACGCCGGTGCCGCCGCGCCTGCGCGACACCTTCGAACAGAACAGCGCCGTGCTGGGTTATGCGCTGCTGCTCAAGCGCTATGTCGACGATCCGCGCCAGGCCACCGAAGCGCAGATCAGGCAAGCCGCGGCCGATACCGTGCCACAGGTGGCGCCGCTGTTCTGGTCGTTCCGCATCATGGTCGGCCTGGGGATCTACTTCATCGTCCTGACCGCGGTGTTCTTCTGGCTGTCGGCGCGCCGTCGCCTGGATGCGCATCCGCTGTTGCTGAAGATCGCCGTGTGGTCGATCCCGCTGCCGTGGATCGCCGCCGAAGCCGGCTGGATCGTGGCCGAACTGGGCCGCCAGCCGTGGGCGGTCGAGGGCGTGCTGCCGACGGCGGTGGCGGTATCGAACCTGGGCATCCAGACCGTGTTGTCCACCCTGGTCGGCTTCGTGGTGCTGTACACGATCCTGATCGTGGTCGAGATGAAGCTGATGCTGAAAGCCATTCGCAAGGGGCCCGAGGATGAACGCGAACACGCCCCCGGCGCCCACAGCCCGCTGGTCGGCGCCACGCCGGCGATGCGCAACGCCCCAATGATCACTGCGGAGTAAACACACCATGATTCTTCATATGCTTCTCGACTACGACACCCTGCGCGTCATCTGGTGGCTGCTGCTGGGCGTCCTGCTGGTCGCCTTTGCCGTGACCGACGGCTTCGACCTCGGCACCGGCGCCTTGCTGCCCTTCGTGGCCAGGACCGACCTGGAGCGCCGGGTCGTGATCAACACCGTCGGCCCGGTATGGGAAGGCAACCAGGTCTGGCTGGTGCTGGGCGGCGGCGCCATCTTCGCCGCCTGGCCGCAGCTGTACGCGGTCTCGTTCTCGGGCTTCTACCTCGCCATGGCGGCGGTGCTGCTGGCATTGATCCTGCGTCCGGTCGGCTTCAAGTACCGCAGCAAGCGCGACAGCGCCACCTGGCGTGCGCGCTGGGACTGGGCCTTGTTCGTGGGCGGCTTCGTGCCGGCGCTGGTCTTCGGCGTCGCCATGGGCAATGTGCTGCAGGGCGTGCCGTTCCGCATCCAGCCGGATATGCAGATCTTCTACGAGGGCGGCTTCTTCGGCCTGCTCAACCCGTTCGCGCTGCTGTGCGGCCTGGTGTCGGTGGCGATGCTGGTGATGCACGGCGCCGCCTGGCTGGTGCTCAAGACCGACGGCCCGGTGGCCGGGCGCGCGCGCAATTGGGGCATCGGCGCGGCCAGCGCCACCATGGTGCTGTACGGCCTGGCCGGCGCGCTGTTGTGGGGTGTCGTCGACGGCTACCGCATCACGAGCGCGCTGATGACCACGGGGCCGTCGAATCCGCTGTTCAAGACCGTGGAGGCGGGCGTGGCCGGCACCTGGTTCGCCAACTACGCCGCCCATCCGTGGACGCTGCTGGCCCCGGGCGCCGGCATCGCCGGCGCGCTGCTGACCCTGCTCGCCCTGGTGCGCCGCCGGGAAGGCGCGGCGATGCTGACCTCGAGCCTGTCGATCGCCGGCATCGTGCTCTCGGTGGGGGCGTCGATGTTCCCGTTCATCCTGCCATCGTCGATCCAGCCGCAGGCCAGCCTGACGGTATGGGATGCGTCGTCGAGCCACCTGACGCTGTTCATCATGCTGGTCGCCACCGTCATCTTCCTGCCGCTGGTGATTGCCTACACCAGCTGGGTCTACAAGGTCCTGTGGGGCAAGGTGGACCCGCTCGACATCCGCGATGGCAAGGGCCACGCCTACTAATTCAAGAAAGAAAGGAAAAGATCATGTGGTATTTCGCCTGGCTTCTGGGACTGCCGCTGGCCGCCGCTTTCGGCGTGCTCAATGCGATGTGGTATGAGCTGATGGACGATGCGGCCCAACAGCGGCAGCCGTCGGCAGCGCTGCCGCCCGCGCATGCGCAAGCGGTGCGCCAGCACGACTGACCGAGAGGGCAGGGCGCGCGAGTTTCGCCTTGTCATCATGATGTCAAAGTCATTCGACAGTATTCGAACCGTGGCCTGGCGCGCAAGCGCCGGGTCTTCGATCCGACCAACCGACTGTCAGCATGCAAACCAATCTCGCCATCGCCGCGCTTTCCGCGCTCGCCCAGGAATCGCGCTTCGCCGCGTTCCGCCTCCTGGTACAGGCCGGCCCCCAGGGCCAGTCCGCCAGCAATATCGCCGCCGCGCTCGACATGCCGCCGTCGTCGCTGTCTTTCCACCTGAAGGAACTGACCCATGCCGGCCTGGTGTCGCCGCGCCAGCAGGGCCGCTACGTCATCTATGCCGCCCGTGTGGAGACCCTGCAAAGGCTGATGGAGTTCCTGGCATCGACTTGCGGCAGCGCTGGCGCGCAGTCGATGCAGGAGCGCCTGGCCACGGTATGATCGCTTGCGCCGGATAGGCCGGCGCAAACGATCACCAGGAGGAGCCATGGCGCCGCAACGGGTGCAACTCAGTCGCAAGAAAGGCTGGCGCATGCCGGCCAACACGGTGTCGGTGGCGCGCCCCGGGCGCTGGGGCAATCCTTTTTCGGTCATGCCCGCTCTGGCGCCGGGCACGCCGGCGGGCCGCTATATCGCGATGCCGACGGTAGCCGACGCGGTGGAAGCCTATCGCCGCTGGCTGCACGACGATCCGGCCGGGCGCCAGCTCGCGCACGAGGCGCAGGCGGCGCTGCGCGGGCGCGACCTGGCCTGCTGGTGCCGGCTCGACAGTCCCTGCCATGCGCAGGTGCTGATCGAGCTGGTCAATCGTTAGGTCGCCGGCCGGTGTCCGTGCAGCACCTTATTTGGCGGCGGTGACGTTGCCGATGCCGCTGACCGACTTGCTGACCGACTGCGGCTTGCCGTAATAGGTCAGGTTGCCCAGTCCCTGGACGCTGGCGTTGAGCCGGTTGCGGGCATGGACCGACACGTCGCCGATGCCGCGGAAGGTGACGTCGGCGTCCTGCGCCACCAGGTCCTTGGCGTCGACTTCGCCCACGCCCTCGGCGTTCAGCCGCAGGTGGCCCACGCGGCCGTTCATCTGCAGGCTGCCGGCGCCGCGGTAATTCACGTCGAACTGGTCGCCCCGAAGATTGTTCAGGATCATCAGTCCGGCGCCTTCACCGCGGAAGCTGACCAGCTCGGGCAGCGTGACGACCACCCGTTCCTCATCCTTGATCGTAATATTGTTGCGGCTCTTGTCCGCGAACGACAGGCGCAGTTCGCCACCCACCACTTCGGTGGTGACGCGGTCGATGAATTTCTGGCTGCCCTCGACGCGCACCGATTGGACCTTGCCGACCTCGACCACCAGGCTTACCGGGCCGCGCGCATCGATGGTCTTGAACGGCGCCACGCTGCGCACCTGGTCGGCGGCCTGGGCCGACAGCGAAGCGAGGGAAAGGGCAAGAGCGATGGCTGCACGTTTCATGGTGGTCTCCGGTAAGTTGATGAAGCCATTCTAGGCAGCGCGCCGCCGCCCGGCCCGCCGAATGCGATGGACTGCACAAAACCGTGCCTGAACTGCGCTCAGGCCGGAATCAGTGTTTGGCCGCTAAAAACTCGCCCTTGCCCACCGGGACCAGGCTGGTGCTCCAGCAGGGCGCCACCCGCAAGGCCTGCATGAACGGCGCCAGTTCCTGGGCGTGCGAGGTGGCGTTGTCGACCACGACCAGGCCGCCCGGGCGCAGGATGCGTTCGATCTGCGGCAGCCAGCCGAGGTAGGCGCCCCGTTCCGAATCCAGGAACAGCAGGTCGAACGATTCGTCGGCGCTCGCGGCCAGGAAGTCGCCGGCCTCCCCCTCGACCTGCACGATGCGCTCCTGCAATTGGGCGCGCGCGAAATTGCTGCGCGCCATGGCGACTTTTTCCGGCGACAGCTCGACGGTCGTGACCGTGCCGTTGATCGCCTGCGCGGCGTCGGCCAGCCACAGCGTCGAGTAGCCGTTCGACGTGCCGATCTCGAGCACGCGACGGGCGCCCATGGCGCGCACCAGCACGGCCAGGAACTCGCCGGTGTCGTGGGTGATGTTGAGCAAGCGGCTGGCGCGGTTCGCCGGCGCCGTGTCATGACTGATGCCGAAGGTTTCGAGCTCTTTCAACAAGGCTTTGAGTGAAGTAGGCAACACTGTTCTCCTTTTGACACGAGAAATCGTTCCACACGATTGTATCGCTGCTAAGATTGTCCATGAGATAAAGATATAATCTTTTCATTACTTTGCTAGCGAACATCATGCACATCTCTACCGTGACACTCCCTGAAATGAAGCTCGCCGGACTGCCCGTCGCAGGACCGGCCTCGGTGCTGGAAACGGAGTTGCCCGATATCTGGAAGTCGTTCCTGGCCCGCGAAGAAGAGCTGGGCTCGACCAACGGCCTGCACTACGGCGTGCGCATGCCGCAATACGGTGGCGTCAAGCTCGAATGCATCGCCGTCGAGGTCGAGGATCTGAACAATCTGCCTGATGGCATGATCGGGCTGCGGATTCCCCCGCGCCGTTACGCCGTGATGACCCACCGCGGTCCGATGGTGCACGCAAAAGCGAGCACCGTGACGGGCATCGCGACGATGGAACAACTGGGGATGGAAGAAGACGAGGACGGCATTCGCCTCGAGCGCTACGACCGCCGCTATACGCCGACGGTGGATAACGATGAGCGCCCGGATAATGCCTACGATATCCTGATCCCGCTATACGGCTGAACCGTCAAGCGCTGGACTGCGCGGGGATGATCAAGGCACGGCCGCAGAGCGGGCCGTGCCTTGATCCAAAGAATTGGTGCCGGTATATTTCCCGACCGCCGGCGCCGGTAGGGCGGTTTGCACCGCCGAGTGCCCTTCCCTAGGAGCACATGCATTCTGCGCCAGACATATGACAAGCATTTGACGAAGCAGACTTTATTTGTTTCCAATTGTTTCCGTTCGTAAATCAGGTGGATAATGCGTCCTTTGCGGCCGAGAAGGCCGGTAGCGAAGGAGAAGCACGTGAACGAGCACGACCAGGGCCTTGAAGCGTCCACCCCACCCGAGAATCCCGCGCGCAGGCGCATCTTCCAGGCCGCCGCAGCAGTGGGCGCCGCCGCCACCTTGCCGGGTGCTGCCGCCGCCGTGCCGGCGGCCAAGCCGGTCGCCAAGGGCTCGCTCGACGCCAAGCTGCGCGCCAACGTCAAGAACGTGGTCGTGATCTACCTGGAAAACCGCAGCTTCAACAACCTGTTTGCCGACTTCCCCGGCCTGGCCGCGCCATTGGCCAGCGCGCCGGCGGCAAGCGTCCAGCAGCGCGACCGCGACGGCTCGATCCTGGCGACCCTGCCCAAGACCTGGGGCGGCGTGGTGCCGGGCCGCCAGAATATCGGCGGCAAGGACTACATCACCACCGAAGACCAGTCGGCCAACCTGCCCAACGCGCCCTATGCACTGCGTGACGCCGACGGCAAGCCGCTGCCGGAAGGCATCGTCACGCGTGACCTGGTGCACCAGTTCTATCACAACCAGATGCAGATCAACGGTGGCCGCAACGACGGCTTTGCCGCCTGGTCCGATGCCGGCGGCATGGTGATGGGCTATTACGGCGAGACCTCCAGGACGCTCGGCCTGTACCAGATCGCGCGCGAATTCACGCTGTGCGACAACTTCTTCATGGCGGCCTTCGGCGGCTCCTACCTGAACCACCAGTTCCTGATCAGCGGCCGGGTGCCGGAATACTTCAACGCCGCCGAGACGCCGGCCAAAAGCAAGATCGCGGTGCTCGACGACGGTCCGCAGGGCGTGCGCCTGACGCTGGCCCCCGATTCGCCCAAGTCGGCGCTCGAGGGCAAGCCTAAGTTCGTGCGCAATGGCGCGATGACGCCTGACGGCTACGCGGTCAATACGATGGCGCCGCCCTACCAGCCGAGCTGGGTGCGCCCCGCTGTCGACGGCGACCCGCTGCACGCCGACCCGGCCGATCCGTCGACCCTGCCGCCGCAGACCTACGACACCATCGGCGACCTGCTGTCGCGCCGCGGCGTGAGCTGGGCCTGGTACGGCGGCGGCATGCAGGCGGCGCTGGATGGCCGCGGCGCCGGCGAGAAGCCGAACTTCCAGTACCACCACCAGCCGTTCAATTACTTCAAGCAGTTCGCGCCTGGCACCAGGGAGCGTGCCGAGCACGTGCGCGACGGCGGCCTGGGCGATAGTCCGATCGGTAACAAGTTCATCGCCGACATCGTCGCGGGGCAACTGCCGGCCGTGGCGTTCTACAAGCCGCAGGGCAACCTGAACCTGCACGCCGGCTACTCGGACATCGAGTCGGGCGACGCCCACGTCGCCAACGTCATCGAGCACCTGAAAAAGTCGCCGCAGTGGAAGGACATGGTGGTGGTGATCACCTTCGACGAGAATGGCGGCTGGTGGGACCATGTGGCGCCGCCGCAGGGCGACCGCTGGGGCCCGGGCTCGCGCATCCCGGCGATCGTGGTGTCGCCGCACGCCAAGCGCGGCGCGGTCGACCATAATTTCTACGACACCACGTCGATCCTGCGCTTCATTACGCGCCTGCATGGCCTGCCGCTGCTGGCCGGCCTGGCGAGCCGCAACGCCGCCTTCGAGGCGCGCGGTGCGCGCCCGCCAGGCGACCTGACCGCGACGCTGCGGTTCCGCTGATAACGGCGGCGTCCTTGTCAAAAGCCAGCCTTTCGAGCTGGCTTTTTTTCTTGTGAACTTGCCAAGCGGTATCGCGCGCTGGTCTTGCACACCCGACGATACACTCGGCGCATTCGATATTGTGTCGTTGGCAATCCAGGGTCTTTTTACATGGATGAGCTGCGCGCAATCCGACGACGTTCAAGATCGAGCAGACAGGTATGCCGGCGCCAGGCCGGCGTCCAGCCCAACTATTTCAGACAGGAGATCAACCATGAACAACACTCACAACCTCAAGCGCCTGCTGGCCGTATCGGCGTTTGCCGCCATGTTCGCGTCGTTCGGCGTGCAGGCGCAGACGGGCGAATCGAGCCAGGCCGGCCAGCAGATGGGCAGCAGCAGCACTGCCGCCACCGCCAGCGGCAATGCCAAGCTGACCGCAGCCGACCGCAAGGCGATCATGGACATGGGCATGTCGAACATGGCCGAAGTCGCCATGGGCAAACTGGCGCAGAGCAAGAGCCAGAATGCCGAAGTAAAACAGTTCGCGACCAAGATGGTCGACGACCACGGCAAGGCGCTGGGCGAAGTGCAGACCCTGGCCCAATCGAAAGGCGTGACGCTGCCGACCGAGCTGGACGCCAAGCACAAGGCGATGTCCGCCAAGCTCGAGAAGATGTCGGGTGACGCCTTCGACAAGGCCTATATGCAACAAGGCGGCGTGGGCGCCCACAAGGAAACCCTGGCCAAGCTGCAAACGGCGTCGAAGGGCGCCAAGGATGCCGACGTGAAGGCCCAGGTCGAAAAGATGATCCCGGTCGTGCAGGAACACCTGAAGCACGCCGAGCAACTGGCCAAGGGCGGCAAGTCGTCCAGCAGCGGCAGCTCGGGCACCGCCGGCCACACCGGCGCCAGCCACTGATCGGTTCATAGTCCTCAGGCGGGCCGCATCGTCGCCGTGCGCGGCGGCGGCTCGCCTTTCCACTTGCCGTCGATCCGCTCGACGGCGATCTCGAGGCCGACGATGGCCTGCAGCAGCAGATCGGTGTACTCGCGCGGGGCATCGTCGACCGACCACGGGTGTGACTGCGACGCCTCCTGGCGCGCCGTCTGGCGTTCGACCAGCGCGCGCAGCCAGGCCGTGTCGTCGATCGCGCGCAGCCTGCCGTGCACGTGCACCACGTCGTAGGTCCAGGTCGGCACCACGCGGCCGCCGTTCTCGCTCTTCCTGACGCGGTCGGGCGTGGCGTAGCCGGACGGCCCCCTGAACACCACCATCACCTGCTGGCCGGCGCGCCGCCATACCGGATTGGCGCGCGCGACGTGGGCGCGCAGCACCTTGTCGTGCGCGACCAGTTCGAACGGCAGGTGGTCGGCGTCGAGCGCGCCGTCGTCATGCGTGACGAGCATGCCCAGCGGATGGTCGGCAATCAAGGCGTGCAGGAGGTTCGTCTCCGGCTGGGCGAAACGGGCAGGGCAGTACATCGGACAGGTCTCCACGAATCATGTTAAAGGCGCCACGTGCTTGGCGGGTTTGACGCCTATTCTAGATGCCGCCGCCCCAGGCGTAAGCCGCCGCCGCAGCCCGGTCCGGCGCTAGCGCAACCACGGATACGCCGCCATCCAGCGCCCCAGCTCGTTGTCGTTGGCGCACTGCAGCTTGTGGAAGATATTGGCGCGGTGCGTCTCGACCGAGCGCGGGCTGCAGGGCGGCACCAGCAGCCGGGCGATTTCCTTGTTGGGCTGGCCCAGGCCGACCAGCTGGGCGACTTCGCGCTCGCGCGGCGTCAGTTCGCCCCATAGCCGGCTCGCATGGCCGCGCGCACGCGCCTCGGCAATGGCGTCGGGCAGCTTGTCCAGCAGTTGCTGGGTGTCCGGCTTGGCCACCCAGTCCCAGGCGCCGCTGCGTACGGCTTCGAGCGCCATCGGGATGTCGCCATGGCCCGACAGGAACACGGTCACGAGCGGGCTGTGCTCGGCGCGCAGGCGTTCGAACACGGCCAGGCCGCTCATGCCGCCCATGCGCAGGTCGAGGATGAGGCATCCGGGCTGGCTCGGGTCGACCGCGTCGAAGAAGGCTTCGCCCGAGTCGAAGGCCTGCACCGCCAGCCCTTGCGAGAACAGCAGCAGGAGCAGCGAGCGGCGCAGGGCTTCGTCGTCGTCGACGACATACAGCGTGAGTGATGTTTCTTTCATGGGACGATGGGCAGGATGAATGAAAAAGTGGCGCCGCCGTCGGCCTGGTTCGCCACCGTCATCGAGCCGCCGTGGGCTTCGATGATGGTGCGGCAGATGTTGAGTCCCAGGCCGAGGCCATCGGCCTTGGTGGTGAAGAATGGCGCGAAGATCTGGTCGAGCTGGTCGGCCGGGACGCCCGGCCCCTGGTCGCTGACGGCGACGCAGACGCCCTGCGCGAGCCGGCGGCTGGACAGCACGATGCGGCGGCGGTGGCGCGGCTGGTCCTGCATCGCTTGCGATGCGTTGTGGATCAGGTTGGCCAGGACCTGCTCGAGCAGGATGCGGTCGCCGCGCAGCTTCACGGCCGGGTCTTCCAGCGCCAGTCGCAGCGTCACGCCTTCGCGCTCCAGTTCGGGCTTGAGCAGCGCGCCCGCGTGGTCGATCACGGCGCCCAGGACCAGCGTCGCATAATCGGCGCGTTGCGGGTTGATCATGGCGCGCACCCGCTTGACGATCTCGCTGGCGCGCCGCGACTGCTCGACGATGTCGTCGAGGGCGCCGGCCAGCATGGCCGGATCGCCGCGGGCGGCGAGGGCGCGCGCGGCCATCGCGAAATTCGACAGCGCCATCAGCGGCTGGTTGAGTTCATGGGCCAGCGTCGACGCCATCTCGCCCGCGCTGGCCAGGCGCGCGCTGCGCTGCAGGCGCAGTTCCTGGTCGCGCTGGCGCGCCTCGGCCTGCTTCTGCGCGGTGATGTCGACGATGGAGCTCATCCAGCCCCGATGCAGGCCGTCGGCATCGATCAGGGGCGCGGTGTACACCATGGTGATCACGTCGTGCCCGTCCTTGTGGCGGATGCGCGATTCGAAGCCGTGCAGCGCGGCGCGTCCCTGCAGCGCGTCCTCGCTCTCCTGCGCGTGCTTTTCCAGGTCGTCCGGATGCCAGTACGGGTAGGGCGGCCGGCAGCCCAGCAATTCGTCGGCGCGGTAGCCGACCATGGCGCACAGGGCCGGGTTGACGTAGATGATCCGCCCTTCCGGGTCGCGCGCGCGCATGCCCACCAGCAGGGAATCCTCCATCGCCTTGCGGAAGGCGTGCGCCTGGTGCAGGTCGTGGGTACGCTCCTCGACCCGGTGCTCGAGTTCGAGCCGCGCCGACTGCTGTTCGGCGTAGCGCCGTTCGCGCAGGCGCCAGTACAGCGCGCCGAGCAGCATCAGGGCCACCGCCAGCGTGCTCAGGGCCAGCGCCAGGCGGCGCGCCTCGAGCACCTCGCGCATGCCCTCGGTGACCGTCAGGGTCCAGCCCAGGCCGGGCAGCGGCGTGTCCAGGGCCAGATAGTCGCGCGTGCGCTCGTCCGGGCTGGCGGTGAGGAAGAAGCCCGGCACGTCGTCGCGCACCCGGATCTTCCAGGGCAGCACGTCGAAGTTGCGCCGCGCGCCATATTGGCCATGGTCGGCGATCCAGGCCGCGTCGCGCGCGGACACCGGCCGCACGGCCTGGAACACCCAGGCCGGCACCCCGCTGAGGAACACCACGCCGCGGCTGTCCCTGAGGACCACCGGGTTGGCGCCGTGGCGCCAGGTCGCTTCCAGTGGGTCGAGGCTGATCTTGACGACCATCACGCCGATCACCTCGCGGCCCGCCTGCTCCGCGCGCACCGGCTCGGCGATGAACAGGCCGGGCTGGCCGGTGGTCAGGCCCAGGCCGTAGAACAGCCCGCGCCGTCCGGCCACCGCATCCTGGAAGTAGGGGCGCTGGCGGTAGGATTCGCCGACAAAGCTCGACGGCAGGTTCCAGTTGCTGGCCGCGATGGTCAGGCCTTCACGGTCGATCAGGAACAGCGCCGTGGCGCCGGTGGTCGTCTGCAGGTCGGCCAGATAGCCGTTCACGCGCGCCTGCAGGGCCGCGTCGCGCGGCGCCTCCAGCAGATGGCGCACATCGGGGTGGCGCGCCGTCGCATGCGGCAGGAAGTCGTGCTTTTCCACCAGGCCGCGCAGGCCCAGCACGTGCGCGGCGCTGGCCTGGTGCAGCGCTTCCATCTTCGCTTCCAGCTCGCGCTGCTCGGCCCAGTAGCCGGACGCGTGGATCAGCGCCAGCGCCAGCGCCGCCGCGGGCACGATGCGCCATCGATACCGTTTGAACAAGGAGGACATCGGATGGTCCTGGCCAAAAATAGCCAACAATAGCAGTTGCGCGGGCATCCGGTGGCGCCATGCGTAATTTTACGGAGCGGCGCGCGCCAGGATTGCGGATGTGCCGCTGTCGAGCGGTGCCGACAATGGGGCTCTGCCAGAGGAGACACCCAATGCATACAACGATCGGCAATCAGGCCGCCGGCGCCCAGCCGCAGGCCACCGAACCCATTTCTGGCGCGCGCCTGCGCGCCATTTTCGTCGGCTCGGCCGGCAACCTGGTCGAGTGGTTCGATTTCTACTGCTACGCCGCCTTCGCCCTGTACTTCGCCAATTCCTTCTTCCCGGCCCAGGACCCCACCGCACAGATGATGTCGACCGCGGGCATCTTCGCGCTCGGCTTCTTCGTGCGGCCGATCGGCGGCATCCTGTTCGGCTACCTGGGCGACCGCCACGGCCGCAAGGTGGCGCTCATGGCCTCGGTGCTGCTGATGTGCGCCGGCTCCCTGCTGATCGCCTGCGCCCCGACCTATGCCACCGCCGGCATCCTGTCGCCCTGCGTGCTCCTGCTGGCGCGCCTGCTGCAAGGCCTGAGCCTGGGCGGCGAATACGGCGCCAGCGCCACCTACCTGTCCGAGATGGCCGATTCCAGGCGGCGCGGCTTCTATGCCAGCTTCCAGTACGTGACGCTGATCGGCGGCCAGTTGCTGGCGCTGGTGCTGCTGCTCGTGCTGCAGCACTTTTTGCTCACCGACGAACAGCTGCGCGCCTGGGGCTGGCGCATTCCCTTCGTGTGCGGCGCGCTGCTGGCCCTGGTCGCCCTGATGATGCGCCACGATATGCCCGAGACCCAGTCGTTCGAAAGCGCGCGCAAGAAGTCCAAGGCGATGGGTGGCCTCAAGCAGCTGGCCCAGCATCCGAAGGAAGTCCTGCTGGTGGTCGGCCTCACCATGGGCGGCACGCTGGCCTTCTACGTCTACACCGTCTACATGCAGAAGTTCCTGCGCCTGTCGGTGGGCCTGACCGACGCGCAGACCACGGCCGTCTCGGCCGCGTCGCTGTTGTTCGCCATGTGCCTGCAGCCGCTGTATGGTGCGCTGTCGGACAAGATCGGCCGCCGTCCACTGCTGGTGGGCTTCGCGCTGCTCGGCACGCTCTTCACGGTGCCGCTGTTGACCGCCATCCGCAACGCCAGCGGCCCATGGGAAGCGTTCGCCCTGATCGCCTGCGCCTGGGTCATCGTCTCGGGCTACACCTCGATCAATGCGCTGGTCAAGGCCGAGATGTTCCCGGCCAGTATCCGCGCCACCGGCGTCGGCGTGCCGTACGCATTCGCCGTGTCGATCTTCGGCGGCACCGCCGAGTACATCGGGCTGTGGTTCAAGTCGGTCGACCTGGAATCCGGGTTCTACTGGTACGTCACCGCCGTCATCGCCTGCACGCTGGTCGTGTGCTGGTTCATGCGCGACACGGCGGCGCACTCGAAGATCGATGCGGAGATGCGCGGACACTGAGCGCGGGTTATGATGCGGTCTCCTCCAGGAAACCGACATCATGACTGATCCCGAACGACTCTCGCCCGCTGCCATGGCCGCCCTGCAGGCGCGCTTCGACGGCCATTCGCGCAAGGCGCAGGCCCATTACGCCGTCATGCACGAGGCGCGCAAGATCCTTGGCAGCGATGAGGCGGCCGACCGCTGGATGACGTCACCGCATGCCGGATTGGGCGGCAGCACGCCCGCGCAGCTGGTCGGCGAAGGCCGCACCGACGAGGTGCTGGCCTGCATCCGCACTGCGGCTCCTGCCAGATAATGGCGTCCGCGAACAGCGCCGCGGCCTGATTTATACTGTGGCGATGACGACCCGCTGCTCCTGGGCCAATATGGCCAACCCGCGCTACATCGCCTACCACGACAACGAGTGGGGCGTGCCCTGCCACGATGAAAACACGCTGTTCGAGATGCTCAACCTCGAAGGCGCGCAGGCCGGCCTGTCGTGGGAAACGATCCTGAACAAGCGCGATCACTACCGCGCCGCCTTCGACGACTGGGACGCCGTCAAAATCGCCGCCTACGGCGACGACAAGAAGGCCGAGCTGCTGGCCAATCCGGGCATCGTGCGCAACCGCCTGAAAGTGGCGGCGGCGATCACCAACGCCCGCGCCTACCTGGCGCTGCGCGAACAGGGGCTCACCCTCGACCAGTACCTGTGGGCGTTCGTCGACGGCAAGCCGATCGTCAATGACTGGCCCGACCGCGCGCGCCCGGCGCGCACCGATCTGTCCGACCGTATCTCGAAAGACCTGGGCAAGCGCGGTTTCAAGTTCGTCGGCTCGACCATCGTGTATGCCTATATGCAGGGCATCGGCATGGTCGACGATCACGACCGCGACTGCATCTGCCGCAAGAGGCGCTGAGATGCGGGCGCAGGACCACTGGCGCGCGCGTGCGCGCTACACCGTCTTCGACACCGCCCCTGGCGGCGGCGAACGCGCAGCCGCCCTGATCGCCGCCTGGCGCGCCGACCCGCAGCGGCCCGGGCGCCTGCACCTGCTGGCGCTCGACCACAGTTTGCCGCCGGGTGTCCACCGCATCCCGCAAGCGGACGCCAACGTGACGCTCGACCTGCTGGCGGCGCCGCTCGAGACCGCACTGGCCGAACTGAACGCGCACCTCGATTTCATCTACCTCGAGGGCGCCACGGGCCTCGCCTTCGCACGGCCGCTGGCGCGGCTGACCGCGCTGGGCGCGCGCCTGGCCGCCACCGGCCTCGATGCGCAGCAGCGCGTGGCCCTCGCCGCCCAGGGTTTCGCCTTCGACGGCGCCAGCGACGTCGCCGTGTTCGATACCCGCAAGCCGCGCCTGCCGGCCACGCCGGCGCCCGAGCGGCGCGCGCTGGTGCTGGGCGCCGGCCTGGCCGGCTGCGCGGCGGCTGCGCGCCTGTGCGCGCGCGGCTGGCAGGTAACGCTGGTGGAGCGCCACCCGCAGGCCGCGATGGAAGCCTCGGGCAACCTGGCCGGCATCTTCATGCCGCTGCTGTCGCGCGACGACAATATCCCGACCCGCCTGACCCGCACCGCCTACCTGTACGCGCTGCGGCTGTGGGAGCAGCTGGGCGGCGTCGGCCGCGCCTTCGACGGCGCCCAGTGCGGCGTGCTGCAACTGGCGCGCGACGCCGGCCATGCGGCGGCGTCGCGCGCCATCGCCCACGACGGCAGGACGCCGCCGGCGTTCGCGCGCTGGCTCGAGCCGGGCGAGGCGCAGGCGCTGCTCGGGCTGCCGGCGCCGGACGGCGGCTGGCTGTTCCCGCAGGGCGGCTGGGCGCGTCCCGGCAGCGTATGCGAGGCGCTGCTGGCGTCTTGCGGAACGCGGCTGGTGCGCCGTTTCGGTGCCGGCGACATTGCGCTCGAGCGCGCGGACGGCGAATGGCTGGCGCGCGCCGCCGACGGCCGCAGCGTGGCGCAGGCGCCGACCGTGGTGCTGGCCAGCGGCGCCGGCGCGCGCCACCTGGCGCAGAGCGCCCAGCTGCCGCTGCAGGCGCTGCGCGGCCAGGTCACGCACCTGGCGCCGCGCTACGCGCCGCAACTGCCGCTGGTGCTGTGCCGCGAAGCCTACCTGACGCCATCGGCGGGCGGCGTGGCCTGCGCCGGCGCCACCTATGACCTCGACGCCGATCCGCAGCTGCGCGCGAGCAGCCAGGACGAGAACCTGGCGCGCCTGCGCGCCCTGGTGTCCGATCCGCATGCGGCCGAGGGCGCCCCGCTGGCGGGCCGCGTGGGCTTTCGCTGCGTGGCCCCGGACCGCCTGCCTCTGGTAGGCCGCCTGCCCGATGTCGCGGCAGCCGGCGCCACCGAGCGCCTGCGCGACGTACCGCGCCATCCCGGCCTGTACGGGTTGCTGGGCTATGCCTCGCGCGGCCTGACCTGGGCGCCGCTGGCGGCCGAGCTGCTGGCGGCCCAGCTTGAAGGCGAGCCGCTGCCGCTCGAGATGTCGCTGGTCGATGCGCTCGATCCGGCCCGCTTCGTGCTGCGCGCACGGCGCGGCAGCCGTCAAGCGGCGGCGCCGCTGCCGGATATGGGGCCGTGAGCCGCCCGCGACACGACTTTGCCGCAAACGCGCGCATGGGACCCGCAGCATCGGCCAAACTGGCGAATCGCTGAGGTTATAATTTATTGGTAGCAACTTTGCGGCCGAAGGAGGCCTGACCGGATGGAAGACTCTCCACAATCGCCCGAGCTGTTCCTGTTCCTGGCGTCGACCGCGCACGATATGAAGAATTCGATCAGCGTCCTGTCCGGCACGCTCGAACGCCTGCTCGACGGCGCCTCGCCCGAGACCGAGAAGGCCTACGCGCAGATGGCGCAAATGCTGTACCAGACGCGCCGCCTGAACGACAACCTGATGCAGCTGCTGGCGCTCTACAAGCAGGTCGGCAAGCCGGGCTATCCGTTCGACCTGCAGCCGCTCGAGGTCGGGCAGGTGGTCGAGCAGGTGGCGGCGCTGGCGCGCGTGCTGCTGGAGTCGCGCGGCATCACGCTCGAACTCGACTACGATCCCGAGCAGATCGTCCACGCCGACGAAGACCTGATCGTGGGCGTGGTCTCGCACGCGGTCAACAACGCCCTGCACTACACACGCGACCGCATCCGGCTGTCGGTTCGTGGTGTGGACGGCGACCTCGAGATCCGGGTGGAAGACAACGGCGACGGCTTTCCGCCCGCGCTGCTGGCGGCCGGCACGCCGGCGAGCGACGCCAGCGGCGTCAACTTCCTGACCAATAGCGCGGGACTCGGCCTGTACTTCTCGAGCGAGGTGGCGCGCATGCACCGGCATCGCGGGCGCAGCGGCGCCGTGCGGCTCGCGAATGGCGGCGCGCTCGGTGGCGGCTGCTTCATCCTGACCCTGCCATGAACCAGCCCGCCGCTTCCGACGCCATGCCAGACGCCGCGGCGCCGGCCCCCGGGACCGCCGCCGAGGCGCTCGCGCCGCCCAAGGTCCTGGAGCAGATCGACTGGGCCAGCAAGCATTACCTGATCGTCGACGACTTCGTCGGCATCCGCCAATTGCTGCGCGAAAGCCTGCGCAGCCTGGGCGCCCGGAATATCGACCAGGCCTCCAGCGGCGGCGAAGCCATGGGCCTGCTGGGTAAGCTGCGCTACGACGTGGTGCTGTGCGACTACAACCTGGGCGAGGGCAAGAACGGCCAGCAGGTGCTCGAGGAAGCGCGCGTGCGCCAGCTGCTGCTGCCGTCCTCGGTGTTCGTGATGGTGTCGGCCGAGAAGAGCGTGGAATCGGTGATGGGCGCGGCCGAGCACCAGCCGGACGCCTACCTGGTGAAGCCGATCACCGAAGGCGTGCTGCTCACGCGCCTGAACCGCGTGTGGCGGCGCAAGCAGATCTTCCGCCTGATCGACCAGGCTTTCGTCGAGAAGGACTACCTGCGCGCGGCGCGCCTGTGCGACGAGCAGATCGCCGCCAACCGGGTGCATGTGATCGAGCTGCTGCGCATGAAGGCGCGCATGCTCGAGCGGAGCGGCCAGCCGGCGCGCGCGCGCGAGGTGTACGAGCAGGTGCTGGCCCAGCGCGAATACCACTGGGCGCGCGCGGGCCTGGGCAAGATCCGCCTGGCCGACGGCGAGTTCGAACAGGCGCGCCAGATGTTCCAGACCGTGATCGCCGAGAACCGCCACTATATCGACGCCTACGATCAATTGGCCAAGGCCTACCAGGGCATGGGCCAGCACGAGGAAGCGGCGGCGGTGCTGGAGCGCGCCGCGAGGTTGTCGCCGAACTCGGTGCCGCGCCAGCGCCACCTGGGCCAGGCCGCGCTGCGCCTGGGGAATGTGCCGCTGGCCGAGAAGGCCTTCCGCAAATGCCTGGTGATCGGGGAATACTCGATCCGCAAGGCGCCGGACGACTACCTCGGCCTGGCGCGGGTGTGCGGCTTGAAGAACAATACCAAGGACGCGCTGCAGCTCCTGCTGCTGGCCCAGCGCGAATTCGGCAGCGAGCACGAACACATGGTCTTGCGCGCCAAGATCACCGAAGGCCTGATCTATCACGAGAGCGGCGACTACCAGAACGCGCGCCGCTGCGGCGACGAATTGGTGGGGCTGCTGGACGCCGATCCCAGGCGGCCCGGCACCGATATCTGCATCGAGATGGCGACGCTGCTGTTCGCGGTCGGCGTCAAGGGCACGCCCGGCGAGGTGCTGGCCCATGTGATCCGCAACAACCACGACAACACGCTGCTGCAGGACGAAGTCCAGAAGATCTTCGACCACGCGCGCCTGTCCGACGAGGGTGCGGCGATCATCCGCGCCGCGCGCAAGGAAGCGGTGGACCTGATGAACCAGGGCGTGGTGCTGTGGAAGACCGGCAAGCTGCCGGACGCGGTCAAATGGATGCGCAGTTCGCGCGAGCGCCTGCCGGACAATGTGCGGGTGCTGTTCAACGCGGTGCAGATCCTGATCTCGTTCATGCAGCAGAACGGCTACGCCGCCGAGCTCGAAGCCGAGGCGCGCGACGTGCTCGAACATGTCGACAAGCTGCAGCCCGGCCAGCAGCGCTTCGCCCAGCTGATGGAGCAGTTGCGCAACCTGCAGCCCAAGCCGGATGCGGCCTCGGAGGAAGCGCCCGAAGCCGCCGCTGCGGCAGGGGAGGGGGCCCCGGCCGGGGCGGCGCCGGCGCCGCCCGCACAGGCGGCGGCGAAACCGAAGCCTGCGGCGAAAGCTGCGCCGAAGTCGGCGCGCCGGCGCTTTTCCTGATTGGGGCGCCGGCGCCGATGCGCGGGCCCTTCATGCGGTGCTTGCCGGCTGGCGCTACCTCGGGCGTACGCCGAGCATGGCGCGCCATGCCGATGGCGTGACGCCGACGCCGCCCTTGAAGCGCCGGGTCAGGTGGGCCTGGTCGGCGAAACCGCATTCGAGCGCGACCAGCGCGAGCGGCATGCCGCGCCGGATCCGCGCCTGCGCCTCGCTGATGCGCACGGCATTCAGGTAGACGTGCGGCGGCATGTGGTACGCGCTGCCGAACGCGCGCGTCAGGTGGGCGCGCGACAGGCCGGCCACGGCGGCCAGGGTCGATACGCTCAGGTCGTCCGCGTAATGGCTGCGGATGTAGTCCTTGATGCGCGCCAGCGCGGCGGCGCTCGCGTCGGCCGCTGGGGTGATCGGGGAATGCGGCCGCTCGCCGTGACGCTGCAGCAGCGTGCCGAGGAAGGCATGCACCAGGGATTCCACGCGCAGCGTTTCGTGCCGCTCTTGCGCCAGGCCGGCGGACAGCGCGCTGAATTGCCGCGCCAGCCGCCGGTCGCTGACGTGGGGCCGGGCGAAATAGTGGTGGCGGGCGCCTGCGTCGGCGCCTGGCATGCTGGCGGCAACGACATCGTCGGGCACATACCAGAGCGTGTAGCGAAAGCCGTCGGCCGTGCCCGGCCTGCCGTCATGGTCGTCGTCCGGATTGAACAGCACGAAGTCGCCGGGCTGGCTGTCGTATTGCCTGCCCTTGCAGCGAAACTGCTGGATGCCATGGGTGGTGGTGGCGATCGTGAAGCAATCGTGGCTGTGCCGCTCGAAGGCATGGTCGGCAAAATTGGCACGCATCAGCGTGACGCCATTGGCGAGCGCGCCAAAGGTGGCCTGGTTCAGCGCAGTGGAGGAATCGACATTCACGCGACGATTGTACAAGACGGTGGCGGGCGATCGGGCAAGAATGGCGTTTTCAATCCTGGGAGACACCCATGCCTGCTCCGATCGACCTGGCCGCCAAACTCGCCACCTTCAGCGAGGCCTGGCAGCCGCGCACAGTCGCCCTGTTCAATGGCCACGATGTGATGGTGGCCAAGCTGCGCGGCGACTATCACTGGCACGTGCATGACGATACCGACGACTTTTTCCTGGTCCTTCAAGGCCAGCTCGACATCGACATCGAAGGCGAGGGGACCGTCAGCCTGGCGCCGGGCCAGCTGTATATCGTCCCGAAAGGTGTTCGTCACCGGCCGCGCGCGCGGGACGAAGCGCACATCCTGCTGATCGAGCCGACCGGCACGCCCAATAGCGGCGACCCGCTGACCGCGGCGCCGCGGCGCGTCATCTAGGAGTCGTGTGCGGCAGCGGGAACGCACCCGGTCACAGGTACTCGACCTCGGACGCGTTGGCCGGGTATTCCTCGGCCAGCTCGGTCAGGCACTTCTTCATGATGAAGGCGTCGCGTGGAAAGCGCTGTTCGAAACCTTGCCAGCCGAGTAGTTGCAGCGTCTCCGGCATCTCGACCAGCCCGATGATCACGTCCCAGAACGCATCCCAGTTCGGTCCGTACCAGTCCGGGAAACCCAGCGTCGTGGCCATCAGTGCGTGCAGTTCGCGCACACTGTCGACGGTGGACAGGTCGAACGTAACGATCGCTTCTCGGCTCATGGGGAACGTTCGGTGCAGTGAAAGTGAGGTCAGTGTAGATTGGATTCATCCGAGCCCACTGCGAGTGCGCCGCCGACCGGCACCGCCGCCCATTTCGCGGTGAGGTCGGCGATCACGGCGCGTACCGCGTCGATCGCTGCCTCGTCGACGTCGAGCATAGGGCACGATCTCGCATCGCAAGTCACTCGGTACATCTCGATGAGGTCGGAGGCGGGCGCAGCGCCGCCCGACCACCCGTCGCCCTGAAAGACTTCGACCAGGCGCTCGACGCCATCGCTTTCGGCCTCGCCCTGCATCTGGAAAGCGGCCGCCTCGCCATCGCTCACCCGCGCCAGGAAGCCGCGCGCGCCAAGCGTATGCTCGACGGCGTAATGCACCATATCGTGCGGGATGATGCCCTGCTTGGGACATTCGACGGTGTCGGAAGGGCGTCCCGGGCGGACGACTTCCATCAGGTCGAATTTGCCTGCTCCTTTGGTGAACACGAGTTTCATGCGATCTGTCCTTGATGTTGGTGGCTCGACCATTGTATTTCACCTGTCCCGCAAGCTACAGCAGCCCTGCCAGACCGGATCAGCCGCGCGCCGCCGGCCCGTGCCGCCGCAGCAGCTCCGCGCACAGCGCGCCGATATCCTGTGTCCCGTCCTCCCGCAGCGTGGCGCGCGCGGCCTCGCGCAGCGCGCTCTCGACGATATGGTCGCCCAGGGCCCGGTAACTTTCGAACTGCGCTTCGTCGAACCACTGGTCGGCGATGCTTTCGTGCGGATAACCGGGATGCAGCTTGCGGTAGTTGAGCAGGTCGGCGTTCTCGCTGCCGACGATGGCCGGCTTGATGTACAGGAGCACGCCGTCGGGCGCATCGCGGTCGGCCAGGCTGTAGCGCAGGGTGCCGGCGGCGCAGCTGGCGCCGCACAAGCCGCTGCTGGCGTTGGCGTCGAGGCGCGAGACATCGAGGTCGATCCGCACGTGCAGGTCGGTGGCGCAGCGCCGGATCGCATTGCCCAGGTCTTCGAAGGCGAGAAATCGGTCGCTGCCGACGTCGACCGCGATCACCAGCCGGCAGCGGCGCCGCACCAGCTCATAGATGCCGAGGTTGTCGAAGTGGCCGCCGTCGGTCAGGTGCACGTAGGCGGCGTCGCCATCGAGCTGGCCGAACAGTTCGGACAGGAGGCTGAACAGGCCGATGGGCGGCGACGCGCTGGTCCAGGCCTGGCGCGCCGGATTCGGGCACCAGCGGCCGAGCCGCACATTGAACATCGTCATCAGGAAGTTCAGCGGCGCCGACGAATGCGCGCCCATGTTCGGGCTGGCCGCCGCGCCGGACAGCGCCACCACCATCCCGAGCTGCACGCCGGCGTCGTCGTCGCTGCCCACGCCGGAGCGCGCGGCGTAGTGTTCGGTGGCGCGGTAGCAGCCGGCAGGCGCCCCGGCCGCGCCGGCCGATGGCTGCTCGTAGCCGCACCAGCGCGGCGTGAACGCGAACGAGGCGGTGCGGCGCGTCTGCCAGGCCAGCTCGTGGCCGCCGACCAGGTTCAGCGCGGTGTTCACGATCGGGTAGGGGCGGCCGTAGCGCAGCTCGGACAGCAGCATGTCGTCGCCGGGATCGAAGCCGGTGAACGGGTGCGGCCGGCGCGTGCGGTTGCTGGCGCCGAACCAGGCGCGCACCACGCGGTTGCGATACAGCATATACAGCGAGAACTTGTTGATGTCGACCCGCCAACCCAGCAGCAGCGCGGCGCCGAGGAAGATGCCGAAGGCGAGCGCAAGATGGTCGCCGCCGGTGGCCAGCGTGGCGTCGGCGTGGGCCTTGAACACGCAGGCCAGGTCGCCGCCCTTGCAGCGCACCGCCGGCAGCGCCACCGCCGCCTGCACCATGGCGCTGAGCAGCGCGAAGACGCCCACCGTGAACACGTACGGCGCCAGGCGCGCCACCAGCTCCAGCCTGGCGTTGGGCGCGGTACGCGCGCCGGTGGCGACGCTGCTGCCGGCCTTCAAGCCGAAGGCCGTCATCCCGAGCCAGCCGAGCAGGGTGCCCAGGTTGGACCACGGTTCGTAGGTCAGCCAGGCCCAGTGCAGCAGCGGCGCGAAGAAAAAGCAGACGCCATACGCGGCGAGCCAGCCGAGCGCGAAGATGGCGGTCCAGGCGCCCTGGCGGCTCCACCATTCGCGGCTGGCGTCGCTGTACAGGCGCCCCAGCAGGCCGATCATGAGCGTCATGGTGGCGGCGAACAGCACCATCATCAGCGGCATGCCGAAGGTGGACAGCAGGATCGCATTGTTGAGCAGCGGATGGGCGGCTGGTTCGGGCATCAGGGCCATCCCGGCCAGCAGCAGCAGCGTGCCGAGGGTCAGCGCGCCCATCGCGCACAGGAAGTGCGACAGGCCTTCGCCCAGTTCGGCGCGGGTCAGGTCGCGCAGTGGCGGGTCGGCGTGCAGGCGCGTGTACATGGCCAGCCAGACGGCCAGCGCCAGCAGCAGGCCCACCGCCCAGCACAGGGCCGGCGACAGGCGCGCGGGGCTGGCCGGCAGCAGCGCCACGATCTCGGGTGCGAAGGCGTGGCCGGCTTCGAGCAGCACCAGCAGCACCGCTGCGGCGCCGGCCGCGCAGATCGTGTAGCCGCTGCGGCGGTAGGGGCTGGAGCGGTCGTGGGCCAGGTACCAGCCGCAGGCCCAGACAATGAAGTAGACCATGCCCGGCGCCAGAAGCCAGTGCCAGCGGCCGTCGAGCTGGGACGGCAGGATGGCGGCGGGCGCCGCGCCGCCATGGCGCCACAGCCCCAGGCTGCCAAGGAAGCCGGCCAGCAGCAGCGGCAGGTTGATGCACCACAGGACCGCGCCCTGCGACAGCGGAAAGCGGCGCAGGCCGCGCGAGCTTTCCGGCTTGCTCGAGATCGAGAGCGCGATGCAGAACACGGCGAACAGGAACAGCAGCACGCCGGCGATCCAGGCCGCGTCGGCCCAGCGCGCCCATGGGGCGCCCGGCACGACCACGCGCTGCACGGCCCACACGGCGAAGCGCGGCAGCAGCAGCAGGGCGCACATCCAGGCCAGCAGCATGGCCAGGTTCAGGCCCGTGTTGCGCACATAGGTGCCGAGCAGGGTCCAGGTGTCGGCGCTGAACATGCCGCCCTGCGGCGACAGGTAGTTGCTGTACTGGCGCAGGAAGCGCAG
>Ga0265780_10001200_pt1 | contig 37623 bp, 35 predicted proteins | sample P1T30metagenome_FD_192432 | JGI IMG/M metagenome (GOLD analysis project Ga0265780, IMG submission 192432) | Plant litter microbial communities from East Loma Ridge, Irvine, California - P1 T30 | ecosystem: Environmental > Terrestrial > Plant litter > Unclassified | place: USA: California...
TATGCAGCACGCTACGCGACGCGCGGATTGAACGCCAGGTCGCGCGCCATCGCCTGGTAAATCGCCCGCGCCTTGTCGTTGTCGGCCGGCGGCAGCACTACCTCCAGCACCAGGAACAAGTCGCCCGGCGTCGCCGCAGGAATCCCCTTGCCCTTCAACCGCAGCTTGCGTCCGCTCTGCGACCCCGCCGGCACCGCCACTTCGACCTTGCCCGACGGCGTCTGCACCGACACGCTGCCGCCCAACGCCGCTTCCCATGGCGTCACCGGCACCGTCTCGTACACATGGGCACCGTCCACGCGGTAACGCGCATCCGTCGAGAACTGGATTTCGAGATACAAATCACCGGGACCGGCGCCGCCATGCCCGTCATGCCCCTGCCCTGCCAGGCGCAATTGCTGCCCCGGCGTCACGCCGCGCGGAATGCTCACGTTCAGCGTCTTGTCGCGCAGCGCCGTGCGGCCGCGGCCGTCCTGGTGCGGCACGCGCAGGTTCACGGTGCGCGTTGCGCCGTGATAGGCATCGGCCAGGTCGACCGTGATGGCGGCGTGGATATCGTCGCCGCGCATCTGGAAGCCGCCGCGGCGCGACCCGCCCGCCTTGGCGAACAGGTCGGCAAAGAACTCGTCGGCGCCGGCGCCGCCAAAGTCGAAATGCCCGTTCCAGTCCGGCGACGCGTCGAACTGTTCGCCAGCGTATTGGGCACCCGCGTAGGCACGGCCGCGCGCATCGTAGGCGGCGCGCTTGTCGGCGTCGCCCAGCACTTCGTAGGCTTCGTTGATTTCCTTCGTCTTCGCGTCGGCGTCCTTGTGCTTGCTGACATCGGGATGGTACTTGCGTACCTGCTTGCGGTACGCCTTCTTGATGTCGTCCGCGGACGCCGTCCTGTCGACACCAAGGGTTTCGTAATAGTCCTTGTATTCCACAGTGCACTCCCAAAAGCAGTGTTCACGAATGCTTCCCATATGGGGCCGTCAATACGAAATTAAAGACGGCGCGATGCCAACTTCGCCTGCACCATTGCGGCGCACGCCAGACATGTAGCGGCACGAAGTTGGCACATAAACAGTAAAATCGAGGGTTTCCAAGAACAAGAAATCCGCCTCATGACCACCAGCGCTACACTCAGCAATACTCCCTCTCCCGTCCGCGCCGAAATCTCCACGCTCTGGAAATTGTCCTGGCCGATGCTGGTCGGGCAGCTGGCAACGGTGGGCATGGGCGTGGCCGACGTGGCGATGACCGGCCACGTCAGCGCCGAGGAGCTGGCTGCCGTGTCGCTGGGGGCCTCGGTGTGGTCGATCGTGCTGGTCACCGTGATGGGTACGATGATGGCGATTAACACCGTCGTCGCCCACGAGATCGGCGGCGGACGCTACGACAAGATCCCGCACTCGGTGCGCCAGTCGCTGTGGAAGGGGCTGATCGTCGGCCTGGTGGCCTGTCTCGCGGCCAACCTGGCCACCCTGCTGTTCGACCACATCGGCCTCGACCAGGCGGTGGCCGGCCGCGCCGCGCTGTTCCTGCACGTCACCAGCGTCGGCATGCCGGCCTTTGCCTGCTACCGCGCGCTGTACGGCTACACGACCAGCATCAACCAGACCAAGCCGATCATGATCATTGCGATCTTCGGCCTGCTGTTCAATATCGCCAGCAACTGGCTGCTGGTGTTCGGCAACTGGGGCTTCCCGCAACTGGGCGCGGTCGGCTGCGCGGTGTCGACGGCGGTGGGTATGTGGCTGATGCTGGTCGCGATGGTGGTGTGGATCAAGCTTTCCAGCGCCTACCGCATGACCTACCCGTTCACGAAGATGGAAGGTCCGGACTGGAAAGAGATTCACGAAATGTTCCGCCTCGGCCTGCCGATCGGCGTGACTTATTTCGCCGAGGTCAGCGCTTTCGGCCTGATCAGCCTGCTCGTGGCGCGCTTCGGCGTGGTGCAGGTGTCGGCGCACCAGGTGGCGCTGAACTTTTCCTCGCTGGTGTTCATGGTGCCGCTGAGCTTTGGCATCGGCCTGCTGACGCGCGTCGGCCAGGCGATGGGCGAAGGCAATCCAGTGCGGGCGCGCTTTGTCGCCTGGGTCGGCGTCGGCATGTCGGTCGCCTTCGGCGTGCTGTCGGCTGCCTTCATCGCGATCTTCCGCTGGGAAATTGCGCGCGCCTATACCTCAGACCCGGCGGTGCAGGAAGCCTGCGTCCACCTGCTGCTGTTCGCGGCGTTGTTCCAGTTGTCGGATGCCACCCAGGTCGCCACCGCCTCGGCGATCCGCGGCTACCAGGTCACGCGCGCGCCGATGATCATCCAGTTGGTCGCCTTCTGGGGCTTTTCGCTGCCGCTAGGTTATATCCTCGGCATTGCGCCGGCCTGGTTCGGTCTGTCGCCGGCGGCGCCGATGGAAACCACCGGCTTCTGGATCGGCCTGGTGCTGGGGCTGACAATTGCCGCCGTGCTGCTGACCTGGAGTTTTGACCGCCTGTCGCGCCAGAAGGTCCGCGCCGCGCAGCACGCGGTGTAAGGAATTGCCCTGCCGTGTACGGCGGACTGCGCAGGGCACGGCACTCCTCAGCGCTTCACCTCGATGCGGTTCTTGCGGTACTGCTAGCGAGAACGTGCGCAGAAATGCGCAGCGTTCTCTTCCTGCCCCGAACCGTCTGGCCGACCGTGTTCGTACCTGACAGGCGTTACTTTCCCGACTCCCGCCGACGACTGGCCGGCGGCAGTGCCCAGCGTCGCCGCTGGACTCGCCACGGGTAGCGCCTGTCCTGCCCCGAGGGCAGCGGTGGCGAGCCGTTCAACATTGACTGCCGCGTTGACGCCGCGGTTGTGATACGCACCGCCGGGATCAGCTCCCTCGCGGTCTTAGCGCTGCAGCGTCTTGTCCGTAATCCTGAGCAATGTCGCTGCGTGTCCAATTCAAATGGTGCATTTCATGTTCTTCATTCGACATTTATGAGGACATGAAGTTCGACCAGGGTCTAACTCCTTACATATTTACAAATAGTATAAGTTCAATTTCCATTGAACTCAGCACACTGTGGAGTCGATGGCTACCATCATCCCTACTGCTTTTAGAGTCCCACTCTGGTATTGTCTCGTCCGTTGCATTTAGCTAATTTTAACGAGACACACAATGCGCTTAATCCTTTGCCTGCTGGCCGCACTCGCGGCTGCGCCCGCCTCGGCGGAACGCCTGACGCTCGACCGTATCCACGGCGAGCCTTCGCTTGCCGGTCCCGGCGTGAAAACCCTGAAGGTGTCGCCCGACGGCGAGCGCGTGACCTTCCTGCGCGGCCGCGACGACAACCAGTTCCAGCAAGACCTGTGGGAATACAACATGAAGGACAAGACCACGCGCCGCCTGGTCGACTCCAAGAAGCTGGTCCCGAACGAGGAACTGTCGCTCGAGGAAAAGGCGCGCCGCGAACGCGCACGTACCGCCAGCCTGTCGGGCATCATCTCGTATAGCTGGGCGCCTAGTGGCAAGCAGTTGCTGGTGCCGATTGCCGGCGACCTGTACCTGGTCGACGTCGCCAATCCCGACACCGCGCGCAAGGTTGCATCGGGCAATGTGCTCGACCCGAAGATTTCGCCCAAGGGCCGCTACGTTTCCTTCGTGCGCAACCAGAACCTGTTCGTCATCGACCTGAAGACCGGCGCCGAGCGCCAGCTGACCCAGGATGGCAAAGGCACCGTGCACAATGGCGAGGCCGAGTTCATCGCGCAGGAAGAAATGGACCAGACCACCGGCTACTACTGGGCGCCGGACGATTCCGCCATTGCCTATAAACGGTATGACGAAGCGCCGGTGCCGGTGGCGCGCCGCTTCGAGATCTTTGCCGACCGCACCGAAGTGATCGACCAGCACTACCCTGCCGCCGGCGACCCGAACGTGCTGGTGGATTTGTTCATCGTCTCCCCGGACAGCGGCGTGTCGCGCAAGATCGACCTCGGCGCGGACAAGGACATCTACCTGGTGCGCGCCGACTGGAGCGCGGACGGCAAGACCCTGGCCTACCAGCGCCAGACGCGCGACCAGAAGCGCCTCGACCTGGTTGCCGTGGACGCCGCCACCCTGGCCCAGCGCACCCTGCTCACCGAAACCTCGCCGACCTGGGTCAGCATCCACAACGACCTGCGTTTCCTGAAGAACCGCCCGGCCTTTATCTGGGCGTCCGAGCGCAGCGGCCGCAACCACTTGTATTTGTACGACCTGAACGGCAAGCTGATCAACCCGATTTCCAGCGGCGAATGGGGCGTGGACAACGTGCTGGCCGTCGACGAAAAGGCAGGCAAGGTGTATGTGTCGTCGAACCGCGACGCTGTGATCGACAAGCAGACCTATGCGCTGGCCCTGAACGGCAGCAACGCCAACAAGCCGGCCCGCATCAGCAAGGGCGACGGCTGGCACGAGGCTGCGTTCGCAGGCAACGGCAAGATTTTTGTCGACACCTATTCGAGCCCGACCACCCCGCCGCAAGTGTCGATCCGCCGCGCCGATGGCGCCATGGTCGAGTGGCTGCAGCACAATGAGCTGAACGCGAATCACCCGTTCGCGAAGTACCTGCCCGATCTGCTGCCGACCGAGTTCGGCACCATCAAGGCGCACGATGGCCAGACCCTGCACTACTCGATGATCAAGCCGGCCAATTTCGATGCGACGAAAAAGTACCCGGTCTTCCTGTTCACCTACGGCGGTCCGCACTCGCAGCGCGTGACCCGTACCTGGGGCAATTACTTTGACCAGTACATGGCCCAGCAAGGCTTCGTGGTGTTCCGCCTGGACAACCGCGGCTCGAGCCGCCGCGAGCGCCAGTTCACCGACGTCATCTATAACAACCTCGGCAAGAACGAAGTCGAAGACCAGGTCACCGGCGTCGATTGGCTGGCCCAGCAGAGCTTTGTCGATCCGAAACGCGTGGGCGTGTTCGGCTGGAGCTATGGCGGCTTCATGACCCTGCGCCTGCTGGCGGCAGCGTCGGACAAGATCGCGATGGGCGTGTCGGTGGCGCCGGTGACCGACTGGTCGCTGTACGACACGCACTATACGGAACAGTTCGTCGGCGCCACGCCGAAGTCGGACCCGGACGCCTATGCGCGCAGCGGCGTGTTCGCCCACCTGGATGGCTTGAAGTCGCCGCTGCTGCTGATCCACGGCATGGCTGACGACAATGTCCTGTTCACCAACAGCACCCGCCTGATCGACGAACTCGTCAAGCGTAACGTCCAGTTCGACCTGATGACCTACCCGGGCGCCAAGCACGGCATCTCGGGCCGCACCAGCCAGCGCCACGTGTATGGCTTGATCGAGGCCTTCTTCAAGAAAAACCTGGGCGGCACTGCACCGCAGTAAGTTTCCAAGCTGTTATCGGCAAGGTCGCGCACCTTGCAAAAGCCTGGCAAAAGGCCGGAAAACCACATGGATTGTGGTTATTCCGGCCTTTATTTTTTCCTTGTGGAAAAAATGTCTTTCCGAAGAGGAATTAATTAGTTCGTCATTACGCAAAAAGTCAACACTTTCTGTTGTGCGCAGGCGACGTTGTTGAATATTTTTTCCCACCCGATCTGCATGCCTAAAAGCACGTTCTTTCCTATAGGAATGTAAGAAATTGAACTCGGCTGTTTAGCTTTCCTGTAACAAATTATGTCCCCACGGAATTAATTCCACACGGTATTCTGGCTGTTCCTGATCTCACAGACGCTCTTTTCCTGGAGCGCGCACTCCACGAGGAATACCATGCAATCGATCCGTTTCAGCACCACCCGCATCGCTTTCGCCGCCTCCGCTCTCGTGCTCGGCGCCGCCATCGCAGCGCCGGCGTCGGCCGCCACCCTGAGCGTCGGCGCAGGCAAGACCTACGCCACCCCATGCAAAGCCTTTGCCGCTGCCAAGGCCAGCGACATCGTCGAAATCCAGGCCGGCACCTACTCCGGCGACGTCTGCGCGATTTCCGCCAGCAAGCTCACCATCCGCGGCGTGAACGGCCGTCCGCACATCAAGTCCGGCGGCAAAAATTCCGGCGGCAAGGCAATCTGGGTCGTGCGCGGCAATGACATCACCGTCGACAACGTCGAGATGTCGGGCGCCGCCGTCCCAGACAAGAACGGCGCCGCACTGCGCCTGGAAGGCACCAACTTCACGCTGCGTAATTCCTTCCTGCACGACAACGAGAACGGCGTCTTGAGTGGCGTGAACGAAGCCAGCACCGTGACCATGGAGTACAACGAGTTCGGCCACAACGGCCGCGGCGACGGCTACACCCACAACGTGTACATCGGCAAGGTCGCGAAACTCTACTTCCGCTACAACTTCTCGCACGATGCGAACGTCGGCCACAACCTGAAGACCCGCGGCATCTACAACATGATCGCGTACAACCGCTTCTCGAGCCTGCGCTCGGGTGAAACCGGCAGCACCGCGGCCGGCAAGCCGAGTTACGAAGTCAACGTGCCGAACGGCGGTACCACCTACCTGATCGGCAACGTGATCCAGCAACCGGCGTCGAACAACAACCCGGCCATGGTGTCGTACGGTGAAGAAGGCGTGGGCACCCGCAAGACCGACCTGTACGTGATCAACAATACTTTCGTGAACGACGAAAGCGCGCGCGGCACGTTTGTGACGATCCGGAATGCGACCACGCCAGCCAAGCTGATCAACAACATCTTCGCCGGCGGCGGCACCGTGACCGCGCAGGCCACGGCGGTGCAGAAGACCAACTACCGTTCGGTGGCGGGCAACTTCGTCAACAAGGCAACGTATGATTTGCGTCCAGCGACGCCGGCGCAGATTGCCAACGCCGGCTCGAACCCGGGCAGCTCGGCCGGCGGCCTGGCACTGAAGCCAACGGCCAGCTACAAGCACACCGCGGCCTATTCTTCGCGTTCGACCCTGGGCGGCTCGATCGACATCGGCGCCTACGAAATCCAGTAACGCCCCGACGGCGAAGTAAACATGAAACGGGCCCCGTGCGTCTGAGACGCCGGGGCCCGTTTTTCGTTGCAGGCCGCCGCTGGCCGGGATAACCCGGCACACCCTGGCGGCCAGGCGCAGCTTAGACGCGGTCGATGCCGTCTTTCAGCGTTTCCTTGGCATCGCCGTATTTTTCCTGGGTCTTGCCTTCGACCTGGTTCTTCAGGCCCTTGGCTTCGGTTTCAGGGCTGTCGACCAGCTTGCCAGCTTCTTCCTGGATTTTGCCGCCGATGTCTTTCAGTTTGCCTTTGACTTGATCTTCATTCATGGTCGTTCTCCTTGCGTGATAAGCGCGGTCGATGTGCCGCGCGATGGGTCCAGAATACGCCCCCTGCCCCTGCCCATCTGTACGGCCACGCACACAGCTCGTCCATATCGCAGGCGTGCACATTGATGCTCATCCATGCGCCAGTTGTCGTTACGTGATGGTAGTCTGACATTATCCTTTTGATAATCGAGCACCGCATGAACGAACAGATGTCCACCCTTCCCGACCGCGACGAACCCGAAGCCGCCCCCAAGCGCAAGCTGATGAAACGCACCGCCATCATCGATGGTATCGGCGTCCTCTTCATCCTCGGCCTGGCCGCCATCTGGTTCGCGGCCGATGCCCTGCTGCTGCTGTTTGCCTGCATCCTGTTTTCGGTCCTGCTCTATAAACTGAGCCAGTTAGTCGCGCGCTACACCGGCATCAAGCGGCCGATCGCCCTGGCCATCGTGGTGCTGCTGCTGTTTGCCGTGATCGGACTGGGCGGCTGGGCCATGGCGCCGCAGATTGCCGAGCAGTCGAACAAGCTGGCCGAGGCGGTGCCGCAGTCGATCGGCAAGCTGCAGGAATTCGTCAAGCAGCATCCGATGCTGCAGCGCCTGGCCTCGGAACTGCCGGCGCCGGAAGACGCCATGAAGCAGATGTCCTCGATGATGCCGAATGCGGGCCTGTTCTTTACCGGCATCTTCGGCGCCATCGGCAACGTGGTCATCATCATGGTCGTCGGCATTTATTTCGCCGCCTCGCCGCACCTGTATACAAGCGGCTTCGTCAAGCTGGTACCCCAGCCGAAACGTCCGCGCGCACGCCAGGTGCTGCAGAAAATGGGCGGCAATCTGTCCAGCTGGCTGCTGGGCACGTCGGTCTCGATGCTGATCGTCGGCGTCGTCACCTCCGTTGGCCTGAGCCTGCTGGGGGTGCCGCTGGCCCTGATCCTGGGCATCATTGCCGGGCTGCTGGATTTCGTTCCCTACGTTGGCCCCATCATGGCCGGCGTGCCGGCGGTGCTGATCGCGTTCTCGATCAGTCCCGACATGGCGTTGTACGTGGTCCTGCTGTTCGCCGGCATCCAGCTGGTGCAGGGCTATATCCTGCAGCCGATGATCGAATCGCGCGCGGTAGACCTGCCGCCGGCACTCATCATTGCGATGCAGCTGGTGTTCGGCACGCTGTTCGGCTTTGCCGGCGTGGCGCTGGCGACGCCGATGACGGCCGCGCTGAAGGTGATCGTGCAGATGCTGTACGTGGAAGATATGCTGGGAGACAAGGTCGAGGAAGACGACAAGTCCTGACCAGCGGCACGGCGCGGATTGCGCCCCGGTATAAAACAAAACAGCCGCGACGTATCGCGGCTGTTGTTCATTGAATGGTCAGGATGAGCGAGGCGCGCTTAGCGGTTGCCCTTGACGATGTCCTTCAGGTCGCCCTTCTTCTCCTGGACCTTGCCTTCGGCCTGGTTCGACAAGCCTTCGGACTGCTGCTGGCGGTTGCCCACGGCCTCGCCGACCTTTTCCTGGATCTTGCCGCCGATGTCCTTGGCCTTGCCCTTGATCTGGTCTTCGTTCATGACATTACCTCTTTGATGTAGTGAAACGAAGTCCCACCTTAAGCCTGATGATTGGACCTCTCTGTGCGCTGGTTAACATTGGGTTTGCGCCACAAACTGGCCAGCCAGGGCTGCTGTTCGCGCGGCAGGCCTTCCGGCCGGTAGTAATGGTGCAGGGCCACGAAGCCCGCCGCGGCCAGGTAGCTCTCCCATGTCGGATAGTCGTAATAGCTGCCGTAGCGCGGCCCGTTCCAGCCCTCTTCGTTATGCCCGCGCGGGTTCGAGCTGAACAGCACGCCGCCCGGCTTCAGGGCGCCGTGCAGCGCCGCCAGTACCTCGGGCAGCGCCGCGCTCGGCACGTGGAACAGCGAAGCGTTCGCAAACACGCCGTCGAAGCTGTCTGGCGGCAAGTCCAGGTGCAGGAAGTCCTGGTGCCAGACCTCGCAGCCGCTGTACGCGCGCGCCATGGCCACGAACTCGGCCGAACCATCGAGTCCAACCGCACGGTGCCCGAGCGTGCTGAAGGTTTTCAGGTCGCGCCCCGGCCCGCAGCCCAGGTCGAGCAGCGTGAACGGCGCCGGCGCCTCGATGGCCGCCAGCAGCGCCCCGATGTTCTGGCTGACGTCGTGATCGATCGTTCCGGCAAAGAATTGCCGGGCGTTGCGCTCGTAATGCGCGAGCGTGCGGCGCGTGATGCCGTCCAGGGCGCCGGGGGCATCGTCGGCACCGTGGGCGCCGGGGTCGTTGTCCTCCCTCATCACCAGATCCGCACCCGGTCTTGCGGCGCCAGGTACAGCGTTTGACCCGGCTTGACGTCGAAGGCCCGGTACCAGCCGTCCAGGTTGCGCACGATATAGGTGCGGTACTGGGCCGGCGCGTGGCCATCGGTCAGCACGGCGCGGCGCAGCGAGGCCTCGCGCATCTTGGTGCGCCAGCCCTGGGCGAAGCCGGTAAAGAACTGGCGCTCGCCGTCGCTCCCCGCCGCCTTGCCTGCCGGCGAGGCTGTATACGCATCGAATGCCGCTTGCAGCCCGGCCAGGTCGGCCAGGTTTTCGCTCAGGGTCAGTTGCCCGTTCACTGCCAGGTCCGGGAACGGTTTGTAGGTGTTGTACTGCGCCACCAGCTTGCCCGACGCGGCCTTGAAATGGGCCAGGTCTTCTTTCGTCCACCAGTCGCGCAAGCGGCCCTGGGCATCGAACTGGGCGCCCTGGTCGTCGAAGCTGTGGCTGATCTCGTGGCCGATGATGGCGCCGATCGCACCATAATTGGCGGCGTCGGATGCCTTCGGGTCGAAGAACGGCGGCTGCAGGATGGCGGCCGGGAAGTTCAGCGCGTTCTGCAGCGGCAGATTCACGGCGTTTACCAGCTGCGGCGGCATGGCCCAATCGGTACGCTGCGGCTTCTTGCCAAGCTTGGCCAGTTCCTGCTCGTAATGGAATGCCTCGGCGCGCACGGCATTGCCAAAGGCGTCGTCGCGCTTCACGTTCAAGCCATCATAGGATTTCCATTGGTCCGGATAACCGACGCCCACGTACAGCGATTTGACTTTCGCCTGGGCCTGGGCGCGGGTGGCCGGCGCCATCCATTCCAGCTTGTCGATGCGCGCGCTGAAGGCCTCGATGATGTTGGCGACCATCTTTTGCACACGCGCCTTGTCTTGCGCAGGGAAATAGCGCCCGACATAGATCTTGCCGACGGCTTCGTCCATGGCCTCGTTGGTGGCGGCCAAGGCACGCTTCCAGCGCACCGATTGCTGCGGGGTGCCGGTCAGGGCCTTGCCGTTGAACTCGAAACGCTGGTCGGCAAAGGCTTTCGGCAGCAGGCTGGCATAACCATTCAGCTTGTGGAAGGCGAGGTAATCGCGCCAGACGGCGACGTCGGCATGTGCCAGCAGGCGCGCCGCGCCCGTCACCGCGCCCGGATGGTAGACCTGGAAGCGTTCCTGGCCGGACAAGCGTGCCGCCTTGAAGAAGGCATTCCAGTCGACGCCCGGCGCCCTGGCGGCAAAATCCTTCAGGGTCCAGACATGGTTCGATTTCTGGATGTCGCTCGACTCCTCACGCGTGGCATGGGTTTGCGCCAGCGCCAGTTCGAGTTCGAATACGCGGGCGGCGCGTTCGTCGCTCTTGTCGAAGCCGGCCAGCTTCAGCATGGCGGCGATGTGCTGCTGGTATTTGGTGCGCAGCTCGGCCATGCGCGTATTGTTTTCCAGGTAGTAGGCGCGGTCGGGCATGCCCAGGCCGCCCTGCAGCAGGTAAGGCAGGTTGCGCGAGGAATCGGTCAGGCCTTGCGCGACCCACACGCCGAACAAATTCTCGGTGAAGAAATCGGTGGCGTTCAGCGGGTCGACGTCGGCGCGCACCGAAGCGCCCAGCGCGCGCACCAGCGCCGCCTTGTCCTTGATCGCGGCGATCTCCGCCAGCATCGGCTTGACCGGGACCAGGCCGCGCTTCTCGATGGCGGCGTCGTCCATGTAGGCGGCGTAGAAGTCGGCCACCTTGCGCGCTTCGCCGGACGTCCCCTTGGCTGCACCGAGTTCCTCGATCATTTTCGCGATGCGGGTATTCGTATCTTCGGCCAGGGCGCCCATGGCGCTCCAGGAACCACGGTCGGCCGGGATCTCGGTCTTGGCCAGCCAGTCGCCGTTGGCATAGGCGAAGAAATCGTCGCCGGGCAAGACGGTCATGGCGGCGGGCTTGTCGGCCTTGACGGCGGCGGAGGTGGCAGGTGCAGCAGCCTGGGCAGCGGCGAAATGGGGCGCACTGCAGGCCGCGCCAGCGAGGGCCAGGGCGACGGCGGTCCTGGCCAGGGTCCAGCGAGTATTCATGTGCTTCCTTGTGTTGTTCGGTGACCTTGCGATGAGTTTGCGGCGGCGCGGATGCGTTTGTTCGGCATCCTCGGCTTCGACCCGGCGTTCCAGACCGAAGTTCTTGGCCACATATTGTCCATCATATCGCCATGACGCAAATCAGAGGGCCCGGCAGCGGCGGCAGGTGTTGATAAAAAAAATTTCAAAAAAATGTAGCAAAAGGCCTAAAGTTTCCAATTACCCTGCCGTAAAAGGAGGACAACCGGTAATCCGGCCGGAAAAATTGTCGCGGTGCCAAGATGAACCAGAACGAAGTCCTCGCTATGTACGAAAATATTGCCGGCCTGACGGGCAAGATGGCTGGCGCCGCACAATCGGGTGACTGGAACGGTTTCGACACGCTGCAGGGCGAGTGCGCCGCCCAGGCCAGCGCCGCCGCGACCGGCGTCCCTGCCCTCGAGGGCGCACGCCGCCTGCGCAAGATCGACCTGCTGAAGCAGATCATGGCCAACGACCGCGCGATCCGCGACATTACCGAGCCATGGATGGGCCAGCTCGACCGCGCGATGTGCGCACACTGAGCCGAGCTGCTCGAACGAACAAGGCGCCTGCGGGCGCTTTTTTGTTGGGCGGATGGCATGGCCTGGAAAATCAGGCAAGCAACAAAAAAGGCGCCCATGGGCGCCTTTGCTTTGCTGCACGCGGAACGGGTCCGTTTGCATGAATTCGGAGAGCGAACACCAGGCTAGTCCCGGTGCCGCCTCTTTGCCGGTTGCATCCGGCGTCGCCTGCCGCTGTTGGCAGACAACCGCTTCCGTACACAGGCATCTTGCGATGTACATCTGGTTCCCGCGCCACGCTATCGGTGGTGGCTGCGCCAGACCCTGGGGCCGTTTTTTTGTGGTTTTATTAACCAGCGAATTTAGTATAACCGAATTTTCCAGCTTGTGTAGACCAATTCGTGCGCGCCCTTTTTGGCCCTGCCGGCGTTTTATTCCGGCTGGGTAAGAGGCTGGGCAAGCGGTTGATCGTCGGCGGCTTGCGGTTCGGTACGCGCAGCTTGCGCCGGGCGCTTTCGAGGCCGCAGCGCCGCCAGGCGCGCCTTCAATACGGCCATCAAGCCCGGCTTCGCCGTCCCGCCATCCTGGGGCAATACCACCACTTCCGGTTCGCGCGCCGTCCTCAATTCCTTGCCGGCAGCCGCGCGGCGGCGGCGCCATACCAGGAACAGGCCGGCCAGCGCCAGCAGGCCCGCCAGCGCGCCGCCGATGGCCAGCCAGGGCAGCGGCTCTTCCGGCGGTGCGGCCGGTTTCGGCTTGCGGTGGATACGCGGCGCCGACTTCGGGCCGGCATCCGCCTTGGCGTCCGCCTTGGCGTCTGGCTTCGCGTCCGGCTTGGCCTGCGCTTCCGCATCGAGTTTCGCATTTGCCCGGGCGACGGTTTCGGCATCGGCTTCGGACGCCGATTTGACGCCGGCTGCCACCTGCAGCACCTTCACCTTGTCCTCGAGATGGCCGAGTTCCTGGCGCAAGACCTGGTTTTTCGCACCCAGCACGGCGCAGGCGTTGAGCTCTGCAGCAGCCGGGGCCGAGGCCGGAGCGCAGGCTGCGGGCACTGCTGATCCGGTCGGCTTGGCAGCTTCGGCATCCGGTTTCACGGCTGGCCTGGCAGTGGCAACGGCCGGCTTCGGCGGAGTGGCATGCGCTGCATCCTCCGCAGGATCCTCATTGGCTGCGGGCTGGACAGCCACGGGACGCCGTTTTGGCGGCACGGGCTTGTGCACAGGCACCGCGGCCTTGGCAGCCTTGGCCGGTTGCGCGGCTACGGCGGCAGGCGCGGCGGGCGCGGCAGCCGGCGGGGCAGGAACCGGGGTAATGACTGGCGCCAGGGCGGGCGCAGCGACTGGAACAGGCGCCGGCGCTGGCGGCGCAGGATTCGGATCCGGCGTCAGCCACAGCGTCACCAGGCGCACCGAGCGCTGGCCGCCATCGACCAGTTCCAGGTAGACGTGCAAGTGCTTGCTTTCAACCGGTTTGACCGAAGCCAGACGCAGGAACTGTTTGCCGCCCTGGCGGATCACAGCAATGTCGAGACCGGAGAGCACCGGCGGCATGGCGATGTTGGCGCCGCGGTAGACGTCCGGGCGGGCCAGATGGGCTTGTACCGGTTTCGATGGCTCCTCGACGGAAGTCAGCTCGACGTCGGCGGCCAGCGGCTGGCCGATGTACGACAGCACGCGCGCGTCGCCGAGCTCCGCAGCGTGGGCAAGGCCGAGCGCCGCGAACGGGAGCAGCAGGACGGAAAGTATGTGAAAAGGGCGAATTGCCATATGCAGGGGTGAATTTGTAGCCTCAGCGTAATTAACGGGTGTTGCGCTACACTCTTTAGCTCCAGCTTCGAAATAACAGGACCGCCAATGGAAAACCGTATCGAAAAAGACAGCTTTGGCCCGATCGAGGTAGCGTCCGGCCATTTGTGGGGCGCCCAGACCCAGCGCTCCCTGCACCACTTCCACATTTCCACCGAAAAGATGGCGCCGGAACTGGTGGCCGCGCTGGCCCAGGTCAAGCGCGCCGCCGCCGCCGTCAACCGCTCGCTTGGCAAGCTGCCGAAGGACAAGGCTGACGCCATCATGGCCGCCGCCGACGAAGTCCTCGCCGGCAAGCACCCGGAGGAATTCCCGCTCGCCGTGTGGCAGACCGGTTCCGGCACCCAGAGCAACATGAACATGAACGAAGTGCTGGCCAACCGCGGCTCCGAGCTGATGGGCGGCGAGCGCGGCGAGGCACGCCTGCTGCACCCGAACGACCACGTCAACATGGGCCAGTCCTCGAACGACATCTTCCCCACCGCCATGCACGTGGCGGCGGCGCTCGCCGTCTCCAGGGAAGTGTTGCCGGCGCTGGCGCGCCTGCGCGGCACGTTCACCGTGAAGTCGCGCGACTTCGCCGACATCGTCAAGATCGGCCGCACCCACCTGCAGGACGCCACGCCGCTGACGCTGGGCCAGGAGTTTTCCGGCTACGTGGCCCAGCTCGAATTTTCCGAATCCGCGATCCGCGCCTCCCTGCCCGGCCTGCTGGCCCTGGCTGCGGGCGGCACCGCGGTCGGCACCGGCCTGAACGCGCATCCCGAGTTCGCCCCGCGCATCGCCGCCGAGCTCGGTTCGCGCACCGGGTTGTCGTTCAAGAGCGCGCAGAACAAGTTTGCCGCCCTGGCCGGGCACGACGCTCTGGTCGCGGCCCACGGCGCCTTCAAGACCCTGGCCGCCGCCCTCATGAAGATCGCCAACGACATCCGCTGGATGGCGTCGGGTCCGCGCTCGGGCCTGGGCGAAATCACGATCCCGGAAAACGAGCCGGGCAGTTCCATCATGCCGGGCAAGGTAAACCCAACCCAGTGCGAGGCAATGACCATGCTGTGCTGCCAGGTGTTCGGCAACGACGTCGCGCTTACCATTGGCGGTTCGCAGGGCAACTTCGAGTTGAACGTGTTCAAGCCCATGATCGCCCACAATTTCCTGCAGAGCGCGCGCCTGCTGGCCGACGGCATGCGCTCCTTCGACGAGCACTGCGCGCAGGGCATCGAGCCGAACCGCCAGCGCATTGGCGAACTCATGGAGCAGTCGCTGATGCTGGTGACCGCACTGGCGCCCCACATCGGGTATGATCGCGCCGCGCAGATTGCCAAGCACGCCCAGCACGAAGGCATCACGCTGCGCGAGGCGGCCCTGCAATCGGGCCACGTCAGTGCGGAACAGTTCTCCCAGTGGATCGTTCCAATCGACATGACGCGGCCTGACCCGGCGTAAGAGCGGTGTGGGGCATGCGCGCCAACAAAAATGGCGTCCTCAACCGTACGCCCCACAATTTTTCCCGAGGATAGAATGCAAAAGACAACTTTCGAACTGACATCCGAGTTCGTCGAACTCAACCAGCTGCTGAAACTGGCGGGTTTGTGCGACAGCGGCGGCGCCGGCAAGAACATCGTGGCCAGCGGCGTGGTGTCGGTCGATGGCAAGCAGGAACTGCGCAAGACCGCCAAGATCCGCACCGGCCAGACGGTGACGGTGGGCGACGTGCAGATTTCTGTGGAGTAAAGGGGCTGCCGGCCTGAGCTTCATGCGTTTGAGATCAGACAAACGCGACCGGTAGTCCTTGCTTATATATTAAGAGCGTCTGGCAATACGCTCGGGGCGAAACACTGCAACCTGGCCCCCGGGACATTGCCCAGCACTCCAGGATGTGACTAACCGGTTGAGGTGAACGCAATGAATACTCCGGACGACAACCCCCAAACGCAGGAGCGGCTGATCGGCGACCTGCGTCTCGTGATCGAAAATGCGGAAGAGCTGCTGAAAAACACCGATCACTACACCAGCGTGCTGTACCAGAATGCGCGTACCAAGCTGGCCACGGCGCTGAATGCCGCCAACGAGGAACTCGAACGTTTCGAAGATGCGCAGCTGACGCGCATGATGGAAGCCACGCGCCTCGCCAATGAACGTTTCGCCGACAACTCCGGCGAAGCGCGCGTCCTGCGCGCGTTTCACTGAGCGCATACAACAACGCCGCGTCATGACGCGGCGTTTGCCATTCAGGCCGTGGTATTGATGGTATTGCCCAGATGAGCCGGCAGGTTCTGCGCCGGCTGCGGCGGCTGTATACCTTCCAGCAACTGGGCGGCGTGCGAGCGCTGCATGTCTTGCTGCTTCTTCAGCATGGTCACCGCAACTTCCTGCTTGTTACCGGTTTCGGCCATGGTGGTGGACAGCTTGGCGATGGCGAGGACGTCCATATCGGTCTCCTGTAGAGGGTTATCCTTTCTTAACGGCTCAACCCCGGCGAACTTTAGGCTTTGTCATCATCCAATTGCTGAGCCAAGCCAGGACGCTGTCGCGCGCATTCAGGTCCAGCCACGCCGTGCCAGGCGCGAGTGCGTCGGGCGCAGGGGCGTCCGAGGCCACGGCCACCACCAGCGGATCGTCGACGTGCAGCGGCGGTTTTCCCAGTCCGGGCCGGAACACTTCCAGCTTGGGCAGCGTTTCCCATTTATAGCCTTCAACCAGGGTCAGGTCGGCCGGCCCGAGGCGCGCCAGCTGCTCGCGCAGGCTCGGCTCTTCCGCGCCGCGCAGTTCGCGCATGATGGCGTAGCGGTAAGGCGAGGCGATCATCACCTCGGCCGCACCGGCCATGCGCAGGCGTGCGCTGTCCTTCTGCGGCGGTTCGAGCACGATGTCGTGGTGGCTGTGCTTGACGATGTTCACGCGCAGGCCACGCTGCGCCAGGGCGCCGACCAGGAATTCGAGCAGGGTCGTCTTGCCGCTGCCTGACCAGCCAACCACCGCCAATACCGGGCCAGGGCCCGGGCCGTCGTCAATACCCGACACGATAGCGGGTACCCCGGTAGTTCATGACCGCGTACTTCGGCATCAGGCGTTCCAGCACCAGGCCGGGCGCCAGTTCCTCGCCTTCGCGGCGCAGCATCTTGTCGACCAACAGCAGGCGGTCGGCGGGATTCGGCGAATAGATGTAGCCGCCGACACTGACCCTTGGCACCTCGCGCTGTATCGCTTCCGGCAATTGCTGCAGGGTGCGCAGGTTTTCCTCGGCCGGCTCGAGCGCGCGCGCCACCGGCGCCGGATCGGGCGCACGTGCGGCGGGCGCCGGCAGGTAGACAGCGTCCGGGCTGGACGCGGCAACGCTGGCGGGCGCAGGATTATTGCGGGCGGCCGACGCTGCCCTGCCTTCCGGCTGGGTGGACGGGCGCGAACGTGCTGCATCCCCGGCAGGCGGCGTGCTTGCCGGCCGCGCCGCGGACGCCGCTTCGGCGGCCGTCCCGGCATTGGCTGCCTGGCGCGGCGCTTGCGCAGGCAGCTCGCGGGGCGCCGGGGCGGAGGCCGCCGCGCCGGGTGATGCTGTGGGAGCGCCGGCAGCCGGCGCCGGCGCATTTGGCGATGCTGCCCGGGTGCCCTTAGCCGGTGCCGAAGTCGGCGCTGGCGCAAAAGCTGGCGCAGTGGCCACCGACGATGGCGCGCCTGCCGCCAACGAAGGCGCCGCGGCAGCCACGTCCGTTGAAACCGCCTGCGCCGGCACGGCCGGCCCGGCCGGTGCAGCCACCCCACCCGTCCCCTGCGCAGTCGACGCCAGCACGGCCACCTGCGGCGCAGGCGCCTGGGAGCGCCAGGCCAGCACGCCGGCGATACCGGCAATCACGATCCCGGCTGACAACCCGACCAGCAGCGGCTTGCGGCTGGCGCCGGCAGCCGGCGCGGGAACATGGCTGGGCGCCGGCGTATGGATATCCGGGGCGTTGCCGAGCTGGCGTTCGGCCTGCGCCTTCTTGAGTGCTTCGAGAATGTACGACATTTATTGTCCCGTCCTGGCGGCGGCGAGCAGGCGCGGCTCGTTCACGCCGCCGAGCTGATTCAGGCGCATGAAGGTGCGCGGCCCAGCCACGCCGTCGGCCTTCAGGTTCTGTTTGGCCTGGAATGCGCGCAGCAATTCCTGGGTATGGGTGCCAAAGGCCTGGCGCGCGGGCGGCGGTGCGCTGCCGTCCAGGCGCGCCAACTGGGCGGCGAGCCAGTCGACGTCCGGCCCTTCGTCGCCGGCGGCGACCTGGTCGCGGAAGCTGCGCGGCACTTTCCAGAAGGTAGTGAACTCGCCAGTGAAACGCAGCGCCAGCGCGGCCAGGTCCATGCGCTCGCGCTTGGCGCCCGCCTCGAAGGTCGCGGCGCCCTCGTCCATGCTGGTAAGCACCGCGTAGCGTGTGCTGGCGCCATCGCGCAGGGTCAACACGGCGGGACGGTCGAGCTGGCGCAGCTCGAACAGGCCGCCCTTGCCCTGGTGGCAACGCAGGTTGCGGCGCAGCGCAGCCTGGCAGGGCTCGCCCGCCGGCAGCGCTTCTCCCCACAGCCCGGCCAGCGCGCGCAGCGCGGCGGCTTCCTCGGCGTGCCCCTGTGGCAAGCCCGCCCTGGCTGCCGGGGCGGCAGGCGCTCCAACCGGCTTGATTTTTTGTGCCGGGACAGCCGGCGCGCTCGCTGCTTGCGCCGGTGCGGCGCCATGCGGCAGCACCTGCCAGGCGGCCGCGGCGCTGAGCACGGCGCCGGCCAGCACGCCGCCCGCTACCAGCGGCCAGCGCGGCGCACGGGCCGGCGCCGCCGCTTCGCCGGCAAATACTTCGCCGGCGGCGGTGCGCAGGATCTTTTTCGTCACCTCGCGGCTGTTCTCGACATAGGCGCCCAGCAGCGCGCGGTCGCACAGCAGGTTGATGCGGCGCGGCACGCCGTGGGTGATGCGGTGCACGAGCGGCACGGCCGCCTGTGGAAACACCGGCGCGCCCTGGAAGCCGGCCACTGCCATGCGGTGCGCGATATAGGCGCCGGTTTCGGGCTCGGAAAGTGGGCCCAAATGGTAGCGCGCGATCACACGCTGGGCCAGCTGTTCCAGTTCCGGACGCGCTAGCATGGTGCGCAGTTCCGGCTGGCCGATCAGGATGATCTGCAGCAGCTTGCGCTCGCTGGTTTCGAGGTTGGTCAGCAGGCGCAGCTGCTCCAGCACCTCGGCCGACAGGTTCTGGGCCTCGTCGATGACGAGCACGTTGTTGCGTCCCTGTGCATGCGACGCCAGCAAATAATCATTGATGGCGTCGACATAGGCCTTCACGCCACCCTGCCCTGCCGGCACGGCGATGCGGAATTCCTCGCACACCGACTGCAGCAGCTCGCCCACGGTCAGCTTCGGGTTGAAGATATAGGCGAGGCGGCAATTTTCGGGCACCTGCTCGATGAAGCAGCGGCAGACCGTGGTCTTGCCGGCGCCGATCTCGCCGGTCAGCAGCACGAAGCCGCCGCCGCTGCCGATCCCGTACAGCAGGTGGGCCAGCGCCTCGCGGTGGCGTTCGCTCATGAACAGGTAGCGCGGGTCGGGCGCGATCGAGAACGGCGCGCCCTTCAGGCTGAAGTATTGGTTGTACATGCGAAGCTAGGGTGCCGGTGGCAAGGGTTTGTATCTTGCGCAGTATATTTTGGATTTGTTGTTCTGATAAGCGATGACGCTGCCGGGATTTGATACGCGTAAGGGATAGGGCGAAGCGTCGACCGCGCGGTGGCGGATGCCCGCGCTGGTGCGGATCGCTTCGGCCAGCTCGTCCGGCTTGCTGTCGGCGACGGCCGCCACGAACACCAGTTCGCTGGTGTCGTCGCTGACCATGACTTCCTGCACCGGCTTGCCCCACAGGGTGGCGTCGAGCTTGAACCAGTACGCGCCCTGTTCGTGCTTGTAGGGCGGGCCGAAGGCGGTGCTCAGGTAGGTGTGGAAATAAGCGTTGTCGAGCTGGCTACGGCAGAGCAAGGCCCCGCCCACGGTCGGCTCGAAGGTCGATGGCAGCGCCGCGGCGCCGGCCCAGGAACAGGCGCAAGCCAGCGCCAGCCCCAGCACGGCAGCGATGCGCACCCGGCCCACGCTCACGCCTTCGACAGCCAGTTGCGGTTGGCGGCGATCTTTGCCTTGGCCGTGGCCGGCAAGGCTTCGTAGCAGCCCGGATGCTGCTTGAGGGCGTGTTCGCGCACCTCTTTCTCGAGGCCGTTCACGATAAAGACGTAGACAATGGCGCCGGTGTTGTTCTTGCGCGTGCCCATGTAACGAATCACTTGTTTATCCTCTCTCTCGCCCCGCTTGCGGAAGGCACATTATGACATCTCGCCGCCCCGCCCGGCAGGCCGGCGAACGTCTTGCGCTCCCTTGGCCCGCACCGGGCGCCAGGACGCGCTGTTATCTTGCAGCCAATCCTCGATCAGCTTCTGGTTGTCGTGGCGCCACGGATGGAAGCGCGGCGACAGGTAGGCCAGCACCGGTTGCGCCAGGTGCCAGGCCAGGCCGCTGCGCCCAAACCAGGTATTCACTGCGCTGCCCCAGGTGCGCAGGCGGAACAATTGTCCATCGTTGCGCAGGTTGTGCAGGGTCTGCATGAAACTGTCGTAGGCAAACACCATGCTGGCGTGCAGGAACCACGCCACCCGGCGCCGGTAGCCGCCACCGGCCGCCACGTAGGCATCAAAAGCCACGCCCTTGTGCTCGGTTTCCTCGACCGCATGCCAGTACCACAGGGTCTTCATGTGCGGCTCGGCGCCATCGAGCCAGTCGGGGTGGCGCAGCACGCCGTCCGCCAGCACCGCCGTGTAGTGTTCCAGCGCGCAGGTGATTGCCAGGCGGTCCAGCACTCCCAGCTTATCGACACGGGCGAGGCGTTTCTTGAGTTTTTCTTCGCGCGTATAGGGCAGGCCGTGGCCTTCGAGCTGTTTGTTGTACAAGGCGTGCAGGTAGCGGTGGGTGGCTTCCTGGCCGATGAAATCCTTGACCTCGGCGCGCAGAACCGGGTCCGTCAGGCATGCCTGGGGCACGTCGCGCACCGCGTCGATAAACAATTGCTCACCGCGAGGGAAGCTCATCGACAAGGCATTGAACAATTGGGTGCGGTAAGCGTCGCCACCATTCCAGTGGCGGCCGAAGCCCTGGGACAGGTCGACGTCGATCTTGCGGACAGTCAGGCTGGACATGCGAACTCCTCGATATGACGTGGATCTCAAGTGCGACCGACGGGACGAGAAAACAAGCGGCTCAGCTCCCTTCTTCGACCGCTGGCCCCTCGGTTTTGTTCGTTCGTCGGTTGAACCGCGTATGTTCGTTCAGTTTCGCCTATCGTGGGCGTTGTGTTCATCACAAAAACAACAAAGGAAGCCATGAATAGCCAACGCAAGCACCTCGCCCTCGCTGCCGCCCTGTACGCCGGTATCACCCTGCTCCACCCCGCAGGCGCCCAGGATCGGAACGGCGCCCGTACCACCGAAAAGCGTACCGTCCCGGCCTTCGACGCCATCGAACTGTCCGGACCGTTCCGCGTGATCGTCAACGATGGGCCGCCAGGCCTGGAACTGTCGGGCGATCCGGCGCGCCTGGCCGACATCGAGACCACGGTGCGCAACGGTAAGCTGGTCGTGCGGCAAAAGTCGCGCTGGAATATCCAGCTCAGCTTCGGCAAGAAGCACGAGGAAGTCGTGGTGCGCATCGGCGCCGCCGGCCTGCGCAGGCTGGACACCAGCGGCAGCGGCGACGTCGAACTCGAGCGCGTTGCCGGCCCGCGCTTCACGCTAACGTCGAGCGGCCCGGGCGACGTGCATGCCCGCGGCGAGGTGCGCGAGCTGAATGTTGCCAGCAGCGGCAGCGGCGACCTCGATTTGCGCAGGCTGCGGGCGGACAAGCTGGAACTGGACATGTCCGGTCCCGGCGACGTGCAGGTGGCAGGCATCGGCAGGGAACTGGCGGCGCGCGTCAGCGGTTCGGGCGACCTCGAGGGCGAGGACTTGCGCCTGGAGCGGGCGGTGGCGCGCCTGAGCGGGCCCGGCGACGTGAATCTGCGCGGCAGTGCGCGTGCGTTGCGGGTCGAGGTCGGGGGATCGGGCGACTTCGACGGTTGCCGGCTGGAGGCCGAGCGCGTGGAGACGGTGCAGAATGGGCCGGGGGATGTTTGCGTGGCGGGCAATATCCGCCAGTTCGAGGGCGAGGTGCAGGGTTCGGGCGACCTGGAAGCGCGCGGGCTGCAGGCGGGGCGCGCCGTGCTGCGCATGGGCGGGCCGGGGACGACGACCTTGAGCGGCAGCGCCGACGAGCTGCGTGCCGAGCTGAGCGGGTCGGGCAGCCTGGAGGGGCGGCGGTTGACGGTGCGGCAGAGCGATATCCGTGTGAGTGGGCCGGGGAGTGCGCGGGTGAGCCAAATGCGGGATGGGCGGAGCGAGGTAGTGGTGGTGGAGCGGAATGGGAGGAGGAATGGGGGGTGATGTCACGGCGCCTGTTCTATACGTAAAGCGTGAGCGGTGTTAACGTTCTAATTGCCTCACGTATGCGCATTTGGACGGCTAACTCTGCTCATCGTTCCGCGTGGGCACGGAGTGCCCACCCTACGAGCGCTGACTTCGGAAGCGATACCAGTTTGCATACCAGTTCCCTGGAGAATTGAATACCAATTAAATACCTGTTGACAAGCCGAACCCGCCTCCCTATAGTGCCCTGACCTTCCCCGGCACTCTTATTCTCATGATCGAATACCTCATCGGCGTCGATGGTGGCGGCACCGGCACCCGTGTTCGCCTGGCTTCCCTGGACGGCGTCGAGCTGGCCCAGGCCACGGCGGGGCCGTCGGCTTTGTCGCAAGGCATCGCCAAGGCCTGGACCACCATTCTTTCCGCCGTCGGCGAAGCCTGCGCGGCGGCCGACATCGGCGATCCGCCTCTCTCGGCGATGGGCATCGGCCTCGGCCTGGCGGGCGTGCACAACAAGGAATGGGCGGCGCAATTTACTGCCGCGAATCCCGGCTTTGCCGCCCTGGTGCTCGATACCGACGGCTTTAGTACCCTGATGGGCGCCCACGGCGGCAAGCCCGGCGCCATCGTCGCCATCGGCACCGGCAGCGTCGGCGAAGCGATGCTCGAGGACGGCACCAAGGTCGAGGTCGGCGGCTGGGGCTTTCCGGCCGGCGACGAAGCCAGCGGCGCCTGGATGGGCCTGCGCGCCCTGAACCACATCGAACAAGTGCTAGACGGCCGCGTCGACGGCGGCGCCTTTGCGCGCGAGGTCATCGCGCATTGCGGCGGCACCCGCGACGCCGTGCAGATCTGGCTCGGGCGCGCCAACCAGACCGCCTATGCCAGCCTGGCACGCTTCGTGGTCGCCCATGGCGAGACCGACCCGGTGGCGCGCGCCATCCTCGAACACGCCGGGCGCGAAGTGGCCGGCATCGCACGCGCCCTCGACACGGACGGCATGCTGCCGCTCTCGCTGTGCGGCGGCCTGGGCGAGGTCCTGCTGGCCTGGCTGCCCGAGGACACCCGCGCCCGCTGCACCCCGCCCGAGGGCGACTCGGCCAAAGGCGCGCTGCGCATGATCGCGTTGTATATCGAAGGCCACGGCGGAGGCGCACCCCAATGAAAGGCAATATCCTTACGCCAAACGGCTGGGTCCATGGCGAACTGCGCCTTGATGAGACCGGCGCCACCATTGCCGCCATCGAGGGCAGCACGGCCGATCCGCAGGCCAACGGCGACGACTACATCCTGCCCGGCTTCATCGACGTTCATGTGCACGGCGGCGCCGGGCGCGACATGATGGAAGGCGGCGACGCCCCGCACGTGATCGCCGCCCTGCACGCCAGGCACGGCACCACCAGCCTGCTGGCCACCACCATGACCGCACCGCCCGAGGACATCGAGCGTGCCCTGGCTGCCATCGGCGCGGCTTGCAAGGAACGCGGCAAGGGCGAAGCGCGCATCCTGGGCGTGCACCTGGAAGGCCCGTACATCAATTCAAGCAAGCTCGGCGCCCAGCCGCCGTTTGCGAAGGAAGCCTCGCTGGCCGAAGTCGAGGCCTATGGCCGCCAGGCGCCGATGCGCCTGATCACGGTGGCGCCTGAAATCCATGGTCACCTGGAACTGGTGCGCCTGCTGGCCAACCAGGGCATCCGCGTCCAGATCGGCCACACCAGCGGCTCGTATGAAGATGGCGTCGCTGCGCTGGAACACGGCGCGGCCGGCTTCACCCATTTGTTCAACGCCATGCCCGGCCTGCACCACCGCGAACCCGGCATGGTCGGCGCCGCCCTGGCGCATGCGCAATATGCCGAGATCATCCCCGATCTGCTGCACGTGCATCCGGGCGCGATCAAGGTGGCGCTGCGCGCCATCCCGCACCTGTTCTGCGTGACCGATTCCACGGCTGCCGCCGGCATGCCCGACGGCGAATACATGCTGGGGCGCCAGATCGTGCACAAGTGCATGGGCGGCGTGCGCCTGGCGGACGGCACCCTGGCCGGCTCGACGCTGACCATGGACCAAGCCTTGCGCAACCTGGTGCAGATCGGCCTGCCGCTGGCCGAAGCTTCGCGCCGCGTGTCGACGAATGCCGCCGATTACCTCGGCGAAACGCAGCGCGGGCGCCTCGCGCCGGGCTGCCATGCCGACTTCGTCGTGCTGGGCCGCGACCTGCACATCAAAGCCGTTTATATCGAAGGAGAACCAGTATGACCACGACCTCGTTGATGCTGCAGGAAGCCCTGTCGGCCGGGGATTGCGTTGCCCTGCAGCTGAGCCAGGACGTGGAGCGCTACGCCGAACTCGGCCGCACGCTGCGTTCGACCAGTTTCCATAGCGCCGTCACGGTGGCGCGCGGCAGTTCCGATCACGCGTCGAACTACGTCGCCTACCTGATCATGTCGCGCCTCGGCCGCCTGGTGACCTCGCTGCCGATGTCGCTGGTGACCCTGTACAAATCGCCGCTGGTGACGCGCGACACGCTCGCCATCGCCATCTCGCAATCGGGCCAGAGCCCGGACGTGGTCGAGCCGATCCGTTACTTCCGCGACGGCGGCGCCACCACCGTGGCCCTGGTCAACGATGCCGAGTCGCCGCTGGCGCAGAGCGCCGCCTGGACCATGCCCCTGCACGCCGGCAAGGAACACAGCGTGGCCGCCACCAAGAGTTTCATCACCAGCCTGGTGGCCGGTGCGCGCCTGGTGGCCGAGTGGCAAAATGATGATGCGCTGCGCGCCGGCCTGGCCGCCCTGCCCGACGATCTGCGCCGTGCCGGCCAGGCCGACTGGTCGGCCGCCATCGAGGTGCTGGCCCCTGCGCGCAACATCATGGTCGTCGGCCGCGGCATCAGCTTCCCGATTGCCCTGGAAGCGGCCCTGAAGTTCAAGGAAACCTCGGCCCTGCAAGCCGAAGCCTTTTCCGGCGCCGAGATCAAGCACGGCCCGATGGCGCTGATCGAGGAAGGCTATCCGCTGCTGATCTTCGCGACCCGCGGTCCGGCCCAGGCCGGCCTGCTGGCCCTGGCAAGCGAAATGCGCGGCCGCGGCGCGCGCGTGCTGCTGGCCGCGCCGGAAGACGTGGCCGAACGCGACCTGACCCTGCCGGTGGCCGCCACCCCGGACCTCGACCCGATCGTCGCGATCCAGGCCTTTTATGTGATGGCGGCCCAGCTGTCGAAGGCCCGCGGCCTCGACCCGGACCGTCCGCGCCACCTGAGCAAAGTCACCAGGACCAACTAAGCAATGAAGCAGACCATGGATGAACTGAGGAAAACTGCAGGCCAGTTGATCATGGTGCGCCTGTTCGGCACCGAACTGGACGACGACACGGCCGCCTTCCTGCGCCAGAACCGCATCCGCGGCGCCTGCCTGTTCCGCCAGAACATGCTCGATGCCGAGCAATTGACCGGCTTTACCGGCGCCCTGCGCGACGCGATGGGCGAGCAGGCCCTGATCGCGCTCGACCAGGAAGGCGGCGCCGTGGTGCGCTCGACCTGGGTGCCGGCCCCGCCCTCGGCGATGGCGCTGGGCGCGGCGAACGATCCGGAACTGGCGTTCGCGGTCGGCGCAGCGGTGGCGCGCGCGGTGCGCGGACTCGGCTTCAACTGGAACTTCGCCCCGGTGCTGGACCTGAACAACAACCCGCACAACCCGGTGATCGCCGAGCGTTCCTTCGGCGCCGACCCGGAAACCGCCACCCGTATCGCCCTGGCCTGGATGGCCGGCAGCGAAAGCGAAGGCGTGGCCTGCTGCGTCAAGCACTTCCCGGGCCACGGCGACACCCATGTCGATTCACACCGGGCCCTGCCCACCGTCGACAAGCCGCTGGCGGAACTGGAACGCTTCGAGTTCGCACCGTTCCGGATGGCCGCCGGAGGGACAACGCCGGCGCCGGCCATGATGACCGCCCACATCGTCTACCCGGCGCTCGACCCCGAGTACCCGGCCACGATGTCGCACACCATCCTTACCGGCATCCTGCGTGAACAGTGGGATTACCAGGGCGTCGTGATCACCGACGGCATGGACATGCACGCGATCGCCCACCGCTACGGCGCCGGCCAGGCCGCCGTGCGCGCCCTGGTGGCAGGCGCCGACATGGTGATGGCGATCGGTTCGCGCGAGACGCAAGAAGAAACGGTGGACGCAATTGCCGCAGCCATCGGGTCCGGTGAATTGACGATGGCACAGGTCGAGCAAAAGCTGGCGCGCCTGGCTGCGCTGGCAGCGGCGCACCCGGCCGGCACAGCCGACGCTGTTGCCTTCCAAGACAACGAGGACACCGACAGCGCCGACCGCGCCCTGATGGCGCGCGCCTGGCAGCGCGGGCTGAGCGCGCGCGGCGCGGTGCGCCGTCCCGCTCCCGGCAGCAAGATCCGCCTGGTGGTGCGCCAGGACGTGGTCAGCGACGGTGTGTCGGAGGCCGGCGTGCCGGCGGCCACGCTGGCCGCTTCGCTCGAGCAATTGTTCGAGGTCGAGCTGGTCACCTTCGCCGACGCCGAAGCCTTCGACTGGAACGCCCTGCCCCAGGACGGCCGCTTCACGATCCTGGCATCGACCTCGCGCCGCCGCTATGGTCCGCACGCGCGCGACACCTGGCGCCCCGATTTGCACCTGGCCCTGTGGAATCCCTACCAGGCACTCGACTTCGCGGCCCCGGCCCTGATGACCTACGGCTTCGCGGCCCCGGCGCTGGACGCCGTGAATGCCTGGCTGGCCGGCAGCATCGAGGCCGCAGGACATTGCCCGGTGCCCGGTTTTTGACGGCTGGATGTTGCCGCGCTCGACGCGCGGTAACGCAATGTAACCGCGTCCCCGCCTGGCCGCACCCTGCGGCACAATAGCGCCGCAGGGTCCCGGCCCGTTTTATGGGACAATGCGCGTTTGCTCAAGCTTGGCAAAAACGCCACCTTGCCGCGGCTTATTTAACGTTCATCTTTTTAGAAGGATCATTCATGTCCCATTTCCGCCTCGCTCGCCTCTGCCTGCTGCTGGCTGCCGTCGGCCTGAACACCGCGCCTGCCCTGATGACGAGCGCCCACGCCCAGAAAGCCGACGCCCCTGCGGCGGCTGCGGCCAACACGGTGCGCCCGGAACTGTACAAGCTGATCGATTCGGCCCAGGTCCAGCAACTGGTGGCCGCCAAGAACGTCACCGAGCTGCAGAACCGCGTCACCCAGGCCGAAGCGCTCCCGAACCGGACGCCGTACGAAAACTACGCCATCAGCCGCGTCAAGATGGTGACCGCCTCGGTCTCCGGTAACAATGCCGCCCTGGCCACTGCCATCGAGGAAGTCCTGAACTCCGGCTTCGAGCCAAAGGAGTCGCAGTCCAAGCTGGTGCTGGCCGTTGCCGACATCCGCTACAAGGAACAGAACTACCCTGCCGCCGTCGAGCAGCTCAAGCGCTATGAAACGATGGGCGGCGACATGACGACCGCGCGTCCGCTGCTGGTGCGCGCCATGTACCTGGGCAAGGACTACACCGGCGCCAAGACCCAGCTGCTGCAGACCATCGCCGACAACGAAAAGGCCGGCAAGACCCCGACCCAGGAAGACCTGAAGCTGCTGATCAGCGCCGCTCATGAGTCGAAGGACACCGCCGCCTACAATACCGCGGTCGAGAAGATGGTGGCCTTCTATCCGACCGACGAGTACTGGAGCGAACTGATTCGCGTAGGCGTGATCAAGAAGCCGGGCTTCAGCCAGGATAACTTCATGACCGTGCTGCGCCTCGAGTTCGCCGCCATGAAGACCCTGCGCGAGGAAGACTACGTCGACCTGGCCGAGACCGCCCTGCGCGACGGCTTCCCGACCGAAGCCAAGAACGTGATGGACGCGGGCTACTCTGCCGGCGTGCTGGGCAAGGGCGCCAACGCCAAGGCCCACGGCCAGCTGCGCGACCGCGCCAACAAGGGCGCCGCCGACGATGCCAAGAACATCGCTTCCGGCGAAGCCTCGGCCGCCAAGGCCAAGACCGGCGCCGGCCTGGTCAACCTGGGCTGGGCCTACAGCACCATGGGCCAGCACGACAAGGCAATCGGCTTCATCCAGCAAGGCATCGCCAAGGGCGGCCTGAAGCAGCCCGACGAAGCCAAGCTGCGCCTGGGCGCGGCGCAAGCCAAGGCCGGCCGCAAGGACGAAGCGATCAAGACCTTCGAAAGCGTGAAGGCCGGCGGCGGTTTGTCGGATGCCGCGCGCATCTGGACCATGCTGCTGAAGCAGCCTGCCGGCGCGGGCGCGCAGGCAACTGCCGCGGCGGCGCCAGCCGGCCAATAACGGCCAATAACGGCCAAAGGCATCGGCCGCCTGCCGTTTCCCGGGCAAACAAAAAGCGGAGGCGCGCAAGCGTACTCCGCTTTTTTACATCCTGCATGCCCGCCTCGGTGCGCCAACGAACATCCGCATCGCCTTGCCCCTTCGATAATGGACGCATGATCAAGGAGGCGGCATGACAATGGTGCGCAAGGGCCAGGCACCCGCAAGGCTGGAGCGGGACGAATTTCATCGCAAGTTCATCGGGCAGTTCTTCGACCCGGCATTCGAAGCGGTCGCAGGGGAATTGGCCAAGGTCGAGGAAATCGCCTGGCAGGCGTACCAGGACAAGCGCAAGGCGCCGCGCACGGTGAAGGCCGGCCCCGGCTTCGCCGACCCGGACTACGATTTGTCGATCGAGTGGAAACAAACGCGCGACCGCCTGCTGGCTGCCGAAGCGAAGCAGAAAGACCCGGCCACGCCCAGCCGCGTACTGGTCATCAACGCCTCGGCGCGCAACGACGGCACCTGCCCCAGCGAAATGTCGAAGACCTGGCGCATGAGCAACATGGCCAAGGAGACCCTGGCTGCTCAGGGCATGGAAGCCGACCTGCTCGACCTGAGCCGCCTGACCTCCGACTACGACCGCCACATCCATCCCTGCAAGGCCTGCGTCTCGACCGCGATGCCGCTCTGCCACTGGCCGTGCAGCTGCTACCCGAACCATTCCGAGCGCCAGACCGGCGACTGGATGAACGAGATCTACGAACGCTGGGTCGCCGCGCACGGGATCATCATCCTGACCCCGGTCTACTGGTACCAGACCCCGTCCACCCTGAAGCTGATGATCGACCGCCTGGTCTGCGCCGACGGCGGCAACCCCGACCCGAGCTCGACCCAGGGCAAGGACCCGGAGATCGCCAAGCGCATCGAACTCGATGGCTGGGATTACCCGAAGCACCTGGCCGGGCGCGCCTTTGGCCTGGTGGTGCACGGCGATGTGGCCGGCATCGAGGGCACGCGGCGCTCGCTGTCGGACTGGCTGAACTGGATGGGCCTGGTCGATTCAGGCAGCTTTGGCCAGCTCGACCGCTTTATCGGCTACTACGAATCGTACGCCGAGAGCCACGACGTGCTGGACCGCGACACCGTGTTCCAGGAAGAGGTGCGCAACGTCGCGCGCGCGGTGGCGCTGGCGGTGCAGGACATCCGCTCCGGCCGCGTGATCCCGCCGGATGCGCGCCTGAAGGATCCGCGTCCAAAGTGAGCCCGGAACCGCACGCCAACTGACGAATCCGAGGATGCTTGCCGGATCGTCATCATATTGAACACGCATGCGCTGGACATGGTAGTATTGTTGCAAAACAAAAACTACATTTTCCTGACATGAATACATCAAACCGCATGCCCATCATCCGTCCGCTGTATCCCGACGAATGGGCAATCTACCGCGAGCTGCGCCTGCGCTCGCTGGCCGATGCGCCGGATGCCTTCTACAGCACGCTCGACGCCGAAAGCGCCCGCAGCGCCGAAGACTGGGCGGCGCGGCTGGCGGCGGCGGCCGTGTCGGGTGCGGATTGCCCGTTGGTTGCCGAACTGGACGGCCAGCCTGCCGGCCTGGTCTGGGCGAAAATGGACAGTATCAATCCCCTCCTGGTGCACCTGTTCCAGATGTGGGTGGCGCCGGAATGCCGCGGCAAGGGCGTCGGCCGCGGCTTGCTCGATGCGGCGCTGGCCTGGGCGCGCGAGCGCGAGGTGCGTTTTGCCGAGCTCGACGTTACGCTGGGGAACGCCTCGGCCCTGCGCCTGTACGAGCGCGCTGGATTCAAGGCGGTGAATGCACCGGTGCCGATGCGCGCGGGGTCGGACCTGATGCTGCAGCAAATGCGGCTGGTGCTGGATGGGATGGCGGGCGCGGAGTAATGTCGCGCATGGTGGGTACGAGTACCCACCCTACGAACGTTGTGATGGGTACCCAGCCGATCCGGTTCAGATCGCAGTGAAGCCGCCGTCGGCGGTGAGCTGGTGGCCGGTGACGAACGAGGATTGCTCGGAGCACAGCCAGAGGATGGCGCTGGCAATCTCGTGCGGCTCGGCGAAACGGTCCATCGGATGTGCGGCGCGCAGTTTCTTTTCCAGCGCCGCCTCGCCGCCCAGCGCGCGCGCCAGCATCGGCGTGCGCACCGCGCCCGGGCACAGGGCGTTGACCCGGATGCCATCCTTGGCATATTCTGCCGCGGCAGTGCGGGTCAGGCCGGCCACCGCGTGCTTGCTGGCCGCATACGCGCCCTGCGAAGGTGCACCTACCAGGCCATAGCTCGACGACAAATTGACGATGGCGCCGCCGCCCTGCTCCTTCATGCGGCGCAGCTGGTATTTCATCGACAGCCAGACACCCTTGACGTTGACATCCATCAGGCGATCGAAATCGTCTTCCTCGATCTCGTCCAGCAGCGCGCCGGCGGCCTGCTGGCCGGCGCAATTCACTGCGCAATCCAAACGGCCGTAGTGATACTGGGTCTTGTCGAGCAGGATCTCGACGTCCTGCGCGCGGGTCACGTTCGCCTGCACGAACAGCGCCTTGCCGCCGTTTTCCACGATCATGGCCGCGGTTGCGTGACCGCCGTCGACCGATACGTCGGCAATCACCACCGAGGCGCCGGCGCGGCCAAAGGCGAGCGCCGTTGCACGCCCGATGCCGCTCGCGCCACCCGTTACCAGCGCAACCTTGCTGGCAAACGTGGCCGGAGACGGCTCCGCTTTATTCTTGCTCTTCATGTACATCGACTCCTGGTCACACCTAAATGATGCCTGCGGGCAACATCATAACCGGAAGCTGTCCTTTGTTCAATCGTGCGTCAGTGCGGCGCAACAGGCTCATGGCGCCGGTTTCGCCTTTTGCTGGTCGCCGGCCACCACAACCGACAGTTTCGCCGGGTCGATCGCCTTGCGGAAAGCGGCGTTCAGCTGCACCAGCGTGACCGCCATCAGCTTGTCCTCGAACTGGCGCGACCATTCGTAGGTGCGGTCGCGGAACAGGTAGGCGGTCCAGCCGGTGGCCAGGGCACCGTCGTCGGCGCGGGTCTGGATACGCTGCTGCATCAGGCCCGATTTCGCGCCAGTCAGCTCGGCGGCCGTGAAGCCGTCCTTCAACACCCGCGCCAGTTCCTCGCGCACGGCGGCGTCGAGCTTCACCAGGTTCTGCGGGGCGGCGATGGCGCTGATCGCAAAGCTGCCGGCACGGTCGAGGTCGCCGGCGTCGAGCTGGGAACCGCCGCCGTAGGACAGGCCGTCCTTCTGGCGGATGCGGTCCATCAGGCGCGAGCGCAAACCGCCCTCGCCGAAGACGTAGTTGGCCAGCATCAGGGCCGGGTAGTCCGGGTCGTCGATGTTCAGGTCCAGGTTCAGGCGTGCGATGTAGACGCCGTTCTCCTTGTCCGGCGTATCCAGGGTCTTCTTCAAAGCGCCAATGGTGTCGAAGCGGCGCAGCACCGGGGCCACGTTTTCCTGGGCTTTCCAACTGCCGAAGAGTTCGTTGACCAGCGGCACCACCGGCGCGGCGTCGAAATCGCCGACGATGGCCAGCTCGGCCGGCACGCTGCCGTAGTAGCGGCGGTGGAAGTCGGCCAGGTCTTCGACCTTTGCCGCCTTCAGCTCGGCCATGTCTTCGTCAAATGTGTTGGCATGGCGCACGTCGCCTTTCGGGTAGGTGTCGAAGTGCTCGGCCAGGGCGCGCGCGGCCACGGCCTGTGGCTCGCCGCGGCTCGCTTCCAGCCCGACCAGGGCCATGTTCTGCAACTGCTCGAATTCGGCCTTCGGGAAAGCCGGCTCCTTCAAGACGTGGGCCACCAGGCGCAGGGCGTCGTGCAGGTGCTCGCGCGTGGTCTGGAAATGGCTCAGGCTGCCGACAATCTTGAGGCGGTCGAATTCGTCGGACAACTGTTCGCGCGTGAAGCGGCTGGTGCCGCGCGTCAGCATGGCGCCGGTCAACTGGGGAATCGCGCCGGTGCCGAACAGATTCTTTTCGTCGCCGATGTGCTGGCGCAAGTCGACGGTGACGGTTTCGCCGCGGTTCTTTTTCGGCAGCAGGGCCAGCTTGACGCCGCCGGCGCTCGTCAGCTGCGTGCGCTTCATGATGTTGGCCTGGGTCGGATCGAAGTCTTCCGATACCAGGGTCGATGCGCGCGGCGTGAACTGTGCCAGGATGCTGGCCACGCTCGGCGCCGCCGGAATGGTGGCGCGCTGTGGCGCATCCTCGGGGACGAAGGTGCCGGTGACGCGGTTGTCGCGCCGGAAGTAGCGCTGCGCCACGTCGGCCACCTCTTGCGCGCTGATGGTCTTGATGCGCTCGCGCCCGGTGAAGAACAGGCGCCAGTCGCCCAGCGCGATGGTTTCCGACAGCGCCACCCCGACCTGCTGCGGATCGTTCAGGCTGCGCTCCATCTGGTTGTCGTAGAGGCGGCGTACGCGCGCCATTTCCTCGTCGGTGGGCGGCGTGGCCGCAAAGCTTTCCACCGCCTCGGTCAGGGCGGCGCGCACCGGCTCGATCGGCTCGCCCTTCTTGACCACGGCGCCTATCATCTGCAGGCCCGGCGCATAGCCGGTCTGGCCATAGCTGAACACCTGGCTGGCCTTGCCGGTCTCGACCAGCTGCTTGTGCAGGCGCCCGGTCGGCACGTCGCCCAGGATCGACGAGGCAAAGGCCATCACATCGCTGTCGTCGTGGATGGCGGACGGCACCTTGTAGCCCAGCATCACGAGCTGGACGTCGCCCTGGCGCCGCACGGCAAAGCTGCGCTCGCCATCCTGCTGGGGCTCGACGGTCCAGAAGGCGGGCAAGCTGCGCTTCGGTTTCGGAATCACGCCGAACAGGCGGCTGATCCTGGCCAGGGTGGCGTCCGGGTCGAACTTGCCGGCCACCAGCAGCACCGCATTATCCGGCTGGTAATAGGTACGATAAAAGGCTTGCAGGTTGGCGATGCGCACGTTCTCGATGTCGCTGCGGTTGCCGATGGTCGAGCGGCCATAGCTGTGCCAGTCGTAGGCCACGCTTTCCATGCGCTTGACCAGCACGCTCGAGGGCGAATTCTCGCCGCTCTCGTACTCGTTGCGCACCACCGTCATTTCCGAATCCAGGTCTTTCTGGGCGATGAAGGAGCCGGTCATGCGGTCGGCCTCCATCTGCAGCGCCCAGTCGAGGTTGTCGTTGGCGGCCTGGAAGACTTCGTAGTAGTTGGTGCGGTCGAGCGAGGTGGTGCCGTTGAAGTCCATGCCGCGGTCGGCGAACTGGCGCGTGATGTCGCGGTTCTTGCGCGCGCCCTTGAACATCAGGTGTTCGAGCAGGTGGGCCATGCCGGTTTCGCCATAGTTCTCGTGGCGCGAGCCAACCAGGTAAGTGACGTTGACGGTGACGGTGGGACGCGAGCTGTCGGGGAACAGCAGGACCTTCAGGCCGTTGGCGAGGCGGTACTCGGTGATGCCTTCGACCGAGGGGCCGAGCGTGACGCCCTTCGGCAGGGGCTTGGCGGGAGTGGCAGGAGCAGCGGTGACGCTGGCGGCGGCGAGGAAGGCAAAGGCGCCTGCGATCAGGTGCGTGAGCAAGCGGCGCTGGTAACTCGTCGAAATCATGTGTTCCCGTCAAATGGTGCGTCCGTGCGAACGCGCATGCGCCGCCAACGCGGCGCGCCAGCGGCGATGGTAACAGATGGCCGGATGAATAGATGCTTGCACGCACTATTACGGTGCGGGGCAGTGGTTGCAGATAAGCGGCTGCGGACACGCGGACGCGAGTCAGTCAATGCACGCGCCGGCGCCGTCGACACCGTGCGCCGGGTACGGATCAATGGCGCGCACGCTTTTCGTGGGCCTGGCCGCTGGCGCTGATGCGCGACAAATCGCCCATTTCCTCGGCCAGGAATTCGAGCAGGTCGTCGGCGCTGACGATGCCGCTCAAGCCGCCGGCGCTGTTGACGACAGGCACGCGGCGGATGCCGCGCAGGCGCATGTGCTCGATGGTTTCGTAGACGTCGTCGTCCTCGCGGCAGCTGAGCAGGTCGTCGCTCATGATGTCGTCGACCTGCAGGCCGGCCGGATCGAGGCCGAGGGCAATGACGGAAACGACGATGTCGCGGTCGGTGACGATGCCGACCGGCACCGCCTGGCCGTCGGCCTGGTCGACGACGATCAGGTCGCCGACATGGTGCTTGCGCATCAGGAGCGCCGCGCCCTGCACGGTTTCGTCGCGCACGCAGGTAACGGTCTGGATGGTGCAGATTTCGCCGATGTTCATGATGACGCCCCTCCCTCTGCGATCCACGCTAATGCAGGAGAGTGGGCGCGGTTTGATCTCGGTCAAACCGCCGGCGGAACTTATTTGGCTTTTGAATCGCCCGGCAGTTCGACGAAGCAGGCGTCGACGACTTGCAAGTCGTTGTCCTTGGCGAAATTCACGACGAAGTGGTATGCCAGCGGTTCTGCCTTCTGCAGCTTGTTGTCGACGACAACAGCCTTGACGCCGTTCACCACGGTCGGGTGTACGTAGGGGGAAAACTGCAGGTGGGCATGGCGGCCGCCGCTGCCTTCGGGACGGAAACAGGACATGACGCCGCACAGGCGCTCCGCCCAGTCGCTGGGGCGGAACTGCTTGCCTTTGTTCGTCAGTCCCAGGATGAAGAATTCGCCATTGGCGCTTTCACTCCCGGTGTGCGGTAAGTCTGCCATAGTGCTGCTTGCTGATACAAGAATACTGCGTGGAGGAGACAACGGCAGTATTATATCTTATAGAAGACCTGCGGACGAGTCCTGTCTCCGGAACTTTAGCCCGGCCGCCGGTAAAGCGCGCCAACTTCAGGCTATCGGAGAATATCTGCGCGCAAGTCGCGTTACCTGGCCAAGCGCCTACCCCAGCCAGACCACGCTGGACAGCAGGAGCAACAGGATCATCCATAGTATCAGAGCGCGCCAGACCAGGCCCACGGTGCTTTGCAGTGCGCGCAGGTTCGGCTCTTCGCCGGGCAGGACGTCGCTCTCGGCGTCGCCCAGGTCGACCAGGGCGGCGTCCGCCGGCAGCAGTTGCGGCGCGTTCTCGAACGGGGAGCCCAGGCGCACGCCCATGGCGCCGCCGCCGGCAGCCAGGATGATGCCGCGCGATTCGTCGGCCCAGCGGCTGGCGAAATTGCGCCAGGCATAGATGGCGTCCTCGAAGTTGCCGACCACGGCAAAGGCGATGGCCGTCAGGCGCACCGGAATCCAGTCGATCCAGTAGAAGGCCCTGGCGGCGAACTGGCCAAAGGCTTCGTTGCGCATATGCTCGGGCTCGTTCCAGGCGCGCGCCAGGTATTCCGATACGCGGTACAGCACGGCGCAGGCCGGGCCAGCCGGCATCAGGAACCAGAAGAACACGCCGAACACGCTGCGGTGGGTGGTGATCAGGGATTTTTCAACGGCGATGCGCGCGATTTCCTGGGCATCCATGCCCACCGTGTCGATGCGCGCCCATTCGGCCAGCAAGGTGCGGGCGGTGGCTTCGTCGCCCTGGTTCAGGGCCAGCTGGATCGACGTAAAGTAATGGCTGTAGTGGCGGAAACCGAGGGTCAGGTAGACCACCGCCACGTTCCAGGCAAAGGCGAGGAACACGAAACCATTGTGGTAAAGGACCCAGTAGACGATGGCGACCGGCACCACCAGCACCAGCATCATCAATATCCATCCCAGGCGGCCGTTCTTCGGCTCGCCGGCGTTGAACCAGCCTTCGATGCGCATCGCGAGCGTCTTGATGCCGCCGTAGACCTGGTTATCCGCGCGCAGGGGCTTGAGTTGCTCGATCAGCAAGGCGCACAGGATGGAAAAAAATGTCATGCAAATCCTTCTTTTGTTATGGCAATACCACGCTGCCCGCTACGATAGCGCAGTCGCCCGCCATAATCAAATCCCCTGATACCGGCTTAACGGCAACCTAAGCCTCCTCACTTTGTGAGCGTGTGAAAAGAGCGTCAGGGCAAGGGATGCGGCCACCCGACGCGTCGGCGAAGACAGTACGTGAGTACGGCGAGACGACGCAACGCCGCCATGGCGTTCTTTTCACACGCTCATCAGGCGCGCAGGAAATGGAAGAGGTTGCGCAGCATGCCGGCCGTGGCGCCCCAGATGAAGAAGCGCTCGTAGGGCATGGCGTAGAAGCTGCGCCGCCCTGCCCCTTCCGGCAGTTCGAAGGACATGCGCTGATGGTGGGCGCCGTTCATCAGGAAGGCGAGCGGCACCTCGAAGATCTCGGCCACTTCGCCGGGGTCGGCAACCAGCTCGAACGGCGGCGTCACCAGTGCCACCACCGGACGCACGCGGTAGGCGCTGGCGGTAATGTACTCGGGCAGCACGCCGACGATCTGCACGTGGCGCCGGTGCAGGCCGATTTCTTCTTCGGATTCGCGCAGCGCCGTTTCGATCGGCGAGGAATCGTATTCCTCGGCGCGTCCGCCCGGGAAGCTGATCTGGCCGGCGTGGCTGCTCAAGTGGTCGGTGCGCTGGGTCAGCAACACCGTCAGGCCGTCGGGGCGGTCGACCAGCGGCACCAGCACCGAAGCGCGGCGCAGCTTGTAGCCGGGCTGGAACGGCAGTTCCTCGGCAGCCTCGGGATCCCAGGCGCGCAGGGTTTCGGCGAAGCGTGCACGCAGGCGGGCGGCGGTCAGCAGCGCCGGATCGACGGGCGGCTCGCCGGCGATGGCGTCCACCGGCAGGCGGGTGGGATCGAGATGCAGCTTTACCAAAAGATTTCCTCCAGCCAAAACGAGGGACAGATAAAGAAAAAGGCATCCCGAAGGATGCCTTTTTCATTCCACAGATGCTATTACTCAGCAGCAGCTGGGGTAGCGGCGACGCGGCGCTGCGGCAGTTTCTCTTTGATACGTGCCGATTTGCCCGAA
>Ga0265780_10001201_pt1 | contig 37600 bp, 25 predicted proteins | sample P1T30metagenome_FD_192432 | JGI IMG/M metagenome (GOLD analysis project Ga0265780, IMG submission 192432) | Plant litter microbial communities from East Loma Ridge, Irvine, California - P1 T30 | ecosystem: Environmental > Terrestrial > Plant litter > Unclassified | place: USA: California...
CTTGATGGCGCGCCAGGCGTGGACCGCGCGCCTGGGCCGGATTTTGCCGGGCGTGGGCACGCAAGCCATCCTGCACCGCGTGGCCGGCACCGACCTGCCGGCCCAGCTGGCCTACCAGGACAGGATCGCGGATTTCCATCGCGAGATCCGGACCTTTTATTACGGCTACCTGTTCAACGACCGGCCGTTCGGCCAGGCGGACTACGCAAAGCGGCCGACGTTCGCGCCGCATGTGGCCGAGCCGGCGCTGCCGTGGGGCGGGGCGGTGGCCATGACGCTGGTTGGGCTGGCGGTATTGTCGGCGGGACTGGGATGCCTGCAGCGGCTGCGCGTGCTGGCACACGGCTAAGCGGGGGCCGCCACTGGACGGCACGTTGTGACAATTGAAGAGATTTGCCGCTACATTTTACCCGTAGCATCGTTCGGGTAACGTCTCTTCATGTTCAACGTGTCCTTTTGGAAGGAGCAATGCGATGTGTATTAACCCCATCTTGCCGACACCTATAACGAGCGCTGCCGACGCCTGGGCGGCGCTTCGCTTCCATGGTCTGGAAGCGACCGGGCGCGACGGTGACCTGGCCGATTTGTTGCACAAGGCGCTGCTGGACGATCCTGAAAAAATGCCGGGAGTTTCCTTCAAGGACGCGGTCGACGCAGCGTCGCTCGAAAAATTCATCCGTGCGTTTTTCGATTGCGCCGCCCCGTATGTCGATATGCTGAAGGACATACTTGCCTGGTTCGAGCGGGCGGATGCAAAACGCAGTGCGCATGCATGGCAGTTGGCCTGGGATGGCGGCGATCTCGCGGAACTGCAGCAGTTTCGCGAGTACTTGAAACAGCTGGAAACGACGATAGTCGTGCTGGAACATCCTGCCTTGGCTTTCAATGAATGTTTTTTGTTGCTCGAAAAAATGAGGAGTGCGCCAGGCATCTCGCGTGTGAGCAAACTGGTTTCCAAAGAAAACTACCGTGCATTGCCGGAGTCGATGCGGGACTTCGCCTACTATTACAAACTTGACTACGGCGATCTGTCGAACTTGGTGCCGCCAGCCGGCAGTCCGGGCTGGCTGATGGATGTCTGGCATCTGATCCAGCGTGCCACCATGGAACTTGCTTTGCTGGGAATCTCGGGGCAGACCGAGGCGTTATCCGCCGCCCGTGCCGCCCTCTACCGTAGGACCGAGGCGGACGGTCTTGCCCCGGACAGCGTGTGCATGCTCGAGACGGATAATTGGCTGCTGTACCTGGTGGCGTGCTATGCCGTGCTCCTCGAGTCTCCGGCAGACCGAGCTGCGGCAGGCCCCGTGCTAAATACCTGGTTTTCAGCCCTGCCGCGCGTGAGCTTCCTGGCTGAGGATACGGTGGAGAGCTTCACGGCATTCCTGAGTCTTCCCCTGTGGGGAAAACGGCATGAGTTTTATGCTGCATGGATCGCGTCCAGGATAATCGATGCAGCAGGCGAACACGAACTGAACCTCTTGCACGACAAGGGCGTCATCTCGCTTCCGTTCAGTCGTACCGAGGTTGCCCATGTCGTTTCCGCCCGACCTGAACGTATCCTGTTCTCGGAACGTCGAGAACCGGTGGAAGACCCTCAAGGAAAAGGTAGAGTAGACCATGTTCAGCCGGATTTCAGTATCTGGCATGCAGCAGCGAAAGACGACGTCTGCGATCTGGTAGTGGAGGTGAAGCATTACCAGAGCCCCGCGAAAAAGAGCTGGGTCGATGTGTTCGAGGATTATGCGAAAGCGCATCCTGCTGCGACAGTGGTCCTCGTGAACTACGGACGGCCGGGAAACGCGATGGACGGAGTTTCTGCACCAAACAAGGCCCGCTGCCGCCTGATCGGTAACCTGAGGCCGAGCCAGAAAGCTGCCGTCGACGAGTTGGCAAAAGCCGTGCGCAACGCCCTCGGTCCGGTGCTGTCGCGGCCCGGCACGGGCGGGGCGGGCGGATCACGTCCTTCCCTGGCACTGGTGCTCGACCGGTCGTACTCCATACAGGTGGCGCGTTCCGACTTGTTGGCACTGGTGGAGCGCTACGCCGCGTTGTATGACGCTACCCATGTAGCGATTGCCGCGACGGGCCGCGATACTGTCTGGATGGCGGATGCAAGCGGGTTCGACGCAGCGCTCGATGCCGAGCAAAACTCGGAGACCCAGTTCACCCCCATTCTTTCCCGCCTGCTGGCAGATCATCCTGACCTCATCTTCCTGACGGATGCCGATGGCGACGGCTCCCTGGATCGTACCGTGCTGCACGTGCACGAGCTCGATCAGGGACCAGACGGGATAAGAATATTGCAAGTCGCGGCGCGTTAGATCGGTGGACGTCCAGCCGCCCTGGCTGAGCCGTCCGTCAATTACTTCTGTCCGCTCATCTGGAAAAAGCCCGCTTTTGCGGGCTTTTTTTCGGCTTGCATGATCGGATTGCCGATGCTGCCAGTGGATATATTGTCGTTGGTTCTTTCTAGCAAACGCTCATCCATTAATTGTTTTTTTGCGTCGGTTTTTATCTCGTCATTCCACCTGTCGGTCCGGTATTTTACACGTCAATTTACATGTAAAAAAATAATCCCCGCCAATCCGTTGACGACCGAAATAAAAGCTTTCATAGTCTGTTCCGCAGCACACGCAAACCGCGTAACAGCCCGGGAAAATGGCGAATAACGCAGCGCCCGGATATTTTCGAATGCATATTTCAACACGGCGGACGGTCGGCAATGATTTACCTGGCTCTGCAGCATATTGCATTCGAATTGAACCAGTCGCTGCGACGTCATTCGCTGTCCGGCGAGGATATCGTCGTGTTGGCCAATCCAGTGGAGGCCGATGGCAAATCCGACGGTGTCGCCACGAATAAGGTGATCCTGTTCCTGGCGGGTTTGGAGCGCGATACCCTCCCAATTCGCAGCGGCGGCGATAACGGGATGCTGGCCTATCAGGCGCCGACCTGGCTGAATGTCTACCTGATGGTCGCCGCCAATTTCACGGCGCGCAGTTATCCGGATTCCCTCAAATACCTGTCGCGCGTGATTGCGTTTTTCCAGGCGCATCCGGTATTCGACCGCCATTCCAGTCCGGCCATGGACGAGAAAATCGACAAGCTGATTCTCGACATGGAAAACCTCGACCGGCGCGAATTGAATAATCTGTGGGGCATGTTTGGCGGTAAATATATGCCCTCGGTGTTATACCGCGTGCGCATGCTGGGAATCGATGCGAACAGTATTACCGGCCGCCGCCACGCCGTATCCGAACCATCCGTTGTCAGCCATGCGAAGGAGAATTGACATGTCTTCTTATCGCCTGCTGTTCCGCGTCGCATTCGAACACGCGTATTTCGCCGACCGCGTGCTGCGCCCCTTGCGCATCGTGTCCAGCGGCGCCTGCCACGAGATGCTGCGCCGGGCCGGGGTCCTGCTGCTCGACGAAGCGGGCGGGATCGCCGCCTTCGGCGACGAACGCGTGGTCGAGCGCCTGCGCCTGCACACGACCGAGGCCGGCGCCGCGCTCGGCCTGGCTTTCCTGGTCTACTTCACCGACCCGCACTTCTTCGAGTACACCTTGCCGGCGCGGCCGGCCGGGCACCTGCTGTTCCTCAGCAGCGCCGATGCCGTGGCCGACGCGGGCGGCCGCCTGCTGCTGCACGCGGCGCCGGTGGTGCCGGCCAGCGCGATGCTGGCGCGCGAGCACCCGCGCCTGGCGGCCGTCCTCGGCAAGCAGGTGCTGGCGCCGGCGCCGGCCATGGTGCTCGAGGTCGCGCTCACGCCCACCATGCTCGATGCGGCCGAACCCGGGCGCACCTTCCACGTGTGCTTCGATGCTGCCAGCAGCCACTGGAAATACTGCGTGTTCGGCGCCGCCGAAGCGGGGAGCGAGAGCCGCGCCGGCATCGTCGACCTGGCGGGCGACATGGAATTCGAGCACCTCCCCGGCGCCGAGATCGGCGACCGCCGGCGCGCCGAAGTCTGGCTGTCGAAGCGCGCGATTCCGATGCGCGAGCGGGCCGAGGCGCGCTTCCAGCTGCGCGCCGCCTCGCCGTCCGGCGACAAGGTGCTCATCAAGCGCATGCCCAATGCGGGCGTGGGCAAGCGTTTCCGCGAATGCAGGGACGGAAACGAGATCCTGGTGTCCGAAGTCTTCGTCAACCCGTAAGCAAGCCGCAGTCAACCCGCTATCAACCCGCCGTCAACCCAACCTTCACCACCGGAGCAGAGAACGTGGCCACGTATAAAACCCCCGGCGTCTACGTCATCGAGAAGAACGCCTTTCCCAATTCGGTGGTCGAAGTCGCCACCGCCGTGCCGGCCTTCATCGGCTATACCGAAAGGGCCCTGAACAAGGGCGTCGCGCTCAGGGACAAGCCCACGCGCATCACCTCGATGTCGGAATACATCGAGAGCTTCGGCGCCGCCCCGGACAGCCGCTTCACCCTGAAGCTGTCGGAAGCGACGCCGGCCACCGACGACCAGCCCGCAGTCCCGGCCGCGCCCGGCGACTTTTCGGTTACCGTGCCGGGCGCTTCGCCGCCGCGCGCCGAGTACCTGCTCGATCGCAGCGGCCGGAAGCATACGCTGTACACCGCGATGCAGCTGTTCTTCCAGAACGGCGGCGGCCCCTGCTACATCGTCTCGGTCGGCAGCTATGACGACGACATCGACGTCGAGAAGCTGCGCGCCGGCGTGGCCCAGCTCAAGAAGGAGCAGGAGCCGACCCTGGTGGTGATTCCCGAGGCCGTGATGCTGGATTCGGAAAAGGACTGCATCGCGCTGCAGCAGGCCGTGCTGCAGCACTGCGGGGTCGACATGAAGAACCGCTTCGCCATCCTCGACATCCATGGCGGCCACAAGGACCGCTCGAACGACGACCCGGTCCAGCAGTTCCGCGACGACCTCGGCACCAACAGCCTGAAATTCGCCGCCGCCTACTACCCCTGGCTCGACACCACCATCGTCAAGGACAACGATCTCAGCTACCGCAACATCGACCCCGAGAACGCCGACCTGCTCGACAGCCTGCTCAGGGCCGACATGAAGATCGGCGACGAGCCCGTCGCGGCGATCCCGAAGAAGAGTTACCAGGAAAAGGTGCAGGCCCTGGCGCTGATGCGCGACGAGTGGGTGATCGCCAGGGAGACCGACGGCAAGTACGGCCTGCTGTCGGCGAACGACTTCATGCAGGCCCAGGCCGCGCCCGACAAGGGCGGCTACAAGAGCTACGGCGAAATGGTCACCCTGCTCGGCGACGCCAGGGATGCCGATGCGCGCGCCAAGGTGCTGTCGGCCGAGCAGCTCGAGCAGGGCAGGGCGATGATCGACAAGGGCCGCCTGGAAGTGCACCAGCTGCTGACCAGGTCCAGCCCCCTGTACGCCACCATGCTGCACACGATGGCCACCAAATTGAACCGCCTGCCGCCGAGCGCGGCGATCGCCGGCCTGTACACCAGCATCGACAATGCGCGCGGCGTGTGGAAGGCGCCGGCCAACGTCAGCCTGAACGCGGTCGACAAGCCGAGCGTGAACATCAGCCACGAAGAGCAGGAAGACCTGAACGTCACCACCGGCGGCAAGTCGATCAACGCGATCCGCGCCTTCATCGGCGCCGGCGTGCTGGTGTGGGGTGCGCGCACCCTTGACGGCAACAGCCTCGACTGGCGCTACATCAACGTGCGCCGCACCATGATCATGATCGAGGAATCGCTGCGCCTGGCGATGGCGGCCTACGTCTTCGAGCCGAACACGGCGAACACCTGGGTAACGGTGAAGGGCATGGCCAGCAACTTCCTCACCGGGATCTGGAAGCGCGGCGGCCTGGCCGGCGCCAGCGCCGACGATGCCTTCTCGGTGCAGGTGGGCCTGGGCGAAACCATGACCGCCGAAGACATCCTGGAGGGCCGCATGAACGTGACCATCCTGGTGGCGCTGTCGCGGCCGGCCGAGTTCATCGAGCTGACCTTCCAGCAGCAGATGCAGAAGTCCTGAAGCAGATAACCACGATACGCATAACCGAAGGAGGATGGCATGGCAGACGACGGATCGAAACAATCGGCGGCCCTTTGGCCCCTGCCGAAGTTTCATTTTCAGGTGAAATGGGATGCACAGGTGATGTCGTTCCAGGAAGTGAGCGGCCTCGATATCCAGTCCGAGGAAATCAAGTACCGCGCCGGCGACAGCCCGGTGTTCTCGGTGATCAAGATGCCGGGCATGACCAAGTACGGCAACGTCACCATGAAGAAGGGCATCTTCAAGGGCGACAACAAGTTCTGGGACTGGATCAGCCAGATCAAGATGAACACGATCAAGCGCCTGCCGGTCACCATCAGCCTGCTCGACGAGGAAGGCAAGCCGACCATGGTGTGGACCCTGGCGAACGCCTGGCCGACCAAGGTCAGCGGCACCGACCTGAAGGCCGAGGGCAACGAGGTGGCGATCGAGACCATCGAGATCGTGCACGAAGGCCTGATCGTGGCCAACGCCTGAGGGAGGTGGGGCATGGGTACCGCTGCCGTTGCCGCCGCCGTCGCCGCCGAAGTGGCCGGCCTGTTCGACCACTACCCGGTGCCGGCGTTTCACTTCCGGGTCGTGATCGGGGCCGCGGTGTACGGCGACACCTCGTTCCAGGAAGTGTCGGGCATGGGCTCGGAGCTGACCTACGAGGAGGTGCGCGAGGGCGGCGAGAACCGCTTCATGCAGCGCCTGCCCACCGGCACCAAGTACCCGCCGCTGGAACTCAAGCGCGGCATCGGCGCCTTTGATTCGACGCTGGTGCAGTGGTGCCGCGCCACGCTCGACGGCGACGGGCTGGCCGGCATCGTGACCGCGCCCGTCACCGTGTACCTGATGGACGCCGCCGGTCTGCCGGCGCGCGCCTGGCAGTTCGCCGATGCCTTTCCGGTGAAATGGGAGTTCGAGGCCTTCAATTCGACCAAGAACGAAGTGGCGATCGAAAAGATCGTGCTCAGCTATGCATATTCAACCAGGTTGATCTGAACCATGTCCATCGAAATCCGCCAGATGCTGATCAAGTCGCAGGTGGTGCAGCGCGCCGCCGACGAAGCCGGCGCCGACGCCGACCCGGCCCCCGAGGCCGAGCCGCGCGAGCCGGCCCTGCGCGACTGGCGCGCCGAATGCCGGCGCCTGATCGTCGAAGTGCTCGACGAGCGCAAGGAGCGATGATGTTCGGCGCCAAGCAGAAACTCACCATCCGCCAGTGGAATACCCAGGCCGGCGACGAGGGCGGCACCGTGTTCACGGCGATGCTCAATCCGGCCTCGTACAGCCGCTCGCGCAGCCTGCACTACACCGAGGGCGAGGACAAGCCGGAGGCCGGCGGCAAGGACAGGAAGCTCAAGAACAGCCCGGCCGAAAAGCTCGACCTCGACGAACTGGTGATCGACGGCACCGGCATCGTCGACGCCCCCGGCGGCAACCTCGACGTCGACGACCAGATCGATTTGCTGCGGCGCGTGCTGATCGAGCCGGGCGGCGACCAGAAGGTGCGCCAGGCGGTGGTCGAGGTCGTGTGGGGAACGCTGTCCTTCCGCGGCCGGCTGACCTCGATGACGGTCAAGTACACCCTGTTCAGCCCCGCAGGCAAGCCCTTGCGCGCGCGCGTCAAGCTCGCCTTCGTCGCCTACGAACCGCCGGCCGCCACGCTGGCCCCCGCCGCCACCGTTCCGGCGCGCCAGGTGCGCGTGAGCGGCGGCGACAGCCTGCCGCTGCTGTGCTTCAAGGCCTACAACGACGTCTCGCTGTTCCAGGCGGTGGCGCTGCTGAACGGCTTGAGCTCGCTGCGCAGCCTGCCGACCGGCATGCTGCTCACCCTGCCGAAGCTGGGTTGACCATGGCCGTCTCTCCGCTCCTCGACAGCGCCGGCGATACCCGGGCCGGTATCTACAGCGGTGGCCAGGCCCTCGACCCCGCCTATGCCGTGCTGCAGGTCACGGTCACCCAGGCCGTGAACCGCATCCCGGCGGCGCGCATCGTGGTGGCCGAGGACGACGAGGTCGTCGGCAGCCTGCCGCTGGGCGATTCGGATTTCTTCAAGCCCGGCGCGGCGATCCGCATCGCCGCCGGCTACGGCAGCAAGGACAGCACCATCTTCGAGGGCGTGGTGGTGTCGCTCGGCCTGCGCAGCGGCGCCGGCGGCCCGCGCCTGGTGGCCGAGTGCCGCGACAAGGCGCTGGCCATGACGCTCGGGCGCCGCTCGGCCACCTGGGCCGATGCCAGCGACAGCGACATCCTCTCCAAATTGATCCAGTCCTACCCGGGCCTGAGCGCCAGCGTCGCCGCCACCGAACCGGTGCACAAGGAACTGGTGCAGTACGAGGTCAGCGACTGGGACTTCATGCTGGCGCGCGCCGAGGCCAACGGCATGGTGGTCACGGTGGAGGCGGGCAAGGTGACGATTGCACCGCCCGCCACCGATGGCGAAGCCGCGCTGCTGCTGACCTTCGGCGCCGACCTGCTGGCGTTCGATGCCGACCTCGATGCGCGCAGCCAGCTGGCCAGCGTCGACAGCGTGGCCTGGGACCCGGCCACCCAGGACATCGTCACCCACAGCGCCACGCCGAAGACCCTGAACGCCCAGGGCAACCTGGCGGCGGCGGCGCTGGCCGAGGTGCTCGGCCTGGACAGCTTCCGCCTGCAGTCGGCCGTGCCGCTCGGGGCGCAGGGCCTGCAGGCCTGGTCGGCCGCGCGCCAGTTGCGCGCCGGCCTGGCGCGGGTGCGCGGGCGCCTGCGCTTCCAGGGCAGCGCCCTCGCCAAACCGAACACCCTGGCGCGCCTGGCCGGCGTCGGCAAGCGCTTCGAGGGCAACACCTGGCTCGGCAGCGTCACCCACGTCATCGCCGAGGGCGACTGGATCAGCGAGGCGGAATTCGGCATGGCGCCGGAGAGCCTGGCCGAGCGCGTGGCCCTGGCCGCGCCGCTGGCCGGCGGCCTGACGGCGGGCGTGCCGGGGCTGCAGATCGGGGTCGTCAGGAAGCTCGACGAAGACCCGAACAATCAGTTCATGATCCAGGTGGCGGTGCCGACGATGCAGGCCGGCACCGGCACCATCTGGGCGCGCCTGGCCAGCCAGTACGGGTCGGACGGCGTGGGCAGCTTCTTCCTGCCCGAAGTCGGTGACGAAGTCATCCTCGGCTTCCTGAACAACGATCCCTCGCATCCGCTGGTGCTGGGCAGCCTGTACAGCAGCAAGCGCGCGCCGCCTTACCAGATCGGCGCCGAAAACAACACCAAGGCCATCGTCACGCGCAGCAAGCTGAAGATCGAGTTCGACGAAGAGAAGAAGGTGGTCACCGTGCTCACCCCGGCCGGCAACAAGGCCGTGCTCGACGACGACGCCAGGACCATTACCCTGCAGGACGAGACCGGCAACAAGCTGACCCTGGCGCCGGGCGGCATCACCCTCGACAGCCCGAAGGACATCGCGCTCTCGGCCAAGGGCAAGCTGAGCATCGAGGCGGTGGGGAACATCGAGATCACCAGCAAGGCCGACCTGAAGCAGGGGGCGCTGAACATCAGCAGCCAGGCCAGCATGGGCTTCACGGCCAAGGGCGCCAGCAGCGCGGAACTCTCGGCCACCGGCCAGACGACCGTCAAGGGCGCCATGGTCATGATCAACTGAAGCGAGGGTCACGTCATGCCTCCCGGCGCCCGCCTCACCGACATGCACGCCTGCCCGATGGTCACGCCGGGCCTGCCGCCGATCCCGCACGTGGGCGGCCCGGTCATCGGCCCCGGCGTACCGACTGTCATGGTCGGCAACATGGTGGCCGCCGTGGTCGGCGACGCCTGCACCTGCGTCGGCCCGCCCGACACCATCGTCAAGGGCTCGGCTACGGTCATGATCGGCGGCCGGCCGGCGGCGCGCGTGGGCGACACCTGCGCCCACGGCGGTACGGTGACGCTGGGCTGCCCGACCGTCATGATCGGCGGCTGACCATGAGCCTCGATCCCGGCATCCTGTTCCTCGGCCGCGGCTGGGCCTTTCCGCCGCGCTTTCGCCACGACGGCGTGCTGGCCATGTCGAGCGACGAGCAGGATATCCGCGAAAGCCTGCATATCCTGCTCTCGACCGCGCCCGGCGAACGGGTGATGCACCCGGCCTTCGGCTGCGGCCTGCGCGCGCTGGTGTTCGAAAGCCTCGACGAAAGCCTGAAGACCCGCATCCGCGACACCATCATTCGCGCCGTCGTCCAGTTCGAGCAGCGGGTCGAGCTCGACCTGGTGGCCGTGCACGGCCAGGAGCTGCACGCCGAAGGCCTGCTGAAGATCGAACTGAACTACCGCATCCGCGCCACCAACGCGGCGGGCAACCTGGTGTTTCCCTTCTACCTGGCGAACGGGCAGGATGCCCCGATCGGCGGCGGGCCATGAGTTCGCGCGGCGGCACTTCCCAGGCCGGGCGCATGCCGGCGGCGCTGGCGCCGCATTACTTCGACGTCGACGAGCTGGGCCTGGCCCAGCTGCTGTGCATTGCGCTCGACAGCGCGCGCCAGGTGCGCTTTGCCGGGGCGCAGGGTATCGGCTGGGACGCGTATTTCGCCGACGACGAAATCATGGTCCTGGCCGAGATCCTGGCCACCCGGGTGCGGGCCGAGAGCGCGCGCTTCGAGGCCGCGCTGGCCGGCGCGGGCGCCGGCAACCCGCACGAGGCCGCAGGCAGTGCCGCCCGGATTGCGCGCGAGCGCGCCGACAAGCTGCGCCACTGGGGCCAGCGCCTGCTGAAGTATGGCGGCGACCTCGGCGCCGACATGGGCGCGATGCTCGACGCGCTGCTGCACGGGCAGGGCTACGCCGGACTCGATGGCGCCGCGCCCGACGCGGATGGATCGCGGCAGGCGGCGCGCGACCGGGACCCGCGCGCGGACTTCCACCAGCTGATGAAGGCGGTCGAGATCGCCCAGCGCGCCGCGGCCGCGCGCTTGCCGCATGCGCTGCGCAGCGGCGAGCACGATCCGGGCGTCGGCATGCTGGTCGCATTTGCCGGGCTGTACGGCCGGGCCCAGGAAAAGCTGAACCGCTTCACCGGCCGCCACCTGGATTTCTATTACGACCGGGTGCTGCACGTGCGCCCGCGCGGGCCCGAGCGCGACGCCGCCTTCCTGGTGTTCGATCCGGCCCCGGCTGGCATCGCCATTCCCGTCGAGCGCGGCAGCCGCTTCCTGGCCCCCTACGCGCGCGGCGCGCCCGAACTCGAATTCGTCACCGAGCACGGGATGGTCGTGAGCGACGCCAGGGTGGTGGTGCTGCACACGGTTTTCTTCGAGCGCAGCCGCCTGAGCTTTCCCGAGTCGCGGATGGCCGAGCACGTCGGCGGGCAGGAGCGGCGCTATCCGACCGCCTGCCGCGTGAACCGGATCGCGCCCGGCAACCCGGCGGCGCCGAGGGAAGAGGGCTGCGAAGGGGCGCCGCTGTTCGGGGCGCCGCGCAGCGCGGCGCAGGCGCCGCCGGGTACGGTGGGGCGGATCGGCTTCGCGCTGGCCAGCAACGTGCTCCTGATGCGCGATGGCGAACGCGAGGTCGAGGTCAAGCTGCACCTGGGCAGCGCGGGCACGCAGCATGCGCCCCGGCTGGGCGAGCGCATGCAGACCCTGCTGCGCGAAGCCGTCAGGGCCGAGCACGAGGCGCGCGAGGAACGGGAAGGGCAGGCCGGCGGCGATGCGCAGGCGTGGGAAGCGGAGATCCTGGACCGCGTGCTGACGCGCCTGTTCCGCATCAGTCTCAGCGGCAGCGCCGGCTGGATCGGGATTCCTGAATACAGCGCCAGCTTCGTGCGTGGCGCCACGGATGGAGGTGCCGCCCGCCCGGACCAGTTGGCCCTGCGTTTTCGCCTTGGCGCGGAACTGCCGGCGGTAGTGCCCTGCACGCCGGACCTGCACGGCGCTGACTGTCCCGGCGCCTGCCCGCTGCTGCGCATCGAGCTCGATCCGCTGGCCTATGCCTACGGCTACGGCCTGCTGCGCGGCCTGCCGCTGCTGCGCGCCGAGATCGAGGTCGAGGTGCGGGGGCATCGGGCGCTGCATTTGCAGAACCATATCGGCCTGCTGTCGGCGGCGTCGCCGTTCCAGCCCTTCGGACCCCTGCCGGGCCTGGGCGCCTACCTGATCGTGGGCAGCGCCGAAGCCGCGTGCAAGGACCTGACCGGCTTCGAACTGGTCATGGACTGGGGCAACCTGCCGCATGCGCCGCGCGGCCTGGGCTGGTACTACGCTGGCCATGCGCGCGAGGGCCAGGCCAGCCCTTTTCGCGACGTGCGCGCCAGCCTGGCCGTGCTGGCCGACGGCGCCTGGATGCCGGCGCCCGAATCCGAGCGGCCGCAGGCAACGCTGTTTCGCGCCGCGGCGGCGGCGGCGGGCGGGCCGGCCGCCGTGTCGCGCCTGCGCTTCGACCGCCTGCTGCCGCTGGCGCGCCGCATCGGGCGCGCCGAGGCCGCCACCGACGCGGCGGCGCCTTTCGTCTACACGCCGGGGGCGCGCGGCGGCTTCTTCAAGATCACGCTGGCCGGACCCGACTTCCTGTTCGGCCACCGCGACTACCCCTACGTGCTGGCCGACGCCCTCGGCCACAATGGCCAGCCGCGCAACCGCACGCGCCTGCGCGAGCTGCCGGCGGCGCCCTACACGCCGCTGCTCGACGCGGTGTCGCTGAACTACCGCGCCAGGGCCGTGGTCCAGGCCAGCCCGAGTCCCGCGGGCGACGCCTTTTTCCGCCTGGCGCCGCTGGGCTGGGATGCCGCCAGCGGCGGCGGCCACGGCGGCGACCTGCTGCTGCCGCGCTTCGACGACGCCGGCAACCTGTACATCGGCCTGGCCGCCAGCAGCCTGGCCGCGCCGCTGACGCTGTTCTTCCACCTGCGCGAGGACGCGCTGCCGATGGTCGAGCTGGCGCAGCGCGCGCTGCGCTGGTCCTGCCTGGTCGGCAATACCTGGCGCCCGCTGGAATCGCATGCGGTGCGCGCCGACTCCACCCACGCCTTCCTGCGCGCCGGCATTGTGACGCTGACCCTGCCGCCCGATATCGACCGCGAGCACACCGTGCTGCCGGGCGGCCTGTACTGGCTGCGGGTGTCCTGCGACAGCGAGCTGGAACGTTTCTGCAGCCTGTACTCGGTGGTGGCGCATGCGGCCCAGGTGTTCCGCGACCTCGAAGCGGCGCAGGCGCTGTGCCCGCCAAACACGTTAAACACGCCAAACACGCCGCCGGCCCCGGAGTCGATCCCCGCCGGCACCATCACCCGGCCGCGCCAGCCGATCCCGGGCCTGGGCCGGGTAACGCAGGTCACCGCCTCGCGCGGCGGGCGCCTGGCGGAAACGCGCGAGGACATGCGGCGCCGCGTTGCCGAGCGCCTGCGCCACAAGGGCCAGGCCATCCTGCCTGAAGACTACGAGCGGCTGGTGCTGCAGCAGTTCCCCGAGATCGACCGCGTCAAGTGCTTCGCCAACCTGTCGGTCGCGCGCCGTCCGCGCGGCGACTGCTGTCCCGGCCACGTGCTGGTGGTCGGTTTGCCGGCGTTCCGCTCGAACGGCCACCTGCGCGAATTCCCGCGCCTGAACGGCTGGCTGGCCGGCCAGGTGCGCAGCTTCCTCGAGGCCCACATCTCGCCCGGCGTCACGCTCGAAGTGGTGAATCCCGTGTACCAGCATGTGCAGGTGCGCTGCACGGTGCTGCTGCGCGCCGGCGCCGACCTGGGCTGGTACGCGAACGCGCTCGACACCCTGGTGTCCGACTTCATCTCGCCCTGGAACCCGATCGGCAACACCAGCCACTTCGGCTGGGCGATCCGGCGCCACGACATCGAGTCCTTCATCCTGGCCCAGGACGGCGTGCTGGCGGTGCAGGGCCTGTCGATGCTCAGCGTGAGCGGACGCGATACCGGCCACGACCTGTTTTCGCTGAAGGACACGGCGGCGCCGGGACGCGCGGGCCTGCCGGCCGGAGATGACCTGATCGAACCGGCCTATCCATGGAGTATCGCGGTGCCGATCGGGCGCCACCACATCACGGTCCGGCATGCCGGCGCGCAGGCGCAGGGGCAGCTGCACGCCATGGCGCCCGAACCGACCGGCATCGGCCGCATGGAAATCGGCAGCACATTCATTATTGGAAGGGAACGCGATGAGATTTAGACCAAGGGCCGAGCTCAAGAAACGCTTCGCCGACGGCAGCATGCCTTCGGTGAGCGACTTCGACCTGCTGATCGACTCGACCATGAACATCAGCGACGACGGCATCATGCACAGTCCCGCGCGCGGCCTGTGCCTGACCCAGATGAACGGCGAGGAGCGCCGCTTGCTGAGCTTTTATCGGCAGGGCAGAACGCGTGTCTGGGCCATGAGCCTGGATGCGGGCGGCGCCGGCATGCACTTCGAGGCCGCGCCGCCGGACGACATGGAGGCAGGCCTGGAGGACGCCGCGGCAAGCGCGGTGCTGACCCTGGTGGCGCCCGGCGCCGGCAGGGGCGACACCGATGCCGACGCCGATATCGAGGCCGGCGCCGGCGCAGCACGGGTCGGCATCAACCAGCGCAAACCATCCTGCGAGCTCGACGTGAACGGCACGGTGGCGTCGCAGGCGCGGCGCGGGATCGCCGGCATGGACGCCCTGGCCGACGGCGAGTGGCACACGATCCGCGCCGGCCTGGACGGCTGCGTGGCCCTCGAAGTGGTGGCCGGCACAGGCAGGGAAGGCAGCGGCAAGTACGCCCTGCTGCATGCCATCGCCATGAAGGTCTTCGACGCCAAGGGGACGATCGGCTACCAGCGCACCCACTACGGCGCGCGCCGCCACCGGCTCGACCTGCGCTGGCTGCAGCATAGCGGCAGCCGCGGCTACGACCTGCAGATCAAGGTCCATTGCCACTACGGCGAGGGGGTGCGCATCCGCTACCACATCACCGAGCTGTGGGACGACCCGCTGATGGCGCAGTGCGCCGCCGGCCGGAACGAGCGCTGAGCGCGGAGGACGCATGGCCGCCAATCTGCATGAACTCGCACACACCTGGGGCACGGCGCTGCCCGCCGGGCCGATCGGCCTCGATTTCGGCGCCTTGAGGAACGAAGGCATCGAGGCCCTGCAAGGCCTGTGCCGCGCGCTGTGGACCGACTACAACCTGCACGATCCGGGCGTCACCGTGCTTGAGCAGCTGGCCTACGGCTTGACCGACCTGGCCTACCGCACCGAGTTCGACGTCGCCGACTATCTCACGGGTCCGGACGGCAGCATCGACTACACGGCGCTGGCACTGCACCCGCCGCAGGACGTGTTCCATGGCCAGGCGCTGACGGTGGCCGACTACCGGCGCCTGCTCTACGATGCGATTCCGTCGATCGGCGAGGTCTGGGTGCGCGCGCTCGGCAACGGCCTGCTGGCGATCGACGTCACCGTGCCGTCGAGAATCCAGACGGCGGGCGGCCGCGCCGATATCGCGCGCCGCATCAGGCAGCACTACGCCGCCAACCGCAACCTTTGCGAGGACCTGCGCACCGTCACGGTGCTGGAGCCGGACGAATGCTGGCTCGACGGCGAGATCGAGATTGGCGCCGAGCGCGCGCCCGCCGAGGTGCTGGCCGAGATCGTGTATGCATGCCGCGACCACCTGGCGACCGGCATGCACCTGCACCGGCTGCAGGAGGTGGTCGCGCGCGGCATGCCGCCGGAAACGGTCTACGAGGGGCCTCCGCTGGCGAACGGCTATGTCGAAGCCGGGCCGGACCCGCTGCCGGCCCATACGGTCACGATCGGCGAACTGGTGGGCGTGATCCGGCGCATCGAGGGCGTCAGGCGCGTGCACAGCCTGGCCTTCCGCATGCCCGGCGGGGAGAGAACCGAGAAGATCGGCTGCGATATCCGCAGCGGGCGTTTTCCCTGCCTGGGCCTGCCGCCGCCCGCCAGCCCGCATTGGCTGCGCCTGATACCCGAGCACGGCGTGCGCTTCGGCATGCAGCCTGCGCAGGACAAGCCGCGCGTGCCCGCCGTCCCGGACCAGGCCTTCCTGGATAACGCCGGGCAGGCGCTCAAGAAACTGGAATTCAACCGCCGCGCGCTGCTTGCCGTCCCGGCCCGCACCAGCCCCTTTCCCCTGCCGCAGGGGCGCTTGCGCGAGCTGTCCGAATACTACTCGGTGCAGAACGACTTCCCCGCGGTGTACGGCATCGGCGCATACGGCCTGCCGCCGTCGGCAGGGGCCGAGCGCATCGCCCAGGCGCAGCAGCTGAAGGGCTACCTGTTCCCCTTCGAGCAGCTGATGGCGAACTACCTGGACAACCTGCAGGCGCTGCCAACGCTGTTTTCCGTGCGCGACACTGGCGATGCCAGTTACTTCCAGCGGCGCCTGACGAATGCGCAAATCCCGGGCATCGAGGCGCTGCGCATCGAGTCCGGGGACGAGGGGCGGGCGCTGCGCGACATCGACGACTACTGCGAGCGCAAGGGCCGCGTCTACGACTACCTGCTGGCGCTGCACGGCGACGCCTTCCCGCAAGATGCGCTGCGCCTCTTCAACCACTACCACAGGCACGATACCGAACGCTGGCTGCTGGAAGCCAAGGCCCGGCTGCTGCACGAACTGGTGGAACTGAGCGCGTATCGCGGCCGCGCGGGCAACTACCTGGCCGAGCCGGGCAGCCCGGACAGCGTCCCGGTGCTGGAGCGGCGCGTCGCCATCCTGCTCGGGCTCGACCCCGCGGCGCATGACGCGGCAGGCGCGCCGGAGCCGGGCGGCGGGCGCGAACGGATAGGCATGCAGCTGCAGGCACGCGGCCCGGGTTGGAAAGCCGTCGGGCCCACCCCCGATGCCGACGGCATGGAAGAGGCGGCCCGGCTGGCGCCTTCAGTCGGTGCGTTCGCGCCAGGGCTGCAGGGCGCCGCGCTGGCGCCGGAAAACTATGCGCTGGCCCCGGATACGCATGGCGCGGGAGCCACCCTGTATTGCGGAAGCGGCGACGGCTGGGCGCGGATAGGCCACTATGCGAATGCCCGCGTCGCCACCCAGGTTGCCCACGTTTGCATGCGCAGGCTGGTTGCCGCCGGCGAGGCCCGGGAACGGCCGCGCATCGTCGAGCACATCCTGCTATGGCCGAGCGACGCCATGCCGCTCGAAAAGGACTTCTATGGCGCGCGCATGAGCGTGGTCTTGCCCGACTGGACCGCGCGCGGCGCCGACGCGGGCTATCGCCAGTTCGTGCAGGAGACCGTGCACCGGAATTGCCCGGCCCATGTGCATCCGGCCTTCCTGTGGCTGTCGCGCCCGCGCATGGCGCAATTCGACACGCTGCGGCGCGACTGGCGCAAGGCATGCCATGCACTGCGTTCGCAGCCGCCGGAGCGCGCGGCGCCGGCAGCCCAGCGCGCGGCCAACGACGCGGCGCGCGCGTTGACGGCGTTCCTGCAGGCGCGAGAGGAGGGAGCGTGAGCAGTCACCTGATCGATGAGCTGGTCGTCGAGATCGCCAGCGATGGCGCCAGCCGGGAGGCCGCGGACGAAACCTGGCTGCGGCGCATGGTGGTCGATTGCCTGCTGCCCGTGCTCGAAGAGGTCCTGGATGGCGCCGGCGAAGGCGACACGGTGCTGGTCGTGCCCGTACTGGAACTCGACCTGGGCGAGATCGCCGCGTCCGGTGTCGGGCAGGTGGCGCCTCAGCGCCTGCGCGCGGCGCTCGAGGATGCCTTGCGGCGGGCCCTGACTGCGGCCAGGCAGGCGCAGGAACAGCCCGCCGCCGACGGCGATCCCGGGCCGCTGCTGATGCGCCGCACGGCTTCCGAGCTGGCCCAGCTCGAACGCTTCCTCGCCACCGGCACCATGCCCTGGCATGTGGACAGCGCCCGGCCCGGGCTGCACGTGGCGTTGCTGGAAAATTTGCTGGCGCACGGGAACGCAGCGCTGTGGCCGGCGCTGGCGCGCGCGCTGGCGGCGCCCGGCAGTGCGCGCCGGCTGGCCGAACAGTTCCCCGAGCATCAATTGCTGGCCGTGCTGCGTGGCGTGGCGGGCGGGCAGGCGTTCCGGTTCGAGTCGGTCCTGGCGCTGGCGAAGCAGGGCCGCCCGGGGGAAAAGCCGGGCGCGGCGGCGTGGGGGCAGATGCTGGAGGGAGCGCTTGGCGCAGCCGGCGAGGCCGAAGCGAGGGCAGCGTGTGCGCGCCTGCGCGCCGATCTGGCGCCGTCCTGTGCACCGGAGGACGCGGCGCCGGCAGCAGGCGGCCCGGCGGCGCCCGCCAGCGGCGCGCTGGAGCAGCTCCTGGCCTTCCTGGACAGCGGCGTGCTGCCCGGGATGCCGGATCAGGAAGGCCAGGCGCCGCACCTGACCCTGCTCGACCGTTGGCTGGAGGAGGGCTCTGCAGACGCGCGCGCGGTGCTGGAACGCGTGCTGGATAAGCGGGACAGTGCACGCCGCCTCGCTGAGCAGTTCACGGCGCAGCAGTTGCGTTCCGTACTGCGCGCCGCTGCCGGCGCGCATGCGGCGCACTTCGACGCGCTGCTTGAAGAGCTGGGGCCGGCGTTTGCGCCGGCCGCGCTTCCGGCGCCGGCCTGGCTGCAGGTGCTGGCGGCAGCCTGCGGCGCCGGCAGCGATGCCGCTGCGCAGGCCGCGTGCGCGCAGTTGCGTATCGCCCTGGCGCCGGCAGCAGGAGAGGCAGGCAGCATGGCGCAAACGGATTCGCCAGCCGATGTGCAAGCCGATGTGCAAGCCGATACGCAGGCCGATTTGCCACCGGGGCCGTCGCGGCAACTGCTGGCCTTCCTGGCAAACGGCGTGCCGCCCGCAGAAATGGCGGATACGGGCCGGCCGGCGCACCACGTCCTGCTCGAAAGGCTGCTGGAACAGGACGCTGGCGCCGCGCGCGCAACGCTGGTGCACGCGCTGGCCGATCCGCGCAGCGCACGCCGTCTGGCCGAAGGGTCGACGCAGGAGCAGTTGCTGGCAATCCTGCGGACCGTGGCTGGCGCCGGCGCGGACCGTGCCGAAGCGCTGCTGGAGCAGGCCGGGAATGGCGGCGCCGGCACAGACCCGGCAGCGTGGCTGCAGGTGCTGCGTGCCTGTGCCGGGAACCGGGAGCGCGCGCCAGCCAGTCCAGTGGACGCCGGTGCGCCGGCGGCACCGGCAGTTCGGCAGGGTGCCACGGCGAACGCCGCCATTGCGGATGTCGATGCGCTGCGGACTTTCCTGGAGAGCGGCGTCCTGCCCCAGGCTGCCGAGACCGCCGGCACCCTGGCCCATGTGGCCCTGCTCGGCCGCGTGCTGGACCAGGAGCGCGATGCGATGCGGCCGGCGCTGGCAAACATGCTGCTTCGTCCAGGCGCCGCGCGCCGCTTCGCGCAGCAGTTCCCTGAGCACCAGCTGCGCGCGGTGCTGCGCCGGGTGGCGGGTGCGCAGGCGGCCACGTTCGAAGCCTTGCTCGACGCATCGCTGGCCTGGCCACCGGGCGTGGGCGGGGGCACGCTCGTCGCCGTCCGCGCCGAGGCGCTTGCCGCTTGCGCCGCGGGGATCGACGCCCAGGCTGCCTGCGCACGCATCCGTGCAGCGCATGGCGCGGCGCCGGGGGAACAGGCGCCGCCGGCCGAGAGCGAGGCGTTGCGGCGATTCCTGATAGACGGCGCAAGCGCCGGCGTTGTGGAAGGCGAAGGCCACGGGGCGCTGCTGGAGCGCCTGCTGGCGCAGGACGCCGCGGCCCTGTGGCCTGTCCTGCGCCAGGCCCTGGCCGATCCGCAGAGCGCGGCTCGGCTGGTGGAGCGCTTTCCTGAGCAGCAGTTGACGGCCCTGCTGCGGCAAGCCCAGCCCGCGCACGCCGCGCAATGCGAAGCCCTGCTGGCCGAGACGCGCGCGTGGGCGGGCGGGACCCGGGCGATGGTGATGGCGTGGCGCCTGGTGCTGGCGCTGTGCATTCCGCGCTCGCCGGGCTTGCCGGACATCGCGCCGGGGCTGGCACGCATCCGCGCCGCGCTTGCCCGCAGCCGCGCGCTGCACGCCGCGCGCAGCGAGACGCCCGCCTACCGGCGCTACGCCGGCCCTGCGCCCGGCGCCGGCCAAGCCGCGGCATCCGTGCCACGGCTGCTGCGCCGCGCCGCACCGGTGCCGCCCGCGACACGCCCGGCCCCAAAGCCGGACCCGGAACAGGAATCCGCGCAGGGCCTGCCGCGCAAGCCACAGGCGCTGCTTCGCCTGCTGGGCGCCTACCTGGGCGGCGCCGGCTTGCCGCCCGGTCTGCGCGCGGACTCCGGTGAGACCGTGCACCAGGCCCTGCTCGGGCGCCTGCTGGAGCAGGGGAACAGCGGCATCTGGCTGGCATTGGGGCGGATGCTGGCCGATCCGGCGTGCGCGCGGCGCTTGCGCGAGGATTTTCCCGCACACCAGGTGCGGGAGGTGATGGGGCGGGTCGGACCGGGGCAGGCAGGGGCCGTCGCGTCCGGCATGCGCGTCTCTAACGGCGCGCTGGGAGATACGCTGGGAGATACGCCGGGAGGCATGCCTGAGGTACCCGGCGCTGCGGATGAAAGCAGCGAACAAGCGGCGCCGGCCCATCGCACCCAGCTGCAGCGCCTGCAACAGTTCCTCTCAAGCGGCCTGCTGCCGGGCGCCGACGCCGCCGGCAGTGGCCACAGTGCCCATGAAGCTCTGCTCGACCGGCTGGCCGCGCATGCCGACGACCATCTGTGGCGCGTGCTAGCCGTGGCGCTGGCCCGCGATGACAGCGCCGAGCGCCTGTTGACGCAATTCCCGCAGCGGCAGCTGCTGGCACTGGCCAGGGCCAGCGCGCCCGGCTACGCGCCTGCGCTGGAACGCCTGCTGCGGCGGATCGAGGCGCGGGCGAACGGTCCCGATGCCGCTAACGCCCGCCTGGTGCAAGCCTGCCTGCGCCAGGTGCTGGCGGCATGCGTCGCGCGTCCGGCCGCCGCCGCGCTGCCGGCACCGATTGCCGCAAAGGCCGCGCTGGCTGTGGGCGTCACCCCAGCGGGGGCGGCGCCGGCCAGGTATGTGCGCCGCACGGGTTCCGGTTCGGATGTCGCGGCTGAACGCTGGCGCGGCAGCGCCGCCGAAGGCCGTGCCGTCCGCTTGCTGGTGCAGCTGGCTGGCATGGCCGGGAGGCTGGGCGAACGGACCGGCGCGGCGGACGAGGCCGGACAGGAAACAGGGCACAAAGGCGAGGGCGGCCCGGTCGACGTACCTGATGATGCGGCGTGGGAGCCAGTCCTCACCCTGCGCGAACGCGAACGCATGGCAAGGGCGCTGGACCGCCTGTGCCGGCCGCTGGACGGCCCCCGGCCGGCCGCAACGAATCCGCCTGCCGCCGGCCCGGACGAGATGCCGGCACTGCACGGCGCGATCGCGGCGCGTCTGGCCGGGAATGCCGCGGTCGCACCCGCTCACAGGGCGTTGATGCTGGAGGCAATCGACGAAAAATGCGCGGAGGCCGCCGACCCGGCGGGATTCTTGCGCACCGTGCTGGCGGTGCTGACTGCCGGGGCGCCGCTCGATCTCGATGCGCTGCCGGCGCCGGAACCAGCCAGCGCGTTGCCGGCCTCCGCGTCGCTCCGCCTGTCGGCGCCCGACGCCGCCTCAACCCCGGGCCAAATGCTGATTACGGCACTGCAAGCCGGCGACGGCCCGGCCGTACGCGCCTGCCTGCGCGCACTGCTGTCGACCCATGCCGCCCAGCTCCGGCCGGCCCTGCGCCACTACGCGCGGCATGGGCGCGTGCGTCACGCCCTGGCAACCTCGCTGCCGGAACCGCTCTTCCTCGATCTGGTCGGTCTGCTCGACACCGAAGCCGCGGTGCTGCTGCGCGCCTTGCTGACGCCGTCCGCGCCGTTGCTGGCTCTGGCCGGGCATGGCGCGGCATGGACCGGCTGGACCCTGCGCTGCCGCCTGCAGGCGCTCGCCACGCTGGCCGGGGACACGGCGCAGCGCCGCATCGACCCCGAGGCTTTTTTGCGCGCGGTGGCGCCGGGCGGGAAAGGAATTGAAGCCCGGCTGTCGGCGGCATTGCCGGCGCTGCGGGCGGCGGCAGGAAAGACGTCAACCGGTCTGCATGCTCCAGACAAGCCGGCGGCGCCGCACACGATGCCGCCGGCCACGGCGCTCGGCACCCGCTCCAGCGCCGGCCAACCAGCGCCGGCCGATCCGGTGCTCGCGGACAGCAGCGAGCTGCTCCTCATCGGCAATGCCGGGATGGTGCTGGCCGCTCCCTACCTGCCGCGCCTGTTCGGCGCGCTCGGCCTGCTGGCGGGCGGCGCCTTCATCGACGATGCCGCCGCCGCGCGCGCCGTCCACCTGCTGCAGTACATGGTCACCGGCCAGGCCGAGACTCCCGAGTACCAGCTGGTGCTCAACAAGATCCTGTGCGGCCTGCCGACGTCGGCGCCGGTGCCCTCCGGGATCGTCATCACCGGCGCCGAACACGACTTCATCGAAAGCATGGTCGGCGCCATGGTCCTCCACGCCAAGGTGTTCGGCAATTCCTCGGTGGCCGCCATGCGCCAGACCTTCCTTGCCCGCAAGGCCGAGCTGCAGCTGGCCGACGAGGCCTGGCAGCTGCGCATCCAGCCAGGCCCCTTCGACGTGCTGCTCGACCGCCTGCCGTGGTCGTACGCGCTGCTGAAGCTCGGCTGGATGACGCGGCCGGTCCACGTGACCTGGCGGCCCGCATGAGGACATCCACCATGAGGAACACGCCATGAACCAGCCCCTGCCTCCGATGCACGTGGCCGCAGCCGGCGCACAGACGCTCGAACGCGAGATCGCCTGGTTCGCGCAGTTGCTGGAAGCGCGCTTCGCGCATTATTTTTCGCAGCCCGGCACGCCGTTCGAGGCGCCTGACGCCCCCGGCCTCCACGGCGACGCCTCGCCCTACGCCGCCATCGTGCACGAACACGCGCTGGGCGGCGACGAGCGCGTGGTGCTGATGCTCGCCCTGCTGCCGCACCTGCGCCCGCAAGCGCTGGACCTGCTGTTCACCCAGAACCAGGTGCAGGGCAAGCGCTTCACCGAGTTCGGCGGCTGGAAGGGCAAGAGTCACGAGGGCTTCCTGCCCACCTGCGAAACGGCGGTCTTCATCCTGGCCGGCGAAGACCTCGCGCGCCGCATCGAGGCCGCCGCCCTGTTCGACGAGGCGCACCCCTTCGCGCGCGCCAGGCTGCTGCGGGTGGAGCCGGGCGGCGACGGCGAACCGCCCCTCAGTGCGCGCCTGGCGATCGCCCCCGACTGCCTGCAGCGCATCACCACCGGCGCCTGCCACAAGCCCGACTTCAGCGCCAGCTTCCCGGCGCGGCGCATCGTCACGCGCCTGGGCTGGGACGACCTGGTGCTGGCGCCGGACGTGCGCGCCGAGATCGACAACATCGTCCTGTGGCTGGACAAGCGCGGCACGCTGCTGCAGGAATGGGGGCTGGACAAGGCTGTCAAGCCGGGCTACCGCTGCCTGTTCTACGGCCCGCCGGGCACCGGCAAGACGCTCACCGCCACCCTGATGGGCGTGGCCGCCGGGGCCGACGTCTACCGCATCGACCTGTCGATGGTGGTATCGAAATACATCGGCGAAACCGAGAAGAACCTGGCGAGCGTGTTCGACCAGGCCCAGGACAAGAACTGGGTCCTGTTCTTCGACGAGGCCGATGCCCTGTTCGGCAAGCGCACCGGCGGCAACAGCGCGAACGACCGCCACGCGAACCAGGAAGTGTCGTATCTCCTGCAGCGCATCGAGGATTTTCCCGGCACCGTGATCCTGGCCAGCAACCTGCGCGGGAATATCGACGACGCCTTTGCGCGCCGCTTCCAGAGCGCGATCCACTTTCCCATGCCGGATGCGGACGGGCGGCTGCGGCTGTGGCAGGGCGTGTTCCAGGACCCGGCGCGCATCGGCGCCGACGTGCGCTTTGGCGAGCTGGCCGAGCACCACGAACTGTCGGGCGGCGCGATCGCCAACGTGGCGCGCTACGCCGCGATCCAGGCCGCGCGCATGGGCCGCACGGCCGTCAGCCAGCAGGACCTGCTGACCGGCGTTACCAAGGAATTGATCAAGGAAGGGCGTACGCACTGACATGGACAAACACACGATGGTCCGCCGCCTGCTCGGCGTGCTCGGGGCCTGCCTGCTGGCGGCGCCGCTGGCTGCGGCTTTTCAGCCCGGATCGCAGCCAGGGCCGCAACTGGTCGACGCCACCCGCGAGCGCTGCGCCGGCGCCCGCTACGAAGGGCGAGTGGTCCTGGTCCAGGCAGAGCTGAACCGCATCTACGCGGACGACGCCGAGTTCAGGAAGGACGTTGGCGCCGGCGCCAATCCGTTGCGCGACGGCAGGCTCGGACCGGTCACCCGCAAGTGGCTGGGCGTGTTCTGCGCGCGCCATCCATTCAAGGCGCGCGCCGCCGCTTTCGACGCCGAGGTCGCCGCCAGGCTCACGGCCTTCGGGCGCCAGGCTCCTTCGGTGGCGCAAGGCAGCCCTGTGGACGCTGGCGGCAAGCGCGCGCAGCCGCCGCTGCCCGGGCTGGAGACGACCTACCGCTACGATCCGAAAATCCTGCGCAAGCCGCAGGACCTCGACTCCGTGCTGGCACGCCTGGCGCTGCTGACCGACCGCTACGCGAGCAAGACACTGTTCGACCAGGCGCTCGACAGGGCCCTGAAAGGCCTGAGCCTGGATGCCGAGACCCGCGCCCGGATCGTCAACCTGTCCGAAGTCGACGGCTACCTGCTGCCCAGTGCGAAGGTGAACACACTCCCGAACGCCTCCCTCTCGCTGCGCGAGAAGCTGCTGCTCAAGGCCGACATCGATTATGCCAGCGCCGACGAGTTCCACTTCGACCTCGAGACTGCCGTAGGCGAAGGGCCGGAACGCGCCGAGCTGTCACGTTACCAGGCGAAGATCGACAACTTCTCGCTCGTGCAGCACTACCGCATTCCGACGACGCTGGCAGCCGACCTGGCTGCGGCCGGCGTGCTCGAGCCGCCGCTGGCGAAACTATACGAGCCGATGGCGAAGCTCGAATACCCGACGCGCCAGCTGCTCGAGGACGCCCTGCGCGCGCGCCTGGAACAGGCGCTCGGCATGTGCAAGGCCAGTCGGAGCCGGCAGGATGGGCGCTTCGATTCCGCAGACGACGTCAGGGCCCTCTGGAATTTGGTGGGTGACAGCCCGCTAGATCCTGGCCGTGAACGCTACGCTGAGGTGAAGGGCCTGCGTGATCGCAAGAAGACCTGCGGCGACGCCAAGCTGAAGCAGGCGCAGGAGCTTATCGACGTGGGACACAAGGCTCTGTACAACAAACTCATCAAAGCCGTCGAACTGACCAAGGTGAACCGCGCACCGCCGCTGGCGGGGCAAGCCGGACCAGGCGCGGTGCCCGGCTGCGGCTGCGCGCAAGACGAGCACGAGGGCATGACCTACGGCCTCTATCCGCTCTGGACCGACAGCACCAAACAACATCTCGACTTCGACGTCCTCTCGCGCATCGGCCTGTACGGCATGACGATCGACGACACGGGCCGCCTGCGTTATCCCGCCGGCGTGCAGACACCGCCCTGGACCCTGTTGAAGGCGGCGCACCGCCACCTGACCAAGGTCGACTGGGTACTCTACAAGAACGACTGGAATGCCGTCGGGGGGGAGGGTGGTATGGCCGCGTTCCTGGGGAGCTTGCGGCAAAGCATCGGCGGCCTGCTTCGTACGCAGTTCCCACGGCGCGACTGGAGCGGCACGGCGCTTGCCAGCCTTGGCCTCGAACACGGCCCATCAATCGGCGATGGCATCACGCTGCGCTTCGAGGGCTTCCCGGCCGGACAGCAGAAGGCGTTGAGCGGCTTCGTGCGTGATCTCGCGAAAGACCTGCGCGACATGAAGCCGGCGCGCCAGCTGAACTTCATGGTAGCCCAGGACGAGATCGTCGGCGCGCCAGTGGACGGCGACGACGCGGCGCCCTCCAATCCGCGGGGGGATGGTGACGACGAAACACCGCCGTTTTCCCCCGCCGGCCTGCACGAATTGCTGCAGCAGGCCCACCGGATCACTGGCGATGCGGACACCGCGAACCGCCGGGACCGGTATGAACAGGACCCCACGATCCTGGTCTTGATCCGGGAGCCGACCACCAGCCAAAAACGGGAGCTGCGCTCTGAAATCGAGGGGGCCCTGCACGGCAACCAGCGGGTGCGCGTGCTGCGCAACCTGGTCCCGGTGGTGGAATACGACGGTCGCAGCGGCCCGATGCTCGAAGACGACATCCTCTACTTCCAGGACAACTTCGGCGGCATCGGTTTCTGGCCGCTGCCGTTTGCCAGCCCCGAGGACGAGGCGGATGGTTCCGCCACTGTCAATTCAAAATTGCACGCCTACTTCACGAGCACCTACATGGACGGCGATCTGAAATCCGAACTGATCGACCTGATCTGCCCGAACCGCGCCTGGCTGCGCTGGCTGGCCTGGATTTCGTCGATCGCGGCGATCGTCGCCGGCGTCACCCTGGCGCGCTGCCGCGGCTGCGAGACCCGGCTGGATAACAACAAGTTCTACATGGCGGGCATGGTGGCCCTGCTGGTCTTGCCCTTCATCGTGATCGCGGCGCTGGTGGTGGGCGACCCGCTGTTCAAGAGCGATTCGGGTGTGCACTGGTTCGTGGCGGCCCTGCTGATCGGGGTGGTGATCGTGCCGGGGGCGTATGGGTTGTTGAAGCCGCAGAGGCAGTTGCCTTGACATAGACTTGAAAGGAGATCGTTGTGAAAACCAGAATGGAACGGCATGACAACGCCGCGGCGTCGCGAGACGCGGACCAGACTTCGACCTGCAATCCACAGCGAGTCAGCACCGTCTTTGAGGATGTACGCCCGCAGGCGCTAGCGCAGCGCCGCCAAAGCGATGTGGTGCATACGAGCAGTCGCATGCTCCGGCAGCAGGCAGTAGCCGGAGCGCTGCAGCGAAAGGACGCCAACGTCGTCAAAGCTCCTGATCACACCGGTCTGCCGGACCGGCTGAAGACAGGTATCGAATCGCTCTCCGGCCTGAGCATGGATGGCGTGCGCGTGCACTACGGTTCATCACGGCCGGCGCAACTCAATGCGTATGCGTATGCTCAGGGCACCGATATTCATCTAGCTCCTGGCCAGGAGAAGCATCTGCCGCATGAGGCATGGCACGTCGTACAGCAAATGCAGGGCAGAGTGAGACCCACCATGCAGCTCATGGGCACAACTGCCATCAACGACGACGCGGCGCTGGAAGCCGAAGCCGACCTGATGGGCGCAAAGGCCGACAGCATGCTGAATGCCTCCGAAGAGCATCATGGAACCGGTCTGCAGTCCTTGCCGGCGTTGGGAGGTCTCGCAATGCAGCGCAAGGGACGGGTCGAGTTGGATGCAATCACGGACCACCCGCAACGCGGCGATATTCTTGAGGCAGTGCGCATAGCACGCGAGAAACGTATCAAGGCGAAGATGGATGCGCGTCTCGAATGGTTGCCGCTCGACGGTATCGAGGGAGACAAGACGGCAATTGCCGACAGGGATGAAAAATATAACAGCGCGGTGGAACTGGCACGCAAGACCTATGGTCTCGACATGCTGCAGATAAAACAGGCGTTCAGCCTCGACGAGAAACAGTTCATTAGCGGTCCTGCATATTACGGCGAAGAGGGGAGTAATGGCGTCTGGAAACGCTCTGACGGAAAGGAGTTCGTCAGGGACTTGAATCAGGTGTTCATGCCGCGCTATGCCCGGCGCGAACTGAATGCATTCGATCTGCCCAAAATCGAGAATGAAACTGGTTTGGAGCCGACCGGCAAGTCCAAGCACGGAACGGAAGGCAGCAAGAAAGCTGCGATGCGCGATATTCCGTTTACAGATGACGATCGCGAGTTTCTGCAGCAAAGCATCGGCGGGGGAAATAACCAGTACGCCTTCAGCCTGACGTCAACCAAGCATCCCATCCTCAGCAACGATCATCACAACTTCGGCGCACCCGGAAAGAACACGACCATCAACGATCCGCATGGACGCATTATTGTCGATCTGCAGAAATTCGCCCCGGAATCGCGGCGTGCCCAATGGGCCCTCGCACCTGAAGAAGAGGGCGGTCACAAAATAGAGCGTAGCGGTTTCGATGAGGAATGGATGCGCAGGCGCCGTGACAAGGTATTGGCCAGCGGCTATCGCAATATGGAGATCATTACGCCGACAGTACCGGCCAACGCGGTCGTGGATAAGCAAGCAGGTTGGGAAGAGGAAGATGACTCGGGCAAGGGAGAATCGGCAGCCGGGCAATGGTTGAATAAATTTCGGCAGGAAAAAGAAAAACCCTGAGCGGGGTCTTGGCTGCCGGGCAGGCGAGTAGTAGTGGGCCAAGCTTAGCGTTCGGATTCCAGATCAAGGCGTGCCTGGATAATCAGAAAAGGAGTGCTGCCATGCAGACGAAAACCGAGCGCAACGAGAATGAAGCGCTATCGCCACGAACGGCATCGACCGACAGCCAATACCCGGCAGACGGCACAGCCGCCTTTGACGATCTGCCACCGAAAGTCCTCGCTAATGAAATCAATGCTGGTTTCATTCGAGCGCTGGACGCATATAATTCTGGTCGAAAACGCTGCTGAATGCAGGTTAGACCGCATTCGATTGTTCGTTGCTAAAACTATCCATCGATCTGAAAGCCAGTATAGGTGGCATTTGGGTCGTGTGAGCATGCATTGACGACGAATTCATTGTCGGTTGTATTGTTTTTAATGTGATCTGACAGCGTGGTATTGCCCGTAATATAATAGTTTTGCGCTGCGCTGGTTTGGCTTTTTAATTTATCTTCGAATTCCGACAATACGATATCGTCCATCGCCTCTGTTGCATTGATTTCTTTGAAGGTTTCCGGCGCAACTGTAGTCTGCGCCCAATTTTCCAGTTTAGGTTTTTTTTCCAGGGATCTCAATGAGTTTTTATCAGGACCGGTCAACCATGCAATCGTTTTGCGATTGCAAATTTCATTCAGTAATTCAACCTGGCGCTTCGTTTTGGGAATGTCTGGATTATCCTTGACTGCATTAGCCATAGGGATATTTCCCCAAAATTCATCTGTTGTGTTCACTTTGACGCGTGCCCGCATAGCGACCGGGTCTATTACCGAAGTCTCATTCATCAACATGGAAATGTCCCCCAGAGTTGCCCCCGGCGGCGCAGCGCGAATGACCTTCTTGCCCACGGGTACTGTATACTTAACCAAATTCCCTTGCGCATCACGACGAAGGCAGCCGTGTCCACTTACTGTCTGCTGTAGTTGCACTGGCCATACGGCACCGGCGGACTGGCGCTGTCCCGTAGAGGGCGTATTACCCTGGATAAAGTCGCTATTCCGCTTGTGCTCTGCCCGTGCATCCTGGTTGTGCTCGAACCGCACAGCTTTGTCACCCATTATGTCGGCTTCCTTTTCCAGTAAAGGATCATCGTTGATCACGCTTGTCTTCATCTGCAAAGTAGGCCAAACCCGACCTTGAGCTTGCTGCACTATATGCCAAGCCTCATGCGGCAAATGCCTTTCTTGACCCGCCCCAAGATGAATCTCACTGCCCTGGGCATAAGCATGGGCCTGCAGTTGCGCTGGCTTATCCGAGTTATAGTGCACCGTCACATGATCCATGCTCATGCCAGAGAGCGACTCAATGCCTGACTTCAATTGATTGGGCAGGCCGGTTTTGTTTGTTTTTTCTTCGCGCTGCGCCAGCGATGCCTCAGCTGGCATCGCGCCGTCTCCTTGCGATTTAACCGTCCCGCCAAAAAGCGCATTCATTTCATGACGCTGCGCGACCATTCGCGGACTGTTGTGGATGGCGTCGCTTAGCGCCCGCTGCGGCAACACACGCAGGCTGTTATTCATCATCTCGACCAGTTTACGTTGCGCCGCCGCTTCGGACCGGTTGTCCACAAGAACCCGCTTCTGTGCAACTGTCCTGGCAGTGTCCGTTTGGGCGGCATCAGAGTCATTTCTTGCTTGAAGTGGTGCTTGCATGGGCGGCCTCCGTAGATGAGTGGAGTTATCGATATGACTGCATGATCATAACCCTGTTTTTCTAAGGTATCCTGACCAACCCCGCTTCTTTAGCTATCAAATAAAGCACAATCGACAAGTCTTCTTCGTGACGTTACTTTATGCGTGAGCAATCATATCGCAACGTATGTACGCCGCCAGCCCAGCTCATGCAGGTCCGACCATAGCGGATTCTCGGCAAACATCTGTTTCCAGATCCTCGGCGTGAGCTGATGAACGATTGACGCCGGATGCTGGCCGACTCGCTGCAGCACGTCCACAAAGTGGTCATACGGATTGATTTCGTGCAGCCGACAGGTAGCCAGCAGGCTTTGCACAATGCCGATGAGCTTGGCGCCCAACTCGGTCCAGCTGAACAGCCAGTTCTTTTTACCCATCGGGATCACCCGCAGCGCGCGATCGAGATGGTTCGTGTGGATTGATACCTCCGGGTCATCCAGGTAGACCGACAGGCCGACGCGGCGCTCGCGGATATATGCCAGCGCACCGAGGAAGGGACGGCTCGGCAGGAAGCCTTGCTTGTCGAACTGCTGGTCGATCCAGGCGAAGAAGCGTTCGAGGACAGGTTTCGATTGTTCCTAGCGGCGGACGAACTTGGCTTGTCCCGTCAGCCCATCGTCGCGAATCTGTTGCTCGACCTTGTAGAGAGCGGCAATCGCGTGCAGTGCCTGGTCGGCTTGCGCCGGCTCGATATCCCTAACATCAAAGATTTTACGGCGTGCGTCTGCCCAGCACTGCGCGTGCGTGATCCCTGTCTTCTTCGCGTAATGCTCATAGGCGCTGTAGCCGTCGCGCTGCAAGGTCGAGTACGGTCCAGCGCGCGACCGCGTCGGTACCAGCCATCAGCTCGGGAAGGGACGCAGTTTTTATGTTTCGAGCGTCGGTAACAAAAGCCTTTACAACGCGACGAGCGCCATGGACTATGGCGATTCCGTGGCAATTTACGTTCCAGAAGAGTTTGAGCGTATAGACGTTGGAGACGATGATCAAAATAACGTCGATGAACTGGAAAAAGATCGGCCTGACGATGCAAGAAAGTATTATTACGTGATGCAGGGCGGATCGGAAATCGTCATTCCCGAAAAGTTCTTCGATTCCGTTGTCGCAGTGTCGCAACGTGCGCAGCTCGAAAAATTCAAGCGATGACGCGCTGAATCAAGCTCAAACGAGAGGCCAGGCCTGCATTGCTGTTCGAGACGAGCAAGGTAGAATTGACGGGCTTACACCGGCCCGGCACACCCGTTTATCGTCAAGCTCCATGACCTACTTCGACTACACTTTGACGTCTCCTTTATCCAACCTGGATAACAGCTCCGCGCCCCTGCTCGCCGTCACCATCGTCTGGCACCCCGACCGCACCCGCATCGGCGAGCAGTTCATCGGCGGCAGCGAAGGCGATGTCATCGAACTGAACCGCTTCACCCCCCTGTTCATGCACCCCGGCGCCGAAGGCCTGCCCCTCGGCCACGGCGGCATTTCGCGCCAGCCCCTGCGCCTGGCGCGCGACGCCGATAACCATGTGGTCATGACCCTGCCGGCCAGCGCGATGGTGGTCGAACTCAACGGCCGCGCCGTCAGGGACACGGTGCGCTTCAGCATGGCGCAGGTCGCCCAGGGCCAGATCCTGACCCTGGGCCGCGCCGTGGTGTTGTGCCTGCACTGGATGGACCGTCTCCCGAAGCACAACCCGGTGCCGGGCCTGATCGGCGTGAGCGGCGCCAGCATCGGCGTGCGCGACCAGATCCGTATGGTGGCGCCGGCTTCCCTGCCGGTCCTGCTGCTGGGCGAAACCGGCACCGGCAAGGAAATCGCGGCGCGCGCCATCCACGCACTGGGTGCGCGCGCCGCTGCGCCGCTGGTCACGGTCAACATGGCGGCGCTGAACGAGGCGCTGGCGCCGGTGGAATTGTTCGGTGCAGCCGAAGGCGGGCAGGCCACGCGCGATGGCGTGTTCGCCCAGGCCGACCAGGCCACCCTGTTCCTCGACGAAATCGGCAACGCGCCGGCGGCCGTGCAGCCGATGCTGCTGCGCGTGCTCGAAGGCGGCGATTACCGTCCCGTCGGCGCCGCGCAGGGCCGGCGTACCTCGGCGCGCCTGATCGCGGCGTCCGACCAGGACCTCGACGCCATCGCCTTCAACCAGGCCTTGCTGCGCCGCCTGGAGGGCTTCGTGATCCAGATGCCGCCGCTGCGCACGCGGCGCGAGGACACCGGCGTGCTGCTCGCGCACCTGATGGAACAGCAGGGCGCCGCCGCAGACCTGCCGCCGGCGCTGGTGGCGGAACTGGCGGCCCACGACTGGCCGGGGAACGTGCGCCAGCTGTCGCATGCGCTGCAGCGCGCGCTGCTGATGCTGCGCGAGGGCGTGGTGCCGACGCTCGAGCAACTGGTGCGCACCCCGCGCCCCCAGGCGGAGCCGCCGCCGGCGCCCCAACAGCCGCTTCAACGGCAGCGCGAGGAACCCGGCGCGCCGCGGCGCAAGCCCTCGGCCCTGTCCGATGCCGACGTGCTGGCCGCGATGGCCGCGCACGAATGGAACATCCTGGCCGCGGCGGCGGCGCTGGGCATTTCGCGTCCCAGCCTGTACAAGCTGCTCGAGGACCATCCCGATATCCGGCGCCCGGAAACCATCCCCGAAAACGACATCGCCCGCGCCATGGAAAGCTGCGCGGGCGATGTGGAGCGCTGTGCGGCGCTCCTGAAGACGCCGGCGGAAGCCTTGCGGCGCCGCTGGCGGCTCTTGCGTCCAGGCTGACCCGGCCCTTGATCAGTTCGAGCCGACTTCGAGTTCCGGGTCGGGAAGGAAGTAGAACTTGTCGACGCCGTCCTTGCTGGCCTTGAACATGATCGAGAAGCCCCACAGGCCTTTTTCCTTGTCGATCGTGTAGGGAGAGCCCGGCTCGATGTTGATCTGGCCGCCGCCTTCGAACGGCGCGCCGGTCGTGTCCTTGCGGCGCGGGCCGCTCATCATGAGCGCATCGCCGACCTGGCCCGGCCCGTGGAAGCTGAAGGTGATGGTGTCGCCCATCCTGGCCTTGATGCGGTCCGAACCCTGTTCGTCGAGCCAGGTTGCTTGCGGGTTATCGGCAACAAAATTGATTTGGACATTATGGTTTGTCATGTCTGCTTTCAGTCGACTTGATAAACGTGCCGGGGCACGCGGAAAATCCGGACCCCTCAGTCCGGACGGTAGCGCTCGTCGCGCCGCAAGGCCACCAGGTCGGGTTCGGCATCGATGAACTTGACCGGGTAGCCGAGACGGCGCGCGGTGTTGACGGCAGCGAGAGCATCCTCGCGCTGCCCGAGCAATTCGAAGGCCAGCCCGGAGCGGAACTGCACGTCGGGGCTGGACGGCGCCAGCGCCAGCGCATGCCGGAGCAGGGGCAGGGCCTGCTCCCTTTCTCCGCTGCGCGCGGCGTACAAGCCCATGCGCGACACCATCAGCACGTCGTTCGGTGCGCGCGCCAGGCGCGGCGCCAGCAGTTCGCGTGCCTTGCCGTAGGCGGCGCGCGCCCCGTCCTCGCGCCCCGGAATCCAGTTCAGCGTGTCGGCCAGGTTGGCCCAGTTCTGGTAGTCGTTCGGCGCGCCGCGGGTCGGCGATACCGCGTTCTCGAAGGCGGCAGCGGCGCCGGTGTAGTCCTGGCGCAGGAACAGGGCGTTGCCGAGATTCGTGTACAGCTTGGCGCTGGGGCGGATCTGCAAGCCTTGCTGCAGCACCTGCAGCGCCTCGTCGTCGCGGTTCTGGCGCAGCAGGGCCGCGTTCAGGTTGGCGTAGGCGAACACCGCGTCCGGCTCGAGGGCGATGCTGCGTCGGAACAGCTTTTCCGCCGCCGGGTAGTTCGCCTGCTCGTATTCCACGCTGCCCAGTTCGTCGGTGAAGACGCGCTCCTGCGGGAAGCGCCGCATCGCCTCGGCCACTTTCGCGCGCGCGTCGTCGTAGCGGTGCATGCGGCGCAGCGCCGTCACCTGGCCGTACCAGGCAAAGAAGTTGTTCGGGTCGAGACGCAGTCCTTGGGCGTGGGCGAGCAGGGCGGCGTCGCGCTTGCCCTGGTTGTCGAGCATCCAGCCGCGCGCGATGTGGCTCAGCGCGAGCTGGTCGTTGAGCTGCATGGCGCGCTGGGCGCTGGCGTCGGCCCGCTGCAGCCAGGTTTCGTCGCGCTTGTCGCTCAGGTAGCGCTGCGAGTACATCAGCGACATGCCGGCGGCGGCCGCCGCGCTGTCCGGATGGCGCTCCAGGATGCGCCGGAAATGCTGCTCGGCGCTGTCCAGGCTGCCCGGGCGGTCGAACAACTTCACCGCCGCCAGGCCGCTTTCCAGTTCGGCGGATTCCGAGAACGGCGCCAGCGCCGGGCCGATCCGGGCCAGGTAGGGCAGCGCGCTCCAGGCCGTGGCGCCGAGCAGGGCCGTGGCCAGCAGGCCGGCCAGCAGCTTGCGCGCGGCCGGCGGCATCGGCCGCCGCGGCATCCTCGATGCGCCGGGGGAGGCAGGGGAGGCCGCCGGCGCCGCCAGTTGCGCCAGCCGCGCCAGCACCTGTTCCATGCTGGCCAGGCGCTGCGTGGTCTGGCGCGCCGTCATCGCGCGGATCAGGGCCACCAGCGGCGCATCGGCGCCGGGCGGATAGGGCCAGCCGTCGGACGAGGTCTGGACCTGGGCCGCCGCCAGCGCCAGGCCGTCGAGGGCGGCGAAGGGCCGCGCGCCGCACACCATTTCGTAGAGGATCAGGCCGAGGCCGTACACGTCGGCCTGGGCCGACAGCGGGGCGCCCAGCATGCGTTCCGGCGCCATGTAGGCAATCGTGCCCTGCACGGCGGACGGCGCCAGCGTGGTGGTGGCCAGCACGTCGAGGTGGTGGGCCAGCCCGAAGTCGAGGATGCGCACGGCGCCGCCTTGGTCCAGCATCACGTTCGAGGGCTTCAGGTCGCCATGCACCAGGCCTGACGCATGGGCGTCGCGCATGGCTTCGGCGATCTGGCGCGTCCATTCGAGGGCGTCGGCACGGGCGACCGGGCCTGCGGCCAAGGTCTGCTTCAGGGTCTGGCCGGGCACCAGTTCCATCACGATCGACTGGGTGGCGCCGTCGTCTTCGACCGCGTGCACCTTGACAAAGGCGGCGTGCCGCAGCGATGCCCCGAGCCTGGCCTCGCGGATCAGGTCGGCGCCGCCGGTCTCGGCATGCTTGATGCATTTGATGGCGACGCTGCGGCACAGCTTGCTGTCCCAGGCCTCGTAGACCCGGCCGAAACCGCCTTCGCCCAGGCAGCCGCGCACTTCGTAATGGCCAGGTAGGCCCGGGGTGGCAAGCAGCGGTTCGGCCAGTGCGCAGGTAGTAGACATCAACGTGGGGGTGTTCATGATCGGATGCTTGAGGCGGCTCAATACACATTACCGTAATCGTTACATCCGCGCAATCACGAGAAGTTTTTTGAACAATGTTTGCGTTATTTCCGTCGCGACGGCGCCATGACAGGGCAGGCACCCGTGTTGTAACGCTTGCAGAGTTTTGTATCGTAACTTTTCCAGCTCTGGATTAATGTTGCTGCGGAAATATTTCTATGGCAATGTTTGTCATCACGCGTGAGGTTTCCTCCAGTTCGTGTTCCACATATTCGACAAAGCGGAGAATGTTTATGCAGCGAAAATCCTTGTTGTGCGGTCTGGTGGGCACCACGCTCGCCCTGGGCATGACGTCCATCTCGATGGCGGCGCCGGCGGCCACCGCGGCCAGCGCGCCGGCCACGAGCGCCTACAACCAGCCGCCGAAGGAAATCCTCGACGTGATGCGCGCCCCGGCCTCGCCGTCGCCTTCGCTGAGCCCGAAGCGCGACAGGCTGATGCTGGTGACGATGGACGACTACCCGTCGATCGCCAAGGTCGCCACGCCTTTCCTGCGCCTGGCCGGCGTGCGCATCGAGCCGGGCAACCATAGCCAGCACGATACCCCGGGCGGCTACGGCATTCCGCCTTGCGTGAGCGCGATCGACCTGGTGCAGGTGGCCGACGGCGCCACCACCGCCGTCAAGCTCCCGGCCGGCGCCTGCCCGCGCCGCCCGCTGTGGAGCGCCGATGGTCAGCGTTTCGCCTTCGAGAACATCACGAACGAAGCGGTGGAGCTGTGGATCGGCGACGCCAAAACCGGCGCCGTGCGCCGCCTGCCCGGCGTGCGCCTGAACCAGATGTTCGGCGACCAGGTGCAGTGGATGCCCGACCAGAAGACCCTCTTGGTGAAGCTGGTGCACGCGCAAAAGGCGCCGCCTGCCGCGCCGCCGGGCTCGGACGGCCCCGGCATCCAGGAATCCCTGGGCGCCACCGGCCAGAGCAGCACCTACGAAAACCGCGACACCCTGCGCAACCGCCACGACGAAGCCCTGTTCGAACACTACGGCAAGTCGCAGCTGGCGCTGGTCGATGCCGCCAGCGGCAAGATCACCCCGGTCGGCAAGCCCGGCCTGTACGAAGAACTCGACGTGGCGCCGGACGGCCGCCATGCGGTCGTGACCGAAATCCGCCCGCCGTATTCCTACGTCACCACCTTCGACCGCTTCCCGAAGCAGATCGACCTGTGGGACCTGGCAGCCGCCAAGGGCAAGAGCGCGAACCCGGTCGTGCGCGAAATCGCCGCGCTGCCGCTGGCCGACCGCGTGCCGAACCGCGGCGTGCCGACCGGTCCACGCAACTTCACCTGGCGTCCGACCGATGCCGCGACCCTGGTCTGGGCCGAAGCGCTCGACGGCGGCGACCCGAAAGTGCAGGCCGCCCAGCGCGACAGGCTGGTCATGCTGAAGGCCCCGTTCAAGGGCGAACCGGTGGAATTCGCCCGCACCGAGCAGCGCTACGCCGGCCTGGCCTGGAGCGAGCAGCCCGGTACGGCCCTGCTGACCGACTACGACGTCAACCGCAAATGGCGCCGTACCTGGCAGATCAACGTCGACGATGCAGGAGCCTCGCGCCGCCTGGTCTGGGACATGTCGACCGACGAAAAATACGCCGATCCAGGTTCGCCGGTGCGCCGCACCCTGGCCAACGGCTTCTCGGTGATCCGCCAGGATGGCGACACCATCTACCTGTCGGGCGCCGGTTCCTCGCCTGACGGCGACCGCCCGTTCCTGGATAAATTCGACCTCAAGGCGCAGAAGGCCGAACGCCTGTACCGCAGCACCGCCAGCTCCTACGAGCCGTTCCTCGGCTTCGCCAACGACAATACCGGCCGCCTGCTGACCTGGTACCAGTCGGCAGCCGAAACGCCGAACGCGATGGTGCGCACCGTCGGCGCCGGCACTTCGGCCGCCGCCGGCGAGCCATCGTACGCGTCCACCAGCGTGGCGCTGACCCGCCTGGTCGATCCAGTGCCGCAGGTACGCGAGATCAAGAAGCGCCTGGTGAAGTACAAGCGCGCCGACGGCGTCGACCTCTCGTTCACGCTGTACACGCCGCCGGGCTACAAGGAGGGCACGCGCCTGCCGACCATCCTGAACGCCTATCCGCTCGACTACGCGGATGCGTCCAAGGCCGGCCAGACCACCGGCTCGCAAGCCACCTTCACGCGCCTGCGCCAGTACCGCCTGCTGCTGATGTCGGGCTACGCCATCATCGA
>Ga0265780_10001202_pt1 | contig 37571 bp, 49 predicted proteins | sample P1T30metagenome_FD_192432 | JGI IMG/M metagenome (GOLD analysis project Ga0265780, IMG submission 192432) | Plant litter microbial communities from East Loma Ridge, Irvine, California - P1 T30 | ecosystem: Environmental > Terrestrial > Plant litter > Unclassified | place: USA: California...
CCACGGTGCCGCGAGCGCCGCCGACCAGGGTCAGGGTGGCGGTGACGTCGATCGAGTAATTGACCTGCACGTCGCGCGTGGACGACAGCTGGAAGCAGGTATTGAGCAGCGGCGTGCGGTAGGCGAAGGCGCGGGGCAGCTGGGCGGCCGGAATGCTCGGGCGGTTCACCAGGTCGTTGTAGTTGCCCGTGGTGGCCACGGCCGCGAAGGTCGGCTTGCCAGTCAGCTCGGCGTAGATGCCGCTGAAGAGCGCCGGGCGGCCGGTGAGGTCGCCATACGCGCCGGACAGCGCCACCGGCGCCAGCCCGGTCAAGTCGCCCGCCTGGCCGGTGAGCGCCACGGTCTTGAGCACTGGCTTGTTGAGGATCTGGGCGGCGCCGCTGGTCGCGTTCCAGTCCGCATTGACCTGGCCAGCCTGGGGCGCCGTGTTCAGCACGCCGTTGACGATGCCAAGGCCGCTGCCCAAGGTGACCACACTCGGCAGCAGCGTCACCGGGTTGAAGTAGAAGAGGGCGTCCTGGGTTGGCCAGTGGATCAGGCGGTTGACCGGGCCATTGTCGATGCTGTTGGACTGCACCAGGCGCAGGTCGTACGGGTCAGCATAGGCCGGCGAGCAGGCGGAGCACAGCGCCAGGATGAAGCAGATGGATGCGGCGATCAGTTTTTTCATTTTTCTCTTTCAGGGGTGGGTGATCAGCTGAGCGACAGCACGTCCCAGGACGTACCGTTCGACTGGATCTCAAGCGCCTGCCACTGGCTGCTCAGGCCCATCGTGGTGGCGCCGTCGATCACTTCGGTGCCTGCGGGGTCAACCGTGACCGTGTTCGCGCTGGCGTCGATCTTCTTCACGGCCAGCACCAGGCCGGCGCAGCTGGCGGCGGCCGGCAGGTTCACGGTGATCGCGCCGGCCGCCGCGTTGCAGCGGATCGTCGAGTCGCTGGTGGTGGCCGTCGTCGTCGCGGCGACAGTGCGCGAGCTCAAGCGAACGCTGCTGAATGCCGGCGTGGAAACGATCCATGCCCCGCGTTGCATCACTGCCCCTCGCCTGGGGTGATCGACAGCGCGGCCGTGCCGCCGTTGCGGCAGACGGCGCTGATCCAGTTCGGCGCGGCGTCGTAGCCCATGCTGAAGATCTGGTCGGTGCCGGGCGGTACCGGGGTGCTGGTCACGGCACCAGGGGCAGCGCCCGGGATGGTGGCCAGGACGGCCGCGCTGGTCCCGATCGCCACGAAGGCGACGTTCGGCCCCTCGTTCACGATGCGCACGCCGTTTGCACGAGCGCCCATCTGGACAGCCGCGCTGGCGGTGCCGGTGGCGCTGATGCCGAAGGTCTGTGCCTGTGCGCTGAAAGGGGTCTGGTTCATTCCTGTGGCTCCTTGGATGCGCCGAAGCGCGTGATCTCGACGGTGACGGCGCCGCTGTGCTTCACTTCCTGCTTGTCGCGCCAATGCTCCGGATCGCGGTTCTTGAGCCAGAAGATCACCGCGGTGGTATCAGGCGGGTATTGCTTCCGGATCGGGGTCTTGACGATTTTTCCGTCGATCACCCGGATGTCGACGTCGTCGTGCTCGTAGCCGGTGGCCCTGGCATACAGGCTGCGCACCACGCGGTCGTCCGCTTCGACCTTGCCGCTTTTTATGGCGTCGCAAAACTCCGGGTGGTCCGATTTCCAACGGTGGATCGTTGCCACGTTCACACTGAAAAAATCGGCGATCTCGATATCGGTGGCGCCGAGCTTGCACAGCTTCTCCGCCTGGGCCGCGTAGCCCGGCTGGTATTTCGTAGGTCTTGCCATTTCGTTCGCCCGAGTAGTCGTGCGGTTCAGGCACAAAAAAGCCGCTGAGACTTGCGCGTCAGCGGCTCGTATCGATCCAGAATGCAAAAAGCCCCGCGTCATCGCTGACAGCGGGGCTCGTTATCTCTTCCAGAGACGCCGCGGGCTCCCATCTGGGAACCCGCGCGCGTCTTGATCGACGGAATTAAGTTGTAGCTTGGAATTTACTGCTGAGATTGCGGACAGTCAATATATTTCGGTAGGGAATGTTGTGTTTCGACATAATGAAGCCGCGCGTACGATGGCGCGGCAGGTAGCGATCGAGACGTCGCCACCCTTTGGCTCTGAGACGTAGATGTTGGGGCCGCACGCAACAGTGACGTCACCAGTGATGCGATGACCACGCGCTTGATAGTCGACTTGCATCTGTAACGCTGCCATCAGGTCCAGTGCATCATCGCGATGCACCAGCGGGTTCCATGCATACGTGACTGAGCCATCCTCGAAGTGCAGGTTCCCGTAGCCCTCGCCGTCAACCTCCACGAACTGAGCGCCGAGTGCGCGTGCGGCCAGCACCAGCAGCTCGCGGTCGGCTGGCACGATCTCCTTTCGCGGCAAGCCGGGCATCTCGTCCTCGTCGTCGTTCTCCTCGCTCCATTCACCGCTCATCGTCGCTCCCTTGTTGAGCTGTCAATTCTACCGCGCGCTGGGCCGCTCGAAACTGTTTAACGAACTCGGTCGCAGGGTGGTGCGGGATCCGCATCTTCCTGCACACCACTTCGGGTGGCAGGGCGCGGATGTAGCACCAGTACAGCATCATCCGGTGGTTCGTTTCCAGGGTGCGCATGGCGCGCTCGATGCAATCGGCGTCGGCCTTGTCGACTCGGCGCCTGTCGTCGCTGGGGCTGCTGGAGCCCTCGACATCCTTGCGCATACGGTCGAGATCCTTGCCGAGGCGCGAGATGCCGGGTTTGTGGTCGCCGGCGCCGACGCAGTGCGCCCAGTTCTCCAAGCGCCAGCCGATGTCGCGGCGTTCGGTCACTCGCGGGCCTCCCGTGGCGCGGTGCGGACGATCTCGTACATGTTCGCTCCCCAGGTCCGCTCGTCGCTGACATCGACCTCGGTCCAGTAGGCATGGAGCGCCTTCTCGGCGTCACGTAGCTTGGCCAGCGCAGCCTCGCGCAGCGCCTTGATCTTCGGGTCATCGGAATAGATCACGCTGCCTCCCCGGCAACCTCGATCACGCGCACCAGGGCGCACGGCGCTTCGGCGTACCGCTTCTCGAGCATGATGCGCACGACCTGGGCGTCGTCGCCCCACACGATGCCGTTGCAGCCGTCCTTGATCCCCTTGAGAACGTTGTCGGCGTCGGGTTTCTTCGTGGCGCAGATCGAGCCAGCGATGGCGGCCTCGCGGCGCTTCTTCGACCAGCTGGCCGGGATCTGCAGGTTGAGCGTGACCGTCAGGGCGACCGGGCGCGCCGTCGGCAGCACGCCGCACATCGCGGTGGTCGCCGCCAGCTTGACCAGGTTCTCGTAGCTGGCGGTCTTGGCTGGCGTATAGGCGACGACGTTCGCACCGCGGCGCGCGAACTTGGGTCGGCCCTTTGCAACTGGCTGGCCGGGGACGGTGAAGGCGATCATCATGGTTCAGGTTCTCTCGGTGTCGTTGGAGTCGTCGCCCGGGCTGGCCGGGCGCGATGAGGATTACGGCGCTGCCTTCTTGGTTTTCTTCGGCACTGCTTCGGGCTGCGGTTCGGCGCCAGCCGCGGTTACCACCTGGTCGGGGGCCTCGGCCTGTTCCGGCGATACGTCGGGCAGCGGCTCGGTGCCAGTTGCCGTCACGCCGTCCGGATAGGCCTTTTCGGTCAACTGGGTGAGCAGCGGGGTAGGCTCCGGCATCCAGCCATCAGGCACGATCAGGCGCACGACGTCGGGGTCCGTGTCCTCATGCTTTTTCGCCTGCTCGAGCTGGTAAGGCATCCATTCGGCGAAGAAGCCCTGTTCCGGACGGTCGTTGCCGTCCTGGACCAGCGGCACGAAGGTGCGCGGGTGCGGGATGCCGGTAGCGTCGAACACGGACAGGTTCAGCACCTCGTTGCTGTGCACGTAGGTGATGATGCCGGCGAAGGGCTGCTCATCCAGCGAGCCGACGGAGCGGACCAAGACGATGCGGCCGATGGTGGGTTTGATCATGGTGTTGCCTTTCGGTAGTGGGTGGTCAGAAGGTGGTCGGCTGCGCGATGCCGCGGATCACGGCCATGAAGCCGCGCTGCAGGTCAGTGGCGCCGATGCTGATCCAGCGTTGGTCGAGCGACAGCGCAGGCGGCGAGTCGCTGGTGGCCTGGCCGGTGTGCTGGCGGAGCTTGGCGATGTAGGCGCCGCACTGCTCGGCCAGAGCCTTGCCCGCGTTCATGAGGTCGATCTCCTCCTGGGAGAGGTCGCGATAGCCTTTGATCTTCTGATGCTGGTTGTCCATCTGGGAATGCCTTTCAGGTTGGTGCTGCGTTAGCGCTGACGCGCGAATTGGTCTTCGTGGGCGCGTTGCTGAGCGCGCCTGGTTTGCCATGCCCCTCGCTCGTTGAAGAGCACGCATGGCCGATCGGTCGACAGGACGTCCTTTTCCCATCCCTCGCAGTAGCCGGACCGCTCGATGCCTTCGTCCTTGCGGGCCGGGGCGGGGAAGCGGGCGCACATGCCGCAGGGCTGGTGGTCGCGGTTCATGCCGCCTTGTCTCCGTTGCGTTTCGCGCGCTCGTAGGCTTCGACGCGGGCTTGCCAGTCGTCGTAGCTTTCGTCGGTGCCCTTGGGATCCAGGCCCTGGGGCCTGCGTGCCGGCGCTGGTGGGCCAGACGGGGCGATGCTTGCCGCCGGCGCGGCCTGCTTTTGCAGAACGGTCTGCACGGTGCTGTCGAGGTAGACGAGCCCGATCACCTCGTCAGGCTTGAACCTCCTGGCTCTGGCAATGGCCACGGTCAGCAGGTCCTTCGTGATGCGGGGATCCGCGGCCCAAGCGAGCACGATGGGCGCGCTTGCGGTCGCCTCGATGCTCTCCTCCCGGAGTGCTGCCACGATGGCTGAGGTCCGTTTCGACTCTCGAGGTTGGTCGTCGTCGTCGCGGTGCTGAGCGGCACCAACTTCGGTTGAGGCTTGAGACGACGACGATAAGGTCTTAGAAGTTAACTCTCCCTTCTTCTCTCCCTTACACACCGTGACAGGCTGTGACATGTCACGCCCGTTATCCGTGACATGCTCAGGTGGATCTTGTGACAACTGTTGAGCGGCGAGGGCGCGTAATGCCTTCGTTGACACGTTCCAGTCAGGCACAATGCCGTGACTTCTCAGCACTTCGAACAGCGCCTTACGATCCTCGCGCTCACGTGCTTTTCGCTCTGCGTCGGCACTGCGCTTGTGATTGAATTCCTCGCGACCTGGCAGCGCGGCGAGCGCCTTCTCGGCCACGACCGGGTGATACCAGCGATCATCCGAGCACAGGATCCAGCCACGCATGGCGCCTTCCTTGATGCGCTTCCACTTCGCCGCGTTGCCGGATAAGTACGCCAGCACCATGTCCTTGTTCGGCAGGCTGGCGGCCGGCACCTGGGTCCAGCTTTTGCACCAGAGCGCAACAGCTGCCTTGAACTCATCGCCGGTCGTCTCCGCAAACATGTCGGAATCGATCAGGCGGATGACGTCCAACGGCATGTAGGGCAGGCCGCGCAGGTCGCAGTCGGCTGGGGTGAGGGGAGCCGGCAAAGCGCCGGCTTCATTCGGCGTCATGGCGCTGGCGCCTCCGCCAGCTGCTCGGCGCGCCATTCCAGGATGCAGCGGTCCCACTCGGCCTGCCATACCTCGATCGCCGCGGTGCAGTGCCAGTTGAAGTTGTGTTCGTCGCGGCCAGCGCCACGCTCAAAAGCGGTGCGCGCCTTGGCGGCGATCATGTCGCGGGAAACGATCGAGGTATCCATCATTCCACCTTCCCGGCGCGGTACTTCTCGACCGCTTCGGCCAGCTCGAGGTTACTCACCTCCAGGCGACCTTGAGCGCGGCGCTGCTGCTCCGCTGGTGCGACCTGAACCGCCTTTCGTCGATCGGCCCAGTTGCAGGCCTTGACGATTACCTTCGTTGCCGCCTTGCTGTCCAGTGCTACATTGCTCATTGCTTCAATTCCTTTCTCGGCCTGGCGCTTCGCTGGGCCATCTTTTTTCCTGCTCGTGGCGCAGTCGGAAGCCATTAAAGATTCCTCCGGGCGCCGCCCTTTGCGCTGCAAGCGCGGTTCGCCGGGCGGCCGACACCCCGGCAATGTCGGGATTCCTTCGGGCGGGCCGGCGGCATACCATGCTGCTGTAGAGCGGCATTGCCCAAGCCGCGGTACCAGGTCGACAGGCCGATGCCGAGGGCTTTGCACAGCGTCTTTGCTGCGTTCTTCTCCTCATCGTTGACGAGGATCTCGATCGTGGTGGTGCGTGCTGCGTGGTTCATGTACTTCTCCGTGGTGATGCGGGTTACGTGGGTCGGCGGTGTGCCGGCTGGTGATGCTGGTTGCGTAGGAAATGTCCTGCGTGCAACTTTTAGGACATGCGAAAAAGCCGCGGGTTACTGCGGCTGGGCTGGGGTAGGGGACTGGACGGCCAGCTCGGGCCAGATGCGCTGCCAGTCGTGCGGGAACATCTCGCGGCGCGACACCAGACCGCCTGTCGCGGTCTCGATCGCCGCGCCATAGACGACCGGAATCGGTCTCGTTCCATCGGCCCAGCGACTTACGTCTGGGGCATGCGCACCGATGGCCTTAGCCAGGGCCGCCTGTCGGCCGCGCTCTTGAGAGAGGTAAGTTTTGATGTCCATAGCAGCAGCATATAGCGAATCGCTAAATATCGTCAATAGCGAATCGCACATTTCAATGTTTAGCGATTTGCTATGTAATGCTCGGATGCAAACAAATGATGAGATCCGCCGCGAGAACCTTGAGGTCGCCATCAAGCGCCTTGGGACAGCTGCGAGGCTGGCCGAGGCAGCGGGGACGTCGGCCGCCTATCTGAGCCAGATCCGCAACCGGACCCCAGACAGCAAGTCCGGCACGCCCAAGATGATGGGTGACGCCATGGCCCGCAGAATCGAAGCGGCTCTGGGCGAGCCTGAAGGCTGGATGGATAGATCTCACCTGTTCAAAGGTGGGGAAGAGCAACAACCGAAGATCCCGAAGGTATTTGATGAAAACGTGTCGCCTGCGCTACTTGGTACGCGCTCAATCCCAGTGATATCCGCAGTGCAAGCAGGCGCACTCAGGGACATGGAAAGCCCATACGAGCCAGGTGACGGGTATGCAGTCGAGTACACCGACGACGCTAAGCTTTCGCGCTGGGCGTTTGGTTTAGACGTTGAAGGTGATTCGATGGAGCCTAGGTTCCATCCGGGCGACCGTCTAATTGTTGACCCAGAGCGGCAGCCAAAGCCAGGAAGTTTTGTAGTCGCGCGCAATGGAAGCAATCAGGCAACGTTTAAGAAATATCGACCGCGGGGAATTGACGCACAAGGGAACGAAATCTTCGAACTGGCACCACTGAATGAAGATTATCCGACGATGCGTAGCGATACAGAAAAGCTGACGATTATCGGAGTCGTTACCGAGGTTCGGCAGAAGTTAATCTAATACTGTTGGTGAGGTGATATGAGCACTCTATGGAGGTTTGGAGGGGCTGACGTTCTTCGAGGTTGGATGGCATGCAAAAACGTATGCCAGTCGACATTTCGTCTAACTAACGATGCTGTTGACGGCGTATTTGGCATCATTCTTATCTCTGTACTTCTAGCATTGTTGCTGGCATTTAAAGCGGTATTTTCACTGATCAAAGACTTATCGCTACTCTTTTTAAAGCACTGGTGGGTACTTCTAATTGTCGCTGCCTACTATATCTACAAGAATTTTTATAACTAATTGCGTTCTAGTGAGAAGAGATAATGGATCAAATTGAAGTGCTCAAGCATCGTATGGACGCTATTGCCGGGACTCAGCAGGCCATGGCGGTCGTACTTAATTTAACCCTCAGTCCGTATCGCGGTAATCAACAAGTCGCGGCAGCTGTAGAGAAAGCATTCGAACAGCAACGCTCATCCTTATTAGCATCATCTTCATCCGACTATATGATCAGAGGATTTGATGAGATTGCAGAAACTCTACTAGAGGTTTTACGTTCACCTGCTTAGGCGACGGGCCATCATCTTCCGTGCTTCTCAGTAGCGCTACCACCCAGCCCGCCTCGAGCGGGTTTTTTTTCGCCCTGTCCCCGGGTCGGCGCTAACCGAAGCGCTAAGGCATACATCACTCTACCGCAAATATTTAGCGCATCGCTACATCTTTCACTTGACGTACTTTAGCGATTCGCTATAAAGTAACTCCATCGCAACGAGCCCAGCAGGGCAGATGGAGACCAGCATGATCCGCCTCATCCCCAAGCACTACACCCGCCGCGACCTGGTGATCGACCTGGTGACGATCGTCTGGGCCGGCGCCGCCGTGGGGTATTGCCTCAGCCTGATCGGGAGCATCTGACCATGCGCCACGACGACGCCGAAGCCTTCGAGGACCGCGTACACGAGCTGACCGAGCAGAAGCTGGGCGCCTGGCGTGACCTGGTCGCCGCCGGCAACGCCGCGGCCCTGCGCGAGCTGACCTACACCGGCCTCAATGCCCTGTCCGAATCCGAATGCGATGCGATCTTCGCCCAAGCCGTGGTCGACCCGGCCGGCGCCGGCGCGCGCTTCTCGGCGACCGTGGCGAAGGCGATGCACGACCAGTGCGAGGAAACGGCGCGCCAGCAGGCCGACAGCGAATGGAAGCACGGCGCCGAGCTGCGCGGCGCGTTCCATGCGGAAAGCCGCCAGTGGCATCGCGAATACGAGAAGGTGCACCGCTGAACGAATAGGAGCGCCGCGCCCCTCAACGCGCGGATTGCCCTGCACTCGGGTCAGCAAATTGAGGCAGTGGGATCTGAAATGCCCTGGCAGCCGAGAACAGAACGGCACCACACGACAGAGGACGCACGTAAGCGCGTGCAGCTCTCAGCGCAATCAAAGCTGGGGTCTCGCGGCGCCCTCCGGGGTAGCCGAGCTGGGGTAGCGACCAGCCCTCTGTCGTGTGGTGACCGCATGACTGGATCCGGCCGGATAGTACCCCGTCCGTTAAAGCCGACTGCCTTATGGCGTCCGCACGTACGTCGCGGTGAAGGTAGCCCGGCCACCACACGCGGGGAAGCATGGAGCAGGACAGTTCCGCGTAAAGGCAAAGCCATGCAGCAGTGCGATACGGCGGTACCCAGCCCGCGCCGGAGACGTAACCGGCACCCAACAACAACCGCCGGCGGCGCCGGCCAGAACGAGGAGCAGCATGGACGTCACCTACATCGAGTTCCTGTACCCGGGAACCTTTTTCGCCGAGAGCAGCAACAGGCCGGTACCGAGCCGTGCTTTGCCCGAGGCGATCCCGGGCCAGGCCACCGGCTACCGCTTCTTCACGCGCAACGAGGTGGAAGTCGACGGCGAGAAGCTGGTCGGCAAGCCGAAGGACTACAGCGGTTGGACCTACTTCGGCAGGGAATACAGCGCCGAGCAGGTCGCGGCTCTGGAGGGTGACCACGTGCGCATCCTCCGCGACAACGTGCGCATCAACGGCTGGACACGCATGGTGCAGACCACTTACGGCAGCTGGTACAGGCTCGAAGACGGCGATCGCGTGGTGGCTGATGCAGATGTGGAGCGTGCCCAATGACCGCCGCCCGCATCGCGCGCCGCCTGGTGCGCAAGATCGTCAAGCCGGCCGCGCTGTGGTGGAACGAGCGCGCGCTGCGCGAAGCCGAAGACCAAGCCGACTTCTACGCCCACCTGCGCCGCAGCGTCCCGCCGCTCGAGCGCAACCAGCGCGAGCGCGCCGTGCAGCTGATCGGCCGCCGCAACACTATCAGGAGCTGGTAATGATCCGCCACATTTTGAACCAGTACGCGCTGTCCCTGCGCGCCGGCTTCGGCCCGCGCAAGGCTGCCGCCCGCGCCCTGCGCACTTATTTCACCGGCTTTTAACCACCAAGGAAACCATGAACGAGCTGACCACCCAGGGCGAACCGACGTTCTCCCTTTCCCCGCGCAACCTGGCCGAGGCCATGGATTTCGCCAAGATCATCGCCTCCTCGGACATGGTGCCGAAGGACTACGTCAACAAGCCGGGCAACGTGCTGGTGGCAGTGCAGACCGGCGCCGAGCTGGGTCTCAAGCCGATGCAGTCGCTGCAGGGTATTTCGGTGATCAACGGCCGCCCGAGCATCTGGGGTGACGCGATGCGCGCGCTGGTGATCAGCCATCCCGAGTTCGAGGACCTGCATGAGGATAAGCAGGATGCCTACTGCACCGTCACCCTCAAGCGGCGCGGCCGCTCGGCTGTGATCAGCACGTTCACGATGGAAGACGCCAAGAAGGCCGGCCTGGCCGGCAAGTCGGGGCCGTGGCAAACCGCGCCGAAGCGAATGCTCCAGATGCGCGCCTTCGCTTTCGCCGCCCGCGACCTGTTCGCCGACGCGCTCAAGGGCATCAGGTCGATCGAGGAAGTGCGCGACTACCCGGAAGGCGATCGGGTCGAGCGCGACATCACCCCGGCCTCGGCGCCGGCCGCCGCGGCACAGGTGACCCAGGCTCTGCCGCCGTGCACGCCGGAGAAGTTCGCCGAGAACACGCCGGCGTGGCGCGACCTGGTCCTGTCGGGCAAGAAGACGCCCGCGGCGCTGATCTCGATGCTGGGCACGAAGACGGTGCTGAGCGAAGACCAGAAGCTGACGATCGATAGCTGGGCCCACGAAGGCGAATAAGGAGAAAGCCATGCAGATTCACGACCTCACCCAAGGCAGCGCCGAGTGGAAGCAGTATCGACTCGAGAAGGATGGCGCCAGCGAGGCGGCCGCAATGCTCGGCATTTCCACGCTGATGAAGCGTAACGAGCTGCTGCACATGAAGGCCACCGGCACCGCCCAGGAATTCAGCGACTGGGTGCAGAAGTACATCCTCGACTACGGCCATGAGGTCGAAGCGTTGGCTCGCCCGCTGGTCGAAGAGCTGATCGGCGAAGACCTCTATCCGGTCACCTGCTCCGACGGTCGCCTGTCGGCGTCGTGCGACGGCCTGACGATGGGCGAAGACATCGCCTTCGAGCACAAGCAGTGGAACGAGGCTCTGGCGGCCGCCGTCACCGCTGGCCAGCTGCCGGACGAGTACATGCCCCAGTGCCAGCAGATCATGATGGTCACCGGCGCCGGCAAGGTCATTTTCGTCTGCTCGGACGGCACGCGCGACAACCTGGTGTACGTGTGGGTGCAGCCCGACGCGGCATGGCAGGCGCGCATCCGCGACGGCTGGAATCAATTCGAGCTCGACCTGGCCGAATACCAGCACGTCGAGGTGCTGCCGGCGCCGGTTGCCGCTGCGGTGCAGGACCTGCCGGCGCTGTCGATCCGCGTCGACGGCCAGCTGACGCTGAACCACAACCTGGTCATGTTCGGCGAGAAGCTGCAGGCGTTCATCGCCGACATCGACACCAGCCCGAGCGATGACCAGGCGTTCGCCGACGCCGAGCAGGCGATCAAGGTGATGGAGCGCGCCGAGACCGCGCTGGGCGCCGCCGAGGCTTCCGCGCTGGGCCAGATCTCGACCGTCGACGACATGGTGCGCACGGTCGCCAGCTACAAGGAACTGGCCCGCAAGACCCGGCTGATGCTGGAAAAGGTCGTCAAGGCGCGCAAGGAGACGATTCGCGTCGAGATCCAGCAGGGCGGCAAGGACAAGGCCGCCGCGCACATCGCCGCGCTGAACGCTCGCCTGGGCAAGCCGTATATGCCGGCGATCTTCGTCGACTTCGCCGGCGTCATGAAGGGTAAGAAGACCCTGGCCAGCCTGCGCGACGCGGTCGACACCGAGCTGGCGCGCTTCAAGATTGAGGCGAACGCCATGGCCGACCGGATCCAGGTGAATCTGGGCACGCTGCGCGAGCTGGCCGGCGCGCATGCGTTCCTGTTCGCCGATACGCCTTCGATCGTGCTCAAGGCGGCTGACGACCTGACCGCCCTGGTCAAGCTGCGCATCGCGGAGCACGAGCAGGCCGAGGTGAAGAAGGCCGAAGCCCTGCGCGCGCAGATCGCCGAGGAGGAGCGGGTGAAGGCCGAGAAGGCAGTGGCGGACGCCGAGCGCGCGCGCGTCGCCGCCGAGACGAAGCGTCAGCTGGACGAACAGGCCGCCCGGATCGTTGCGGAGCGCGCGCAGGACGAAGCAGCGCGCGCAGCGGTCGCCGCCAGCGCAGCGTCGGCCGCCGTGGCCGAAACCCCAGAGACCGACCCCGACTTCCTGGAAGTGCCGGCCGCCCTGGCCGTGCTGGGCACCCAGGTGACGCCGATCGACGCGGCGCGCGCGCCAGCGCCGGCCGACGAGCCGCTGGTCCGCCTCGGCCAGATCAACGAGCGCCTGGCCCCGATCGCGTTGACCGCGGACGGCCTGAGCCGCCTGGGCTTCGCGCACGTCATGACCGATAAGGCGGCCAAGCTGTACCGCGAGTCGGACTTCCTCCGGATCTGCGCAGCGCTGCAGCGTCACATCAGCGGCGTTGCCCAGGCGAAGGCGGCGTGACATGGCTGGCCAGGGCGCATGCCTGTGGACCGTCCTGCGCTGCCGCGAGCAGGATTTCCAGCGCTTCCTCGGCGTCGACGGCGAGACCGCCGCCGCGCGCCGGGTGAAGGAGCTGTGCGAGATCGAGTCGCGCGCGCAGCTCGACCGGGATCCGGCCGCGGCCGCGCGCTGGGACCGGATGCGCCGGCGCTACCAGCAGTACCTGCAGGACCAGACCACCAACCACGATTGACCCTACAACAACAGAGGCAGAAGACATGAAGAAAGCAACCCAGAACACCAACCTGACCCGCAACGCAAACGGCTATGGCGCGCTGCCGGGCTTCGCGGATTTCGCCCTGCCGGATGAGGATCTGGCGTCCGGCGCCGTCGTCAACGGCAGCGAAGTGCATGTGGTGCGCCTGATCGACGACGACAGGAGCGCCGAGGCGGTTGCCATCAGCGCGGGCTGGCTCAGCGGTAACAACGACATCAGCGCCTGGACGCCGCCGGCGCCCGAGGGCGACGACTGGCGCCTCGCCGCGGTGCTGGAGCACGAAGAAGGCCCGTTCGCCGTCTTCGCCCGCCCCGGCCAGCACGGCATCGTGGACGGCAAGGCCTACGCCCAGGAGTTCCTGCTGGGCGCGATGATCAAGGCCGCGACGAAGCACATGAGGACGCTGTCGAAGCCGTGGATCGAGTTGAAGGAGGGCGAGCAAAAGCGTGTGCTGGCCACCGTGCAACAGGACTGCCGCGAGGCCGTGCGCGACGCGATCGACATCATTGCCAGCAACGCGCGCATGACGTTCCCTGCCGCGGTCGACCAGGTCGTTTTCAAGGACGGCGTGAAGTGCGTGTTGACGCTGGCGAAAGGCGACTGGGCACACAGCCTGGCTGATGCCGAAGGCGGTTTCGTCACGATCGTGATCGAGGAGCGCTCGAGGCTGCTGGACGAGGGCGACGCCCTCAACGTCGATCCGGACCAGAAATCGCTGCTGGCGGAGGCTTGACCATGGCGCGCGGACCTGTCCAACCCGGATCCCTGGGAAGCAAGCAAGAGCAGATGGCCGCGCGCGCCGCCAGCGTGGCGCGCGTGAAGGAGCTGCTGGCGGCCCAGCCGATGACGGCCGCCGAACTGGCCCGCGCGCTGGTCAACGAGCTGAAGATCGTGCAGCCGACCGCGCTGGGCTACCTGCGGCACATGCACAAGGCCGAGCGCAGCATCCGCCCTACGGGGGAGACGCGCGGCCGCGCCGAGCTGTGGACGCTGGGCACCGACCCGGCGCTGGCGGATCCTGATGAGGTGCTGGACCGCATGTTCGCGGCGAAGCGCGCTACCGTGCCGGCGTGCCAGGTGGGCATGTGGCGGGATCCGCTTGTGGCGGCGATGTTCGGGCCGGCCCAGGGAGCTGCGGCATGAATCAGGCGGATATTTTCGGCGCCGGCGCGCGCCGCCTGCAGATGACGGAATCGATCGAGCTGACGATCCAGTCGCTGCAGGCCTATGGCGCCGACCACGATCACTGGGGTGTGGCCTGGTCCGGCGGGAAGGATTCGTCGGCCACGCTGACCCTGCTGATGTACCTGATCGACGCCGGCAAGATCCCGCGCCCGAAGACGCTGACGGTGTTCTATGCCGAAACGCGCCAGGAGCTGCTGCCGCTGGCCGCCTCGGCGCAGCAGATCATGGATGAGTTGGTAGAGCGCGGCGTGCGCATCGAAGTCGTGATGGCGCCGCTGGACGATCGCTTCATGGTCTACATTCTGGGCCGCGGCGTGCCGCCCCCGAACAACAACACCCTGCGCTGGTGCACTGGCCAGATCAAGATCGAGCCGATGGAAGAGGCGCTACGCCGCCACGTCGAATCCCTCGACGGCCAGATCCTGATGATCACTGGCGTGCGCCAGGGCGAAAGCGCGATCCGCGACCGCCGCATCGAGATGAGCTGTGGGAAGGACGGCGCAGAGTGCGGGCAGGGGTGGTATCAGCAGGTGCTGCCGAACGCAAAGGGCCTACGCGGCCGGCTCGCCACGCTGGCGCCGCTGCTGCACTGGCGCGTATGCCATGTATGGGAATGGCTGAAGCACTGGGCGCCTTCAGCGGAGTTTGGCGACTGGAGCACGGCAGCGATCGCGGATGCGTACGGCGGCGACGAGGCGGAAGAGATCAACGCGCGCACCGGCTGCGTCGGTTGCCCGCTAGCCCAGGAAGACACCGCGCTGAACACGATCCTGTTGAATCCACAGTGGGCCTACCTGGCACCGATGAAGGGCATCAAGGAGCTATGGCGCGAGCTGCGCCTTCCCCAGCACCGACTGCGCAAGGCCGGCATCGAGCGGCTGAAGGACGGAAGTATAGGCAAGAACCCGCAGCGCATGGGGCCGCTGACTTTCGAAGCCCGCCTGATGGGTTTGGAGCGACTGCTGGCGATTCAGACCAAGGTGAACGCCGCCGCGACGGCGCTGCGCCGGCCGCTGGTCGACATGATCAATCCGGAGGAAGAGGCACGTATCCGTGAGCTCATCGCCCTGGAGACGTGGCCTCGAGGCTGGGATGGTGACGAGCCGATAGCCACGACGGTGATGGACGTGGTCTACCAGAACGGAGCGGTGCAGCCGCGGCTCTTTTCGGAAGCCGAGCTATGAATCATGCGTTATTTTTTTGGAGGCGCAATTGCCACGGTCCCGTTTGCATCGACCGACACGACATCGATTTTCTTTGCCGCATCCGCCGCATCCTCGGCAAACATGTACGTGCCCATGAAGTCAGCGTCTTTAAGGTCGGAGCCGGTCGAGCCATCTTCGCGCGCGAAAACCACCCGTACGGAAGGGATCCAGCCTTCGCCATGGTGGACAGCACTAGGGTCGATAGCAAAACGGATGGCTCCGGTGCCCGATGCCAGAAGTCGAGTCAAGGGTTGCGCATCAGGGAAAGCACCTCGGAACCCAGAGGTATCGCCAAGGTGTTCGCGAATCCATTCCTCCGCTTCCTCAGCACGGTCAACGGTACGAAGATCGAAGATGGTCGCGTGCAGTTCAACGGTGGTTTTCATCAGCTGCTCCAGTTTATTGGGATGAGCGAACTCTACACCGCCGAAACAAAGTTGTCATTACGCAAATTTGATACATCTGCCGGTTGCCGGCTTGAAAGGACAGCATGACTCAGACCAACAATACCGGCTTCTCCCCCGAATCCCTGCGCCTGATCGGCGCCGCGCTCGCGCTGCATCATGTGGAGGGGATCTCCGCCAGCATCACGCCGATTCCCAGCACCGGGCGCTTCGTCGCGATCGGCACGCCGGCCGAGGTGGCGCGGCTGCTGGAGATCGCGCCGGCCAGCGCGCAGCCGAACGATGCCGACCTGTTGCAAGCACTCCAGAACGCGGCGCGACTGCTGCGCGCGGCCGGTTTCACAATGAACGGGACGTGTTCATCGAAGATCGTTGAGGCAATCAACAAGCATGCCAGCGCGCAGCCTGTAGCCGCAGCGCCTGCCGGCTGGACTGCGCTGTCCATTATCTACAACGATGACATGGAGCATCCCGAGGAAGTCGCTTACGGCCCGAAGTTCATGATGGACCGCCTCGGCAAGTGGCTTGACAAATTCATGGCGCAAGAAATCGCGCAGCGAGACGGAGCAGAAGATGCCGCGCGCTATCGCTACATCGCCACCTTGATGGACTGGAGCGACATCGAGCGTATGTGCTGGAGCACGCCTGCTGAAAGTGCGGAGGAGTTCAAGCGCGGACTCGACAAGTACATCGATTCGAAACTGAAAACGCTGTCCAGCGACCACGCGGAATGTATCGAACGCATCAGCCGCCCCGCCCCTGCCGCGCCGGTAGCGCAGGCCGGGTACCCTCTGGAAGAGTACCAGCCTGGCCAGTGGTGGATTGAGCGCATGGAGGCGCTGTGGGGCCACGGCGAGGTAGACGACGACACGCGCCGCGCCGCCAAGGTAGTTTGTAACTTCGCCGCCGCCGTGTTCGCTGGCCGGTCTGCCGGGGTAGCGCAGGCCACCACGGCAAGTGCGAGCGGTGCGGAAGATACGCAGGTTGCGGAGCCGGCGGTTGCCCCTTCGAAGAGGCGGGAAAAGCTGCTGACACTGGCTGACCGCATCGACCACGAAAAGCTGTGGCGGCGTCCGATGATGTTCCGGGATGGACTTACGGACGACCAACGCGACCGGCTCGACGCCGCCGTGAACCTGCGCCGCTACGCCGACCTGCTCGCGCCCGGCCGCTGGCTCGTGCTGCCGCCGACCGGCAATCTCCAGTTCAGTGCGGGATCGCTCGAAGCGGTAACCGAAATGGCGAAGCGGGACCAGGAGCGCACCAAGCGTAGCGGGCTGGCCGTCATCGCCCACGACCACAGCGAGGGCGGCCACCATGACTGAACGCGGGCCCGATCGCCGGTGGCGCGCACGCGGGCCCGGCCTGCTGCTGCCCGAGCGCCGCGACGGCTTCGACCGGCGCGCGCTGGTGGCGCCGGCGCCCAGCACAAGAGGAATGATCAGGCCAGGCGTAGGCGAGGCGCGCCCGCCGCACGAGCGCCGCCGGTACCTGGACAGTGGAATGGAATAGGAGGGAGCGATGCTGCGATATGTGACAATTTCAAAATTTGCAATTGAATCGGGTTATACCGAGATCGCGATCAGGGCCAAGATCCACGATGGTATCTGGCCAGAAGGCAAGGTCTGGAAGAAGGCTCCAGACGGTCGAGTTTTAATCAGCACGGAAGGATACGAGGAATGGGTAGAGACGGGCGGGGTGTTAAAGCTGCGTCGGAAAGCAGCATCGAAATCAGCTTCATGTATCGGGGTGTCCGCTGTCGGGAAAGGGTCCCACTTAAGCCCACCGCCGCTAATCTGAAGCGGGCCGAGCAGCATCGCGCTGCGATCCTTCATGCGATCGCGGCGGGCAATTTCGACTACCGGGCTTCGTTCCCGGATTCGAAAATCGCGGCTAGGTTCGAGGAGGCGACGGCTACGCCGGGCGACTTGATGACGGTGGCGCGCTTCCTCGACGCATGGCTGGACCAGCAAAAGCTGGAGCGCAAGGCGAGTACCTACGACACGTACCGGAAGATCGTGATCGGCAAACTGGATCCGTGGTTCGGGAAACTGAAGCTGACGGAGCTCAAGCGCAAGCATGTGCGCGACAAGCTGGCCAGCTACCCGGCAGGCAATAAGACGCTGGGCAACATCCAGAGCGTGCTGCGCGCGGCGCTGGAAGCGGCCGTCGACGACGATTTGATCGAGTCGAACCCGCTGGCCGGCTACACCTACCGGAAGAAGGAGGCGCCGAGCGACGACGAGATCGACCCGTTCGACCGTGTCGAGCAGTCGGCCATCCTGGCCGCGCTGGAAGGCCAGGGCCGCAACCTAGTGCAGTTCGCGTTCTGGACTGGCCTGCGCACGTCGGAACTGGTGGCGTTGGATTGGGGCGACGTCGACTTCCTGCGCGGCGTAGTGCGGGTGTCGAAAGCGCAGACTCAGCACGCTTCAGCACCGGAAGCGCCGAAAACAGCGTCGGGCCGGCGCGAGGTCAAGCTGCTCGACATGGCGGCAGAGGCGTTGGCGGCCCAGAGGGCGCACACGTATTTGAAGGGGAGAGAGATATTCCAGAACCCGCAGACGCTGGAGCGGTGGGCTGGCGATCAGCCAATCAGGAAGACGCTGTGGACCTGGGCGCTGAAGCGCGCCGGCGTTCGCTACCGCTACCCATACCAGACCCGCCACACGTACGCCAGTATGATGCTGTCGTCCGGCGAGCATCCAATGTGGGTCGCGCAGCAGATGGGCCATGCCGACTGGTCGATGATCATCCGGCGCTATGGTCGGTGGATGCCGGACGCTGACGACCAGGCTGGCAGCCGGGCAGAAGCGGTATATGGAAAGAAAAAGGACGCCGCGAATGTATCCGGGGCGTCCTGATCAGAGCTGTCATTATGTTGGCATTACCCAGCAAAATCTACAGGTAATCCACCAACATAATTCCAACAATTAGAATCTAAGTGCTTGATTCTAAACAGTGTACTGGTGGAGGCGGAGGGAATCGAACCTGCGGAATTTGAGCGCCCATGCGGGTTTCACTCGGCATGTTGGCAGAAAGCTGGCATTCAGGCGGCACGATCACCAGATTGCCATCCACCACCTGGGCCACCAGCTCCGAGCCGCGCGGCGTGATGATGTGGAAGTCCATCAGCCGACACCTTTTACCTTCTCGACGGTCCGCAGGCCGCCAAGGCCGAGCATGCCGAGCAAGATCGTGTTCATCTCGGCGAAGTCGAAGACCGGCAGCGTGATCGGGTGCCCGAACCACTGCGACAGCACGAAGGCAGCCGGTCCGCCGATAAACTTGAAGGCGAAGGCGGCGCCGCAGACCCAGCCCACCGCAGGCCGCCAACCGGACACGAACAGCGACTGGCTGGCGGCCTCGACCTTGTTCACCTCGATCTGGCCGGTGGCCAGCTGCAGGTCAGCATTGAGCTGCGCCAGGTCGCCGGCCTGAGCCATGCGCATCACTTCCAGTTTCGCATCGGCCGCCAGTTTCGGGTCGGGGAACAGGCGGTCCATCAGGTTTCCCAGCACGGGAATCAGGGTTTGCCACATTATTTTTCTCCTACGGTCAGGGTTGCGAGGTTCCAGGCATTGGGCCAGTTCTCCGGGTGCGGTTTGCCGGGTCGCCAGGCCGACACGTACTGCGCCCAGCCTTCATCGGCGGTCGTGGGCAGCTTCGACGGAAGCGTGTAGACCAGCAGGCGCGCCGCGATGGCGGCGATGATGTCGTTGTAGCGCATGGCCTCCCACAGACCCTGGGGCGTGGCCTCGATGTTGAAGTCGACGCACATGCCGCGCATGCACGAGGCGGTGAGGAAGTGCGTCAGCACGCCCTTGCAGCCGCCGCCAGGCTCGAACTGAAAGAACGACGCGGCCGGGCCGTTCTCGACGCCGCCGCTGACGACCTGCCGGCGGTATGCCAGGTTCGATTCCTGGAGTGCGATGGCGAGCAGGAAGCGGCGCGCGTCGGTCGTGTCGGGGATGCCGCAGCGCGCGAGTTCGGCGAGGGCAGGGATGATGGCCAGGTTAAGCAGGCGGATAGGGCTCATGGTCAAGCCCTCCAGTGCGAAACGAGCCAGGTGACGCCGCTGCCGATCGCACCGGCGGCGCCGCCCAGCATCATCAGCGCGCGCCAGCCGCCGCGCGCTTCCGCCAGCTGCGCCAGCACGCGGTCGAGCTTCTCGGACTGGGCGGTATTGATCAAGTCGAGCCGCGCGACGGCGGCCTTCAGGTACGCGACCTCGACCTGCAGGGCCGCGAGCGCGATGGAGTTTTGGGTGGTGATCGTGGCTTCCACGATGGTCCTTTCAGGGTGTATAGAAAGGCCTCTCTCCGGAGGCCTTCAGGCGATTCAGGCTGCTTTGAAAAGGGAAGACTTCGGGCTGTCGTACATGAACAGGTCGATCGGGCGTACGCGCTTCATCACGGCCGGGTCGAACATGCGCGTGCCGCCGGCCAGGACGGTGGCGAAGACCAGGTCGGAGCACCACCAGCGGCTGTCGTCCGCCCAGTCTTCGGAATATGTCAGTGGGATTCCGATGGCCCCGAGCCAGTCATATTTCTTGCCCGACTGCGCCTTCGCAAAGGCCGTCGCCGCATCCAAATCCGGCACCCACACCTTCATGTCGCGGTAGGCGACGATGCCGGCCATCAGCTCGGCAATCGTGCCCTCGCGGCAGCCGTGCGTCATGGAAGCCTCGTAGGCCCGGCCCTCGATGATCGTGATGGCGTGGCTGAACTGGCGCGAGCCGGCGGCCAGGCCTACACACAGGCTGGCCGGGTTCCAAGGCCAGCGGCTCGTGAGCCGGATGGTGACGTGGCCGGCGCGCATTACAGTTTCTCCGCGTCGACGAAGATCTTGTCCAGGCCAGCCGCGTCAAGGCCGATCGCGGCGCCGAGCTGGATGAGTACCGGGCGCGCGCGCTCGAATGCCTGCGAGTCGTCCCACTCGATCTGCGCCAGGCTGCGCGCTACGGGATCTTCGATGCCATCGATCGCCGGCTGCACTTTGTCGAGCAGGCCGGCCAGCAGCAGCGCTTGACGTGCCTGCCGGCGAGTTACCGCAGCAGGAATTACCGGCTTTTGCGCCTCCCCCGCCCGCGCGGCGATCTCGGTTTCCTCTTCCGGGGTAGCGTCGCGCACGATGCCGTTGTCCATCACCTTCGTCATGTTTTGCTCCTTAAGTGTTGCGGACGCCGTAGACACGGACCGTCGCGCTGGCGAACGTCGAGCCAGCGGTCCAGAACAGTCGGAAGCCGGTCACGGCGTTCTGGGCGAGATAGAGGGCATTGCCGCTGATGACCTCGTAGTTGGATTGGCTGTTTAAGTAGGCACCTTGCGCTTCGATGGTCTTGTAGCCAGCGGTTGCCGCCGTTGAACGAACATCAAGAGTGAGCGAGCCGCCGGCAGTGGTTGCCCAAGGAAAAGTGCCGAGTTGAACGCGCTGATTCCCGGGGGCTGGATTTCCTGTATTTACGCCCAGCGCGGTGTAGCTCGCGCCAGAAGTGTCTGGAACTCCTGCAACGGCAAGCACGATCGCCAGGTTGTTGGCCGCCGTGGTCGGCTTGCAGTTCTCGATCTCGATCACGTACTTGCTGTACGCGGAGGTGAAGAGATTCAGAAAATCAATGTTCGCCACTGCGGTCGTTACCGTGGCTTGTGCAACTAGTGCGTAGGTCGGCGGCGGGTTGAACACCGGGGTGCCGTCCGCGCGCTGATAGTGCGTCACGATCGCGCCAGCCGTGTCGCCGCGGATCAGGGCCCGGTCGCCGGCCTGGGTCACAATGTTCGCCGCGCCCGGCAGCAGCAGCGCTGCGCCATTGGTCAGCGTCAGCACGCCATCGAAGATCACCGTTCGCTCGGCGCCGACCGGTATGGTGATGGCGGTGATAGTGGTCGTGCCGGTGACGTGCACCAGGTTGCCGGTCGCCGTGGTCAGGTTGATCGTGGCCGCCGACGCGATGTCGGCGCCCTTCACCTCGTTCTGGGCGTAGCCGGTGTGCGTGGTGCCGAACGATGCATTCGTGCCATCGGAACGCAGGAACCCGAGCAGCTGGGCAGGCAAGGCGGTCTGGAAAGCAGCGGTCAGCAGATCGCCGATCGTTGCAAGGCGCAAGGGTGGGGCGGTCAGGCCAGCATTTGCCACCGCCGACGGCGCCGTGAAGCTCGGCTGATTGAATACCTGGCCATAGTTCACCGAGTCGGTGGCGGCCGCGCCATTACCGAGGCCGGTAAGCTTGCGCGTGCCCATCGGCAGATCCGCAGTTGGCGAGCTCTGGCCGTCGCGCGTGACGCAGTTCGACAGGCCGGCGGCAATGTCGTCGGTGTCAGAATCCATGCGCGTGGCGTCGACGAAGATCCCGTTGGCGGCATCATTGACCCAGCTGCGAACGCGCTGGAAGATACCGGTTCCGTTGAAGGGCATTGTTGTTCTCCTATTCGTTGGGGGTGTTGGCGATGCCGACGGCGCCGGCCTGGGCGGCTGTGCGCAGAATCTCGGCGTACTTCGATGGCGGCACGCCGGCCGCCTTCATGGCGTCGACCGCGCGCGTCGGGTCTTTCAGCACGTCGGCCAGCAGGTGGCGCATCGTCTCGTCGTTCTTCGTGTAGAGGATGTCGCCGGCGGTCTTGAGCCAGCCGCCGGCGGGGCGCAGCGGCGCGAAGTTCGCGATGCCGGCCGGAAGCCCGGACTGCTCGATCAGGTTGGACATAGCCATCTTCTGCACCGAGTCCGAGCCGGCGCCGCGGCCGGCGTTCTGCGCGGCGCCGATCATGGCCGCGTCGTCGACCACGCCGTTCAGCGTCGCCATCTGGCCGGGTTCCATGATTCCTTCCAGGGTCGCGCCCCGCATGCCGGTCACGTTCTGGGCCAGCTTGTCGCCGTTGCGCAGCGCCTGTGCGAAGGCGTCGGCTCGGGTCTTGAAGGGCGTGCCGGCGCCATCGGCCAGGGCGGGGACGAATCGGTCGTGCAGCTCCTTGCCGATGTCCATCTGGTTGACTGGCTTGTTCATCTCGATGTGCGCGCGGCGCGCCACCTGGTACGACTCGGGCAGCTGGTCGAGCAGCTTGTTACGGGTCGCCTTCAGCGCCGCCGCCTCGCGGCCGGCGATGCCGGTGGTCGGATCCGAGAGCAGCGAGTCCATGCCCATCTTCAGCGTGTGCATATCGCGCACCGGGACCGATTCCACCGGCGGGATGTCGACGAAATTCGGCGTCGTACCGGACGGAATCAGGTTGTCTACCTCGACGTTGTGATTCGTCATGGTCAGCGGGTTGCGCTGCGAGACCACATCGGTGACGCTCGAAGGGGGGAGGTCGCGCATGCCGGCATACAGCGACTTCGGGCGCATGTCTTCCAGGCGGGCATTGAACGGCATGCCCACCTCATCGGCCAGCCTGATCGCGCGCTTCTCGGCTGCCTGCAGCGATGGGCGACCGGCGAGGCTGGTGAGGGTAGGGGTGACGTCGACGCTTTCCTGGAAGGCCTGGCCGTACAGGTTGCGGGCGTTCTTCTCCACCTCGGCCACCGCAGCCGCGCGATCCTCCGGGGTCTTGGCGATGCCGCGCAGGGCGCTGACCAGCGCGCCGCGCTGCGACCGATCGACGTCGCCGAAGCCCGCCGGATCGATCGCGCGCGCGGTGCGCTCGAGCGCGGCCAGGCCAGCATCGTCGGCAGCCTGGCCGGCCGTCGGCGCGAAGCCTGGCGTGGTGCCGGCGCGCGTCTGCATGTTGCGGATGGCGGCGGCCTGGTCGGCAGCGGCTTTGTTCAGGGTGCGGCCGACGATCTTGTTGCGGCCGTTCTCGGTGAAAGGCTCGACCAGCCCGGCCCAGGCGACTTTGCCCGCGCGCGTAGCGGCCGGGATGATGGCGCCACCGATCGCGCCGCCGGCGGCCTGGCCAGCCTTGGCGCTCCAGAAGTTCTCGTCGGTGGTCGGCTCGAGCAGGCCAATGGCCGCGCCGGTGGCAGCGCCGCCGGCGATTGTCGAGGCACCGCGCGCGGCGACGGCCAGGTTTGCCGGCGATGCAATGTTTCCGATGGTGCGGTAGCCATCGAAGCCAGATTCGCCGGCGGCGGCGCGGCGCGCCTGGTACTCACGCTCGGAATCGCGCACCTGCTGGTCGACGCCGCCCTCCGGCAGGCGCGCCACCAGACCGGTCTTGTCGGCCAGCCAGTTGTTCGCCCGGTTGCCGGCGTCGACCACACCCTGCGGCAGCATGCGGGTGAGTAGCTGCGCGCCGCCGTTGATCGGGTCGAGCATGCCGCGGCCGATCTTTTCCAGCGCGCCCGGGCCTTCCTGTTGCTGTGGAGCCTGCTGGGCCGGGGCGGCCTGGCGTGGCGCGGCGCTGGCGGCGCCGCCACCCGCGCGCTGCCGCTGGATCTCGGCGGCCAGAGTGCGCGCCGCGGCATCGTCGCCGGCATTGTGCGCGTTGATCAGCGCGGTTTCGAGCTGCTTGAGGTCTGCCATTATTGGCCTCCGTATCGTTTCAGCAGGTCATCGACGCTGTTGCCCTCGTAGGGCGTGGTGTCGAAGTAATCGGCGATGCCGGCGGTAGCCGGGTTGCTTTTCGCCTTGTTGACCTTGCGCTGGTGCGAAGCCAGGGTGTGCTGGGAAGCCCGGCGGCTTGCCTCGGCGATGATCTTCAATTCGGCTGGCGTCAGGCTGTCGATGTCGCCGGAGGTAGCCTTCTCGGCCAGCTTGCTTTCCGACTCGGTGATCGCACCCTGTCCGGACATCTGCTTGCGGCCCTGCAGCGTCATCTCGGCCATGCCGCGCACCACCTGGCGCGTATTGGCGATGCGCTCGGCGTCGTCCTTGCCGCCAATGCCCAGCATCTGGCCGTACTGCGCCATCGCCAGGCGCTTCGAGGCCAGCGGCCCGGCCAGCACCTTGTTGGAGTTCAGGGCGGACAGCACGCGGTCGGCAGCATCGATCTGCGCCACCGCGCCGTCGGCTGCGGTTGCCGACTCACGCAGCATCGGGCCGACCTGGTTGGCGATGCTCTCGGCCGCTTTCACCTCGGTCTTGGTCGTGATGTTGGTCGCGCCGGCCCGCGCCTTGCGCATCTGGTATTCCTGGTATGCGGGGTTCGCGGCTACCTTGCCATCAGGGCCCACCAGGAAGGGCTGGTTCGGATCCTGCGGCCCGACGGCGCCGTTCTGCTGCTGGTACGGGTTCTGCCAGACGCCGTTGACGTTTTCGAGCTTGTCGCGCGCCTTGACGCCGTCCAGCACCTTGCGATTGCCGCGGTTATCCAGAACGAAGCCCTGGCCCTGCTGGTCGTACTGCGGCGTGGTCGAGAACTCGGCCGGCTTGCTCAGCTCCTGGATCAGCTTGCCGCCCAGCTCGGGATTCGTCTGGTAGGTGGCCAGCGCGCGCACCCAGCGCGCCTTGGTCTCGGGATCGAGCGCCGGCGCCGCTGCTGGTGCGGGTGCTTGAGCAGCACCAGCCTGCGGATCCTGCTGTCCAGGTACCGACATCTGCGGTTGGCCGCCCAGCTCTTGCGGCGGCGCGGCCGGCGCCGGCATCGATGCAGGGCCTGGCATGGGAGGAGCGCCAGCGCCAGGTGCACCTTGCTCATCAGGGAATACGCCGGCCGGCGCCAGCGCGCGCAGCGCGGCGGCAGAGCGCTGGGCCACGGTGTTGCCGATCTCCGTCTGCTTCGCATCGGTGTCCTTGTCGAGCTTGTTGGCCATGAAGGCCTTGGCCAGCTGCGCCACGCCGAGCAGGGGGCTGTTCTTGACCGCCACGCCGCTGACGACCTGCGTCCCCTGAGGCGTGAGCGATTGCTGACGTAGCACCTCGGCCAGCTTCTGCTGGCGTTGGAGTTGCAGCTGCTGCGCCTGCAGGTCCGCGTTGGACTGGCCAGGGCCGAAGGAAATGGTGTTGATGTTAGGCATTCAGGGCTCCATAGCTGACCATTGCGTAGCCGCTCGGGTGATGGCGCAGCACCGCCTCCGGGCGGACCTGCTCGACCTCGTCGGCCATCACGCCGATGCTCGGCTCGCCCCAGATGTAGTCGTAGCTGTAAAGGGGGATGCCGATCGCGTGCATGCCGATCTGGCGAATGTTGGTTTTCAGGCGGCGGTCCGACATGAGCGCGGCGCTGCCGAGACTGAACAGGCCGCTGGTCAGCGCGTTGTTCCCGGCCACGCCCGCGTTGTACTGCGCCAGCTGGCCCTGGTACTGCTGGCCATACAGGCTGGCGATGTCGGTCGGATTCACGCTGCCCTGCGGCGTGCTGCCGAACTGGGGCGAGTTGACCTGCGAGCCGGAGCGCAGCGCATTCAGTTCGTTCAGGGGCTGCTGACGCAGATAGTTCTGCTCGTTGATGTACTGGGAGCGACCTTGGTTCTGCAGGTTCGCATTCGTTACGTCGTTGCTGAAGGCCTGCCCTTGCGCGGCATTGTTCAGCTGGGCATTTGCGACCGACTGCCCGAATCCTTGCTGTTGTGCGTCATTGTGGAATTTGCCGTTGCTCAGCGCCTGGCTGTAGAGCTGGTTCTGGGCCGCCAAGCCGGTGGCGTAGGAATTGTTGAAGGCGTTGTTGTAGTCGAAAGTGCGCTGCTGGCCGAGGTTCTGGGTAGCCTTGTCCCATGCCTCGGTCCCCTGCAACACACCCTGCTGGATCAGCTTGTTTTCCAGGTCGGACTGGTCCTGCTTGTACTTCGGGTCCAGGTACTGAGCCTGTTGGTTGTAGGCTGCCTTCTGGGCATCCTGGAAGGTCTGGTACAGGTTGGCACCTCCCAGATCGACGTCGTTCTGAATCGTGCCGTAGCCGGCCGTGTTTTGCAGTTGTCGAGTGGGCACGCCGTTCACCTGCGCCGGCGCGCCGCTGTAGTTGAACGGTTTGCCCAGCGTGTCGCTCACGGCGCCCAGCTGCTTCTCGCCAAGGTTCGCCAAGTTCTGGCTGATGCGGTCGCTCGAATCCGACAGCGCCTGCTGTGCGGGCGACAGGGTGACGTTCGAAGTCCACTGGCTGATGCCGTCCGGACCAGCCGGGCCGGACGTCCAGGTCTGCGACCCCCACGGCGTGTTCTGGTTCGAATGGTTCAGCGTCGCCTGGGCGTTGGCCGCGGCTATGTTCTGTTGCGTTTGCGCGGCAGCCGTCGCTACCGGATCCGGCGCGGCTGGCGCGGCCGGTGCGCTTTTCTTACCCATGTTGGAGCTCCTTTATCCATTTGCATTCTTCGACCAACATGCCGTAGAGCACGCAGTCGCCTTCTTCAAAGCCGCGGCGTATCACGCCCTCCTGCACGAACCCGAGCCGCTCCAGGAACTGGCGCGTGTGCTTGGCATCGATCCCGGTATAGGCGCTGACGCGGTCGCATTTCAGGTGCACAAACGGGTAGGCGAAAAGCGCGCGCAGCACTCCCTTATCGAGCCATCGCATTGATGTCGATGCACACGACATCTGAATGTCGTTGCCGCGGTATTCGTGGTAGACGACGCCGCCGACCGGCACGCCAGCGCGCTCGATGCCGATGGCGCGCATGTCCTTGAACTCGACCCGCCCAGGGATGCGCGCGGCCACCCAGGCCGCCACGGTCGAGTCCTCGCCCAGCACCAGCTTCACAGCACACCGCCCATGCGGTAGACGTACTGCACCGCCTGCCACTGCAGGCTGGTCTTGTTGTTCACCGCGCGCATGTGGAATGCCGCCGCATCGCCGACGCCGCTAGCACCCTGCCAGTCCTTCTGCACACCCGACCCGCTGGCCCAGGGGAACGAGTTCCACGGCGCGGTGTTCCACAGCGTGCCGGTGTTGCCGGCATAGCTCGGCATCGAGGTCGGGTAGGTGTCGCGGAAGTCCATATCGATGGACATGGCGATCTCCATATCGCCAGTCGTGCGCAGCAGTGGCCGGGCCAGGGTGACCTGCTTCTGCATGCCGGGCGCGCCGAAATAGTGAAATGCCGTCTTGGCTTCGCCGAAGATGAAGGCGCCGTTGTCTGCGAAGCCGACATCGCATCGCGCAACGAAGGCGCTGTTGGCGACCTTGCCCAGGTTGCTGCCGAAGAATAGGTCGCTCTTGAGCAGGCCAAATACGTTGGCGTTCCAGCCGGTGAAGCGGCACCAGGCCCCGGTGATGGTGTTCATGACGTACTGGTACTGCAGCCGGCCCTCGACCTGGGGCACGTTCACCAGCAGCTTCTTGCCGGCAGGGCTCAGGATCGGCTGCCAGCCGAAGGCTGCGCCATATGCGCGCACGTCGTTCGAGACCAGGCTCTCGATTTTGTCGCTGATGGTGGCCTGCAACTGCGAACGGTCGGTTAGCAGGGCTTTCGACAGCGGCGTAAATCCGTCTTCGGTGAGCACAATCAGGTCGGAGCCGGAGCGCTCATAGCAGCGGCGCCCGACCGGGCGGCCCATGCGGAAGCGGCCGTTCTTCTGCCAGGCGGAGGCGCTCGAGGGATCGGTGCCGCTGTACACGACCACCTCGCCCTCGGACGAAATGAAGACCGCATACTCGACCATGCCGGTGGCGTCGTCGATGGTCCAGGTGGCCATCGCGACCAGGTAGCCGCCCAGCAGGAACAGCGGCGCCAGGTCGAACGAGACGGCCGCGCCCCCGATCGTGTTGACCGGCAGGTACCAGAACCGGCAGCTCTCCTTTTCGATGAAGAACAGGCGGTTGGCGTACATGTTGATGTGCACCAGCTTGCGCGGGTCGACGCCGGTAATGGTCGGGGCGACGACATAGGTTCCGACCGTCGTGGCGTTAGCGCCCGGCGCCGCGCCCGCGGTGTAGGTGAAGCTGTTCACCGGCGCGGTGTACGTGCCGACCACGCTGGCGTTCGCGCCCGGGGCGCTGGCCATCGTGTAGGTGAAGGTGGTCGGCCCGGTCACCGTGATGTTGAAGGTGCCGTTGAAGGCGGCCGGGGTGGCGCCGGCGACGGTGACCAGCGCGCCAGTCGACAGGCCATGCGCGGCTGCCGTGGTCAGGGTAGCGGTGGTGCCGCTCTGGGTAATCGTGCTGATGGTCTGCGGCGTCACCTGGGCCGGCACGGCCACCTGGTAGTTGCCGTTGTAGGCCGCCGGCACCGCGCCGACGACGGTCACCCAGTTGCCGGTCAACAGGCCGTGCGCAGCGGTGGTATAGACCGTTGCCGTGGTGCCGCTCTGGGTGATGCTGTTGATGGCCTGGGCGGCGACCGAGGCATAGCCCTTCCAGGAAGTGCCGTCGAAGGATTGCGGGTAGTCGGCGCCGTTCACGCACACCAGGAACTGGCCGCCGGGCGTGCCCATGTTGGCGTGCTGCCAGCGTGCATTGGTCAGGCCGGTCACAGCCGGTGCGCCGACAGCGCCCTTGGCGGTGGCGTCGTAGAAGGCGGTGGCGCAGGCGGCGAACAGCTTCGACAGGGTCGGGCCGTTGTAGGTCATGAGCGACTCGACCGCGGCCGGGTAGCCGCTCGACCACACTTCGTAGCCGTTGCGCAGGTCGACGCTGGTGGTGCCAGGGAAGAAGTTATCGAGGATCACGGCGTCGTTCGGCGGCATCGCCGCCAGCGCATCGCGCGCGTTCAGGCCGCCGGTGGGGGCCGGCATGGTGAGCGGGCGCGCCAGCGGCGGGGTTTTCGGTTTCTGGCGAGGGCGGCGCAGCATCGTCAATTCCCGAAGTTGCCGAAGCCGCTGTCCGGGATGTTGTCCCAGCCGATCAGCGTGTTCAGGCGGCTCGGGCGCATGCTCAGCGTCGCAGCGCCATTGCTGTTACCCGTGGCGATGGTCAGCAGGCGGTTGTACTGGTCGACGAAGTCGGAACCGAGGCCCTTGGCTTGCTGGTAGCGCATCTTCAGGCCGGTGATCATCAGCCGGTCAGGGAAAACGCAGGTGTCCGTGTCCTTCAGGAAGGCGGATTGCGGCGCGCCGCCGGCGCCCAGTGCCCAGCCATTGCCGATGTATTCGAAGCCCATGCGGTGCGCGCTGGCGATCGGGGGCCAGGTCTGGAAATACGAACCCATGATGCGCCAGCGGATGCGCGGCCCGGTCGAGATCCAGCCAGACTTGAGCCATTCCCATTGCTGCGCGGTCTCCGGGCCAAGCATTTCCCAGCGCTGGGTCTTGTCCCAGTGGGTGCGGTCCTGCATGCGGTCGTAGTCGACCGGCATGGCGTATTTGGTCTTACAGAAGTTCAGGGTGACGGTGCCGCTGCTGATGGCCGGCGTGTCCAGCGTCACCTGGGTGGCGGAATCGACCGACTGCACGTAGACGTCGTCGTCGACGCCCACGCCCAGCACCTGGTAAGTGGAGTCGAGGCCGGTAGTGGCGCTCAGGCCGGTCACCACCGGGCTGTTCGCCGTGGTGGTGCCCGTGACCGTCAGGAACTGGGTGCTGAAGCGGTACGGCTTGCTCAGCGCCTGCCAGATGTAGTCCTGCTGCAGATCACCGCCGAGGCCGTTGAGCAGCGCCAGCAGCTGGATGGTGTCGTCGTTCTTGACGCCGACCACCAGCGAGGGCTGGGGGATTCCCAGCTCACCGGCAGCGGCCTGGATGATCTGCAGCATGTTCATGGATCAGGCTCCTTTGGTGCGGCGGGTCGTCGCCGCAGTGGTTTCGACGGCATGCTCGGCCGGATTGGCGCTTGCCAGGGCGGCGAGCGGGTCGACGGCGGGCGCCGCGCTGGTTGCAGCGGCCAGCGCATCCATGCGCGTCATCATTTCGGCCATCTGCTGCTTCAGCGTGGCGTTCTCGGCATTGACCTCGGCCAGGGCGGCGGCGGTCTTCGACTCGGCGGCCTCGTCGGTGGCGATGCGCAGGAACGAGCGTGCGGCGTCGCGGAAGGCGTGCGGCGACATGCCGGCGATCATGCCGATGGCCTGGATCTGGTAGTCGCTGGCGTTGGCGATGTCCTCGACCGCCAGGAATTTCACGGCGCGTAGCTCCTCGGCCTGTGCCGGCGTCAGGCGCGGCCACTGGTCGATCGGGGTCTTGCCGGCCAGGCGCTGATCGCCGGCCAGCTTGTTCTGGTAGTGCGCCCACTGGCGCGGGAAGCGCTGCTTGTGGTCTTCGCGCACGAAGGTGTCGATGATGTTCTTGTCGTCGCCCGGCAGGAAGATCTTGACCATGTCGGCGTCGAAGAAGATGGGGCGGGCTTTCTGCTCGCTCTGGAACTCGTCCTTCATCGGCTTCGAGTAGAAGAGGACGGACAGGGCGGCGTCGGGGTCGCTGCGGCCCACGTAGTCGGGGTTGGCGACGTCGGATGCGATCATTTGGGACATGTGGTGCTCCTTGAAGTAGTTCAGGTGTGCGATCGAGAAAATGCCGAGGGCCGAGGCCCCCGGCGCGGGGTGTTACACGGATGCCTTCGAGAACCAGGCGTAATCGCCGGTAGCCATGGCGGTGGCCGGCGACAGGTAGCCGCCGCCGGTGGCGGTCGCCTGGAAGGTGGTGGCGTTCACGCTGCACACGGCGGTCGACGCGGCGATGGCGCCGCCGGCCTGCGCGAACACGTACAGGCGACCGTCGTCACCCCAGACCTGCTTGCCGATCTTGTGCGGAACGGCGCGGCCGCTGGCGATATCGCTGGCCGGGACGGTGTTGACCAGGTCGATGCCCAGTTGCGGATTAGTGGAAAACGGCATTTGATGCTCCTATTTCGGTGGTGGGAGGTGGCCCCCGCTCGCGCGGGGACCGTTCGATCAGGCTTTCAGCACGCCTTGGAACTGCGAGCCACGCACCGTCAGGTTGCCGGCCCAGCCGTACAGCTTGACGATGGCGTCCTGGTTGACGGCCTGGCGCTCGCCGCCGATCGGGACGAAGTTGCGGTCCTTGTGCGGGCGGAACTTGATGTACTTGGTGTTCAGGAAGTACATGCGGTTCGAGGTGGCCATGCCGATGCCGCCGTCCAGCACGACGTCGCAGGAGTTGCCGCCGCCGTAGAACTTCAGCTTGGCGAAGCCGGCGCCGGCCTCGCCCGAGCCGTCGCTGGTCACGCGCTGGATCGCCTGCAGGGCGTTCACGTACAGGGCGAAGTAGTTCGCGTCGGCCACGATCAGGTTGGTCTTGTCCTGGCCGCGGACCAGGCGCAGCGCCAGCGCGGTCATGTACTGGATGATGTTGGCCTGGGAGACGGCGCCGCCGCCGTTGGTCACGCCCGAGAAGGCCTGCGAGCGCCAGAACGCCCAGGTGGCGCGGTCGATGCCGCCGTAGGTGCCGGTGTTCGGCACGTCCGGGACAGCTGCGGCCAGGCCGGTGATGTTCTTGCCGGCGTTGCCGGTGCCGTCGCCGTAGATGTCGGCGGCCAGGCGGTTCAGCAGGCGCGCCTCCGAGATGTCCATGCGCGCGTCGAGCAGATCGATGATCTGTTCCTTGCTGGCGTTCTGGAGCATCTCCAGGCCCGACATGGTGACCGCGTCGGCGTACTGCTTGATGGAGAACTGGGCACCCGAGACCGGGCTATCCGGGGTGATGTTGATCGCTTCGTAACCCGAATACGAGCCGCTGTTGTCGGTCGACGGATCGTTGTACATGATCTCTTCCAGGATCACGTTGCCGCCGCTGAACGACTTGACGTTGTCGCGCTTGCGCAGCTCGGCCAGAAGGGCGTTGTTGTTGGTGAGGTTGTCCGCCAGCTCGCCGGAGCGCGACTGGATGGTGGTGGCGATGATGTCGGTGATGGTGCTATTTGCGAAAGGCATGATTGTTTCCTAATGGGGGAGATTTGTTACACCCGGCCGGCGTCGGCAGCCTCGAAGGCTTCTGCCAGCGCGCCGCGCCTGTCCTTTGGGGCGCTCGCACCGGCTGCACCGCTAGGAGTAGCGGAGCGCACCGAGACGGAGGCGCTGCGGGCTTTTGCTACGGCCGCTTGCCTGGCTTGTGCCGAAGCTGCTTGCTGGGCGGCGGCTTGACGCTGCTGCTCCTGCGCGGCTACGGTTTCATCCAGGCGCACGGCCTTCGCATAGGCCTCGTCGGGGGTTTGGGCCATGCCGGCTTCGAGTAGTCGAGCCATCGATTCCCGCACCTGATCGAAGTGCGGATACTTGGTCGCATCCGAGAACTTCGAAATTTCTTGCTGTACTGCCTGTTCTTCCTGCTGCTGGCGCCACGAGGTGACGCCCTGCACGTTTTGCTTCAGATTCTGGATTTCCTGCATCAGCTGCATCGTGGCCGGGTCGACCTGGCCTGCCTGCGCCTGCTGGATGACGCCCAGCGGCACGTTGTATTCCTGGGCCAGGCGCGTGAACATCTGCACCTTCTGCTCCGGGCTGCCCAGCGCCAGGGTGTGGTGGGCGCGGCCCAGGTTCTGGATCCACGCGGCTGGCTGCAGGCCGTGCTGCTGCAGGGTGGGCATGAACTCGGCCATGGCCTCGGTCAGATGCTTGGCCTGCTGCGCCTCGGCCTTGTAGAGCGAGACGCCGGTCGAATACTGGCCTTCGCGCTCCACGTTGTAGGCCGCCAGGCGCTGCGCCTCTTCCAGGGTCAGCGGGGTCCCGGCTTCCAGCTTCTCCTGGAGTGGGACGAACTCTTTTTTCCAGGTGGTCAGCGCCTTCTTCTGGGCCGCGGTCGGCTGGACGACGCCATCGGCCATCGGCGTCGGGGTGCCGGCGCCCGCCGGGGCCGGTGCTGGCGCGGCTTCCGGCGCGGCGCCATCCTGCTGCTTCGGGGCGAAGCGACCGGCGTCGTCGCGCGCGCGGTCAGCAGCTGGCGCGCCGGTGGTCGGCTCGGCGGTCGGGGCGCCGGTCTCGGCGGCCTCCAGGCTGGCCAGCAGCATGTCGCGGCGGCTTTCGGGCTGGTTGCCCTGGTCCAGGTTGTCGTCGGGCAGGTCGTCGTTCAGTGGTGGCATGGTGGTTCCTCAAGTAGTCGAGTGGTGGTGGTCGGGCTTATTTCAGCTTTTCATTGGCCACGCGGATAAGCGTGTCCTTGAGGCCGGGCGGCGGCGCCAGCTTCTTGGGCGCCTCCATCTTTTCGTTCCCGACCTCGACCATTCCGTGCTGCTTGAGGTGGGCGCGGTGATGGCTGCGCGAGGTGATCATTTCGCCGGTGATCTGGCTCTGGTACGGCTGGATGTCGGTGGCGACCATGGCCGCCGTCACGCGGCGCTGCATCGGCGCGCCGCAGTGGATCGGCAGGTCATCGTTCATCTTCGCGATCGAGCGGTAGACGTCTTCGGTGTGGCCGCATGCGCAGCCCAGGGAATAAATCGGCATTACTCGGCTCCTGCAGGTTCTGGGGTGTTCTGGGCAGCGACTTCGGCGGTGTGCGCGGCCGCCTGGGCCCGGCGCTCCTCGAGCAGCAGCTTCACGCGGTTGTCGAGGGCGTTCATGCGCTCTTCGCTGGCCTGGCGCATCTGCTCGAGCGCGGCCGCATGGTCCAGGCGCTGCTGCTCGAGGCGGGCTTCCAGATCGGCCTCGCGCGCCGCGCGTGCGGCTTCCAGCTCGTTCTGGTGCGCGTTTTGCTGCGCCTGCACGTTCTGTTCGTGGGTCGCGACATCGGCGTCCTGTTGGGCCTGGAACCCTGCGATCTCCTTGGCGTTGGCCAGCTTCTTGTCTTCCAGCGCCATCTGCGCCTGGATCTTCTGCATTTCGGGATCCGGCTTAGGCTCCTGCGGCTGCTGGGCGGCCTTCAGCATCTGGTCGAGGGTGTTGTCGAGCATGCCCTCGATGGTCTTGCCGACCTTGAAGGCCGACACCCCGAACTTGAGCAGGCCGACCAGCAGCGGGCCGGCGCCGGGTTCAGCCTGCATCACCGGCAGGGCTTGCTGCAGGAACGAGCCGACGGAGGATAGAAATTCGGTGCGGTCGGCCTTTTCCTGGGCTTCGTCCATCTGGATCATCGAATCGCTGCTGACTTCGATGCGGAAGCCGGCGAGCGGGCCGGTGCTGGTCTCGCTGGTCGGATCGGCAGCGCGGGCGCCCATCAGCAGCTCCATGGCCTGGGGCAGCAGCGCCTGGTCGGTCTCGTCCAGCTGGTCGGCCGCGGCGATTCGCGCCAGGGTGGTCGGCTGGAAGTGCTTGCAGATCACCTGGGCCTTCAGCTGCAGCAGCTCGGTGGCGAACTGGGTCACGCGCGCCTGCTGGTTGCGCAGCCGCATATTTCCGTACTGGCCTTTCAGCTTCTGCGCGCCGTAGGTCTCGGTGGGGTCGCTGGCGCCGCGCGTGATGTCGCTGATGCCCATGAGCTCGTAGATCGTGTTCTTGACCTTGTCCAGCTGGTCGTAGGCGACGTTCAGGGCGTTGACGATCGGGGCGATGTCGAAGATATCGAGCGAGCCGGCCAGGCCGTTCTTTTCCGAGAACGCAGCCCAGTTCTTCGCCGGAATCAGGTTGCCGTTGCCGGCCTCCTTGAACAAGCGGGCCAGCTCGGGCACCGATGCGTCGTAGATGCCGCGCACTTCCAGCATCTCGATCAGGCCGTCGATCTTGGCCTGCAGCTTGGTCAGCTGCTTGGCCTGGTCCTGGTAATACTTGTAGTCGGCGACCGGGACCAGCGATTCGTTCGTGACGGTCGCGTACAGCGGGCGAGGGCAGGGGAAGAAACCGTCCAGACCGAGCGGGTCGGGCTTGCTGTCGATGACGCTCATCTGGGTCTTCGAGAACCAGATGGCGGTACCGCTTTCCTTGTCCCAGATTTCGTAGATGCAGGCCTGCTTGCCTTCAACGTCGCTCAGGGCTTGGCCGGTTGCGCTGTTGGCGGCCACCGGGCTCTTCGTATCGAGCGGGATCCGCGCGCCGACTTCCTCGCCGAAGCGGTCGACCAGCGCCTTGCGGCTCATGTAGACGCGGCGCCACACCGCGGTGACTTCCTCCCAGGTACGAGCGACGGAATGGCCGAAGTCCTTCCAGTGCACGTAGTCGACCGGGGCAGATTCGTTGCCAATCTGCTCTTCCAGTGCCTGCTCGGCACCCTCCGCGGTCGCATCCTCGGTCACTTGCGTGGCCGGTACTTCCGATGCCTGCGCGGCGACGATGTCTGCTTCGTAGCGCACCCAGGCCTGGCCACGGCCGCCCAGGAAGCGATCCAGCACGCACTGTTCCATGGCGGCGCGGTAGTGCGGATAGTGGTCGACCTCGAAGTCCAGGCCGCGCTCGAGCAGCAGGGCAGCGACGCGGCCGACCTGGTCGCGGTCACGGAAGCGGCGGGATACATCCGGCTTGGGCAGGCGCGAGAACACGGCCGGCAGCTGCACCTGCACGTTCGACCACAGGATGTTGAAGGACGAATCGCCGCCGGTGGCGCCCTGCGACTGGTCGTAATCGCGGTACTTCTTCACGATCTTGTCGCTGCGGCTCTCCCACTTCTTGAACTCGCGTTCATAGGCAGTGATCGCGTCACCCCAGCGCTGCGCTTCGGGATCAACCTGCTGTCTGTTCTGGTCGGCCATGGCTTAGATTCTTTCGTTGGGGCGTGGAACGGATGCCCACATGTCTTCGAGGGTGACCGCGTTGCCGGCGCCGACCAGCAGGCCGCGAACGTCTTCCTTCTTCGGGGGCGGCGGCGCGGCCTGCTGCATGATCAGGCAGCCATAGCTGAAGCCGTCACCGTCATGGCTGGCCCAGTCGTGGACCGGATCCGAGCTGAAAATCTTGGTCTCTTCGTTGTATTCGTACTTCCACGAGCGCAGGCCATCGAGGCCACGCTGGCAGTTCGTCGCGTTGAAGCGGATGCGCGGGATCAGCACGCGCGCGGCGTTGACGCGGTCGGCGATGCTCGAGCGCGGCACCATGGCCACGTGGTCCGAACCGAACTTGGAAACGAAGATCTCGACGGCGGAGCGCTTGGCGGCGAAGGTCTTGGCGCGCGCGTCGTGCGGCAGCCAGATGCGGCCCAGCGCGCGGCCGCTGAAGCGCTTGTACTGGTCGATCTTCTTGGCAAGGCGGTCGCACCATTCCTCGGCGTCGATGCCCCAGCCGCCGTCGTAGTCGACGATCTGGTGGCCGCCCATCTGCGGCTGCCAGAACCACCAGGTGGCGGTGTCGCGACGCCCAAGGTCGGCGGTGATCTCCAGCGGCGCGCCCATCGGGTCGAACACGACGTCGTCGCCGATGCGGCCCTGCTTCTCGGCCAGGCCGATCGAGCGGGCCAGGATGGCGCCCAGCACCGCGGCGTCGAACGAGCAGCCGTATTCCTGTTCGAACTTGGCGCGGCCATAGTCTTCGCCGAACTCATCGATGTAGGCGCGCAGCTCCGTCTCGAGGCGCTCGGCGGTCAGCACGCCGGTCTCGTAGGCGTCAAGCACCTGGGCGAAGGCGTCGCCGCCGGCGTCCATGATCCTTTTCGCCGCCTGCATCGTGGTGTGCGCGTGGTTACGGCCGCGCGGGGTGGTGATGAAGCACTGCCAGCCGTTGTTCTCGGCGACGATCGGGCGCAGGTAGGCGCGCACGTTCGGGTTGGACAGCGCCCATTCCGAATAGACGATGCCGGCCGGCGTGGAGCCGACCAGGGAATCGGGATTGTCCGAGCCGACAACCTGCCAGGTGCTGCCGCCCTTAAGGCGCAGGATCATCTTGGTGTTGTCGATGCCGGCGCGCAGCTCGTGCGGGAAGGCCTCGTCGATGCGCTTCTTGCCAGTGTGCGGGTTCACGGCGTCCCAGATCGCCTTCCGGGCCTGGGCGTACTGCGGCAGCATGTGCCAGTAGCCGGCAGTGCGCTCGAACGCTGCGCACGCCGTGCGGTGCAGCATGATCTCGTCCTTCCCGGACCGGCGATGCCAGACCAGCTCAGCCAGGCGGCCGCCGTTCTCCAGATAGCTCCAGGCGGGCATCTGGTAGGGGCGCGGGCGCCAGTTGTTGGGAAGGACGATGCGGGACATGGATTACAGCTGCACTTCCTGGCCCTGGCGCGCGGCGAAGGTGGGCGTGCCGGTGTCGTTGGCGGTCTCGATGCGCACCCAGGTGCCGGCGGGGACAACAGCCGGCAAGGCGACGCTGCCCAGGTTCTGGAGGCCGATGGCCACCGACAGCGCCGCGGGCAGGCCGCTGGATCCGCTCACGAGGGTCTGCTGGCCAGTCGCGCATGCGCTGTCGCTGTAGCTGCGCAGCGCCACGGTGCCGCGAGCGCCGCCGACCAGGGTCAGGGTGGCGGTGACGTCGATCGAGTAATTGACCTGCACGTCGCGCGTGGACGACAGCTGGAAGCAGGTATTGAGCAGCGGCGTGCGGTAGGCGAA